>Ga0136640_10000005_pt1 | contig 124362 bp, 123 predicted proteins | sample AntDrymUQ8642106_2_FD_105498 | JGI IMG/M metagenome (GOLD analysis project Ga0136640, IMG submission 105498) | Polar desert sand microbial communities from Dry Valleys, Antarctica - metaG UQ864 (21.06) | ecosystem: Environmental > Terrestrial > Soil > Desert | place: Antarctica: Dry Valley...
GGGCTGAAAAGACTCGTACTTTACCACCATTCCGTTCGCCAAAGTAGCGGTCCCGTTTCTGTCTAGGTTAACGCGAAGCGTTTCCTGACCTTTCTCAGGCGTTAGCTCGAGCACCATCGTGCGGGCGGACCCGACCGGAATCGTCTGCGCCTGAAAGAACCGATAACCCCGATAGTTGAGCGGAGCATTAAGACTCACATCGGCGAGAAAGTTTCCGTACTCCGGATCGGTGATCTTGAGCTGAGTTCGCCAATCCATGGTATTTGTTACGTCAATGCTGCCGCCGGGATTAATCAGCCGCTGCTGAATATCAGTACACTCCATCGCAAACGGCAGTCGAACGTTAAAACGCTCCTTCTTATCCAGATTGAATTCGATCAATTGGATTTCCTCTGTCCGCTGTCCGGGAGTCATCCGAACGTCGGCGTCGAATCCGGTCTGCAACGCGACAAAATGCCCGAGAAAAAGTGTGAGAAGTGCGACGTGGACGAAATAGGCGCCTAGTCGATTAACGCGGCCGCGCTCTCCGAACAGCACAATCGATCTTTTCTCGTTTATGACCGAGAAGTCCTTGCGTCCGTTCGCGTCAACGCCGTACTCCGTGTGCATCGCGTCGGTCCGTGTAGCCGTAAAGCCACGCTTCTCGAGTTGTATCGACACGGCCTCGGCGACGACATCTTCACTACCGCGGAGCTCGACGCTCGCATTCGATTTCTGGCCAAGCAAGAACGCGCGGGTCGGCGTGCGCATTGGCGACGTGACATACTTCAGGGCGGAGGGAAATCGATCGATCGACGCCAGGATGATGCTCAGCGACAGCCATAGCAGCAGGAATTTGAAGTACCAAGAGTAGTAAATATTGAAGAATCCGAGAGCCCCGTAGACTGCTTTCTCCGCGGGAGTGAGCGAAGCAAAGTATGCGTCGAATCCATTCACGTTCTGCTGTACGATCAGCATTCCGATCATCGAGAGGACGACAAGAACGCAGAGCAACACAACCCCTAAGCGAACTGAGCTAAGGAAATCGAGAACGACTGTCACATCGCGTCCTTTTGCGAGAGGTGCAGTCACTGTGTCTTCGGCTGAGGACATCTTAAAAGTAGAATACTATCGGAAGCCGAGCGGCAATGTCATCCTGATGAGCATTAGTTTGACTTTAAGCGATCCGAACGCGGCGTAATCAGCGAATGCTTGGAAAAAGGGGTGGCAGCGGCTATTCTTGAGCCTTTCATCCCGCAAGTTATGAACATAGTGACGGCAGACCTTAACGATATTCACACGGTGACAGGTCGCGATAAATTCGCAGCTTATGTCGAGCTCACAAAGCCGCGCATCGCCGTGCTGCTCGTGCTGACGTCGGCAGCGGGATTTTATCTTGGGTCGCCCGCAGGATTCGACTGGATTCTCTTTCCGCATTCGATGGCGGCTATTACGCTGTTGGCCTTCGGCGTAGCCACGCTGAATCAATGGGTCGAGCGTGACCTCGATCTATTGATGGATCGTACCAAGCGGCGGCCTCTTCCAGCGCGAACGCTGTCACCCAACGACGCCCTGATTTTCGGCGTGCTGCAGTGTGTGATCGCCGAGGTTTACCTTTTCGCCCTGGTGAATGCCCTCACGGCCATACTGGGATTGGTCGTCATTGTGGGCTACGTACTTGTGTATACGCCCCTAAAAACGCGCACGACCGCTTCGACCGCGATTGGTGCTATACCCGGTGCTCTACCGCCGCTAATGGGCTGGACGGCGGCGGCGGATCAAATTACCCTTGGGGCCTGGTCCCTCTTTGCGATGCAGTTTCTCTGGCAGTTTCCCCACTTTTTCGCGATTGCGTGGATGTACCGCGAGGAATATAAAAAAGCCGGGATACTGATGCTTCCGGTTGTCGATCCTTCAGGGCGGCTAACGTTTCGTCAGATCATTCTGTTTACAATCATGCTCGTGCCTGCGAGCCTCGCTCCATTCTTTCTGGGAATATCCGGTCTTGTTTTTCTTATTGGCGCGTTGGTGCTCGGAATCGCATTCCTGGTCGCGAGCGTTCGGGCGGCGATTACAAAAACCAACGAAGGGTCGCGCGTTGTGCTCCTCGTTTCCGTGATTTACCTGCCGCTCCTCTTTATCCTGATGGTCGCGGACAAGAACTAGCTGTATGGAAGTCGGAACTGTCGAAACTCTCGATACACCGGATAAGAAGCGGCGGGTCTCGGCTTCGAGACTTGGCGGTGGACCTCAAAATGGAGGAGGCAGTGGTGGAGGAGGAAGCGATGACGGCGGTGCAGGTGGAGGCCGGAGTGCCGGAAGCGAAGGCGACGTCGAAAAGGATCCTAGAGTCTTTGAGCAAAAATCGCGGATTCTTACGACATTTCTACTAATCGTCGTCCTGATGACGTTCGGCGGCTTGATCGCCGCATATGTTGTATTGAAACTGAACGGAAGCTCGGAGTGGCGGCCATTCGACCTGCCGCTCATTCTATGGTTTAGCACATCGACACTGATATCAAGCAGTATCACCTACTATCTCGCGGAGCGTGCATTCGGAAACCTAGAACAGCTTCGTGCGAAGAAATTCCTCCTCGCGACCACCGTCCTCGGCGCGGTCTTCATCGCCGCGCAGACGCTGACCTGGGTAGAGCTCAACCGGCGCGGTCTCTACGTTCAGGGTAATCCTTACACGGGTTTCTTTTATATTCTCACGGCCGTTCACGCGGCGCATGTGATCGGCGGCATCGTAGCGCTCTCAACGGTCCTTCTGCGGTCGTGGTATCCGACGCGTCGCGAGAATGATCTGGCGCGGAGGGTCGCACTGGCGAGCGTCGTCGGCTGGTACTGGCACTTCATGGGCTTCTTGTGGCTGGTGATAGTGGGGCTGCTCGGCTTCCTAAAGTAATCGATGGAGAGTTTGCTCGGTATTTTTCCGCACCTTAACGCCGCTCTGAACACGTCCGCTGCGATCGCGATCGTATCCGGGTTCTACTTCATCATGAAGCGGAAGGTCGCCCAGCATCGCTTTTCTATGCTCACGGCGAGCACTGTTTCCGCGCTGTTTCTTGTCAGCTACGTCACCCATCACGCCGTCAGAACATACTATTTCGGGCTCGGGCCAAGCAGGTTTACGGGTCAGGGAATTGTTAGACCGATCTATTTCACGCTCCTTACTTCGCACACGATACTCGCTACGCTCATTACCCCATTCGTCCTCGTTACATTATATCGCGGACTCACAGGGCAAGTGGACAAGCATCGACGCCTCGCACGGCTCGTGCTGCCGGTGTGGCTCTACGTCTCCGTGACAGGTGTGGTGGTGTATTTGATGCTCTATCAGATATATCCGGTTAAATGATTATTCGCGCAAATTTCTTCCGATTTTTCTTGAATTACCCGCAAAAGATTGTTATTCTAGGGCTGTTGACAAGTTGATCACCGAAGTCGCCTCGACCGTGAAGCGACGCGGGGGACCCAAAGTCTGGTCCGTTACTACCAGGCAGGGGCGAAGCGTTAATACGCGGGGATACTCTTTCGTTCCTAGCCCGTCAGCTAACCTCGTAGGTGTTGCAAAGAAGTTACGCTTGGACTCACGGCCGTTTTCTGCGGACCAAAGTTTTTAGATGTGCTTCGAGCCTCGTGGCTTTGTCAACAATTGAAGCAGACATCCAGTCTTCTCAAAGGAAAAGTTCCGCTCAGTAATGGGCGGAACTTTTTACGTTGCAGGCACGCTCAAACAAAAGGGTCAACGCAGATCAACGCATCATTCACCCGCCAAACTATTCGCAAGCTGCCCTTCGATACAATTAACACCTTACGGTCGACCGATAAACCAGTGTCATTCAAAAAGGCCGCGGAGATGATGCGCAACAGTAACTAAAAAGGCGCCCGCGCCGCCTGGACCTCCGCCGCCCACGTCGAACGCGGCCCCAAGAAAAAACCCTAACTACGCGTTACAAGCCAAAAGGCCTGCGATCCCCAAAATCGCAAGCCTCTAGCCACCTCTCAACAGGCGTGGCATAATTGAGCGTTACCAAAACATATGACGGATTTTATTCGCGACGGAGTAGGACAAGCTCCGCGACAAGAAACTACGAACGGCGAGCGAAATAAACTGGCTGAGTCTGATCGTTCGTTTCACGACTGGTATCGTTTCGTTTTGTCGTTCCCGCCTCATCTGGTTCGACAATATCTAAACGAGTTTCAGTTGACGGGCGATGATCTTGTTCTTGATCCTTTCTGCGGAACCGGAACCACTGTGGTCGAGGCGAAGCTACGTGGCATACCATCGGTCGGCCTTGAAGCGAATCGTTTTGCTGCCTTTGCGGGTTCGATAAAGGTTGAGTGGGACATTGATGCAGCCAATTTACTTGAACACGCAGAGGGAATTCGCGATCGAGTTTTGAGCAGACTTCGACGGCAGGGGATTTCGGACACACCGAATGAGCATTTAGTTATTCCAGGTGATCTGCGAAAACTTTCGCCCGAACAGGAAAAACTGATTTTGAAAGACTCGATTAGTCCTCTTCCATTACACAAGGCGTTGGTTTTGCGTGATGAGATAAACCGTTTCGAGAGAAATACGTTTAGTGGACACTTACGAATCGCCTTTGCAAACGCTTTGGTCTACAAAATTAGCAATCTGAGATTCGGTCCTGAAGTCGGTATCGGCAAAGCCAAAGAAGATGCTGCTGTTGTGGAAAATTGGTTCGATGAAGTTCAACGGATTTGTAGTGATCTTGAAACTGTCAAAGGAAAAGAGTTTCCTGTTGCCGACGTTTTTCTTTCAGATTCACGCGATCCCACGAGTTTGCTAAAGCATCGACAGGTGTCAGCGGTTATAACTTCGCCGCCATATCCGAACGAAAAGGACTATACGCGGACCACTCGGTTGGAATCGGTAATGCTGGGCTTCATCTCGGACAAGGACGAACTTAGGGCAATGAAGAAATCAATGCTCCGTTCGAATACAAGAGGAGTCTACAAAGGCGACGACGATGACAAGTTCGTTGCCGATATTCCCGAAATTCAACAAATCGCCGCAGACATTGAAGCACGACGTGAAGAACTCGGGAAGACTTCGGGGTTCGAAAGAATGTATGCACGATTGACGAAGCTATATTTCGGTGGAATGGCGAAGCATTTAATCCAGCTACAACCGATTCTTAAGCCCGGAGCGCATCTAGCATATGTCGTTGGCGATCAAGCATCGTATCTTCGTGTGATGATCCGAACCGGTCAAATTATTGAGAAGATTGCGAAGTCTGTCGGATACGAGGCCGTGCGAATCGAAACATTTCGTACAAGGTTTTCGACTGCAACGAAAAGCAATCTGAATGAAGAGGTCGTCGTTCTCCGATGGCCCGGAAAAGGAAAATAAGACAGATGCCTCCACAAAATCGTTACGACCAATTCATAGAAAAGATCTTCTTCGATCATTTCGCGGACGGTGTGACCGAATTTGAATTTGAACGAGAGGAATTCAGGACTGCCGCAGACCAACTTGGGCTGAGGGCACCGGACAATATCGGCGACATACCATATAGCCATCGTTATCGTAGGGCGCTTCCAGAAAAAATCAGGGCAACGACCGCCGAAGGCGAAGAATGGATTATTCGACCAGCGGGCGTCGGACGATATAGGTTCGTTTTGGCCCCAATATTTGAATTTGCTCCAACGGCAAATCTAGTTGAAACAAAGATACTCGACGCCACGCCGGGAATAATTACCAAATATGCTCTCGGTGACGAACAGGCTCTTCTTGCAATCGTTCGCTTTAATCGCCTCATAGATATTTTTACAGGCTTGACCTGTTACTCGCTTCAAAATCATCTTAGAACTACGGTTCCTGAAATGGGACAGGTTGAGGTTGACGAAATCTATATCGGCGTTGATAAGCGCGGTGCGCATTATGTAATTCCGGTCCAGGCCAAAGGGCACGGCGATAGCTTAGGCATCGTTCAAATCGAACAAGATTTCGCACTAGCGGCCTCCAAGTTTTCGACGCTCAAGTGCAAGGCCGTAGCCGCACAGTTTATGAACAACGGAGCGATTGCGTTGTTTGAATTGGAAATGAACACGGGACAAATCCAAATCGCATCCGAGAAACATTATCGACTCGTATCTTCGGACGACCTATCAGAAGCTGAACTTGCGAATTACGCTACAAGACCATTGAGCTAATGAATAGAAACGATATAGACAGATTATTAGACGAGCAGAAAAGGCACCGTCAACTTTTTGGCGATCAGTTGGATCGAATAAACAGTCCGGCCAATGAAGCTCTCAGGAACTTCGAGCGTGAGATGGAACGCCCTCACAGTGCCACTCGCCAAGCTATCGAGGCGATAAAGCAAGATTTTGATCGGCCCAACACTGCTGCTCACGAAGCGATGAAGATGCTGAAACGCGAGATGGAGAGACCGAACAATGCGGTCAATCAAGCAATGAAAACTATTCAACAGGACTTGGACCGTCCGAATAATGCAGCTCTCGAATCAATAAGAACATTTCAGAAGCAAATGATGTTGCCGAATGAACAGCTCACCGAGTTGTCGCGATCTATGGCAGCGATGTCTAGTCATCTTGCGATGAACAAAGATTTGCTGAGAGGTGTGTCGAACTCGCTTGCGCCAACGCTTGCCGCGGTACGCGGTATGACGAATCAGATGGCGCTGCCGCAGATGGATCAGATTTCGAAAATTGTCGCAGAGGTAGCCCGGCGTCAAGCCGAACTTCTCGCTACGTCATGGAGTCCGGCTGTTCTCGCCTCAACGCTTAGAACGCCAGAGATTGCAGCAATGTTAGAAGGTGCGACGAGTCAGTTCGCGAAGAACAATGCTGCGGTACTCGGATCGCTTGGGCAGAATGTCTTCGAGTCAATCCGTTCGAGCGAAGCGTTTGCAAACTTAGAATTCCTTCGCGGCACGCATCTCGCTGATATGGCAACCCGAGTTGGCAAAGCGGTGGAATCGAGCGGGGACGAAGTGGAGTTAGCAGCTAACTTAACCGCGATTGTAGAGGAAGGTTTAGAGAAATCGGACAAGAGTCGGTTTACGACGTTTGAGAGAATTTCCATAGCATTCATGATCATCACGTTCGTCCTGGGCGTTTATGCGGTTGCATTGTCAACGCTCCAGTACATGGACTCGCAGCGGACTCAGCCGGCGCCAGTAATAAAGATTGATTTCTTGCCGAAACTCCGGAGAGATTTTATAGAACGATACGTTCCCTTCCTTCTCAAGGATGAGATTGAGGTTGAGTATTTTATTGAGCGAGAAGTCCCATTGATGTCGGCACCAAGATGGAACTCACTCCGTCTGGGAAAAGCTCTTCCTGGAAGTCGTGCATTATTGTTCGAACGGAATCATGAGTGGATATTCGCCGAAGTTTTCCATCCAACAGAAGATACTTCGCAATTCGGCTGGTTCAACAAAAAATACTCGAAAAGAGTCAGTTAGCCAGCATAAAGGACGTATCGCTGCACCACACTTACTGGCGCAACAAAAAGGCCCCGTCGGGTGACGAGGCCTTTTGTAATTAACACGCTAAGCGTGAGCGTGAGGAAGGAAGTTTACATTCCCATTCCCATGCCGCCCATGCCGCCGCCCATGCCGCCCATGCCGCCCATGCCGTGGTCGCCGCCCTTTTCATCCTGGACGTCAGCGATCATCGCTTCGGTAGTGAGCATCAGACCTTCGGTCATTTAGGGCAGCCCCGGTCGGTGTGGATTCTCCGACGGCTGCTACGGCTTTAGATACTTCGCAAACCAATCGAGAACATGCTTGTAAAAGAATTCGGAGTTCTGCGGTTTGAGAATCCAGTGCCCTTCGTCTGGAAAAACGATGAGCTTGGAATCAACTCCTTTTAACTTCAGCGTCGTATATAGCTGCAGGCTCTGATCGACGGGCACGCGGTAGTCGAGCTCACCGGCGGTGACCAGCGTGGGCGTGGCAAAGTTTTTCGCAAACTTGTGCGGCGACCAGCGGTTGTAGTTCACGGGGTTCTCCCAGGGCATTCCTTTAAATTCCCAGTTGACGAACCAGATCTCTTCCGTCGAGGTGGCCATCGATTCGAGATTGTACACGCCGGCGTGCGAGACGAGGGCCTTGTACTTAAATCTAGGATCGTTATTGTGACCGAGTATCCAATCAACCATGTAACCGCCATAGCTCGCACCTGCGGCGCCGATGCGATTCTTATCGACGAACGGAAGTTTGATTACCTGCGCCACGCCGTTCTGAATGTCAACGAATGCCTTGCCGCCCCAATCAGCCGAGACATCATTAACAAATTTCTGGCCATAGCCGGTCGAGCCTCGCTGGTTTGGCATGAAGACGACATAGCCGGCGTTCGCATACATTTGCGGGTTCCAGCGGTAGCTCCAGCTATCGTTCCACGCCCCTTGAGGGCCGCCGTGGATAAGGACGATCAGCGGGTACCGCTTTGACGCGTCAAAATTAGCGGGCTTCAAAAGGAACCCGTGGACGTTCTGGTTTAGGGCTCCTTTCCATTCGAGGTCCTCGGCCTTTCGAAGCCGAAAAGACGCGAGAGCCGAGTCGTTCGCCCGTGTCAAAGCAGTCAGACCTGATCCGTCTGTGTTGACGCGCATTATCTCAGCGGGGGCGGTGAGCGAGCTCGAGGCAAATACTATCGCCCTGTTATCGGGGCTGATACTGAGGCCGCCGGCGTAGACATCTCCAACGATTTTGCGCACGTGGGACGCGGCACGCATACGGGTGTCCGGCTCGACGGGAACAGAAAAAATCGGAGCGCGTCCTCGTTCTCCGGCTGAGAAATAGATCGTCTTTCCATCCCGCGAGATCGCAAACTCATCAACCTGCAGATCGAATCCTCGCGTAAGCTCGACCATCTGTTTGGAACTGACGTCGTATCTCATCAGGCGCCAGCGATCCGCTTCGAAAGTCGGAGTGGCCTGCGATCGAAAGATCAGGTACCGGCCGTCGGGCGTGTACGCCGGCGACGCGTCGTAACCGTTCATGCCGGCCGTTACATGTGTCGCGGCCGCACCGCTCAGGGGCTGAATGTAGATGTCACTATTTGTCGAAATAGCCTCGACCTTGTCAGGGTTCCGAATAATAACGATGTTCCGGCCGTCCGGCGAGAACACATAATCATGGCCCGACGCTGCCCCATAAGGAGGTGAGTCGAAATCGCCGGGAGTGACGTCTCTCGCCGCGCCGCCTTTCGCCGAAACGACGTAGACGTGGCTGCGTTTTCGATCCCGCCAATCTGCCCAATGCTTAAACAGAAGTCGTTCTGTGACGTGAGCCTTGACCTTGCCCGTTTCAGCCTTCGACTCCTCCGCCGCATTACACGCGTCGGTCGGGCATTCTGGATAGATATCGCTCAGGAAAGCAATCCACTTGCCATCCGGCGACCAGACGGGCTGCGACGCGCTGCTCGAAATCTTTGTGATCTGTTCCTTATCGTCGCCATCGGGCTCCATTGTCCAGATCTGCCCGCCCGTCGTAAATGCTATGTGTCGCCCATCCGGCGACCAACGCGGGGAACTACTCGACGACGTCCCGCTCGTGATCGCACGCTGATTCGTGCCATCGATTGACATCGTATATATCTGCGTCAGCGTCCGATTCGCCGACTTATCAACGACGCCCATTGAATACGCGATCGTCCGGCCGTCGGGCGAAAGCTGCGGGTCCGAGACACGCCGTGTGTTGACCATGTCATTAAACGAGAAGGTCAGCTGGGCGGAAATCGAGCAAGTAACCGCAAACAGCAGAAGTGCAACGAAAGAAATACGTTTCATATTAGAGGCTCCCATCGTGATACAAGACTTTCCGGTATTATGCCACAGACATTTTGGAAGTTTCCATCGCCGCGTTAAGATGGAATGACACCAAATGCTCAACCGACCTCCACCGTACTTTCCCCAAAATCAGCTATCACCGGCAGACGACAAGCGTTACCGAAATTTCAAGCTGATTGTGGGCGGACTGATAGTTTTCGCCGTTGTACTGGTGACGGCAATTGGCTTTGGGATTTATTACCTCATGAGTTGGCTGTTCTAGCGATTGTTTGTAGTCAGACGCGTGCTCGTCTGTGGCCGGGAACGGAAGCTGTCGATCGCCATCGTGCGCGCCTTCGGTAGTAATTCGATAGCTTTCTTCAAAGTTTCGTCATATTCATTGAACACCTGAAACGATGACTGCGTGCCGTACGCGGCTGTCACGAGCTCAGTTCGCAGCGAGCGCTCGACAAACTCCCGTTCGCGATCAATAGATGAGCCGGCAACACTGTATTTATCCGCAGCAAACTTTTTAAATACGTCGAAAAGTGTCGAGGTGACGGGGAAGTCGCTGGCCTTGATGTCGTAGTCAAATCTCAGAGGCTCGTTGACGCGGTAGCTCTCGAAACCCTTGACCTTACCGGTAACGAGCTCGAGAGTAAAAGCGAAAATCGGACTGTTGAGTTTGTTCTGCGAACGCGCGCGTTCGGTCGGAATGGTTTGCGGCTTTATCGCAATATCCGGGTCTATTCCGCCGCCGGAATAGACACTGCGGCCAGCATCGGTTTTGCTTTCAGTACCGAGCGGCTTCTTCGGCGCGCCTTCTTCGTCCCGGAAACTGCCGCCGTTGCTGTAGTAGTTGTAGAGGTCTCCGCTCGAGTAATCACGCTGAATGCCGCGGCCGGAGGGAGTCTCGTACTTCGCGATCGTCAGCAGCAACATCGAACCATAATCAAGCTGAAAAGGATTCTGCACCAAACCTTTTCCAAAGGTGCTCTCGCCCGCTATCAGTGCCCGGTCGTGATCCTGCAGCGCACCCGCAAGAATCTCAGATGCAGATGCGGTGTTTCGATTTACGAGCACTACGATCGGAGATCGGTCCGGGGCGCGATTTCTCGATGCGTAAGGTTCTGTAACGCCTCGAATCCGCCCACGCTGCGTAAAAACGGTCTGGCCCTCGGCCAAAAATGCATTTGCGACTTCATAGGCCTGTCCAACAAGGCCGCCGCCGTTGTCTCGCAAATCGATTACGAGCTGCTCCATCCCCGCCGCCCGAAGCTCCGTCATGGCCCTGACGAATTCTGCAAACGTCGTCTGATTAAATCCGCCCCGCATCGAAATATAGCCGACGCCCGGACGGATCATATATGCTTCGCTGATCGACGGCTGCGACACTGCGTCGCGGACGATCTCGACCGACTCGCGCTTGCCTGTATTGAGCCTCTCCACCACAAGCTTCGCAGGAGTTCCGCGCGGCCCGCGGAGAAAATTGCGGACCTCGGTAAACGGTTTTCCAACCATCGACGTACCATTGACCTCGACGATCTTGTCACCGTAACGCAGCCCCGCACGATTTGCAGGAGCCCCGTCAAACGTCGCCTTGATATAGGTAGCGATGACGTTCCCTTTCTCGTCGCTGAGGTCGCCGATCGTCGCACCGATCCCGTAATAACGCGAACTCTGATCTGTTCGAAACTGCTCGTATTCTTTCGCATCGAAATAATTCGAGTGCGGATCCAGAGTGTGGAGCATCGTATCGATGGTTTCCTTAAATACGTCGTTGTAATTGAGCGCGTGGCCATTCGCGTGATTGGCTTCGATTACAGCCAGGGCCTCGGCGAGCTCCTTTTCAATGTCCTCGACGCGAACCGTACGTTTGCCGACCTTGGCCGCAAGGTCTTTCGACTTTGAAGTCTCCGCTCGGGCAGAGCCGGAAGGTGCCTGCGCAATGGATGATGAAGTGAGGCCGAGCGTCGCAATCACGACGAGAATTAGCAGAGAAAATCGTTTCAAAATGGAAAAACCTCCGCGAAATTACGTAGGGCAAATGATAACACTGCTTGGAGTTGGATCTACTGACTTTCGTTGCCCGACAATCACTGTATCGGTGGGTATTTACGTGCTTTCAACCAGATAAGTTTTACGATAAACTCTTCATCGTTTAGTCACGCCTCACCGCTTAATGCCGGAACTTTTAGAAATCCGAGATTTACAGACGCATTTCCCTACGCGAGCGGGACTCGTCCGCTCGGTCGATGGCGTGAGTTTTACCGTTGCGCCGGGCGAATTGCTCGGTCTGGTCGGCGAATCGGGCTGCGGTAAATCCATCACCGCACTCTCGATTATGGGGCTGATAGCGCCGCCTGGGAAGATCGTTGCGGGGTCCATTAAGTTTAAGGGCGAAGAACTGACTTCCGCTACGGCGGAGAGACTGCGGGAAATCCGTGGTAATGACATCGCGATGATCTTCCAGGATCCGATGACGTCGCTGAATCCGGTGTTTACGGTGGGTGAACAAATAGCCGAGGCGCTGCGGCTTCACCGTCGGCTCGACAAGACATCGGCATGGCAAGGAGCCATCGACGCAATGCGCGAGGTTTCGATACCGTCTCCGGAGCGACGTGTTAACGATTATCCGCATCAACTCTCGGGCGGCATGCGCCAGCGCGTAATGATAGCGATGGCGCTCGCGTGCGATCCGGAACTCCTGATTGCGGACGAACCCACGACGGCTCTCGACGTAACGATTCAGGCGCAGATTCTCGAGCTGCTCGACGAACTGCGAAAGACGAGAAAGCTTGCGGTTCTCCTCATCACGCATGATCTCGGCGTCGTAGCGGAAGTTGCCGATCGGGTGTGCGTGATGTACACCGGAAAGATCGTCGAGGAATCGGGCGTCGGCGAGTTATTTATCGGGCCGAAGCATCCGTACACGCGCGGCCTTCTTCGGAGCGTTCCAAAACTGACAGTGGCCGGCATCGCGAAGGCGGAACGTCTACAGACTATCGAGGGTACGGTTCCCAGCCCGACTAATCTTCCCCCCGGATGCCACTTTGCACCGCGATGCGAATTCAGAATGCCTACCTGCACCGAAATGGAGATACCGCTTTACTCGATCGAGAGTGGCGTGAAGGTGCGATGCGTTTTGTTCGACGAAGAATTGATGCGGAGCGCTAGTGGTGAGGAGGTCGCAGTAGTCTTATGAGTCAATTGATCCGTTTCGCGCTATCAATGCTTGTGCTTTTTGGTGGATTGAACAACGCTTCCGCACAGGTCGAAGAATCATCTTCCGTAAAGGCAAAGGTCACTTCCCTCATCGCACAGCAACGCAGCGACGCTGTCTGGATGAGCATGACTAGCTGTCCGGCCGACCTTGTCCCTGCGAAAAGTGACGTTGCAAAGCAACCGTCGACGGCGGAGCAGTGTGCGGACGACCCGTCAAAGTGCTTGAGTGCTTGCAACAGCGGTGAAGGAAGAAGTTGTCAGGCACTCGCCTACCTTATTCAAAACCACGAGAAGATCGAGAGTGACGTAAGTCAAGTGCTTTTTCGTCGGGCATGCCAGTTTGGGATACCTTCGGGTTGCACAAACGCGGCAACAGAATTGCTGGGAACATTTGAAGAGAGCCCGAAGCTCCTCTGCGCGGCAAGATCCTTCGAGGTCGCATGTGCCTATAACGATCCTTGGGGATGCACAATGTCTGGAATGATGCTGAGCGGCGGATATGGCCGCGAAAAGAATAGGAAGGAAGCGATCCGAGTTCTCAACAAGGCGTGTCAGATTTCGATGGATAAAAAATTCGAAGCTTGTACACGAGCAAAGGAATTAAGGGCGATGCTCACTAAAGAAGAAAAGAAGGTGGGACGGGCCAAAAGGAAAAATTGATCGCTGCATCGCAAAAAGAAACCCTACTTGAGGTCCGCAACCTCGTGAAGCATTTCCCAGTTGACGGAAGTGACGATGTCGTTCAGGCCGTGGAAGACGTTTCTTTTTCCGTAAAGTCCGGCGAGACGCTTGGGCTTGTCGGAGAGTCGGGGTGTGGAAAGTCTACGGTGGGCCGATGCCTTCTTCGCCTGCATGAGCCAACAAGCGGCGAAGTGCTCTTCGAGGGAAAGAACATCGTGGGGCTCGGTAACAGCGAAATGCAAACGCTGCGGCGGGAGATGCAGATCATTTTCCAGGACCCCTACGCGAGTCTTAATCCGCGCCTCAGCGTTCGATCAATAGTTGCGGAGCCGCTCAAGATCCACGGAATCGGAGATAAGGCCGAGCGAAATAATCGAGTTGCCGATCTGTTGGCAAAGGTCGGCCTCGATCCAAAATACGGCGACAGATATCCTCATGAGTTCTCCGGCGGCCAGCGGCAGCGTATCGGCATAGCCCGAGCGCTTGCCTTAAATCCCAAACTTATTATCTGCGACGAGCCCGTTTCCGCCCTCGACGTCTCCGTTCAGGCCCAGGTTGTTAACCTCTTGCAGGAATTGCAGGATGACTTCGGGCTAACGTATCTCTTTATTTCCCACGGTCTGGCGGTGGTCGAGCATATTTCGGATCGGGTTGCAGTAATGTATCTCGGAAAGATCGTCGAGATCTGCGCCGCCGCAGACCTCTACGCGAATCCGATGCATCCTTACTCGCAGGCACTGCTCTCTGCGATTCCGGTACCCGATCCGAGGCACAAACGCGAACGAATTGTACTCCGTGGTGACGTCCCAACACCGATCAATCCGCCATCCGGATGTAGATTTCGTACGAGGTGTCCTATTGCCATCGCACCATGCGCTGAGATTGTGCCGGAACTTCGCGAGGTGGCACCAAACCATTTCGCGGCCTGCATACGTATCGGCGAGCAAACTGAAATAGCCGGAACGCACATAGCCAGTTAGTCGTTTAGAATGTTGAGCGACACTCAACCCAAAGGAGAAAAATCGAATGACTGAACCGAATGCCGAACAGCCGGCTCTGCGGGGACCGGAAAAGATTGTCCCTCGAGAGCCCGCTCAGATGTCTGAAATCGGCACGATCGCGGGAATCTTCTTCGAACCGGGGCGTGTGTTTGAGGATCTCAGGCGAAAGCCCAGATTCATCATCGCGAGCCTTATTATCGCCGCGTGCGTGACGGCCTACGTATTTACGCTTTATCAAAAGGTCGGCGAGCCCGGTATGCGTTCGTTCATGGCCGAACAGATGGATAAGAGCCCGCGAACGCAGAACCTGCCGGCGGAGCAGAAAAAAGGCCTGATCGACACGCAGATGACGATCCAGAACGTGACGCGTTATGTCATGCCGGTTTTCGTATTCATTTCTCTGCTTATCGGCGGGCGGCTTTACTGGGCTGCGGCCAAGGCATTCGGTGGCTCGGGTGGATTTCTTCACAATATGGCGGTTTGGATATACGGATCGCTGCCGCCGACCGTCGCGGGAACGCTGGCGAGCATTCTCATCATAATGCTGAAGCCTGCGGACGAGATCAACATCGCGGCGAGTCAACGAACGGCTATCCACGCCAATCCTTCTTTCTTCATCGATGGAGCTCAGCAGCCTGTACTGGCGACGCTCTTGGCGACCCTGGACGTTTTCTTATCTGGGGATGGATACTGGCCGCGATCGGCCTGCGAATTACAAATAAGATCAGCTCCGGCTCAGCGTGGGCTATCGTTGTGATCTTCGGATTGATTGGAACGGCTCTGAGAATCGTTCGTGCGTACTTCTCAGGAAATCCTACGTAAGCGTCACTCGTAGCGTAGGGCTTCGATCGGGTCAAGTCGGGCTGCTTTCCATGCCGGGAACAGCCCGAATATTAATCCGATTCCGACACTCGCGCAGAACCCAGCAATGGGCGCCCAGATAGGAACGTAAGACGGAAAAACCAGCTGGACCAGGAACGACAATCCCCAACCGATCAATAGGCCAACGACGCCGCCAAAGCCCGTCAGCGTTGCCGCCTCGATCAAAAATTGAAGCAGAATGTCGCTCTGCTTTGCTCCAATCGCCTTTCGGATGCCGATCTCGCGCGTTCTCTCCGTGACAGAAACGAGCATGATATTCATCACTCCAATTCCGCCGATCATCAGTCCGACCGACGAGATGGCGATCATTGCGATAAAGACGGCGCCGGTGATCGCCTTAAACTGTTCGATCAGGCTTGCCGCAGTCTCCATCGCAAAATTGTTCTTATCTCCAAACTTCACGTTGCGCCGTTGCCGCAGCAGATCCTGAACCTCGTCCTTTGCTTTTTCGAGTTGGCCTTCTCTCGCAACCGTGAGAATGAATAGATCGTCGGCGTTGGGCTTGAGGCGCATCGCCGCGCCCATGGGCACATAAATGATGTTCGATTGGTCGTTGTTTCCGCCGCCGCCGCCGAAAAGCTGTTCGCGTTTCTGAAGAAGCCCAATAATTCGGAACTCCTGCGACCCTATCTCGATCGTCTCGCCGATCGGATTCGAATACGGGAAATAAGCCTCGCGCACGAAATCGCCTATTACAGCGACGTTTGACTTCGCATCATTCTCGCCGGTAGTGAACCAACGGCCATCAACCAGGATTTCGGTAGTCGTTTCGCTCATCTGGGGGAGCGTTCCACTTAGCTTGACCGATGAAGACGTTTTGCCCATTTTGCCGCTGACGTTGATCTTCTTCCCGAAGAAATTATTCGATATGTCGAGAAAGGGCACTGCAACCTCTATGGACGCGAGACCGCCGATCGCCTCCGCATCTTCCATAGTGAGAGGCTTTCGCATTCGCTCTTCGCGGGTCGGATGGCTTGTGCGAATGCCGATAGTCCTCTTGTAAAGGAAGATCGAGCGCGTACCAAACGACTCGACTTCCTTCTCCACCGCGACAACAATGCCGCTGATGATAGAGGACATCAGCATCACGGTGATGACACCGACGACCACCCCGATGATCGTCAGGAATGAGCGCAGTTTATTGCCCCGGATGGTCGCGAGCGCCATCTTAAAATTTTCTACGAACGAACTTGCGGCAACGCTCATTGATTAATCGGCCCTGAGGGCTTCGATCGGGTCGAGCCGTGCTGCCTTCCACGCCGGAAACAGACCGGCTACGACCCCGACCGCACCGGAAAAGAAGATTGCGAGGAATGCTGCCCAGATAGGGATCTTTGTCTGAAAAACGAGCGCGGTGATAATAACGCCTGCGATCTCGGCGATAATCAACCCAATCGCGCCGCCGATGAGGCACAGTGTTGCGGCCTCGACCAAAAATTGCTTGAGAATATCGGCTTGGCGTGCACCCAGACTTTTCCGGATTCCAATCTCTTTCGTCCGCTCGGTGACCGCGACCAGCATTATGTTCATCACGACGATCGCACCTACAAGCAAAGCAATTGTAGGAACAAGAAGAATTACGGTGCCGATCGGTCCGGTAATGCGGCTGACCAGGCCCGCGATGGCGTCCGGCGTGAGTATTCCGAATGTATCTTTTTCGCCGAACGGGAGTTTCCGTTTTATTCGCAGCAGCGTTCGGACCTCCTCGACCGCGTCATCCATGGATTTCTCGTTTCGCGCCGTTACCGCAAAATAAAGCCCGCGGCTGGTTCGAAGGCCGCCGAAATTTGCACCGTAGGTCTTGATAGGAAATTGAACGAAGTTATCCTGCGGCTGACCAAAGACAGTGCCTTTCGCGGTCTGAATTCCGATTATCTTATACGGTATTCCAGAGATCGTGATCTCGCCGCCAACGGCGTCGCCGGCAGGAAAGAGTTTACTCGCGACGTCGCTGCCGACGTATGCAACCCGCATTGCGTTGTCGTTCTCAGGGTCGGTGAAGTAACGGCCCTCAGCGATGTCGAGCTTATCGATCTCGCGAATTCCCGGCTCAGCCCCATCAATCCGGACATCGAGAAGCGTTTCGCTCCCCCGTTTAACTTCCCGCGAATTCGGCAGGGCACGAGCACCGATCTTGTCAATCAGTTGAGCGTTCTCCTTGATAAAATCAAGCTCTTCGAATGTAAGTTCTTTGTTTCGTCGCTGAGCCGCGGCAATCGTGTCGGTATCCTTAAAGTCGTCAAAGCTAAATCGGCGAACGGTGAAAGCATTCGATCCGATACCGGCGAGCTTCTCATCTACGTATGACTTAAATCCAAGGAGGAGCGAGACGACAATCATAAACGTCATCACGCCAATAATTACGCCGAGTAATGTCAGGAACGACCTAAGCTTGTGTGCCCAGATAGCATCGAGGGCAAGCTTGAATGTTTCGGAGAAGTTCATCCGCTGAACCTCAATGGGCTTCGGCCAAGTCTAACAGAAAAAGTTTTGCGGCCTCAGCGTGCGTTCTGCTCATCCTTTTCGATTCGCCCGTCACGAATCGTAATCACGCGATGCGCCCTCGCTGCGATGTCCGGCTCATGTGTCACGACGATGATCGTATTTCCATCCGTGTGGAGTGTCTCGAAAAGGGCCATGATTTCGACACTAGTTTTCGAGTCGAGGGCACCGGTTGGCTCGTCGGCGAGGAGGATCGAGGGATTGTTTACCAGGGCACGGGCAATCGCCACACGCTGGCGCTGGCCGCCCGAGAGTTCGTTTGGCCGATGCGTAACGCGATCTCCGAGCTCGACGGCAGCGAGCGAGGCGCGTGCCCTGTCGTTTCGCTCGCCGGCGCGCATTCCAGAATAAATCAGGGGCAGTTCTACGTTATGCAGAGCAGTTGCTCGAGCGAGCAGGTTAAAGGTCTGAAAAACAAAACCGATCTCTTTATTCCGGATCCGGGCCAGTTCGTCATCCGTCATATCAGAGACCAGATTGCCGTTGATCCAGTAGTCGCCCTGCGTCGGAGAATCAAGACAGCCGATGAGGTTCATGAGCGTCGACTTTCCCGAACCCGATGGCCCGATGATCGCCAAATACTCGTTACGTTTTACCTCGAACGACACGTCCCGGAGCGCGTGTAGCTCTTCGGTGCCCATCTGGTAAGTCTTCCAGATGTTCTGCATCGAGATAATCGTATCCCCTGCAACCGGGACGGTCGCACGGGCCTCGGAAGTTGCTCCGTTTTCGTCCATAAATCTGTACATTAACCGCTACGTCTTGTTCGCCGCCTCGCCTTCTTTCTTTACTGCCTTTCGAACGGTCGCGTCTTCCTTGAGCGTATTCAAGACTCGGCTTGGACCTGTTATAACCTCGTCGCCGACTTCGAGTCCGGAGAGGATTTGACGATCTGATTCACCGATAATACCGGTCGTTACTTCACGGAACTTAGCCTTGTTTCCTACAAGCACAAATACGCCGGTCACGGACTTTGGCTTGTCCTTCGGTCCATCACCCGGAAGCGGAGTTTGATCAGGACTCGCATCTGCCTTCTTCTCGATAACGGCCTGCAATGGCACCGCGATCGCGTCATTTACGGTCTTTGTCGTAATCTCCGCGGTTGCGCTCATTCCGGGACGCAAACCGCTCTTGATCTCATCCTGCAGATCGCGAAGCTCGATCACGACACGAAATTCCTTTGCCTCCTGGACGTTGATGTTCGTTGACAGTCCGCCGCTCGTTTGCGATTTGCCGACGGCAAGCGGCGTCTTCTGCGTCACCTCGCCGAGAATCTCGCGATCTTGGAACGCGTCAACTTTAATCTTTGCCTTCTGCCCGACGGCGACCTTATCGATCGAGGTTTCGTCAACTTTCACCTCGACGTTGATCGTAGACATATCCGCAATCGTGAGAAGGGCTGTCGTCGAAAGGCCTGCAACAGCAAAAGTCCCTACCTTGGATGGAATCTCCGCGATAACGCCGTTGATTGGAGCGTATTGCATTGTCTTGTCACGCTGGCTGCGCGAGCCTCGGAGGAAGGCGGATTGTTGATCGGCGCGAGACCGACTGCTGCTGACACTGATTGACGCAGTGTCGACGGAGCGTCTAGCATCTTTCACCGCAACGGCCTGCTGATTCCGACGGGCGATGGACTCGTTGACGGCCAGACGGGCAGACTCGAGGCGAGCTCGGGAGGTCTTGAGGCCGATCTGCGCATTTTCGAGCGAGTCTTTCTTAGTGTCGTATTCGAGCCGCGAGATTACACCTGCCTCGAGGAGCTGAGCGTTACGAGTTACCTCACGTTGAGCGGTGTTGACATCGACCTGTGCGCGGTCGACATCGGTCTGGGCCGTCACTACATTTTGTCGGGACGAGGTGACCGCCGCATCCGACGCATTCAACCCCTGCTGCGCCTGAGAAAGCTGATTCTGTGCGCCCATGACTTGAGACTGCGACGAGCGGATATCGTCCTGCGCAACCTGGACTGCTGCGAGTTGCGCGTCAGTGCTCGATTGAAGCTGGTTTGGGTCGAGGCGGACGAGCGGCTGGCCCTGAACAACCTGGTCGCCTTCCTTCACGTAAATCTCCTCGATTCGGCCCTGAACTTCGCTTGTCAGGTTCATGAATTGGATCGGACGAATTTCGCCGGACGACGTAACAGTGGATCTGAGTTCGGTTCGCGTTTCGACCTTGACGACGGTGACTTCGGGTGTATCCGTGCGAGTAGCAAATACGGAAACAATGATGATAATCACGAGCAGTACAGCGACCGACGATCCGATGATTATCTTGCTCTTTCGGCTGAGTGCCATAATCTAATTTGTCCTCGAAAAATGGAATGTCGGCCGTGGAAAAGCGATTTGGGCCAGATGCAACAACCGCCTATTACGACCTGTAGCTTGCCATTGTTTCAGAAAAATGCGGCAGAATCGAGCGGCACGCCGGCGAGGCAAACCGAGCGTGATTCCTCCGCTGCCCCCGGCAATTTACGAACGTGGCCAAGAAAGGTTAGAATACCGACCAATCACGGTCGAAGCCTCGATCCGTTCGACTATTCTGATGATCGCCTGTACAAACTGTGGAATTAATAATCTCGCGTCGTCCCAATTCTGCGACGAGTGCGGAACCAAGCTGATTCGCTTCGACAGCTCCGTGCCGGCGCCGGCCGTTTACGTTCCGCCAAGCAAGACCCCGATCTCGCGACCGAGGGAGAATTCTCGGCCTCCCTCGATGTCAGAATCAAATGGTGCGAAAAGCGTTCACTCAATGGATGCGAAGCTCGTCATCGAGCGAGGCGGGAAGTCGGGTGCAGAGTTTCGGCTCGTCGGTTCGGAGGCTATCATCGGACGATGGGATGCTGACAACGGGGTTTTCCCGGAGGTCGATCTCGACACACACGATCAGGAAGCTAAAGTTTCACGCCGGCACGCGCGGATAAAGGTACTTGACGGTAAATATGTCGTCGAGGATCTTGGTTCTACAAATGGAACGTATATCAATCGGGGCCGCCGTTTGCTGCCGGGCATGCCTCAGCCAGTGGGCGACGGAGACGAGATTATTGTCGGCAAGACCTTCTTACGGTTTCGGCTTGCGGACGAATAGTTTATAGATGAAACACTGCCAGGCATGTTCTTCTGAGGTAGCGGACGTCGATACGTTCTGCCCTCACTGCGGCGTGTCGCTTGCGGGACTTAGCCCGCCTTCCGATCCAGTCGAGATTCGCGAGAATATCAAAGAGGTTAGCCCGGCGACGGTTGCTGCCGACGACGCCGCGCCTGTGGAAGAAGGCCAGAGTGATGCGGCTCCATCTGCGACAACGCCTCACATCGGATCTATAAGTACGGGCGGCCGAAAGTCCGGCCTTAAACCGCTCGCAGAGGGCACGGTGCTCATCAACCGGTACGACATCGTGCGTAAGATCGGCGGCGGCGGCATGGGTGCTGTTTACCTCGCAACCGATCGAAACCTCGGCGGCGTACTGCGAGCGGTCAAGGAAATGGTTCAGTCCCATATCGAGGCTGAGCAGCAGGAAAAGGCGATCGAGGATTTCAGGCGCGAATCGATGATCCTGTCTTCGCTTGATCACCCATCGATTCCGACGATCTACGACTATTTCTATGATGAAACGGAGGGCCGTTTCTACCTCGTAATGAAGTACATTGCGGGAGGCGATCTTGCCGGCCGAATCAGATCTGCACCCGAAGGTCGGATCGAGGAACCCACAGTTGCCGAATGGGCATATCAAGTCGTTGACGTTCTCGACTACCTGCACAATCTACCGACAAAGATCGTTTACCGCGACCTAAAGCCCTCGAACATTATGATCGACGGCAACACGGGCAAGGTAATGCTGATCGACTTCGGAATTGCGCGGTCCATCAATCAGCAGGAAAAAGGCGTGACCGCGGTCGGCACAATGGGTTATGCCCCGCCGGAACTCTTCAGCGGAAATGTTGAACCGCGTTCGGACATCTACAGTTTAGGCTCGACGATGTTTCATCTGTTGACCGGTGCTGATCCGCAAAGCAATCCACTGCTCATCTTCGATTTTCAGAAGAATCCGCGTCCCCGTCAGATCACCTCGCAGCTCACTGATCAGATGGAACGCATATTAATGCGCGCCGTGGAGTACAACGCGGATGCGAGGTTCGATAGCGCGGCCGAGATGCGCGACGCGCTTGCGCAGCATCTTCAGAATCTGCGCAACGGCCAGGTTAGTTACGGTGTGACCGAGGTTCCGCAGGCTGTGGGGCTGGCAAATCAGTCCGTGTTCTGTGGCTTCTGTGGACAACGCATTGTCGCGACGGATATGTTTTGTGCCTTCTGCGGGTCACGCCAACCAATGGCTCAGCACGGTGTGCATGTAGAGGCGTATCGCGGCGGTGCCGACACGACTGCAAAACTAGTTCTACTGGGCACCGACTCCCTTGATTCGCCGGCGTATACAATCGAAAAGATGGAGAGTCTTGTCGGTCGCCGCGATCCAATGTCGAATATATTTCCGGAAGTCGACCTGTCGAAATACGATCCGCAGACCAAGATTTCACGGCGCCACGCAAAGATTTGGCGCGACGGCCCAAACTTTCTCGTTGAGGATTTGGGTTCATCCAACGGTACGATAATATTGAGCGGAGCGAGCGACACGCAAAAGCTGCAGCCTCATCAGCCGCATCGTCTAAATCACGGAGACAAGCTCCGAATGGGTGATATGACTCTGCATTTCGTTGTCAACTAGTCTTATGGCCGTGGAAGCTGGCGAGGCTCATCAGGAGGAACATGTTAGCAGCGCACGGGCGATGCAGCCGACGTTTCGGGCGATCGATTTCCGCCCGCCGTTCCTGCTCCGGCTCGGCTCGATCCTCATCGATTACATTGTCTTGCTGATAATTCCGCTGAGCGGATTGCTGTTCGAACGGCTCGTTGGCGGCGGTTTTGGGGTAGTCTCGGATCGAACGTTGTGGCTCCTCGGCTTTGTCCTGGCCGGCGTTAACGTCGTTCTTCTTCCCGTTATCGGTGGGCAGACCGTCGGGAAAATGTTAACCGGAATCCGAATAGTGATGTCCGACGGTGGCATGGTATCGATAAAGGGAATGGTGCTCAGACAGACAATTGGGTACCTGATATCGATCGCCACGCTCGGTCTCGGACTTTTCATCGCCGGCCTCAACACGAGTGGCAGGTCCCTGCATGACTTCATATTTGGCACGGTTGTCGTTCGTGCCCGCAAGACCCTGGTATCCGTATAAATGCCACAGTTATTCATCAGACAATCAGACCAATCCGAGAATAATGTGCCGCTGAGTCGGCTTCGGACGACGATCGGGCGTAGTGCCCGCAGCGATGTCTGTATCCCTGATGGGTTCGCCTCGCGACTGCACGCAGAAATTCGGCAGGAGGGAGGGCGCTACTGGCTCCACGATCTCGGCTCGGCGAACGGAACGCGCTATAACGGGAACCTCGTTACGGCGCCGATTCCGATGTTGGGCGGCGGCGAAGTGCAGATCGGCGAGACGACGCTGCGCTTCGAAGACGAGAGTAAGGAGCCGCGGAGCGTGAGTGCAACGTTCATTGCCGAAACCGACGCGCTCGACCCCTCGCATACAATCGCACTCAGCCCGAAGATGAACCCGACGAACGAGATTCTCGAGTCGCAGTTCTCGAGTCGCAATGACCTCCTCGGGCTAATCAGCAAGGTCGGAGTGACACTGCTTTCATCGACGGGCCTCGACGACACGCTCAATCAGATCGCATCGCTTGTTTTTGAGGCCGTGCCGGCAGAGCGCGTCGTCATAATGCTTCGGAACGAGAAATCAGACGCTGAGATGGAGATCAAGGTCGCGCGAATACGCGGTCAAGAGGAAACTCCCGAAGAGGTTCGCATCAGCCGCAGCGTAATGCGGGAGGTGGTCGAGAACGGCAAGGCCGTGCTGACGTCCGATGCCCAGCGCGATCCACGATTTGCAAGCCAGACAATCGTGTTGCAGGGGATTCGGTCTGTACTTGCCGTGCCATTAAGCGTTGATGAACGCCACGTATTCGGGCTGATCTATGCCGATTCGCCTACCTACGAGTCTACTTTTGCAGCTGAGCACCTCGACATCTTGACTACGCTCGCGTCGGTCGCATCGATACGCGTCGAGAACGCCAGTCTGATGGACGAACGAATTAACCGCGAGCGGATGGAACGCGAGCTCGAGCTTGCAATTGAGATCCAGCAGCGGTTTCAACCGACGGCCCCGCCGAAAGTCGAGGGCTACGAGTTCGAGGGAATTTCGTTTTCGTGCTACGAGATCGGCGGCGACTATTACGATTTCATCCCACGCGAGAATGGCAAGATGATGGTCGCTCTCGGTGACGTCTCCGGTAAGGGCGCCGCCGCGGCATTGCTGATGTCTAGTCTCCACGCTGCGATGCACGCACAGGTAACGGCAGGCACGCCGCTGGCCGAGATGCTCGTCTCTATAAACACCTACTTATCCGAGAACACTCCTACGAACCGATTCATTACACTTTTTGCAGCTGAGCTCGATCCATCCTGCGGCGTTCTTTCGTTTATCAACGCCGGGCATAATCCTCCTCTTATAGGCCGGGCCGACGGCACGGTTGAACTGCTCGGTTCGGGCGGTCTGCCGCTGGGCATCATGCCCTTCGCACAATATGACCTCGGCAGTGCTCAGCTCGATCCGGGCGACGTGCTCGTCATCTATTCCGATGGAGTCTCGGAAGCTAATAACCTCGCGGAGGACGAATTCGGAATGGAGCGCCTCGAACAGGTCGTCGCCCAAAATATTTCCCAAACCGCGACCGGCCTTCGTGACAAGGTGGAATCCGCCCTCTCTAAATTCACCGGCACCGCTGCCCCAAACGACGACATCACGCTCGTGATCGTCAAGCGAATTTAAACGGAGAACCGCCTGTGTGACAGCGCTACAATGCAGTGGTACCGGACGAAAAAAGACTGCCCGATTCGTATCCCAGGCACCGATTCTGTTCCCAATGCTATCGAGCCTAAAGTTTAAGCTTCTATACGGGGCGAGCTATTCAATTGGCTATTTCATTCTGACGCTTTTGAGTGTAGGAGCCCACGCCGAAGGTCCCGTGGTCTTCTTTTCGCCGATTATTCCCTGGCCCTTCGTGCTGATTGCGATAGGTATGCTGGGCCATCTGCACGCATTGGAGCGACGAATCTTCTTTGTAGGGTTGTTGCTTGGACATTACTCAGTCACCTCGATAATTGTGTATGGCCTTTCAGCGCAGTTCGATCTGGAACGCTCGGGAATTGCTAGTGCGTGGAGGTCGGACGCCAGCTTTATGGTGTTTATTCTAGCGTGGTATCTGGCCGGACAAGGAATTCTCTGGATTAGTTTTTTGCTCGAGCTAAAAGGAGTCGGCCTAGAGAAACAGTTCGGGAAAATCTCATCCGAGTAATTTCGGTCGGAATCCTGCGTCGCGGATGCGGCGTGTGAGAGTTGGATGGCCAAGATTCCGTGGATCTCGTTGAGTTTCTGTCGATCCCGCTTTACTCGTACAGCGAGTGACCACCAGTCATTCTTGCGTCTTAAACCGCAGTTAAAACTTGTTGACCATCGGCATCTTTGCGGGTTAGACTAAAGCCGGCGTCACGCCCTCCACGTACCCTCGCCCTTCGTCGTCAGCAATGTCCCGCAAAATCAGCCTCATCGTATTCGTTTTAGCGGCGCTTTTTATCGTCGGACTGTTTCCGATTGTTCTCACCGGATACTTTCTCTCGCAAAAGAGCGGCACCGAGCTGCGCGCGTCGGAGAATCGCTATCAGATCCAATTGGTGCAGGATAAGGCGTCCCAGATCGAATTATTCGGACGACGCTTCACCTCAATCGTGTCGGGCCTCGCATTGGCACTCGAGCTCTCGCCCGACGCGTCGGGATCACAGGTGGCACCCACCGAGGCGAAGCTGGGCGCGATCTTAAAGGAAAACCCGGACTTGGTCGCGGTCTCTGTGCTTCCTGTCGATGGCGAGCCCTACTCAGTTTTTCGTTCCGACCTTCTTACACGCCCCGAAATTGAAGCAATTACATCGAACGCTGCCCTCGCCCCTCGATCCGGAGGCGTCGCTATCGCGCAGCCGGCCGATTCGCGTGAGGCGGTGATGACGTTTTCGAAGGCTGTCGTCGTCGACGGGTCGGTGCGCGCATCTATAGTCGCCTTGGCGTCGCTGGCCGCAATCTCACGAAACGTAGTCGGTCTCGCCGCGTCATCCGAAGCTGAACTCTGGCAGTCCGGCCTTCCCATGGTTTTTGTCGTGGACTCCCAGGGGAATGCACTTTTTCATCCGGACAAACGTATCGCCAAACGGTCGAAATCTATGTACGAGCTCAAGATCGTGCAGGAATGGCTTGAGTCCGGCGATCAGGTAAAGTCGGCCCTGGTACCGTTCAGCGCGTCGTATGACTCGACGACATACGAGATGATTGGGGCATATAGCACGGCGACCCTCGCCGAGGGATATAGTTTCGGCGTCGTGTCGATGCAGGACGAACGCACGGCCCTTGCTCTCGTCGGCGAGATGCGTTCGTATGTTTGGGTTCTCAGCCTCGCCTTCGCGGCATTCGCCCTCATGGTTGGCTTGGTCGGTTCGCGATTAATGACATCGCCTCTGATCCGCCTCGCAGATGGCGCGCAGCTCGTCGCAATTGGAGATTTCACGACACGCGTCCCGTCGACCGCTATCAACGAGATCGATACGCTCGGCCAGACCTTCAATCTAATGTCCGACAAGGTCGAGGAGCAAATCGCAAACCTCGCTAAGGCTGCCGCCGAAAATCGCGAGCTCTTTGTAGGGACCGTAAAGGCGCTGGCGGCGGCGATCGACGGCAAGGATAAATTTACCCGCGGCCATTCGGAGCGGGTAGCTCGTATTTCCGTTGCGATGGGACGCCGTCTCGGTATGGATGAACAGGAGCTCGATACGCTGCGGATGAGTGCCCTGCTGCACGACATTGGGAAGATCGGTATCGACGATTCGATCCTGACAAAGCCCTCGGCCCTGACCGACGCCGAGTACGAGATAATGAAGACGCATCCGCAGCGGGGTTACAAGATAATGTCGCAGATTCCCGCGATGAAGGACTTCCTGCCCGGAATGTATATGCACCACGAGATGGTGAACGGGAAAGGCTATCCGCAGGGGCTCATTGGTGACCAAATACCGCTGCAGGCGAAGATTGTATCCGTTGCCGATACGTTTGACGAGATGACAATCGATCGTCCGTATTCGAACGCGATGGATCTCGAAGCGGCACTGGCAAGACTTCGTGAGTTCGTCGGTACTCGATATCAGGCCGACGTGGTCGAGGCCCTGGTCGACGCGTGTGAAGCCGGTGAAATAGCAAACGGTATCGTCCGACAACTGGCCATTAGCCGCACACTTTACGTGCCGCACGAGGGGCCTATCGAGCTCGCCACGTAGTATCTCGCTCACTTCCGCATCCCTGATTATTTTTCTATACTCGTAGATTCGTGTTCGGCCGCACCTGACACGCATACGAGATGGCACTTTTCTGGCGACGAAATAAATACGAGGCCTCGGTTCTCGGCCTCGACAAATCAATCGAAGAATTGCAGGCGCAGGAGGCGGCAGCCGAGCGCGAACTGTCGGTGCGCTTTAATAAGGCGATCGAGAAAACGCGGAGCTCGATTGACTCACGGCTGGACACGATCTTCGAGGGGCGCAAGAAGATCGACGATGCATTTCTTGACGAACTCGAAGAGATGCTGATATCGACCGATATCGGCGTTCCGACCACGATGTCGATTCTCGAAAATGTTCGACGAGGTGTGTCGCGTCAGGAGATAAGCGATCTTTCCGCTCTCAAGGCGGCGATAAGGATGCAGTTGGTTGCGATCCTAAATGAGTCGGCGACGCACGGCGTTGCCAGCGAGACGGCAACGGATCAATCGATCAAGCCCTACGTTTTGATGGTAGTGGGCGTAAATGGCGTCGGCAAAACAACTACCATCGGCAAGCTCGCGCAGCGAATCAAGGACGATGGTAACGACGTGCTGATATGTGCGGCCGACACCTTCAGAGCCGCTGCGAGTGATCAGCTCGAAATCTGGGCTGAGCGCGCAGGCGTTCCTATCGTTCAGCAAAAGCAGGGCACCGATCCTGCAGCGGTCCTATTTGACGCGCTGGCATCGGCTAAGGCCCGCGGTTCGGATGTCTTGATCGTTGACACCGCCGGACGGCTGCACAACAAGTCGAATCTGATGGCCGAGCTCGAAAAGATGAAACGCATCTCGGCCCGCGAAGTAAAAGGCGCACCGCACGAAACGCTTCTCGTAATCGACGCCGTGACGGGTCAGAACGGCCTTGAGCAGGCTCGACAGTTTACAAAGGTGGCCGATGTGACTGGTATCGTCCTCACGAAACTCGATGGCACTGCGAAAGGTGGTATCGCCGTCGCCATCTCTAAGGAACTCGGCCTTCCGATTCGCTATGTCGGAATCGGCGAACAGGTCGCGGATCTCGCGCCGTTCGACGCAGAAAGCTACGTCAACGGCCTTTTCAACTAGGATGGCCTTCTCCGACATGGACATCACATATACGCGACGTGCCCTCGAGCTCGCCGGACACGGAGTAGGCCTCGTCTCGCCAAATCCGCTTGTCGGTTGCGTGATAGTGTCGGCGGACGGCAACGTCGTTGGCGAGGGGACTTATGTCTATGACGGTGTCGTTCATGCTGAGGCGATAGCTCTCGCTCAGGCCGGCACTAAGGCGCAAGGAGGCACTGCGTACGTATCGCTCGAACCGCACGCGCATTTCGGGCGGACTCAGGCATGTACTTCTCTTTTGATCGAGGCCGGAATAAAACGCGTCGTCTCGCCGATCGAGGATCCCAATCCGCTGGTGTCGGGCAAGGGTTTCGAAACACTTCGCGCCGCAGGAATCGAAACGATAACTGGCGTTCTTGCCGACGAGGCAGCACGGCTAAATGAGAAGTTTATTTGCTGGCACGAGAAAGGTCGTCCGTTCGTACATCTCAAGCTCGCGATGTCTCTGGATGGCCGGATCGCGCTCAGGAACAGCGTTTCGACCGCGCTTTCCGGAGAAGCGGCCCTGCACCGAGTTCATCAAATGCGTCACGAGCATGACGCTATCCTTGTCGGCTCTAACACTGCGGTAGTCGACGATCCATCGCTCACGGATCGCAGCGGAAAGGAGCGCCGTAGGCGCCTCGGTCGGGTCGTGCTTGATGATCAATTGCGTATTGACGAAACATCCACTCTCGTCACCACCGCGAACGGCACGCCGACGATCGTCTTTACATCGAGTACAGATGCCGAGAAGAAGCGGCGACTCGCGGATCGTGGCGTCGAAGTCGTAGACATTGACTCAACATGCAGGGACCTGACAGCCGTCCTCGACGAGCTAAAGAAGCGCGATATTCAAAGCGTGCTGGTCGAAGGCGGCAGCACCGTCGCCGGCGCATTTGTGGACGCTCGTCTTGTCGATAAGCTGACGTTCATCGCTGCATCCATTGTATTGGGCGGCCACGACGCGCCCGTGGCCATCGGTGGTAAAGGAGCAAAGGTCCTGGACGCGGCCATGCGTCTGCGAGACCTGTCGATCGAGCGTATCGGCGACGATATCGAATTCACCGGCTATCCGGTCTTCTCCTGATCGGCGAAATGGCCCAATCCCACTACAATCCTGCAAAGCGTTCGCTCGGGCAAAATTTTCTTATCGATGAATCGGTAATCTCGCGCATTGTATCAGCGCTTGGAGAAGTCTCAGGAGCGAATGTTGTCGAGATTGGCCCTGGCCGCGGCGCCCTCACACTAAAGCTGATTGCGGCCGGGGCCGAGCTTACACTTATAGAGAAGGACTGGGCGATGGCAGAATTATGGCGAAAGGCCGGGCAGCCGCGCGTTATCGAGGCGGACTTTCTCGCTCTCAACATCGACGATCTATTCTCGGCAGACTTTCCGCCGCCGTCGAAGCTGATCGGCAACCTTCCTTATAACGTCGCGACACCGATTCTGGAACGCATTGCGTCCAAGTCGCATTACTTTTCCGAGGTCGTTTTTATGTTTCAGCGCGAGGTAGCTGAACGGATAAGCGCGCCGCCGTCCAGTAGCGCTCGGGGATACCTGTCAGTGATCTCTCAAAGCGCATTTGAGGTCCAACGTCTTTCCGATGTGCCGCCTGATGCTTTTGAGCCCCGCCCCAAGATTTGGAGCACGGTTCTTCATTTCCGTCCAAAGCCGAAGCCCTCGTTCGAGCAAGCTGCATTCAAACGCCTCGTTTCCCTCGGATTTCAGCAAAAGCGAAAAACACTCGCAAATAATCTCAAGCCCTACTTCGAAAAGCTTTCTGTCGCATTCGATCTCGCACACATCGACGGTCGGCGCCGGGCCGAGGATCTCTCGCTCGAAGAGTGGGTACGGCTCAACGACACCTTCGACGCCCTCGGCAAACGTGCGTGATATACTCGTCGTTTCGATTAGGCAATACACGATGAGTAAGATTGAAATAATTCCCCTCGGCGGCATCGGCGAATTTGGGATGAACTGCATGGGCATCCGATATCGCGATGAGATGATCGTCGTTGATGTCGGAATGGGCTTTCCGGAGGAGACCCCTTTCGGAGTCGATATTTCGATTCCGAATTTCGATTTTCTCGAAGAGTATCGCGACGATCTAACGGCGATCATTCTCACGCACGGCCACGAGGACCACATTGGTGCTCTCGCCTACATTCTCAGAAAGTTTAATCTGCCCGTTTATGGTTCGCGATTTACCCTCGCACTTACCGAGAAGCGTCTTGAAGAATTCGATATGCTCGGGGATGTCCTGACTCATACGGTCAAAGCCAACGATATAGTTGAGATCGGACACTTCAAGATCGAGTTTATTCACGCATCGCACTCGCTGGTCGAATGTTTTTCGCTTGCGATCCACACGCCCGCTGGGACGATCATCCACACAGGTGATTACAAGATCGACGACACGCCGGTCATCGGAGCACCGTACGACCTAAAAACGCTCGGCCGCATCGGCGACGAAGGCGTACTTGCATTGCTCTGCGATTCTACAAATGCAACGGTCCCCGGCCGCACGCCGTCCGAGATGGCCGTGATCCCGGCTTTCGAAGAGATCTTCGAACAAACCGAGGGCCGCCTGTTTGTCTCGACGTTTTCATCATCACTGCATCGCCTGCAGATAGTCTTCGACGTAGCGCACGAGTTTGGTCGACGCGTGTGCGTACTCGGCCGATCGATGATGAAGAATGTCGAACTCGCGACAGACCTCGGCTTGCTTCGGATAACGGGGAACACGCTTATCGAACTCGGCCCTTCGCGTGCGCTGGACGATGAGGAAATTTGTTATCTCGTCACGGGTTCGCAGGGAGAGATGCGGGCGGCGCTCTGGAATCTCGCTACCGGCAGTTATAAGGGAATGGAAGTCGAGAAGGGCGACACCGTCGTTCTATCGGCACGCATTATTCCCGGCAACGAAAAGAATATCAGCCGGCTGATCGGCCACCTCTATAAACGCGGCGCGAACATCATCGAGGAAAAACGGCGTTTGATTCACGTATCAGGCCACGCTTCGCAGGAAGACATCAAGATAATGGTCGAGACTGCAAAACCGAAGTTCGTCGTGCCGATTCACGGTGAATATCGGATGCTCTTTCGCCAGAAGGAATATATTAAGAACCACGTCGGCAGCTATTCTGACGAAGACATAATCCTCATCGAGAATGGCAACGTTCTCGAACTCGACGAATACGGCGCCAACATCGTCGCTAAACACGAAATGTTTAAGACCTTCATCGATCAGGAATCGATGGAGGAGATCGAGTACGAGACAGTCCGCGAACGAAAACGTCTGGCCTACGGCGGAGCGATTTCGCTCGTCGTCGCGCTTGATGCAAAGAAAAACACACTGGCCGGAGACCCGATAGTTACGTTCGAAGGAGTCGCCGGCGTCGATCCGCTCAACGGCTTTGGAAACAAAGCGCGGGACAGCGTCCGGACCGCCATCGAAGATATGAAGCCCGAACACGTGGCTAATCGGACGATCCTAAAGGAAAATTTGCGCATTCACCTCAAACGCTTTATCCAGCAGCAGCTAAGTTCGAAACCCGTTATCGTCACGACCATCGTCGAAGTTTGAGCAGGCCGCGACCGCCCTTGAATTGGAAAGATAAAGTCGTATTGCTTACGGGCGCGTCGAGCGGAATCGGCGAAGGGCTCGCCATTGCCCTGGCGAAGCGCGGTGCGATACTTGGCCTCGTCGCCCGACGCGCAGAACTTCTAAATGATCTAAAGAATCGGTGCGCGGTCGCGGGCGGAGCTGCCCGAGTTTACGCTTGCGATGTGACTGATGCGGTCGCCCTCGAGAAGGCGGCGAATGCTTTTCGCGCCGAATTTGGCCACATCGATGTGTTGATAGCGAATGCCGGAATCGGCGGGAATGACGAGGCAACTCGAAGCTATCAACCCGCCGCGGTAAAGAAACTCATCGATATAAATCTGATGGGCGCCGTTAATGCAATTCACGCCGTCGTGCCGCAGATGATCGAACGCCGCAGCGGTCATCTCGTGGCCATATCGAGCCTCGCCGGTTTTCGCGGGCTGCCGAAATCCGCCGCTTATTCGGCGAGCAAGGCGGCGATGACGGCGTTTTTCGAAAGCGTTCGGCTCGACGTCGCCCGGCACAACATCGACGTCACGATCATTCAGCCGGGCTTTATCAAAACGCCTCTTACCTCAGGCCGCGAAGCAAAGATGCCGTTCCTCATGGATCTCGACCACGCCATCCCAAAATTCATTTCGGCGATTGAGAAAAAGAAAAAGTTCGCTGCCTTTCCATGGCAACTCGCCACGCTCGTCCGTGCAGTGCGGTTTATGCCCGCCTGGCTCTACGACCGCGTCGCCGGCAAAGCACGTCACCGCGAATAAAGGCCGCGCTTTGCATCCGATAACTCGTTAGATTTTCGGACTACTCTCATTTTGAGGTAGGGGCAATTCTCCTCTCTTGCGGTTGAATAGTATAAAGCGGACACCGAGAACCAGCCCGAAGAGGATGTGTCCCATCAAACTGCCCATCGCAACGGGGCGCATCATTTCCATCATCAGCGGCGCAAACGCACTCATTCCAAGAAACAGCGGCATCAGAATCAGTCCGCCTAATATCCACCACGCAAAACCGTACAACGCACCCCATAAAAGCCCCGCGCCATACCCGCCAATACGGTTGCCCAACAGAGCGCCGAAGATGCCGCCGATGACCGCACTATTAAACAGATGATAGACCCAGCCGACGACGAGGCTTTCGGAACGCACCACTTTAGCCACCATCGCCATCATTGGCTTTCCATCCGGTGCAGCCATCATCTGCATCAACATACCAAAGACCACACCGCCGATAAGTCCGGCGACGATTCCGACAACGATTCTTGAACGCATGTCATTACCTCCTCTTAATTTTAGAATGGTTTCCAATTTCGCAACATAGAATAGCAGCAAAGATGCCGACTGCTATCAAAACAACAACGAACTAACTGATTCCACGATTTGGACATAAACACTTCATATTACATTCCTCTTTTCCGATTCGTGACTTGAGGGACACCATACGGTTCCGTAGCTGCAAAAGACGCAGCAGTCACCGAGTTTTGGTCGCAAGACAGCTTTGCAAAAAGCACATTGATAGAAAAACTGGCAAGCGTCTGTCGGAATGTTCTCCGAGTTCTCCTTGCCACATTCCGGACACGTTATTGTCGATAAAAGAACTTCATTCGGCATAACGGGCTACGAACCAATGATCGTATTCAGCCTGTCGGCGTAGTCTTTCGGCAGCTCATTGCCGAAGTATTGAACGCTACCTTTTTTGTCGAGAAATACGATGGTTGGTGTTCCGACAACCTTGTACGTCCTCGAAACCGATGTATCCGCATCGCGAACGACCGGATATTGTATTCCGAAATCCTTAATGGCTTCTTTGATACGGGCCTCGCCCTCGCCGATATTGATTCCGACGACCTTGACGCCTTTTGATTCAAATTCGGAAGCCATTTGATTGATATGCGGGGCCTCTTCTTTGCAAATGGGGCACCAGGCGGTCCAAAAGACAAGAACCGCGGGTCTTCCTTCGAGATCCTTAGAGGCGATGCTGCCGCCGTCAATCTTTGTAAGACTGAAGTCGGGAGCGATATCTCCGATCGCGGTTCCGCGCTTTAATTCTTGAGTTTGGACAACGCTTCCGGCGGGCGGAACCTTAACGTCTGTCGCCGAACGGCATCCGCTAAAATATCCTATGACTAGGGCCAGCACTAAGACCAATTTTCCGATTGTGCACGGAGTACATGATATGCATTTCATAACTCACCTCAAATAAATCTCATACCCCCCTGAACGAACAGGTATTGAGCTATAACCAGCATTACTATTCCAAAGGCCGTTTTGACCTTGACCATCCATCCACCCGAACGAGGCAGCAACGACAATGCTCCGGTAAATGTCCCGAGCACGATCATTAGCACGCCCATCCCTAACGAGAACGCAAATAAGACGGTTGTTCCGAAGACGACATTTCCTTGTGACCCAACGTAGGCGAGAGTTGCACCGAGAGCCGGAGCCGTGCAAGGCCCGACGATGAGACCGGACGACGCACCTATGAGAAGTGCCGAAAGATAACCTTTTCCACCCTTTCCGGGATTCCACCGCGAAAGAAACTGCGGCATCTGAATCGTAAAAACGTCAAACATCGAAAGAGCGAGCAACAGAATGATGTTTGCGACAATGATGAACGTCCACGGACTTGCCGCCCACGAACCGAACAGCGTTCCCGTTAGACTTGCAAACGCTCCGAGTGCCGCGTAAACAACACTCATGCCGAGCACAAAAAAGATCGAAAGCGTAAATCCGCGAGAGTTAAAACGCGATTTCCCTTCAGTTGCATTGTAATTAGCCGTCTGTGCGCCGATAAATCCAAGCTGTATCGGTATCACCGGATAAACGCACGGCGTAAAGCTGATTAACAATCCCGCGACAAACGCCGCCGGATATGCGAGCAACGAGTTGCCAGTCAAATAACTTTGTAAGTTTCCGACTAACTGTTCCATATAAAGTCAGCTGACAGGGCCAAAACATATTAGAAAAATCTACGGGAGACAGGCTCATCTCGAAACCCGATGAAAGTGCCCCTGTCTCCCATGACCGCGATTCTCATTTTGAGCATCGGCTTCGGACTATTTCAATGCCTTATTGAATGCGGCAACATAGTCGGCCTTGTTAAAGTTCTTCATCGTTTTAAAGACAGACTTTCTGCCCTTGAAAATGGCAACGGTCGAAGTGTTCTTCTTGTTCGCTTCAAAATAGCGGCTTAGACCAAGTGACTTTGCTTTAGCTGCGGCCTGTGCGGTTGTGGCCTCATTCGAAACGTCTAGCATGACAAAGTCAAGCTTATTGCCGTATTCCTGCATGAGCCCCATCATTGTCGGGTCAAGCTTCTGACAGGCAGAGCACCAGTCGGCACGGATGATGACGACTCTCGGTTTGGTTTTAGCCGCGGCAGCAACGCGCGGGTTACTTTTGACCGTGGTGGTCGCCATTGCGGCTCCCGTCATGGCTCCTATTATCATTGCGACGGATAATACTGTGGTTGCAAATTTCTTCATTACGGTTTTATTTCTCCTGTTTCTAACTAATTTCTCTTGAATGCTTCGACGTGTTAATTTTGCATTCGTTGAGTTATACCGCTTCTATCCGGGAAAATTCCCGGACGTCGAAATATTCGTGAATAGCTTTTTTTATGCGTCCGGGAATAGTTCTGACGACGAGCGGTATATCTTAGCGGGAAGCCCGATAGGCTCGCGAGAGGAGAATGTTGGTTGATGCTTGGAATCAAATGGTATAAAAGCCTCGAAGAAAGGTGGAGTGATTTCGAAGATGAAGCGTTGCCTTTTATACCAGACCTTTATCGTAATGCCATGCGCCTTACAAGAAAGGAAAGCGATGCCGAAGACCTTGTACAGGAAACATTTTTTCAAGCGCTAAAGTCATTTAATCGTTACGAGGTGGGAACTAACTGCAAGGCGTGGCTGATGACGATAATGCACAACCTAAACCTAAAACGTCACAGAAAGATTCGAACAATGGCCCTTGTCGATGACGGTGAAGAAACAATTTCAGCAACGATTCCATTTGAGCCATCAATTCCCGAAGTATTGACCGAAGTTGGAATCATATCGGCGATGGATAAAATTCCCGAGCAGTTTAGGCAGGTCGTAATTCTCGCAGATGTCGAAGAATATTCATATAAGGAAATTTCGTTAATTATGGGTATTCCGGTTGGAACGGTAATGTCACGAATTCATCGAGGGCGAAAGCTTCTAAGGATCGAGTTAGCAGAATTCGCAACGGACTTTAATTTAGGACAGAACCAAAGGGTCGCCGGTATTTGAGAGGTACTTGAGATATGCATTGCAGAGAATTTCGTGAGATCGCGGATACATATTTACACGACGAGCTTCTTGTGGAAACCAACATGCAGGTCCACAAGCACATGGAGAATTGCCCGGACTGCCGAAAGGAATTCGGTCGGCGTCGTGAACTCAAGCAAAAGCTTAGGCTTGCCATGAATAGTCCAAAGGAATTAGAGATAAAACCGCATTTCGAGAATCGCCTTAAAGCTGAACTCCGCGAGTATGCAATGCGGCAAGCCGGCTGGAGAGAGTTCTTCACGGTACGTCTTCTTGTGCCTGTGATGGCGAGCTTGGTTATTGTCGCCGCGATTTCTATCGGCCTTATCTCGAATTGGAATTCGCACCGCATCGATTTAGCTAACCAACGCAGCGAATTCACTAGTTCGTACACCGCACTTTTGAATGATGCCGCTGCGGATCACAAAGATTGTGCTCTGGAAAACCAAATGGTGTGGGATTCAATGTCGAAGATCGATTCCGCCGAAAAGACTCTTTATACCGAAAAGGTTGTCGAGCCATTGCAGAAGCAGTTATCCGGCAATGTGGAGTATCTCTACGCCCACGATTGCCCTTACGCCGGACGCATCTTCACGCATATCATATTGCGACATGACGGCCACATCGTCTCGGTTCTCATTGATAAATCCGGCAATGTTCCCGCAATGGCTCAAAATCTCGGAGATTCGATCCATTTGGAGAAAGCTGACGGCCTTCAAGTTGCCGGATTCCAAAAGGCCGATCAGGCATTCTTCGTTATTTCAGACCTTACCGAAACCGACAACCTAAGCATAGCCCGAACTATTTCTGATGTTTGGAATCCTGCCGCGTAGGATACTTCATCGGCCCCGGCAGCCTTAGTCGATTCCGAGTTTAGGCGAACGGCCATCATCACGAGATAAGGCCATCATCTGGTTTTCGCCGATGAAGGAGCGAAAGGCCTAGAGCATTTCGGCAACCTTGTCACCCGTCGCGGGATGAGATCGTCGTAGGTCGAGGCGGCACCTTTCCAATGCCACGTGTCTGCGGAAAGCCACTCTAGCGAATCGGCTTCGAGTCCGCTCTCGTCTTTGAAAAGCACGTTGTAGTTGCGGTTTGAATTGAACGGCGGGTCGAGATATACAAGATCGACGCTACTTGCCGCGATATACCGCCGCAGAATATTCAGATTATCGCCGTAGTAAAGAGTGTTCATTTGGATGAAGAATCACGCAAATGTAGCATCAACGCTGCGTTGCGGACAAGGCCACCCCGCCTTCCAAGAGGCCACCCGCTCACGTGAGCTGGTTCTGCCTTTTGAGGCCACCCGCTCACGCGAGGTGGTTCTGCCTATTAGGCCGCCCGCTGACGCAGGCGGTTCTCCCTTTACATTCCCAGCGGTCCGGTGGCGGGAATAGCGGGTACGGGGGCGATGTGTTAGATTGGCATTTCGCGAATCGGGTCAATAACTTTCGGCCTGCTGAAACAAACCACAACGACCGTTCATGGACCTTCTCCAGGCAATAATTCTCGGCATTGTGCAGGGATTGACGGAATTTATTCCGATTAGCTCCACCGCTCACCTCGTCTTCGCAAGTCGATTGACTGGCATCTATGACGGCAATCCCGATCAGATAACTGCCACGATGGCGGTGATGCAGCTTGGCACGCTCGCCGCCGTCTTTGTTTATTTTGCCGGCGATATCTGGGGTATTGTGTCGGCGTTTGCCCGCGACCACTGGAACCTGCTCTTTAACAAACGGCAGATGCGCTTCTCAGGTACGGACGGGGTGCGGCCGATCTTTTTGTCCGGCGAATCGTGGCTTGGCTGGCTGATCATAATTGGCTCGATTCCGATAGGCGTTGTAGGGCTGTTGTTCAAAGATTTCATCGAGGGCAGCGGCACTAAGAATTTGTGGTTCATTTCAATAATGCTGATCGCGATCGCCCTGCTTCTCGCGTTAGCAGAAGCGATTGGAAGCCAGCGTAAGGATATGCAACGGCTCGGACTGGTAGATGCGATCGTAGTTGGCTTTGCACAGGTGCTATCGCTGATGCCTGGAGCCAGTCGCTCCGGCTCGACGATCATGGGCGGCCTATTCGCAGGGCAAAAGCGTGAGACAGCGGCCAGGTTTTCGTTCCTCCTGTCGATACCTGCGATCGGGGCGAGCGGGCTGCTTCAACTCCAGGAAGCGATCGATATTCTGCCCGGTAATACCCTCGTGCCGCTAATTGTTGGCACCCTCGTCGCCGGTATCGTGGGCTACCTCTCGATTTGGTTTCTGCTCTCATTTCTAAAGCGCCGCTCGACGGCGATCTTCATAGTTTATCGCCTCGTCCTCGGCGGCATCCTCCTGATCTTGCTCTGGCGCGGCGTCATCGATCCGGTCGTCAATTAACGCGTCGCCCTCATTCAATGAATAAGCGTTGGATAATTCGGAAGCACGATGCGGACACCGTTAACGCGTTAGCCGCTGAATTAAACGTGCTGCCGCTCGTCGCTGCGCTCCTGATATCCCGCGGGTACCATACAAAGGAAAAAGCGGAGCGCTTCCTCGATCCCACGCTCGATCAGCTGCACGACCCGTCGCTTCTTAAAGGAATGACCGAGGCAGTCGCACGCATCAAGTCTGCGATTGAGCGTAAGGAAAAAATCCTGGTTTGGGGCGACTACGATGTCGACGGTACTACCGGCACGGCACTGCTTCGAAAAATGCTTTCGCTCTTCGGGTGTGAGTCTACGTTTCATTGCCCGAACCGATTCACAGAAGGATATGGCGTAAATATTCCCGCCCTGGAGAACGCAAAGCGCGACGATGTTACGCTTGTGATTACCGTCGACTGCGGCATCCGCAGTTTCGAGCCCGTTGAATGGGCCGCGGCGAACGGACTCGATGTGATCATTACCGATCATCACCTCTCGGACGAAGCTCGCGGCGTTCCGAAAGCGGTGGCCGTGATAGATCCGAATCAAACCGGCTGCATCTATCCCGATAAGACACTCGCCGGGGTCGGCGTTGCCTTTAAGCTCGCTCACGCTTTGCTTCGCGATGCCGGACGCGAAGACGAAATCGGGCAGTTCCTTAAGATCGCGGCGATCGGAACCGTCGCAGACGTCGTTGATCTCACCGGTGAGAACCGGGCAATCGTCACACTTGGGCTTCGCGATTTGACCAAAACCGATAACTTGGGCCTTAAAGCGCTAATGGAAGTAGCCGACTGCCGTTCCGATATGACCAGCTATCATATCGGCTTTCGAATTGGCCCGCGCATAAACGCCGCAGGGCGAATGGATGTCGCGAAGCACGTAGTCGAGCTGCTTGAGACGCAGGATTTCAACGAGGCTCGCCGACTCGCCGAGATGCTCGACAGCAGAAATCGCGAGCGGCAAAAGGTGCAGCAGCTTATCACCGACCTTGCCCTTACCGAGGCAGCCTCCGCTGGCGATGCATCGTTTATCGTCGTTGCCGGACAGGGCTGGCACAAAGGTGTGATCGGACTGGCCGCATCGAGGATAGCCGAAAAACTCTTTCGCCCGACTCTGGTTTTGACTATAAGCGACGGTATCGCCCATGGAAGTGCGCGCAGCATTCCAGGTTTCCACCTTCTCGACGCGCTCGATTCCTGCTCAGATCTTTTTCACCAATATGGCGGACACGCGGCGGCCGCCGGAGTGACTCTCGGCGAGGAGAGAATTGCGGCCGTGAAGGACCGGCTGAACCAGCACGCGATCGCCACTTTCGCCGATCGCGACCTTCATCCTGAGCTCCACATCGACGCACTTCTTCGCAGTCGTTCTCTTAATCTGCAGCTCGTGGAACAGCTTTCCGCCTTCGAACCGTATGGTGCCGGAAATCCCAAACCTGTGTTTGTCACGCGAGACCTGGTCCTCGGCGGCGAGCCTTATGTGATGAAGGAAAAGCACCTCAAGCTCAGGCTCATCGACGAAGACGGACGAGCGTTCGAAGCCGTGTGGTGGGACGGCGTGGAGAAATCTAAGGGGCAAACGCTTAAAGTCAATTCTCGCATCGAATTAGCTTATGTCGCGGAGGCGAACAGCTGGCAGGGAAACACTCGACTGCAACTTGTTGTCGAGGATTTAAGGGTCAATAATTAAAGTCAATGGCAGCGCAGCACGACACAATCTCGAAGGATTATCGATTACGGGCGCAGGCACCGCGCGTCATTCGATATGTAGCCATTGCTGTGATCGCGGTGACGGTTATTGCTGTAGGCGTTGCATTCTACAGAGAATGGTCGACTGCTGACTTTAAGCTCAAAAGTGAACACGCGCAGCTTTCGACTGATGTGGTCGCTGAGGTTAGCGGATACGAACGCCTCGAGACGGACGGAACCCTGCGTAAACATCTCGTCCGCGCGGATTTTGCCCGAACCTTCTCTGACAATCATCAGGAGCTGACCAACGCCTACGTGCAGATATTCGATGATGCCGGCGAACCGGCGGACGAGATGTCGGCCCGCGAGGTGTTGTATATACCGGAGCCGGAGAAGAACTTTACCGCGTATATGAAGGGCGACGTGCGCATCGCTTCGCGCGATGGATTATCGGTAAAGACTGACAATATTACCTATACGAAGAAGACAGAGCTCGCGGAAGCTGAAGGGCTCGTTGAGTTTGAGCGTAAGAACGTCCGTGGGCGCTCAACGGGCGCTAATGTGCTGCTTCGCGATAAGAAGATTGACCTGCTATCCGATGTCGAGATCGAGACTTTCGAGTCACCCGAGCTCGCCGCGTCTGGTGTTCGTTATGCGAAGATCAACTCGTCGAGGGCGTCCTACGACCAGAACGAGAGCCGAATCGATGCCTCGGGCAGCGTATCTGTTTCGATCCAGTCTAAATCGAAAGGAACAGGAGCGGCGCAGAATACGGAAGTCACGGCGGATCGAGCGTCGGTCCTTTTTGATAAGTCCCAGGGGGCCTCTCAGGATGAGGATGCTGTAGCTCGTAACACTCAGCTCAAGAAACTCGAATTGTTTGACAATGTAAACATAGTCACGACAGAGAGTGGCCAACCCTCCACAACGATTACCTCGGGATACGCTCTTTATGACAAGGATGCGGACTTCTTCGAACTCAAGGATGCCGTTCATATCGTTACCTCTGCAAACGACCGCCCCACCGACGTGAAGGCTGCCCACGCGTCATATTCGCAGACGGCGCTCAAGATGAATTTATCGGGCGGGGCAGAAATAGTGCAGGCCGGTGATTACGTCAAAGGCGATTTCATCGATGCCGACCTTTTTCCGGATAAAAAGGTCCGCCTGGCGAGGGTTCGCGGAAATGCGCTCGTGAGGCAAACGAACGCCGAAAGGGTGACCTCTGTCACCGCGCCTGAGGTAAACGCTTCGTGGGGCGATAATCGACAGCTCGTCTCCGCGAAGGCGATAGGAGCCAGCGAAGCCCGTCTCGATCCCGTAGACAAGTCGAGCTATGCGCTCGTCACAATTTCAGCTCCACAGGCTATTGAGGCCGTTTTCAAGGGAGGCGGTGCACTTTCGCAGATCGATACTCAAGGGCGCACGACGATCCAGATGAACGCGGCGAACAATTCCCCTAACTCCGCGAATAAGCGTGTTACGGCAGACAAAGTCACTACGTTTTTTCACGACGACGGTAAGAATCTTCGCAGGGCTGAAGCGGTCGGAAATGGCGAGCTTTATGTCGAACCCTTGAACGCGGCACCGCAAAATTATCGAACGACCGTCAGCGCGCCGCGATTCGACTGCGACTTTTTTGATACCGGAAACAATGCAAAGACATGCGTCGGGGGAAAAAAGGCTAAAACCGTGCGACAGCCCACCGTACAGGCCGCCGGCCGCGGGACGCAGACCTTGACGGCAGATCAGATTAACGCAAACTTCAGCCAGGCTTCGAGTGATGTGGAGCGGCTCGACGCGACCGGGAATGCAAAGTTTGTCGAAGGCAACCGCTCTGCGATTGCCGCGCAAATGTCATTTACGCAGGCCGACGAAACCGTGCGTCTTCGAGGCGATACACCGAGTGCATGGGACGGAGCCTCGCGGGCCAAGGCGCGCGAGATCGATTGGGATACGCGGAACAATAAATCGTATTTGCGCGGCGGAGTAAGTACGACTTACTACAGCGCGGAATCGGCGTCTGGTGCGACGCCATTTGCGAAATCTGACAAACCCGTCTTCGTAACGTCCGAATCAGCCGAGGCGGATCACATCGCGGAGACCGCGCTCTTTATTGGATCGGCCCGCGCGTGGCAAGAGAATAATTATGTTCGTGGCGACCGGATCCATTTGGCTCAGCGCGAAGGCACATTCGAAGCTGAAGGCAACGTTCAGAGCGGCCTCTATGATGCAAAACAGAGCGGCAAGGCTGCGGGCGTCCCCGTTTTTGCATCCGCGAAAACCATGCGGTACAAAAAGAATTCGGGCCTATTGCAGTACCGCGACAACGTCGACATTCGGCAGGGCCCGGATAGGATTACATCCGGCAGTGCAGATGTATTCCTCGATGAGCGTAACGAACTGTCCCGAACCGTAGCTGAGAATTCCGTAGTCATGACGCAACCGGGCCGGCGGGCCACCGGCGATTGGGCGCAATACACGGCGGCGGACGAGATCGCGATAATTCGCGGCCGGCCGGCCACCGTTTCCGACACCGAAAGCGGCGCCTCGCAGAGCAACGAGATCACCGTCTATATGCGAGAGAATAGATTCGTAGGAGGCGGCTCCACGACAAAACCTTCGACCAGTAGTCGATCAAAGTCCGTGTACAAGGTCAAAGGAAAGCCATAGCCGATGACCGATCCTAACGCCGATTCAAATAACGGCCACCAATCGTTGCAGGCGCTCTCCGCTCGCGACCTTCAGAAGACATTTCGCCGCCGACGCGTGGTTGACGGCGTAAGTCTTGAGTTGAAAGCAGGCGAGGTGGTCGGCCTGCTCGGTGCGAACGGCGCCGGTAAGACCACGACTTTTTACATGCTCGTCGGTCTGGAAAGCACAGAGGCCGGCAGCGTTTTGCTCGATAGCCAGGATGTCACGACGCTGCCTATGTATCTGCGTGCTCGCCTTGGACTCGGTTACCTGCCGCAGGAGCCGTCGATCTTTCGTAGACTAACGGCCGAACAGAATATTCTCGCCGTGCTCGAGACAACCGGTCGCACTCGGGAAGACCGCTTTGCACGCCTCGAGGAGCTTCTCGAAGAATTCGGAGTGGCTCACGTGCGAAGAATCCGGGGCGACTCACTTTCCGGCGGCGAGAGGCGACGCGTGGAAATCGCACGATGTCTTGCGACCGAGCCAAGGTACATCCTGCTCGACGAACCATTTGCCGGCATCGATCCCATCGCCATCGATGATATTCGCGAGATTATTCTCTATCTCCGCGACCAAGGCATCGGCATCCTCATCACGGACCACAACGTCCGTGAAACCCTCGGCATCACAGACCGCGCATACATCATGTCGGACGGGCAAATTCTGCGTTCGGGCGCCCCGGCAGAGCTCGTCGAAGACGCCGACGTTCGAAGGCTCTACCTCGGCGAAAGATTCTCCCTCTAGAGTTTTGCGATTTTTCCCTTATCGCCCGCGAATCGTTATAATCTGAGCTACGGAACAGCGTTTGCTGTCTAGACCCTTCAGTACCGGAAAAGCGCTTCGTCTGATCCGAATATGTCATCCCTACGGTTAACACCACAGCTTCAGCAGCGAATGATACTGACGCCTCAGTTGCGTCAGCGGATCGAAATGCTGCAGATGACGACCGTGGAGCTCGCCGAGCTCGTCGAGCAGGAGATGGTCACCAATCCCATCCTCGAAGAGGTGCAGCCCGGCGACGAGGTCCAAGAGGTTTCGGACAGCATTCTCGATCAAAATTCCGACGGGTATGATGCCGAGTTCGAGAACGGAAACGACGCGACGTCCGACCGGATGATCGAGATCGGGCAGGCGGACAACGAGTTCGATCGATTTGACTTGGACGCGCCGAGCGAGAATGGATTCGATGGGATCTCAAGTAATGAAGGCGGCGATGTGGTGCACACCGAGCCCTCCGATTCGTTTGATGAAATCGATTACGGGCGCGAATTCCAGGATTACCTAGATCCCGGCTACAAGACGCAGGAGATCGAGTACAAGGAAGACGCGCCGAGCTTCGAGCAGTTCCTTACGCATGCTCCTAACTTGGGCGAACATCTGGAATGGCAGCTCACGCTAATGTCGGTGGATGCGAGCGTTGAAGAAGCGGTCCTTCAGATTATCGGCAACCTGGACGAGGACGGCAGGCTGACTCTTCCACTCGATGAGATCGCGTCCCTTTCGGCGTGTTCACTTGAGACCGCGACGAAAGCCCACGAGCTCGTCCTGGCGCTCGACCCGATCGGTTGCGGGGCTCGCGACGTTCGTGAGTGTCTGGTGGCGCAACTTGCGAATGTTGGAGAGGGCGAGAGTCTTGCGGTGAGACTGGTTCGGGATCATTTTGAGGATCTTCAGCCGCACAGACTTCAGCACCTCTCAAAGGCGACGGGTAGGTCGCTCGAAGCCCTCAACGACGAGATCGCAAAAATTAGGGAGTTAGATCCCTATCCGGGCCGGCGCTTTGCCTCTAAGGATGCGATGTACGTTGCTCCAGAGGTTTACATTGAGAAGCTCGACGACGATTATCTCGTGTATTTTATTGACGATGGCAGCGCACGGCTTCGGATCTCACCAACTTACAAGGCGCTGGTGGATCAACCAGATACAACGAAGGAAACGCGGGATTTTATAAAAGATAAGGTGCGCGGTGCCGTCGACCTCCTTCGAAATATTGAGCATCGCAGGCAGACAATTTACCGTGTGGTCGAATGTATAGTCGATAGGCAGCGAGAATTCTTAGACAATGGTGTTGAATACCTAAAGCCGATGATGCTCAAGGACGTTGCCGAAGCAATCGGAATGCACTTATCTACCATCTCGCGCGTCGTAAATCGTAAATACGCGCATACGCCTCAGGGCGTGATCGAGCTTCGCAGGTTTTTCAGCGAAGGGATGATGAACGAAGACGGTGAGGAAGTTTCGACACGCATCCTCAAGCTAAAGATCAAGAAAATGATCGAAGACGAGGACACGAAGAAGCCGCTTACAGATGATGAAATTGCAAAAGTACTGATTAAGGATGGCGTTAAGCTTTCCAGACGTACAGTAGCAAAATACCGCGATCAAATGCAGATCGTTGGTTCCCGTGAACGTAAGACCATGATTTAGACAAGGAGGATTATGAATTTCGAGTATTCCGGTCGGCACATTACCGTTACACCCGCGCTGAAAGCGCACGTTGAGGAACACTTTGGACGGATCAGCGAGTTGTTTCAGGGCAAGCCTGCAAACGCTCATGTGATTATAGAGGTCGAGCGCGGCCGACACCGAAGCGAGATCGTCGTGAAGTGGATGAATGAGGTCCTGACAGCGAACTCCGACGATTCCGATATGTACAAATCGCTGTCGATATCTGTCGATAAGATCGAGAAACAGGCGCGACGGCTGAAGGACAAGATAATCGACAAGTCACATAAGGCTACTAAGGCCGCAATAATAGTGGCGGAAGCCGAAGCCCCATCCACATAATGAAAGAGCGCGGAAAGCACGATACTGATCTCCCTAGGCTTGTTATCGTAACGGGCCTTAGCGGCTCGGGGATGAGTTCGGCGACGGACGCATTCGAAGACTTGGGATACTTCTGCGTTGATAATCTTCCGCTCACAATGGTCTCGACGTTCGGCCGCCTGCTTGTCGCATCTGATGAGAAGCGTGCCGCAATAGAGAAGGCGGTGCTCGTTATAAATATCCGCGAGCGGCATTTTCTCGCCGAGTTCTCGACCGAGTTGAAACGCCTTGCAAAGAAAAAGCTCGTGCCTTTCATCGTTTTCTTTGAGGCGTCTGATGAAGCCTTGCAGCGACGGTTCTCAGAAACTCGGCGGCCTCATCCGGCCGATACGGGAAAGGGCCTCGCGGCGGCCATCAAAGCCGAACGCCGGGCCATGACGGACGTTCGTAGAATGGCTGATTTGCTCATCGATACTTCTGAGCATACGGTCCACACTCTTCGTCGACTCATTGTCCAGAAGTTCAGCGGAAGTGACGAGGGGAAATCACTCTCTGTCGAGATTGTCAGTTTCGGACACAAATTTGGCTCGCCGCGCGGCATCGATCTTTTGTTTGATGTGCGGCACTTGCCAAATCCGTATTTCGACAACGAGTTAAAGCTTCTCCCGGGCGACGATCCAAAGGTTGTCGCGTATTTAGAAAAGGAAGGAGAGGTTGGCGAAACGATCGCCCGTCTAACCGGTCTGCTCGAGTATCTGCTGCCGCTCTATCAGCGGGAAGGGAAGTCCTACCTGACGATAGGCGTCGGATGTACCGGCGGACGCCACCGTTCGGTGATGGTGGCCAACGCCTTGCAGAAGGCGGTAAAGAAGGCGAAGTTTGACGCATCAGTCGTGCATCGTGACGTGGAGAAATAGAGGTTTATGCAGGAGATCAACAAAGTCGGCGGAGTCATTGTCTCGCACGGGCAGGTGGCGAACGAACTTCTCGCGGCCGCGGAAACGGTGGTCGGAGAACTGTCAAATTTGGCGGCGGTCTCGATCGGTTGGCATGATGATGTAGAGGTCGCGCGCGAGGCAATCGAACGCGCGATTAAGCAAGTCTCACAGGGTGTGGGCATCATTATACTCACCGATATGTTCGGCGGAACTCCTACGAACATTTCGGCGATGTTCCTGAAGGACAAGTCGGTCGAGATCGTAACTGGTGTAAACCTGCCCATGGTTATAAAGCTCGCTACTTCGCCCGGCGGAGTCGACCTTGCTGAACTCGCCCGCGAGATCGAGGAGCAGGGCAAGGCGGCGATCTGTCGCGCAGGCGGCCTGCTCCAGCCACAGAAGATGAGTAAGGATGCTTGAGACACGGGTGCGGTTAGTAAATCCCCTCGGGCTCCATGCCAGAGCGGCCGCGATGCTGGTGCGATGTGCATCACAATTCTCGAGCGAGATAATGCTGTGTAGGATGCCCTCGGGGGATCGGGCCAACGCGAGATCGATTCTCGATTTGCTCGCTCTCGGTGCGTCGTTTGGTACGACTATCCACCTTACGGCCGACGGCGAGGACGAAGTGAAGGCTCTGGAAGATATTAGCCGGTTGCTCGAGACCGGCTTTGGAGAGATTTAGACACTTTGATGAAACGAAAGATTGGACTAATAGGCGTGCCGCTGGGGTTTGGCGCCGGAAAGGCAGGAAGCGAACTTGGCGTGAATGCGATGCGTCTCACGCGATTTCGTGATGATACGCTGGCGGGTCATATTCGAGAGCTCGGATTCGAATTTACGGATCATGGCGACGTAGAGATCGTTCGGCCGTCCGACACCTCCGACGAAGGAAACCCCAAGCATCTCGCAGAAATGCTCGCCTCGAGTGCCACCACTATCGCAAAGCTGAGGGATGTGCTGGCGGCGGATGAGATGCCGATTATCCTTGGTGGTGATCACGCCATTGCGATTCCGACCTTCTCGGCAGTGTCGTCGCATTACCGCGAACGGAGTGAAGAGATCGGTCTGATCTGGTTCGACGCTCACGCCGACATCAACACACCCGAGACGTCGCCCTCGGGCAACATTCACGGAATGCCGCTCGCGACTCTCTTGGGAGAGGGTGACGAGAGCCTAACCTCACTGGGCGGCTTTTCGCCAAAACTGAATCCCAAGTTTCTTGCCCACATCGGCGCACGCGATGTCGATAGCGGCGAGCGCGCGATTATCGAGAAGCTGGGGCTTCGGGGCAACTTCTTCACGATGAGCGATATCGACCGTCGCGGGATGGCAGCATGCGTTCGTGAGGCGATTTCCATTGCATCCAGGGCTCCAGCAGGATACGCCGTAACGTTTGACGTCGATATGATCGATCCTCGTTTCGCTCCGGGTTCAGGCACGCTCGTGCGCGGCGGTACGACGTATCGTGAGGCCCACCTCGCCCTCGAACTAATCGCCGAGGACGGCGGAATGAGGTCCTTCGAGATCGTCGAGGTGAATCCGATGCTCGACCAATCTAACATTACCGTCGAGCTCGCTTGTGAATTAATCCTGTCCGCCCTTGGTAAGACCATTCTTTAATATGCGCCAAAGAATTGCCCTCATCTTCGGCGGACGCTCGGGCGAGCACGAAATTTCGATCCGGTCCGCAGCCGCGGTTCTTGAGAACTTAGATCCCGCTAAATACGACGTCACACCACTAGCAATCAGTTCCGAGGGAGAATGGCTGCCGCCGTTCAAGGGAATCGACCTGCTGCCCGAGAAGGTTCGTTCGTTTTTCGGAGATCGATTCTCCGAGCTCAGCTGCCAACGACTGGTACTCGCTCCCGACCCATCGTGGGGAGGCCTCGTTGTATCGGCGGGCGGCCAATTACACCCGGAATCGATAGATATCGCGTTCCCGTTACTGCACGGAACTTACGGCGAAGACGGCACGATCCAGGGACTCCTCGAAATGGCCGATATCCCATACATCGGCTGCGGCGTCCTGGCTAGTGCGACCGGTATGGACAAGGCCTTTATGAAAATGCTTTTTCGCGACGCGGGCCTGCCGATGTGCAAATATGTATGGTTTTTGCGCGACGAGGGGTCGGCTAACAAAGAGAAAGTCGGGAATCAGGTAGAGTCCGCGCTGGGATTCCCGTGTTTCGTCAAACCGGCGAATCTCGGTTCATCCGTCGGAATTTCCCGGGCCGATGACCGCGCATCCCTTCAGACGGCGATCGAACTGGCTGCCGAATATGACCGGAAGGTCATCGTTGAAGAGGCGGTGGAAATGCGTGAGATCGAATGTGCTGTCCTGGGGAACGACACGCCGGACGCAAGCCTGCCCGGTGAATACATTATCCGCGACGAGTCGAAGGTATTTCTGGATTTCACAGAAAAATACGCTGGTACAGGCAATAATGAGTTTGTCGTTCCGGCACCCGTCTCCGAGGAGCTTTCCAATAGAATTCGTCAGATGGCCGTCACGGCTTTCAAGGCGATCGACGGTTCGGGCCTCGCACGCGTGGACTTCTTCGTGCGGAAGGACAATGGTGCCTTGCTGGTAAACGAGATAAATACAATGCCCGGGCTGACGGACGCCTCGGGCTACCCGAAGATGTGGGCGGGCTCCGGAAAAACCTTTTCGGAAGTTATTGATCGCCTCGTCGAATGTGCGATCCAACGGCACGAGGACAAGAAGCGCAACAAGACCACGAGAGTTTAGAGATTACTTTTTTCCTTTTGGTGCGTTGTACCCTTTGCGAGTTCGTATCGTCAGATTCGGCCTTGCAACTTCAACCCGTATCTTCCGAAACTTGCCATCGTTTTTCTTCGCAGACGGACTGTAGGAGAGTGTATATTGCGAACCGAGTTCCTCCACGATCCGCTTGAAAGCGTCGCGCATTGCCGGACCACCGGACGTCCAAACAAACGTGCCGCCCGTCTTTTCGGCGTAAGATTTTAACCCGCCAATAATATGATTTCTAGGTTTTCCTTTTGAGTCGACCGGAGCCATATCCACCGTATAGATCGTGGCGTTTGCGGCGATAGCCGCCTCGGTCGCGCGCTTTGCCGACTTGCTGCTAAGCGTATCCTCGCCATCTGACAATACGATGATCGCGCGTCGCTTCTCGCCCCGAGTAGACAGCATTTCCGCGGCCTTGTAGATTGCGTCGTTAAGCACTGTCATGCCGTTTGCTTTTAGCTCGTAGAAGCGGTCATTCAGGTAAACCGAGTTTGAAAAGTCTTGGACCACGTGAATCTTACTGTCGAAATTAATAACGGCTGCTGAGTCGCCGCGTCGCATTCCATTCAGAAAAGTAATCGCTGCGGAACGGGCGAGGCTGACACGACTCTCCATACTGCCGGAGGTATCGAGCAAGATGACCGCGGCAAACGGCGTCTCCTCGGCAGAGAAATAATTGATCTTTTGTGGGGCCTCGTCCTCGAAGATCGCGAAGTGCCGCTCCGCAAGACCTGACACCACCTCACCCCGGGAATCCGTTACCGCGACGTTAACCAAAACGATCGCAGAATCGACGGTGATCGGTGTTTCCTCATCATCCTGGGGGAATACGCTAATGGATGCGAGAAATATGAGCAACAGCAGTAGGTACGGCGTGAAGCGCATCGATGTTTTCAGTCTCGGACACGCAGGAATCGGGTAAGCTTCAGTACAGTGTTACTCGTACGAATCGCGGCGGTAGAGATACTGAATCGCGTAGTCTTCTTGAGCTCACTGACGAGCTTGACCGTATGAGATTTTAACGATCGAAAGACGTCCACTAGCGGAGTCGAACCTTTCACTTCGTCGGTATTCTCGACATCAGGCTCCTCTTCATTAGAATCGGCTACGGAATCCGAGTCTCGCCCTCCCAGTTCAGATCTGATTTTCTTAACAATTTTTTCGAGAGATTCCAGCTTGGCTGCATCTTCGCCGTTGATCTGATTCGTTAGCTCGAGTTTCTTTTCTAACTGCTCAGAGAGTCTTAATGCCTGCTCGCCCCGCTCCAACATCTCCTCAAAATCCTTCTTTTCCTTCGCGATACGCATCTTCTCCATCTGATCGCGCAAAGATTTGGGAGGAGCGTCGCGATCATTATCTCGCGAACCGGGAAGTACGCTAGGATCTGGCTGCGCGAGAGTCGCGCTGCAGAGGAGCAGAACCAAAGCAAAAAGTAGAGTGAGGCGCCGTGTCATCTATTAAGGAGTATCCTGCTCAGGCTCAGGCGAAATGCCCGTTACGACCTCGACGAGCTTCGCGAGAAATTCATCCTCTGCCCGGCCCGAGCTCGGCACGCTTCGCCATTCGGAACCGAGACCGTTGCCGGCACGGCCTTCCACCTTTGCCGTGACTGCAACGTTACTTTGTATTCCGTCGACGGAACGTATTTCGATCGTCAGCGTGTACTGCGCCTTAGTCCAGGCCGCGTCCGAGTACTCGAGCACGCCATACCGGACGAGCCCGCTCTGCGTGACCACGGCGCCTTTGGCAAAAACATACGGCTGCGTGACGATGATGCCCTCGGCCGGCCGCGAGGCAGCGTCGTCGACGACAATCCTTTGCTCGCGAAGTGTATCCACGATCTGACCTAGCAAAATATCGCGACGCGAATTGAGCTTATACGGATTGGATAACGGCTCGCGAACACGAGTCTTTCCTTTGCCCCAGTCGAATGATCGAGTTGCATCGGTCGACCGCGAAGTCACCTTATTGGTTTCGTCCTTGATCGTCTGGGTTTGGGTATCAACGCCCTTCTGCGCAGATACCGCTGACGCGAGCAGGAGAAGGGCAGCGAAAATGGTTAAATTCTTCATCGTTAAAAGGTTACGATGAGATTATAAAACGTTCAGTTGCTAAGCCACAAACTATTCTTTTGGTGGAGTCGCCCGCTGTCTCTCCATGAGGAGGCGGTGCTTTGTGAAAACGTTTTGAGCGGCGAAGCGAGCGATCGTGTAGCCGGCCTGACCGTCCAAAAATCCCAATTTCAGGACATATCCGCGAAAGAAGGCAAAGCCAGATGAAATATACGCTGTGAACGTGGACGTGCGCCGACCCTCGCGCAGCATCTTTTCAGCGCCTAATGGCGCGTAACGCTCAACGATCATCCGGTGGTGATGCTCGGCTTTCTCCACACTGTAGTGCAAAAGGTCGCCTTTCAACCTCCCGATCTGCGCGCCAACGTCCATCTCCACCGACTCGTGAATGAGGGCTCCGTTCCAGCGGCCCTTTCGCCGATTGAAAAACCGAAGCTGCAGATCGGGATACCAGCCCCCGTGACGAATCTCGCGTCCCATATAAATTGAAAGCCGGGGAATTCGGTATCCGTCGGCTAGCGAGGCTTGGTGCTTTAGCGTGAGTATTTCGTTCTTTAGAGGGTCAGTAACTCTTTCATCGGCGTCGAGAGAAAAGATCCAGTCGTTTGCGGCGTGGTCGACCGCAAACTGTTTCTGCTCTGAGAATCCGGGCCATGCGTTGACGAATACCTTCGCGCCGGAATTCGTCGCGAGCTCGACCGTCCGGTCAGTCGATCCCGAATCCACGACGACGATCTCATCCGCCCACGCGACGCTCTCACACGCTGCGGCAATATTTGATTCTTCGTCTAGGGCGATGATCGTCGCGGAGATTTTCATCCGCTAGATTTTGGCAGAGTAGAGCAAAAACGGAAAGTGTGGTAAACGACGACGAATTCGGGCTTCGTCGGGTTTTGCGTGATTTGACGTATCTCGCCGGTTTCGACTCATACGGGGTTTTGCGAAGAGCCGAGATCACAACCGAGATCCCCGGCGAAATGGGATGCTTTATGACGACAAAAGAAACTCACAAAGGCATCGATAAGACGTCGATTTTATGCCGTCAACAAAAGTCGACCATGTGCAATCAGACCTCGATCAGCCCCGATCATTGAGTCTATAAGACCTCAGGACTCTTCGATCAGGCCAGAGGGCGCCGTGAATCAGATCATGGGAGGTCGACTGGAGTGTCTATCGTAATGTTATTTTCGCGGAAAGATGTGGCGGTCGCTCGCTGGAGTTCCGCAACGGCCTTATTGTAGTCCGTCTCAGCCCGAATCTCAGCGTTACGTGCATTGTTGAGGGTATTTTCGCGTTGGAACAACAGGAAGGTCGTCGAGCGGCCAGCCTCGTAAAGCTTGCGTTCGCCCTCGAGCTGAGTTTCTGCGGACTCGCGAGCCCGCCGCGCGGTCAGCACACGCTGCCGCGAAGTCTCAACCGACTGGACAGCGTTTCGGACCTCGACAATTACGGTCTGTTCCTGCGAGCGCGTTTGGGCCGCGATCTTCTCGCTGATGATCCGTGCACCCGCGAGATTTGCTTTCGCGACGCGGTTTCTGAGCGGGAAAGAGAACGTAACGCCAAGCGAATAATTTGGAGCGTCAGAGCGAAAAAGATTGGCGAGAGACCGGTTAAACCCGCCGAAGAGAAATGCCGGTTGGGCCGGTATCAGTATGCTCGGGTTGGTAATTGGCGGCAGATTTACGTTTGGCGTCGCGCGGATCTGATTGATGGCGTTGAAGAGGACGATGTCGCCCGGCGACGTAAAAAGGTTTGTCGTAAAAGGCGAGTTTGTGCCGCCTCGTGAGAGTCCATTAAGCGAGAATCGGGAGTTTAGGTCCAGCTGCGGCTTCACCTGATTTCGATAATACGCTACATCGATCTGGTTTATTTCGTTCTCAAGACGTAAGCGTTTTAGCTCAAATCGATTCTCAGTGGCGTCCCGCAGGGCGTCGTCCAGATTGACCGTCGTGAGGCCGAATGCAGGCTTATCCGTAGGGACGATTGTCTGCTGCCATTCGGGTGCGGTTACGTCTTTGAGAATCAGTTGCTTCAAAGAATTCTCGGCAATCCCGACTTGCTGGATCGACGACAGGAGCTGCCCTTCACGGTTCGCAAGCTCGGTTTCGATCTCGGCCCGCTCGATCGGTGCTGACGCTCCCGCCGCGATCCTCGCTTCAATTTGGCGTAAATTTTCGCGAGCCAAACTTACATTCGCCTGCTGATTCTGTTGATCGCGAAGGGCAAATACCAAATCCCAATAAGCGCGCTGCACCTGCGAGATCGTCGTCGTCGCCTTCAGGCGAAAGTCCGTGTCGGATTGCGCTAAACTGCGGCGGATGATCTTGATCTGCTGCCGATTTCGATCGATCGCAAAATTCCGAAGCAGCGGCTGCGTGTATTGAAAACCGAGGCTCGAAGTAAAGATTGCACTGGTGCCGGAGGAATTTACCGTTCCGGAGCTCGCCTGCTGCTGTGCAAAGGCGTTCTCGGTCCGGTTGTTATTGAAAACGCCGCCGTACGTACCGCCGCCGGGTTTAATGAAGCCGCGGGCGTCGGCTCCGACCGTAAAATCGTTTGTGGCACGACCGCCCGTCGTTTGGCTCCGGCTATAATTTGGCGCAAAGCTTAAAACGGGGTCATACACGCCCTTCGCCGCACGCAGGCCTTGCTCGAAAAATCTAACGTCCGTACGTGAAATCTCGATGTCGTTGTTGTTCGAAAGGCCCCGCCTGATTGCGTCATCGAGCGAAAGAGGGAGCGAACTCACCTGATGGACGCCGACCCTCGCTGTAGAAATCGGACCCGAGCTTTCGAGTACTCCTGTAGCCGGCTGTGGATTATCGACCGTGGCAACAGCAACCGTTACCTGCCCTGACACGGCGGTGGACGCCGCGAATAGAACGTACGCGAGTACCGCCAGATATTTCCTGTTTAGAAGGGGTTTCATTTATGGAAAGCTCCGATAAAGCGGGTCGAAAGCTCTGACCGGCGGCAAAAAACTCAAACCCGTATTACGGCAGGGCATTTTTGTTTGTTTCAGGAATCTTCCGCTTCCGGAAATGACATATTACACGCTTTTGTTGCGTGAAGACTACATTATTGCAGTGGCAGGGTGTGAGTCTGCGTTTTCCTGCCCATCAATTTTCGGGTTCTCAGCCTTTGCGATATTCTTATGATTAAGCAATTCGTTAAACGAAAGGAGAAACGCGTAAATGGGCATAAAAGTAGGGATTAATGGGTTCGGTCGCATCGGTCGGGCAGTTGTTCGGACGTGGCTCGGGGATAAGGATTTTGACCTGGTCGCGGTGAACGATCTGACGGATACGAAAACGCTCGCACACCTGTTGAAATACGACTCGGTGATGGGCAATCTCGAGCAGGATATCAAGGCCGACGGTTCGCAAATCAACGTAGATGGAGATAGCTTTCGCGTGTTTTCTGAAAAAGACCCGGCGGCGATCGACTGGGCTTCGGTCGGTGCGGAGATCGTTATCGAATCGACGGGCCGATTTACAAATGCCGAGGACGCGAGGAAACATCTTCGGGGCGATGTAAAGAAGGTCATCATCTCGGCTCCCGCAAAAGGCGAGGACGTCACAATCGTTCTCGGCGTTAACGACGAAATGTACGACGCGAAGGCCCACACAATCGTATCGAACGCGTCGTGCACGACGAACTGTCTCGCCCCGGTCGCGAAGGTGATTCACGAGACGTTCGGCATCAAGAACGCCCTGATGAACACGATTCACAGCTATACAAACGACCAGCAGCTTCTGGATCTACCGCATAAGGACCTTCGGCGTGCACGTGCGGCCGCTCTTTCGATGATCCCGACCTCGACCGGAGCCGCAAAGGCAGTCGCTCTCGTAATTCCTGAGCTAAAAGGCAAGTTCGACGGCATTTCGGTTCGCGTCCCGACGCCGAACGTTTCGCTCGTAGATGTAGTGATGAACGTCGAAAGATCGACTTCGACCGAGGAGGTCAACCAGGTGCTCAAGGACGCGGCTAACGGACCTATGAAGGGAATTCTCGCGTTTAGCGAAGAGCCGCTCGTGTCGATCGACTTCAAGGGAAATCCGCATTCGTCCATAGTCGACGCCGAAAACACAAAGGTCATCGATGGAACCTGTATTAAAATCCTTTCCTGGTACGACAACGAATGGGGCTACTCTTGCCGCGTCCGCGATCTAGTGAAGTTCATCGTCGACAAGGGTTTGTAACCGGCACAGGCACGCACGAAGTATGGGCGAAACGCTCGGCTTGAGGGTTTCAAGCCTACTCTTGCGGGCATGCGCCGAGATCATATGAACAAGAAGACCATCAAAGACGTTGACCTTGCCGGCAAACGCGTCTTCATTCGCGTCGATTTTAACGTGCCGATTAAGAACGGCATGATCGAGGACGATACGCGAATCCAGGGCGCCCTGCCGACGATCAAATATGCGATCGAGCAAGGTGCAATATTGATCCTTGCCTCGCATCTCGGCCGGCCGCTAAAGGACAAAAAGAAAGCCGAAGAGAAAGGCATCCCGTATGATGCGGCAAAGTATTCACTGCGAACGGTATTCGATCATCTGAAGAAGATTCCAGACTTAGGCGATCGAATCTTTTTTGCCGATGACTGCGTCGGGGACGATGTCGTTGCAGCAGTTGATCTACTGAAAGACGGCGATGTTCTACTTCTAGAAAACCTTCGCCTCCATCCAGAAGAGGAAAAAAACGATCCGGATTTCGCGAAACAGCTCGCTTCGCTCTGCGATGTTTACGTTAATGACGCCTTTGGAACAGCCCATCGGGCGCACGCCTCGACTGAGGGAATCACTCATCACGTCGAAACCTGCGTTGCAGGCCTGCTGATGGAAAAGGAACTGGAATTCCTGGGCAAGGCCCTGAACAATCCCGAGCGTCCGTTTGTCGCGATTTTGGGCGGGGCGAAGGTTTCGGACAAGATCCCGGTGATTGAGTCGCTGATTGAGAGAAATGTGGACAAACTCTTGATCGGTGGTGCGATGGCTTATACATTCTTTAAGGCACAGGGCTTCACTGTCGGCAAATCCCTCGTTGAGGACGATATGATGCCCAAGGCGATGGAGCTGGAGCGGATGGCGAAAGACGCCGGCGTGGAACTTCTCCTGCCGACGGATCACCAGGTTGTCGACAGCTACGATCCCCTCAATTCAAGAAAAGCGATCCAGATCGAATTTACAAACGCCGGGCTCGTCGGCCTCGACATAGGCCCGGACACCGCGCAAAGGTTTGCCGCCGCCCTTGAAGGAGCGAAAACCATCGTTTGGAACGGGCCTATGGGGATGTTTGAGGAGAAGCCTTTTGACCAAGGCACGCTCGCCGTGGCTAACGCTGTTGCAAAGGCAACTGACGAAGGCGCGACCTCGATAGTCGGCGGCGGCGATTCCGTTTCAGCCTTGAATCACGCGGGTCTAGACGACCGCATCAGCCACATCTCGACCGGTGGCGGAGCAACCCTGGAATTTCTTGCCGGAGATACCCTTCCGGGCGTTGCCGCCCTAAACGACAAATAGGCCTTTATGCCGGCAGTTCACGCACTTCGCCGAATCGTCCCAAAGGGTACCTTGACTATCAGCACCGCGGCTGGGACGAGCATCTGGATGTTTTTGGATTTGTGAAGCTCGGATAGACCGGCTCACCGACGTAGCCATTCCGCGAGATTGTGCATGAAGACTTTTTGGGAAGAACTAAAGAACGCGACGCTCATCCTCCTCGGAATTTTTTCCGCGGCGTTTGGATTAAAGGGATTCTTGCTTTCGAGCCGATTCATTGATGGCGGCGTGACGGGGATTTCGATGCTCGCTTCTGAACTTACGGGTGTCTCCCTCGCGATACTTATTCTGATAATCAATCTACCCTTCGTGGCGATCGGTTACCGTCAGATCGGGGCGCGATTCGCCCTAAAGAGCGCTCTCGCGATCACGGGGCTCGCCTGCGTTCTGCTATTTGCTACCTTTCCGGAGATTACGCCGGATAAGCTGCTCACAGCCGTTTTTGGCGGTCTCTTTATAGGTGCCGGGATCGGCCTCGCCATACGCGGCGGTGCCGTGCTCGACGGAACGGAAATCGCGGCCTTGCTCGTTAGTCGCAAGAGTCACCTCCTACGCGTCGGCGATGTAATCCTGATCCTCAATGTTTTTATCTTCCTTGCCGCTGTATTCGTTTTCAACGTTGAGTCGGCAATGTATTCGATCCTAACCTATGTGACTGCATCGAAAACGATTGACTTCCTGCTTCACGGCGTCGAGGAATACACGGCAATAACCATCGTTTCAACAAAGAGCGACGCTATAAAAGAAGCGATAATGAACAAGCTCAATCGAGGCGTGACGGTTTTCAGAGGGCACGGCGGAATGGGCAGTACCGGCGTGTCTGAAGACGACAAAGACATTCTCTACTGCGTCGCTACGCGACTCGAAATCGGCAGTATAAAGTCGGCCGTTACCGAGATCGATGACCACGCCTTCATAACGACCCATGGCTTATCGGACGTCCAGGGCGGACTGATCAGGCGCCCGGTTCTGCATTAAATCTGGTTCCTTTTGCCACTCTTTTTGATAACGAACTGCTGCCAGACAGAAGAATGGCCAGAAGCTCACCCATGACCGGTGAGTAGGCCGCATACCGCAAAGCGGAACTGAACCGAAGCCTTCGATCGAACGCCGCACTATGAGCCGCCGAGTATGTTCGCGAGAGTTGTGCGAACGAGGGCGAAGAGAGAATTGATTTTGCCGCCAGCCTTGCACTCTCAAATGCCATTAACATCCCGCTTCCCGTAAACGGGTCGATAAACGCTGCCGCGTCTCCAATCGCAATCAGATTTTGGCATGGTGCTGGTATTCCGCGTCCGTATCGCGTGATTGGCACCGCCAGCCAGGGCGAGCAAATCTTTGCTTCTGACAATGATCTTTGGGCCTGTGCGTTCTGAAACACGACATTGCGAAGCAGGTGTTCTGGATTGCTGCTGAGTCTCCGGGCGTCGCGTGCGGATGCGATGTAGCAGAGATTGTATTTGTCGAGCTCAATTCGATTGCAGCCGCCGTACCCGCCGCTGTACCCGTAGATCTCGCAGCGTGTCGGCGGAATTCTCGCATCGCGGACGTGAGCCTTAAAAGCGATATGCGTCGGCTTTGACTCGCGCGTTCTCGTGGGGGCGAGCAGTTTGCTGAGCGAGCGGGCGCGGCCCGTTGCGTCAACGAATAGGTCGGCCCTCACACGGAGTTTCGCTCCCTCGTTGATTCGGATAAGAGCCGTCCCATCTGGGAACGCCTCTCCCACGCGCCCGTTCTCGATAACATTGACGCCGAGGTCGCGGGCTCGTTGGACGAGTGCATTGTCCATCACGGCCCGGCTTAGGCCGTGGGCGACACCGCCAGCACCACCAAACCAATCGCTTTTAACCGCGAAATGCCGACCGCCACGCGTATAGAAAGCCGTCTCTGTTATAGCGGTCGCGCCGATCGACTCGATCGGGCTATTCACCCCAAGTTCCGCGAAGTGCTTCGTGCATTCAGCTGAGATGTATTCTCCGCAAACCTTATCGCGCGGGAAACAGGATTTGTCGACCAGCAAGACGCGTCGGCCGGCCAACGCGAGTCGGATAGCGAGACTCGATCCGGCGGGCCCGGCACCCACAATAACCGCGCCATAACGGTCCCGATCGGTCATCCCTTCCTCGCTGAGAGTATTAGCCGGTTCACTTTCGAAGATGTCACGCTGAAACTGCGCAATCCGGCGGCCTCAGCTAAATTTAATAATTCTCCGCGCGTAAAGCTGCGAAGGATCGACAACGCGCCGTCTTCGAGTGTGAGCGGCTGCAGTAACATTCGGCCAAGAAAGCGATAAGTGAAATAGGCCACAGGGTCTCGATTAAGGTCGATGACGTAAATGCCTTTCGACGCAACTCGGTCCATCTCACGAATCAATTCCACGGCATCGCCATCGCCCAAGTGGTGTAGAAGGAGTGAGCAGTACGCATAATCGAACGCTCCGTCCGCGAACGGAAGTCGGGTCCCGTCGCCCTGCACGCCACTGACGTGCCGGTCGTTTACAAGCCTGGCTGCCTTCAACTCCAGTTCGAGGCCAACACGTTTGAGTGAATGATTGGGCAGCATTTTGCCGATACGCCTGAGCAGAATTCCGGTTCCCGCCCCCACATCGAGAATTGAAACTGACTTGTCTTGCCCCGCGTCGATTTCACGGATCAGGCTCTGCTTAAGTGCACGCTCCTCGCCGAACACCGCGTGGATGAAACCCATTTCCCTTTGCCACAGTTTATATTCGGCGTTGGTGTAGTCGCCGGTATCCAGACGCTCGAGATCGTGGCTACGATTCTTGAATCGCTCAAACATTCTCGACATAACGCTTGAGGATCAACGCGCTGTTCTTCGAGCCGAACCCGATGCAATTGCATAGCGCAACGTTAACCTCGGCGCGGCCAGCGACGTTTGGGACGTAGTTGAGATCACACGCGGGATCCGCGACATCGAGATTGATCGTCGGTGCGATGATTCCTCGTTCCATTGCGAGGAGTGCGGCCCCGATCCCGGCCGCACCGCTAGCACCTTGCGGGTGGCCGACCTGCGATTTCGTGGCGGACATCGGAATCTTCTGTGCATGTTCTCCAAGAGCTTTCTTGACCGCAACAGTTTCGATTCGATCGTTTAGCTGAGTCGAAGTGCCATGCAGATTTACATAATCAATTTGATCCGCTGAAATGCCCGCTTCTGCAATCGCGATGGTCATCGCGCGAGCGGGCTCTTCGCCAGAGTCATCTAGACGCACTCGATGGTACGCGTCGCATGTTGCCCCGTAGCCCGCGATCTCGGCATAGATGTCGGCATTGCGCGAGCGTGCCGACTGCTCGGACTCCAGCACAAAAACCCAGGATCCTTCGCCGACCACAATTCCCGAGCGATCTTTCGAAAATGGTCTCGACGCCCTTTGCGGCTCGTCGTTCCATGCACGGGTGAGCACCGTCATCAGGTCGAAGCCTGCGAGTATCCCGGGAGCGATCGGCGCATCGACACCTCCGGTAATCATTACGTCTTGACGTCCGCGAGAGATATGTTCCGCTGCGTAAAAGATCGCGTCGGTAGAGCTCGTGCAGCCGGTTGAGACAACGTGTGAAAGGCCGCGGAGCCCAAACTTCATCGAAACCTCCGACGAAAGCCCGCCGTGAGTCGACGCGGGAATGATGTAAACGCTCGCGTGAGTTCGCGGCCCGAGGAACCAGTATTCGTAATGCTTCTCGGCAAAGGCGAGGCCGCCGCCACCCGTCCCGATTTCGACGCCGATACGGCGGCGCTCGTCGAGCGAAAGGCCCTCGTGATCAATCCCCGCGTCGGTCAAGGCCTCGCGCGCGGCCGCGAGTAAGAGCGGAACCGTGCGCGGCACATGTTTCCGATCCTTTGCGCCGATCTCGGCTTCGACATCAAAATTCTTGATTTCAGCTGATATTTTTACTTGATGAGTTGAGGTGTCAAACGACTGAATCGTCGACGTGCCGCTAGCGCCGGCCTCCAGGCCTCGCCAGAAAGCGTCGCGCCCGATTCCGATGGGCGTGACGCAGCCAAATCCCGTGACAACGACTCGCCTTGGGAGATCGGGACGACTGAGCATAGGAGTCGAGAGTAACATTCGCACCGCGGATCTTCACATTTAGCTTTTTTTCCGACGCGAGGTTAAACTCTTCGTTTATGAGACAGCCCGTTATTGCTGGTAACTGGAAGATGTTTAAGCTGGGCGCTGAGGCGGTCACGGCTGCTCTCGGGTTAAAGCCGCTCGTCGCGAATGCCAGTCACTGCGAAGTGATCATAGCGCCGGTTTTCACCGCGCTCAAGACCGTGGCCGACAGGCTTGAGGGATCGAATATTCGAGTTGCCGCACAGGACTGCTCGGTAAGCGGAGAGTTCGGAGCCCATACGGGTGAGGTGGCTGCGGTTCAGCTGAAGGACGTCGGGTGTTCTGATGTGATAATTGGCCACTCTGAGCGGAGGCAGTTTTACGGCGAGACGGACGAATCGGTCAATCTCAAGGCCAAATCGGCTATTGCCGCTAAATTGCGCGCGATCGTTTGCGTGGGTGAGAGCCTCGAACAGCGAGAGGCCGGAAGTGCCGAAAGCGTTGTAAAAACTCAGCTTGACGACGGATTAACAGGTTTGACACTCGCCGACCTGGAACGTATTATTATCGCTTACGAGCCTGTCTGGGCGATCGGTACGGGTAAAACCGCGACGCCCGAACAGGCTCAAGAAATGCACGCTCACATCAGAAATGTCGTGGCGGCATCCCACGGTGCTGAGGCAGCGAATAGCATTCGTATTCTCTACGGAGGCTCGGTTAAGCCGGACAATATAGCAACGCTGATGGCTCAGGCCGATGTTGACGGGGCCTTGGTCGGCGGAGCCAGTTTGGAGCCGGAGAGTTTTGCACAGATCGTGAATTATAAGTAGTTGGAGTTAAAGAGTTGGTTTATCTTTTGTACGGTTTATTTTTTCTCTCGTGCCTCGTTCTGATCGCATCGGTATTACTGCAGCCGGGCAAGACAGACGCGGGAGCTCTGTTTACGAGTAACGTTTCGAGTTCGGCACTGGCACCCCGCGGCACGGCGACGATCCTTTCGAAGATCACGATCGCGGCTGCGGTTACGTTTATGCTCTCCGCGCTATTTTTGTCGATGCCGTCACTGACGGGGAATGTTTCGGTTCTATCGAGCAATCCTGATTCGACGGTCGAAACGCCGGCCACGGACGCGAGCGCGAATGACGCTCCGAATACGAATTCGGCCTCAGATAATGTCAACGGCGCTCTCATCGAGACACCCGCGACTGAATCCATCGAAAGACAAGCCGCCAATGCTCAAGCAGCAAACGCGGTTCCGGCTAATGCGGCCGTGACCAACGCCAACAGCTCGGTCAACCGATAGGATTTGAAAATTCTCGCTCAGGTGGCGTAATTGGTAGCCGCGCACGTTTGAGGGGCGTGTGGAGCAATCCGTGCGAGTTCGAGTCTCGCCCTGAGCACCATTCAGACAAGGCCTGGCAATTGAGCCCGGCCCTTTTTTCTAGAACAATTTGAGTTTTATCGTAAGGTATTTTTTCGGATTCTTTCGAAAATCGTCGAGTAGTTTAGTGCCCTCACCCGTAAACGTAGCAACATTTCTGGCAGACTCATTGATGTTGTAATACAGCGTCTCGTCAGTGATGAGTTTGCCAAGCGTCCCCTTACCCGCCTGTACATCCGTAAGGATCCCTTCGATCTTTGCTGTGGTCGAATTAAATCTCGACAGGGCCGCTCGTGTATCGTCATATAGGCCGTCGTCTTTGAGGAGCTTACCGATCGATCCCCGACCTTCGCGAAGGTCCGCAGTTACGACCTTGATGTCGTCGGCGACAGCGCCGAGCTTTTGCGCGGAGATTCGCAGCTCGACGATCGCCGCTCGAGTATCTGCGTAAAGGGCCTCATCGTTGAGGAATTTCCCGGCTGAACCGCGGCCGGCCCTAAGGCCCGTCGAGATAGATTCTAGCTGTGAGACAGTTCGGTTGAGATTGTTGTACAGCTCTGCGTCGTTTAGCAATTTCCCGGCACTTCCTTCTCCGCGATTTATCTTGTCTATCGTTGCCTGAAGGCGCGTCATCGTCACACGCGTTTCATTTACCGCGCCGTCGAGGCTGTCATAGAGGCGCTCATCGTTGACAATTCGCCCAAGCGTGCCCTCTCCTGCATTAGCCTTTTCGAGAATTTCCCCGGCGGGCATCGCAAGGCGATTGAACTGTTTCAGAAGGTCGTTGCCCGTTGCCGTTAATTGGTTAATTGAGATCGCGGTAGAAGTAGTCAATACATCGTTCTCTGAAAGTGGAGATCCTTTCTCGGTTCCTGCAGAAATGTTGATGATTTTGTCGTTAGCGAGCAGCGAGGTTGCGACCAGCTGCGCATTCGAGTCCGTCCTGATCAGTTCCGTGATGGGACGATTTTCGAGTTTATCAACCAAGGCTAGGGTGGCCTCGATCCGCCCGCCGACCGCGGCGTCACCGGCGAGGAACTTGACCTCTTCCACCTTTCCGATCGGGACGCCCGCCAGTTGGACTTCGGCGTTGGCTTTCAGTCCGTCGGCGGCATCAAAGCGCGCTTTGAGACGAGTCCGCTCTTCAAAGAAACTTAGATCGCCCGTGGAGTTTAATATCAGCAGGGCAAATACAATGAGCCCGATAAACACAAAGATGCCAACGCGAAGTTCTCTGAAGGTAATTTTTTCGTTTGTTCTTGGCATACGCTATTTTCCGCGCATGAATCGACGGATGTAGGGATCCTTAACTTGCCGCAACTCCTCGTCTTTCCCGCTGAAGATGATCTCGCCGTCGCGTAGCATCATCACCTCAGTGTTTATTAGGCAAAGCGACTGGCCTTCCTCAACAAATTGGACCGCGCCTTTTTCGTCAACGATAGCATATTCACTGCACAGATATTCCAGGTTGTTCATCTCGTGCGTGACAAAAATCGACGATACGTCCTCTAAATCGCGAAGCTTGATCGCGAGCTCGCAAATCGTCCGGGCCGTCGGAGGATCGAGTCCCGCGGTCGGTTCATCAAACAGTACAAGAGTTGGATTTCCTACCAGGGCGCGGGCGATGCCGACTCGGCGACGCATGCCGCCGGAGAGTTCAGCAGGCATCTTTTCAATAGCGTCCTCGAGATCTACAAATCTGAGCATTCGCAGGACCTCGTGTTCGATCTCGTCCGCGTCGACTTTGGCTTCCGCCAGTCGGTAGGCAACGTTGTCAAAGACCGATAGCGAATCGAAGAGAGCCCCTTCCTGAAAGATCATTCCGATCTTTTTGCGCACGCGCATTAGCTCTTGATCGTCGAGCTCCGTGATTTCCTCACCGTCGATCAGAATTTCTCCGGCATCGGGTTTTAGCAGCCCCAGGATCAAGTTGATGATAGTGGATTTGCCGGTGCCGCTGCCGCCGAGCACAATCTTGGTCTCGCCACGTCGCAGATGGAAGCTGACAGTATCGAGGATCACGCTATCGTCGAAGGCGAGGTCGACATTACGAAATTCTACGGCCGGGGTTATGCGCGATACATCAGGAACGTGCGTGGTCTCTGGTCCCTCGAATGGCGTGTCGTCGTGATCGAACATCTAGAAAACTTTTCCGCTAAGCGTTGAGACCAAAATCTTCGATAGGAAAAAATCGGAAATGATAACTACGACAGAGGCCGTCACAACGGCACTCGTCGTGGAGCGACCTACACCGACGGTTCCACCAGTGGTGCTCAAACCCTTGTAGCACGCGATGAGCCCGATGATAAAGCCGAAGACGAGCGGTTTGATCATGCCACCGATAAGGTCGCCAGCCGCTACGCCATTGCGCACCGAATTGACGTAATCATTTACTTCCATACCGAAAATCCAGTTTGCGACAATGCCGCCGCCGACGAGCCCTAAAACATCAGCAGAGATTGTAAGAAGCGGAAGGGCGATGACCAGGGCGACGATTCGTGGCGTCACCAGCTTCCGCACCGGAGAGGTTCCGAGCGCCCGCATCGCATCAATTTGCTGTGAGACGACCATCGAGCCCAATTCAGCCGCGATCGCCGAACCTACGCGCCCCGCAACCATTAACGCGGTCAAGACCGGTCCTAACTCCCGTATCAGCGAAGTCGCCACGCCCTGCCCGGCACTCATATGAAGGCCATAGAATTTAAGCGTCGGGAATGTCTGCAAAATCAGTACGCCTCCGGTAAAGAATCCGGTCAGCAGGACAATCCCTAGTGACCCAACGCCAATCAAATCTAACTGTTGAATTATCTCAGGAAAATAACGCGGCCGCTTGCGCAGGCCCTTAAGGGCACGCCACAAAAGGTCTGTTACACCTTGAAGTTCGAGAAGAAATTTTGCAAAGAGATTCATCTAGACGGATCGCGTCTAAGGCTCGATTTGTCCAAGATTAGAGGAATGCATACCAAACCGCAAACCAAAAAAAATCGACCCACGAGAGCCGATTGTTGGAGAAGTCATAAAATGTAACTTATTGCGGACGAGGCCGTGCGTTGTTTTGTCTTAGCATTTGCCGCATGGCAGGTCTCTGCGCACCATCGGCTGGCGGGCCATTCCGGAGTTCGCGTCGCTCGTGCCGCCTTTCATCCGCCGTTCTGCGCACCTCGTCGAATTTTCGTCGAAGGTCGCGAAAACGTACCAGCTGTTCGGGGGTAAGAACGCGGCGTATTGCGAGCTCTTTCTCGAATCGCAGCGATGCTGCCTCGGACTGAGCGGACTGCAGCTCGGCGAGCCTTGTCTTGATTAGTGAATCATCAGCGGTATCGGCGTATATAGCCTCATCCACCGCGCGATTAGCTTCTCGCAGCCGGCGACCCGCTGCCTCAAGCGCGCTCCGTCGCTCCTGATTGATCCGACGAATATCCTGGACCTGCTCACGCGTCAAGCCAAGTTCACGGAGTACGTTTCCGCGGCCGTCCGGGACGTGTGCTCCCGAAGGTGGCCCGCCGACCGCAAGCTGGTCCGGCGACTGGCCTTGAGCAAAACCTGCCAGCGAGAGGATAAAGCCTCCCGCGAAAATCAGATATTTATAGGAACGACGTATCATTATCTTGTACCTTCCGAATCAAAAATGTCTGAAAGCCGGAGGGAACGATCCGCCACCTCGACCTCTGAGCTCAACACGGGAGCCCTCACGCTCGCCGCCGCAATCGCGCGAACGGGATCCCGCGGGAGCGGTACAGTCGATTTAGCGTTGACCGTCCGAACGGGCTTAGCAGGCACCGTCCGCTTGGCCGCGGACTTACTCGATCGCACGTCGATGGCGGTTTTCAAGTCTTGCGTTCCGGCCTGAGCGACGGTAGGCGACGATACGGTCGGCACGGTTGCCTCACCAACCTTTGAATCGGCCAAGGCCGGCGGATTCGGCAACTCGCTTTCCGCCGAACCAAGCAAACCGACAGTTACGGCGACGACAATCAAGCCCATGGCAACGGCAGGCACCACCCACCGAATTGAGAGCAATCCGGTCAATCCATCAAAGAAGCCTTGACGCTGGCTTTCGTATGGAATCTCAAAGCGTGGAGTCGCGAGCGGTGCAAACTCTTCATGTTGCCACTCGTAAACGGAATATCGAGCGTGCGACATTTCCGCGAACTCATCAATACATGCCGCGCAATCGACGAGATGATTTTCAAATGCGTCCCGCTTCGGGGCGGACATTTCGGCGTACAGATAAGCAACAATCTCTTCCGAGATTGCACATCGTTCAATTTGTGATCGTTCTCTTTCCATCCTAGACCACCTCTACAGGCGTCCTTTCCAGCTTCATTTTCAATTGCTTCAGCGCCGTGTATAGCCGGCTTTTGACAGTACTCAGAGGAACATCGAGCGTGTCTGAGATCTCCTGAAACGTCATTTCCTCAAACTCTTTCATCACGACTACCTGGCGCAAATCCAAGGGCAGCGTGCCGACAGCCAGCCTAACCAGCTTCAAACGTTCACCTTGCTCGGCAAGGTTCCTGGGTGACGTATTTGCCGCTGCGACGAAGAAGCGAGTTTCGGCCTCATCGTCATCGTTGAGATACTCCTCGGCTCGCCACTTTTGACGGCGTTTCGTCGTGAGACATTGATTAACCGCGATGCGATGCAGCCATGACGAAACCTTTGCCTCGCCGCGGAACTTTTGAAGATTCCGATATGCCGCAATGAATGCCTCCTGTGCTGCGTCCCGGGCGTCATCCTCGCGGCCGAGCATACCGAAGCAAAGAGCGAAGATTTTACGCTCCCACCGTCTCACAAGCTCGCCAAAAGCCTCACGGTCTTTTGTTATCGCCAGTTGGACGAGCTCTTCATCGGTTAGGTTAAAGAACATCGTGACCAAGCCGCAGAACCTAAAAACATCGGTCTACAAACTGTTAGACGCCGTAATTTCACGAATAGTCTAAGTGTTTGGAGAACTCTCAGCGGTCCCTGGTAGTGCACGACGCTCGACTCAGCACGAGCCGAGCAGCCAGAAAACGAGGATAAAGATTAGTATCGTAGAAATATCACCGCCACCGAGCTTCCAGGCCGCCATTCCGGCGATTGCGCCTCTAAATAGATTGGTTCATAGGGCTTAGTATGCACGTGCAAATATTACGCGTCTGTATGACGGCGCACCGGAGAAAACGCATTTGCCTTCTTCCTCGACTCCGCCGCGCGGAATACATCGAATCGTGGCTTTTGTTGCTTCTTTGATTTTTTCTTCTGTTTCGGGCGTGCCGTCCCAGTGAGCCGAGATGAATCCGCCCTGTTCAATTTGCGTCGTAAATTCGTCCCAGGTATCAACGAGATGGGTGTTGGCCTCGCGAAAATCAAGAGCTTTCTTATAGATGTTCGCCTGTATCTCGTCTAGCAGACGGTGGATGAAGGTCGAGATCCCGTCAATGGGCGCGCTTTCCTTTGAAAGGGTATCCCGACGTGCTACCTCAACGGTACCGTTCTCGAGATCGCGCATACCCACCGCAAGACGCACAGGCACGCCCTTCAATTCGTATTCGGCAAACTTCCAACCGCTTCGTTGATTGTCGCTGTCATCGTACTTGACGGAAATTCCGAGCGAACGGAGCTCGTCCACGATAGGGTTTACGCTGCCGCTGATCGTAGCTAAGTCTTCGGGCGTCTTATGAATTGGGACGATGACCACCTGGATAGGCGCAAGCTTTGGAGGCAGGACGAGGCCTTTATCATCCGAGTGCGCCATGATCAGCGCACCCATCAGTCGCGTCGAAACGCCCCACGAGGTCGCCCATGCGTACTCGAGCTGATTCTCCTTATTCACGAACTTAACATCGAATGATTTTGCGAAATTCTGTCCCAGAAAATGCGAGGTGCCGGCCTGCAGGGCCTTTCCGTCCTGCATCAGTGCCTCAATGCAAAGCGTATCTTCCGCACCCGCAAATCTTTCGCTAGACGATTTAGATCCCTGGATAACTGGCACGGCCATCCAGTTTTCAGCGAAGTCCGCATACACGCCAATCATGCGGGCTGTCTCTTCTTCGGCTTCCTCTTTCGTCGCGTGAGCTGTGTGGCCTTCCTGCCAAAGAAATTCGGTCGTGCGCAGAAAAAGGCGTGTGCGCATTTCCCAGCGAACGACGTTGGCCCATTGATTAATCAGAAGCGGCAAATCGCGCCACGACTGGATCCAGTTCTTGTACGTGTTCCAAATGACGGTTTCGGAAGTGGGCCGGACGATTAATTCTTCTTCGAGTTTTGCATCGGGATCGACCATGAGGCCGCCGTTCGGATCTGCCTTCAGACGATAGTGCGTCACGACCGCGCATTCTTTGGCAAATCCCTCGGCATGCTCCTCTTCTTTCTCCAGAAATGATTTTGGAACGAAGAGGGGAAAGTAGGCGTTCACATGTCCCGTCGCCTTAAACATGTCGTCGAGGGCACGCTGCATCTTTTCCCAGATGGCGTAACCGTAGGGCTTGATCACCATGCAGCCGCGGACGGCACTGTTCTCGGCGAGGTCTGCCCGCTTGACGATCTCGTTGTACCACTCGGAATAATTTTCAGATCTTGTAGGAAGCCCTTTACTCATAACAATTCGTTTGCCGGCCAGGATATTACCTCGGCGATAAAGAAGGAATATACGGTATATCCAGCCTGCGGACAATTATTGCAGATTCGCCCTGTGTGTTTACTCCGTAATCTGTATGGTAGAATCCGGCTTTTATGAGCGAGTTCTCCTTGGATTTCCACGACACCGCAACGGCCTTCGCTGATAAGACGAATTCGGAGCTTAAGGAAAAGTACCGGCTGTTCCGGCTCTTGAACTCCCCGATCCTCAACTCGTTGGGAACCGTCGCGACAAAGTTCGCTCTCTCGATCGGGCTGCCAGTCGAGGGCCTTATAAAATCAACAATCTACGAGCACTTCTGCGGAGGCGAGACGATCGAGGAGTGTGACGGTGCGATTAAAAAACTTGCGGCGTCAAACGTCGGCACTATTCTCGATTATTCGGTGGAAGGAAAAGCTACCGAGGAGGACTTCGACCGAACCCGCGACGAGATCATCCGAACGATTCAGCGGGCGAAAGATGATCCAAACATTCCTTTCGCGGTCTTTAAGGTAACTGGCGTGGCGCCGCTCGGAACTCTTGAACGGTTGAGTAGAAAGAAAAAACTGGACGCGAAAAGTCAGGCCAAGTGCGAACGGATACATAAACGCGTCGCTGAGATCTGCGACGCCGCATACAAACTGGACCAGCCGGTTTTCGTCGATGCAGAGGAGTCCTGGATCCAGGACGCGATCGATCGTCTCGCTGCCGAAATGATGGCCCGATTCAATCAGGAGCGGCCAATCGTATACAACACGATTCAGCTTTATCGTAAGGACAGGCTCGACTATCTAAAGAATGCCCGACGAACCGCTCGCAATGAGGGTTACATCTACGCCGCTAAATTGGTTCGAGGCGCGTACATGGAAAAGGAGCGGGAACGTGCAGCCGAGAACGGTTATCCGTCGCCGATCCACGACACCAAACAACGGACCGACCAGGCCTATGACGACGCGATCGATTACTGCCTGAAGCATCACAAGACCATGGCCTTCGTCGCGGCAACTCATAACGAGAAAAGCACTGCGCGCCTGGCCGAACAAATGGCGAACGCCGACATTCCTCACGATCATCCCGGAATCTTCTTTTCGCAGCTCTACGGGATGAGCGACAACCTTTCGTACGTCCTTGCGAAAGCCGGTTTCAATGTGTCGAAGTACGTCCCCTACGGCCCCGTAGCGGACGCCGTGCCGTACCTCATGCGCCGTGCAAAGGAGAACTCGTCCGCGGCAGGCCAGATGAGCAGGGAACTACAGCTGATCGAGGAAGAGCTGAAGCGCCGGAAGCTGTCGTAACGCCCGCGGCGCGGGATTGTGTTCGACCTGCGCACGAGTGCGCCGAGTCGGCGCAGGATTGTATTCGGCCTGCGCACGAGTGCGCGAGGTCGGCGCAGCAGTGCGCGAGGTCGGCGCAGCAGTGCGCATGGTCGGCGCAGCAGTGCGCATGGTCGGCGCAGCAGTGCGCGAGGTCGGCGCAGCAGTGCGCGAGGTCGGCGCGGCGGTGCGCTCGGTCGGCGCGGAACTGCAACACTCAGGCACGGTCTATCGCGTACCGCAAACACGGGCTTTCTATCCAAAATCGGCCAATCGCCGTCACGTCCAATAACTTGTTGGGCATTGCGTTTGTTTCACGATTTTCTTCCTAAAAAGAAATTTTAGCTTCACCAAGCCCTTTCAAAATATTCTCTGCTCGGTAAAGCGATGTCGTATAAGAACACCAGCCGACACCTAATTTGTCTCCATAAGTTTCAGCAGATAAACTCTGCGGTTCTTTATCAGCGAAGACAACGTAACTCACGCCCTTTTGAAAAGGAAAACCACAAGCCGCGTCGCTTTTATTGGTATAAACAATAATTTTCTGGCTATCTGCGCCAACCCAACTTTTAGAAACGCTCAACGTTACTTCGCGGTTATACCAATCATGATCTTCCGAGAGAAACTTGACCTTTTTAATCTTCAGAACTTTTCCGATGAAAATAGCACCGCTACTTTTTTTGTAACTTTCGAGGGAGGTTTCACCATCAAATGGAACTTTTCCAGTCACAATATCAAATTTCTTTTCCGATTCATCACAACTGCAAGCAAACGCCGTTTGCACGGCAAAAGTCAACAACAACAAAATAAGAGACGAAATTATCTTTTTCATATTTGAATTCAAATCCCTTTCATTTCAAAAGGAAGCATCGAACTTATGATTGAGCGGAATGATTCCGCACACGCGTATTTGCGACGGTCAGGGTCAGGCCTGCGATCTGCGCCGTTTTCCCGCGTCTCAGGCTTTGGAATATGATGATATATCGTCCCGGGGCCGTCGGAGACGCATGAAGACAATAGCCAGATGCGAAGCGTCTGGTCAAATGTAAACAAATTCTCCCGTGCGTTGAAGACGCACGACGAATCCCTTTCCGTGGGGTCTATAGAGAGATGAGCCAGAGAAGAATATTTACAGGAATAATTTTGCTCCCACTAATAGTCGGTGTGTTTTCGTGTCGCCGTTCGATCAGCAATCCCGAGTTGGATCGTTACGAAGCTGAATCGAAATCGGGCCAAGAACATTTAATTAGTCTAGATTATCAGGCGGCGGAATTTCATTATAATGCTCCCCTCGCTGTCGCAGAGCGAATGGGTTGGATCGATGGCCGAGTAATGGCGTTGAGGAATATTTCTGACGTGCGTGTCTCTGCTCGACAATTCAATGAGGCCGAGGCGATTCTTCTAAACGCCAAAGATGAGTGTCTCAGTAACAAATCATGTTCGGACCGTTCGCTAGCTTCAGTGTATGACAAGCTAATCTTTCTCTACCTGTCTTCGTTGAAGGACATTGGCAAAGCCGAAAGAACTGCAAACGAAGTATTAGTCAATCGCAATCGATTTTCGGGAACGGAAGATGCTGACGAGTTGTTGATCGGTTATGTTCGCAAAATGCGAACAGCGGGCTTTGAACGCGAAGCGGACGCTCTAGAAACGCGCATTCAATCTTTGGAACAATAGGCCTTTGCAGATGGTTGGACAGCAATTGAAACGCAGCTCCACCGCGGCGGGATTCCATTACACGCTTTCCAGAGGCTTCGACTCTGGCTATTCTCGCAAGGCCGCTGCCGCGGCTCGCGATTTGCGCCGCTTCACCGCGTCTCAGGCTTTGCAATATGATGATATACCGTCCCGGCCGCGCTTTGTAAGCGTGGCGGACTATCGAAGGCCAAGCATCAGCCTTACCGAGCGGTTCGACACCTGGCGGTTCGGATCGTCCTTCCATTTTTCGTAAGCAGAAAGTTCGGATGCCTCTAGCGGTTTGTTGGCGATCGTCGCTACTTGAGTGCTCTCGAATGCCCGATTCGTAAGGGCCATGTGAGGCTCGCTGATCGTGAGATTTTCATCTTCAACTGAGGCGCGTTCTGCGGCATCCACATCCGGGAAAAAGTCGCGATAGCCGGCCACGTGCCACACCATGTCGTTTCCCTCACCTTCCGCAGCGAGCAGTCTAAGCAGAGCGAAACCCGCTTCAAGTTGGAATACTAAGAAATCTCCGGGAGAAAACCGTGACATCGCCATCAGGTTAGCATAGTCGCGAGACGCGTGCTTTTGCCTAAAATTATCCTAGATGCGATGATCGTTATTTACGAATTTCTCTGATTCATGAGCAATATTAGTCAACCAGTAATCATTAGCGCGGCACGCACGCCGACCGGGAAATTTCAAGGTGCGCTGAAGGGCTTTAGCGCGCCGGAATTGGGCGCTTTAGCGATCAAGGAAGCGGTCTCGCGCTCCGGTGTTGATCCGGCAAAAATCGACGAGGTGATAATGGGATGCGTCGTCCAAGCGGGTATTGGCCAGGCACCTGCGCGACAGGCTGCGCTCAAGGCCGGCCTCCCGCCGGAAGTGTCGGCACTGACCATTAATATGGTGTGCGGTTCCGGATTACGGGCCGTTGCCCTCGCCGGACAGGCCGTGCAGCTAGGTGACGCCGAGTATGTCGTGGCGGGCGGGATGGAATCGATGTCCAACATTCCGTACGCCTTGCCAACGGCACGCGACGGAATGCGAATGGGAAATCAGACCGCCGTGGATTTGTTGATTCACGATGGACTGTGGTGCCCGTTCGAGAACTGGCATATGGGTAATACGGGCGAGGTAGTCGCGGATAAGCACCAGATCACACGGGAAACGCAGGATGACTTCGCATATAACTCGCACCGGAAGGCGGCCGAGGCGCAGGACAAAGGCTACTTCAAGGATGAGATAATTCCTGTCGAAATCCCTCAGAAAAAAGGCGATCCGCTGGTGCTCGACTATGACGAGCCGGTGCGTCGTGACACAACCGTCGAGAGCCTGGGCAAGCTGAAGCCCGCATTCAAGAAAGATGGTGGCACCGTGACAGCGGGCAATGCACCTGGCCTGAACGATGGAGCCTCCGCGCTGGTGGTCACTTCTGCAGGGAACGCCGAGAGGGACGGCATCGAGCCGCTCGCGCGTATAGTCTCTTACGCGGTCTCGGGTATCGAACCAAAATTTATCATGCTCGCTCCCGTTGAAGGTGTGCGAAAGGCGGTCGCAAAAGCTGGATGGTCGCTTGAAGACGTTGAGCTCTTTGAGTTGAACGAGGCGTTCTCCGTACAGGCCTTGGGCGTCATGAAGGAACTCGGAATCAATCCGGACTTTGTGAACGTTAATGGTGGTGCGGTTGCGATGGGTCACGCAATAGGGAATTCGGGCGGCCGCGTGCTGACTACACTTCTCTACGAAATGAAAAGACGCGGAGCAAAACGCGGCGTCGCAGGCCTATGTCTTGGCGGCGGCAACTCCGTCGCAATGTGCGTGGAGCGGGACTAAACACATATGGGTGAAACAATCGGCGTCATTGGCGCCGGAACAATGGGTAACGGCATCGCACAGACCGCCGCAAATGCCGGCATAGACGTCGTGATGTGCGATGTCTCCGCAGATTCTGTCGATAAGGGCCTCGCTAATATTTCGAAGAGCCTTGATCGTTTCGTGAAGAAAGAAACGATGACAGGAGCACAAAAGGCAGAAGTTCTCTCTCGAATAATCACGACGACGGATCTTGAAGGCTTGAAGGATTGCTCGCTGATCGTCGAGGCTGCCACAGAAAATTTCGAGGTTAAGAAGAATATCTTCGAGAGGCTGGACGCGATCACGTCGGCGGACGCCATTCTCTCGTCAAATACCTCGTCAATTTCTATAACTAAGATCGCCGCGGCAACCAAGCGTCCCGACAAGGTTATCGGGATGCATTTCTTCAATCCAGTTCCACTTATGAAACTGGTTGAAGTTATCCGCGGAATTGCTACATCCGACGAGACTTACGGGAAAGTTAAGACCATTGCGGAGCAACTGGGAAAGACCCCTGTAGAATGCAACGACTATCCAGGTTTTGTATCCAATCGGGTGCTCATGCCCATGATAAATGAGGCCGTCTTTGCCCTTCATGAAGGCGTGGCTTCCAGAGAAGCGATCGACGAAATCATGAAGCTGGGGATGAATCATCCCATGGGCCCACTCGCCCTTGCGGACTTCATCGGATTGGATGTGTGCCTCGCGATTCTCAATGTTCTCCACGAAGGCTTGGGTGACCCCAAATACCGCCCGTGTCCACTCCTTAAGAAGTACGTCGACGCCGGCTGGCTGGGCCGCAAGAGCGGCAAGGGCTTCTACGACTACGCCTGATGCACAGTAATCTTCGCTCGTTTATCGAATCGCTCCACCGCGAAGACGAGCTTATCGAGGTCTCGGCTCAGGTCGATCCATTTCTCGAAATAGCGGAGATTCACCGCCGCGTCATCGAAAACGAAGGAAAGGCCCTCCTCTTTTCAAACGTAAGGAATTCCGGCTTTCCTGTTGTTACCAACCTGTTCGGCACAGCACGCAGGATCGAACTCGCGTTTGGCCCGAATCCTTTGGACTTCGTGAAACGTGCTGTCCATGCCGCCGAAACACTACTGCCTCCAAAACTGAGCAAGCTTTGGCAGTTCCGCGACCTCGGGTTTACCGCCGCCAAGCTTGGAACTAGATATGTCGGCAGGGCCCCAGTGCTCCATGCTCGGCAATCTCCTGTCGACCTTGAGAACATTCCGCTGCTGCAGCTGTGGTCGGGCGACGGCGGGCACTTCGTCACGCTGCCGCTCGTCTATACGGAAAGCCCGACTGATGGGAAACACAACCTCGGGATTTATCGGATGCATCGCTACGACGCGACGACTACGGGCATGCACTGGCAGATCGGGAAGGGCGGCGGCTTTCATTATTACGAAGCGGAGCAACGTAATGAGCCTCTCCCCGTTACCGTTTTCCTAGGTGGTCCGCCTGCGTTGATGCTGTCGGCGATAGCGCCTCTACCCGAGGGAATTCCTGAGCTAATGCTTGCATCCCTTCTCGCCGGTCAAAAAATATCAGTAGCGAAAAATCCGCTTGGCTCCGACCGACATCGCCTGATCGCCGAGGTCGAATTTGCTATTTGCGGAAGCGTTGCCCCGCACACACGCAGGCCCGAGGGGCCATTCGGTGATCATTACGGGTACTACTCACTCGAACACGATTATCCTGTTTTCGATGCAGATGCAGTCTTTCACCGTAAGGACGCGATCTACCCCGCGACCGTGGTAGGAAAGCCGAGGCAGGAAGACTTTTTTATCGGCGACTACCTTCAGGAGCTGCTTTCGCCGCTCTTTCCGCTGGTGATGCCAGCGGTACGTGACTTATGGAGCTACGGCGAAACGGGATTTCATTCGTTGGCGGCTGCCGTCGTTCGGGAGCGCTATGCCCGGGAGGCGCTTTCGGCCGGCCTGAGGATTCTGGGCGAAGGACAGCTGACCCTGACTAAGTTTCTACTACTAACAGATGAGCCTCAGGATCTACGCGACTTTAGATCACTATTCGAACATATCCTCGCCCGCGTTGATTGGCAGCGTGATCTTCACATCTTTTCGCAGACAGCATTCGACACGCTCGACTACGCGAGCGGGAAGATCAATCACGGCAGCAAGGCTATTCTCATGGGCACGGGCGACGCGACGCGAGTTCTGCCTAGGATATTCTCCGGATCGCTTCCTTCCGGCGTGCGAGCAGCGGAAGCATTCTGCGCCGGGTGTCTTGTCGTAGAAGCAGCGACCTATGAGGAGGACCCGCAGCTGGGAGAACGGCTCGCACAGGCTTCGGAGTTTGCCGACTGGCAGCTCGTCGTACTCCACGACAGGATTGAGTATGCTCGCTCGGCCGACAAATTCCTTTGGGCCACTTGGACACGATTTGATCCTGCAAGCGACATCTACGCGCGGCAAATCGAGACTAAACGCAACCACATTGGCTATCAGGCGCCGATCGTGATCGATGCGCGTATGAAGCCGTGGTATCCGAGCGAAGTCGAGGTCGACCCGGAAACAAAAGCGCTTGTCGACAAGCGCTGGACAGAATACTTTACGGGGTCAAGCCGCTCGAGATGAAAAAAACTCTCAAATGTTTCGGCATCACCGTCGGCGTGATTGCACTGCTCATCGGATCGCTCGCGTTGTATTCCTATTACATCGGCGCCCGAGGATTTGTCGTAGTCGAGGAAACTCTCGCTGTTCCGAATTGGAGTCCGAAACTCGACGGATTCCGCGTCCTCGCTATCTCTGATATTCACGCTGGATCAAATTACGCCCCTGAAGAACGGTTGAGATACATGGTCGAGCAGGCGAATGCGCAGAACGCCGATATCATAGTTTTGCTGGGGGACTATGTCAGTGAGTCGAAGCTCGATCGCCGCCGGCTAAACCTTCCGGAAGGCGAAGACGGATCCGAGCTGCGGATTCCGGTCGCGACGTTCGCCGAGATCTTCGGCGGATTTCGAGCGAGATTCGGTGTATTTGCGGTAATCGGCAACCATGACAATTGGCACAACGGAAAAAAGATCAGGGCGGAGCTTGAACGCGTCGGCATCAGGGTGCTCGAGAACGAGATCGCCGATATAAACGTTGCGGAAAATATAGTTAGGATATGGGGAATAGAGGACCTGTGGAAGAACCGGCGCGTTCCAACGGAAACATTTGACCAGCTTCCCGACAAACGGAATGTGATCGCGATCACCCATAATCCCGATTCGCTCCTTCAGACGCCTTCGCATATAGCGCTAATGTTCGCGGGGCATTCACACGGTGGACAGATGAATTGGCCGTTTTTTGGTCCGATCGCTGCCGTCAATGACGGGCGGTTTATGGACGGTCATGCGGTCGCCGATGGTAAACATGTATATGTCACGAGCGGCGTCGGAACGAGCGTCATCCCGTTCCGACTCAGAGTTCCGCCCGAGATAGCCGTTGTGACGATCAGCTCTCGATAAATGCAGAAGCGGTCGGCGATAAAAATTGCGTTAGTGCTCTCTGGGCTTAGCCTACTCTGTGTCGGCTACGGTTATTTCATTGAGCCCCATCGACTCGTCGTCACCCAAGAGAACATTCAGATAGAAAACTGGAATCCGGCATTCGACGGTTTCCGGATCGCGATGATCTCCGACATTCACGGCGGTTCCAATGGCGTCACCTCCGAAAAGCTACGGGAAATTGTTCGACGCGTTAATGAACAGAACGTCGATCTCGTCGTCCTATTGGGAGATTACGTTTCGCAGGCCCACACTGGCGGTCCCATTGGAGATCGGCCCCTAAAGATGTCTATGTCCGAGATCGCAAACGGCCTCGCCGGAATGACCACGAAGCACGGCGTTCTGTGCGTTTTCGGAAATCACGATGGCTATTACGGCGATGAGTTGATCGCTACCGAACTCGAGCGAGTCGGCTACAAGGTACTACAGAACGAGGTCGCGACGATAACCCGAGACGGACAGCCGCTGAGGATTCTCGGATTAAAGGATCACCTAAAGCTCACCGATGGTTGGACGAGAACTTCTGCCGAAGTCAGTGAAATGATACGGACAACCGGAAGCGGTGACGTCATAATTCTCGAGCACAGCCCAGACACGCTGCAGACCGTCACTGGTTATCTCTCCGTCGGCCCCGAGCTCAAGCTTTTCCTGGCCGGCCATACCCACGGTGGTCAGATTTGGCTTCCAATACTGGGCACGCCTGCGATTCCCTCAAGCTACGGGCAACGGTACGCGCGAGGCCACGTCAAGGAAAATGGAGTCGATATGTTCGTGACGAGTGGCATCGGAGAGAGTTTGCTGCCCTTTAGATTCATGGTGCCTCCGGAAATCGCCGTGATAACAATCCGCAGCGCGCGATCATCGTAGAAGGTGCTTCACGCGGTTTATATCGCCGTCATTCTTTGCAGGCGTTAGGCCGAGGATTTTGCACATCAGGTTATAGATTTCGATATTTTCGAATGGCTCAGCCACCACATTTTGTTTGAAACTGCTCCCAGACCCAATAAACACCCCCTGCATATCACGGTGAATGTTATCGAATCCGTGGTCCCCGCGAATCACTCTTGCGTCGATCGATCTTCGCTCAGCATCGTAGCTCTCGCGGGTCGAGAGCTGCCATCCGAGATCGGCAACGCACATGATCGGTGGTATTCGATCACTGCCGCGGTATTTGAATCTCTCTGGAAATTTTTCGCGTTCCCAGCACTTCATGCCTTTACCGGCGGCTAAAGCTCGCAAGACTTCGGGCACCTTGCCTTGCTTTGGAAAAAACTGCCAGATGATGCGCGAAGTAATAGGATTTCGAGCGTAAAGATTTGTATCTACCAGTTCGTCTACAATCACGGTATTCTCCGTCTTGACCGTGGTGAGCCCGTGATCAGATACGATTATTAGGTGAACTCGGTCGGCGATCCCTCGCGTTCTAAGAGCGTCAACGAGGCGGCCTACGAGTCGGTCGACATTAAGGACGGCGTATCTCACCTCGTCTGCGTCGGGCCCGAACTCATGCGCGACCTCATCCACTTCGCTGAAGTAGGTCGCCAAGAACGCGGGACGTTGATCAGTCGGTTTTCCGAGCTCCCGGACAAGCTCGTCGATGCGCATCTCGTTCGGAACCCGGCCGTTATATCTGCGCGAAAGCGTCGCCTTTGTATCATTGATCGCGGCGCTCGAGCCTGGATAGAAATATGTCGCCGTTCGCTTTCCCTGCTTCTCAGCGGTAATCCATATCGGTTCGCCGATCCACCATTTTGAAGCCTCTGCGTCCGCGAGATTTGTATAGCGAAAGGTCTGTTCTCCGTCGAAGAATGAGTTATCGACAATTCCATGATTGGCCGGGTACTTACCTGTAACTATCGAGTAGAAATTCGGAAACGTCTTTGTAGGAAATGCGGGAATCAGACCCTTTGCACGGATTCCGTTTCGAGCTAGTCGAGAAATGTGCGGGGGATCATATTTGTCTACATAGTCGTGACGGAAACCGTCGATGCCGAGAAGGATTACGGTCGGTTTAAGGTCGCGGATCTTCGCTTGGCCCACGGCCGCCGGAACGATCGCGAGAGTGCATAACCCAAGGAACAGAAGAAACGTCAGTCGCCGCAGGATACTCATAATTTGCTTACGGAAAGAAACACATAACGAATGTCGGTCGAGACAACAAAGCCGAAGCGGAGCCAGGCACTCTATGCCTGCATTTATTTCATCAATCGCGAGTTTTTACAACTATTTCGGACTTGATCGAATTCGCGATGTAACAGGTCTCGTGGGCGTCATGATGCATCGCGGCAAGTTCTTCAACGGTTGGGACTTTGTCGCCCGACCAAACGATCTGAGGGTCCAGCGTGATTGTCGAAATCCACTGCCTGCCGTTGTCGTTAGTCATCTCACCTGCCGCATTGTCTTGGTAAGACCCAGCGACAAAGCCAGCCTTAGCCGCAACATAGAGAAATGACAGCATATGACACGACGAAGCCGCCGCAACCAACGCTTCCTCAGGATCGACGGCTTCTTCTATTGAATAAGGAACTCTGACCGAGTGCGGCGAAGAACTCGCTGGCACCGTGACACCGCCGTCAAACTCCCACGTGTGGCCCCGAGTGTATTGGTTCTTCGCAAACCCATCCGCCGAATCGCTCTTCCAGGCTATCTTTGCAGTGTATCTCGACATTATTCGAATTCTTGTTCGACTAAGACACCAATACCGAGTACAGAACTCCGATTATTCCGATTACGATCAAGAGAATGCTCATGATTATATTAGAGGCACGGTGACCGCCTGGCGTGCCGAATATCATTTCCCGCCACCAAACTCTCCTTTCCATTCTTCCTCGGCGTGCGTGTTCATTCTACGACCAATCGCGAGACCTATGATTCCCGCAACGAGCATGCCCGCAAAGAAAATGATAGGAGAAATCGGCAGGGCTATATTCACGGCCTCAAGCGATAAAGCATCCTCGGAAACGGAATTGTTTCGCGGACGTGTTCGATGCCAGCCATCCAGGCGGTGCAGCGTTCGATGCCCATGCCGAAACCGCTGTGCGGGACGCTGCCGAATCGGCGAAGATCCAGGTACCATTCAAACGACTCGCGCGGCAGGTTATGTGCTTCGAGCTGCTTTTCCACATACTCTAGCGAAGCCGCGCGTTCGCCGCCGCCAATTATCTCGCCGTAGCCTTCCGGTGCGAGTAGGTCGATCCCAAGCGCACATTCCGGGCGGTCTTTGTCGATCTCGAAATAAAATCCCTTAATCGCAGTAGGGAAGTGATGGACGAACACGGGCTTGCCGAACTGGTTTGACAGATAGGTTTCGTCGGGTGCGCCAAAATCACCGCCCCATTCGAAACCCGGAGCGCGGACACTCTTGTCCGCATCGCCGGTTCCCCCGGCGAGATCGTTTTCGTGCTCCGCACTCATGCGGACAGGAGTGTCCGCGCTCCGTTCCTGGAGCATTTTTACCGCATCGTCGTAATGGAGACGCGGAAAAGGAGCATTTATCGCTTCGAGTACGGTCGTGTCGCGCTCGAGCGTCTTTAACTCTTCCTGACGGTCGGATAAAACGCGCTCGACGATAGCGAGAATCAAGCCTTCGCCGAGGTCCATCATATCTTCGTAACCTGCGTATGCGACCTCGGGCTCGACCATCCAGAATTCGGTGAGATGTCTGCGCGTCTTTGATTTTTCCGCGCGAAAGGTCGGGCCAAAAGCGTAGCTCTTTCCAAATGCCGCGGCCGTCGCTTCGTTATAAAGCTGGCCGCTTTGCGTTAGATAAGCTTTGTCGTCGCCGAAATAATCGACCTCGAAAAGAGTCGTCGTGCCCTCGCAGGCGGCGGGCGTGAATATCGGAGTGTCTGCGAGCGTGAATCCGTTGTTATCAAAAAAATCGCGCGTGGCTTTGATGACCGTATGACGAACTTTCAAAACCGCATGCTGTTTTTTAGAGCGTATCCACAGATGCCGATTGTCCATCAGGAATTCGGTGCCGTGTTCCTTGGGCGTAATCGGATAGTCGTGAACATTCTGCAAAACTTCGAGAGCGGTCACATCCAGCTCGACGCCGATCGACGAACGTGTGTCCTCTTTCACCGTTCCCGTGACGATGATCGAGCTCTCCTGCCCGAGCGATTTTGCCTTTTCAAAGACTTCCTCGTCATTGCCCTTAAACACGACGCACTGCACGATCCCCGTGCCGTCCCTGAGCTGCAAAAATACGAGCTTGCCACTCGAGCGCGTGTTATACAGCCATCCCTTGAGCGTTACCGATTCACCGATGCGGCCTTTCAATTGATTGATATAGGTTTGCGACATAAAAACTCAAGTTTATTAGATATGTCGGGAAGAGAAAAAGGAAGTAGCGGCGAAATCTGAATCGGACGGCTCGGATAACTGGCCTGGGCATTAGCTAGGGGAATAGTTTCCAACAAACAAAAAAGGCTTTAGCCCAACGGTGAGGCTAAAGCCGAGAGTAAGGTTAGGTCTTCTTCATCCCGCTCGGTGCGAGGCGAGGCTAAAGCTTCGCCCTTTCGTATTGGGCAAAGAGGCCAATTATCTCTTTCTGCAGTCGGGCCTTTTCAGTCGGGTTGGTCAGCTTGTCTCGGCGATTTATTAGCTCTTCGATCTGCTGCTGCAGCTGCTCGGACCTTGTCTCGGGCTTTCGCGGCTTAACGATGTTGTACTTGTCATCCATAATAAAACGTTACCCTAAACGGCCGCTTCGCGAAACTGCATCATCGCGTTCCGTCGCCGTACCGCCTTTTCGTAGATATAACTGCAAAAGGCCGCGATTTCTCACGGCCTCTTTCCTTCACTGTTCACTATTCACTTTTCACTGTTCTCAAGACACTGTCACAGGATAATCCGCAGAGTAATTTCCGTATTCCTCGTTTTTCTTGATAAATACGGCGCGGACGTGGCCGGTCTCGGGCTCGCCGGGAGTTTCCGGTGTTATCTGAAAGCCGCCGGGCGTATTCGTCAAAAAGGCAACGGGCGAAAAGCTACCGCCTTTTCTCGCGTATTCGACCCTGAGAGCGTCCATTCCCTGCATAGAACCAGAAATTTATCTGATATCCCAGGCTCGTTGCGGTCTTTAGCTGAGGAGTTACGTCGCTCTCGGGTTTATTCGGCTGCTGTGTTCCGACGATTCCGAGGTCTTCGCCGATCGCTTCCGTGTAACCGGGCGAAGCAACGATCAGTTCGCGAAGAGCAAAAATCTGCTTTACAATACCAAGCGTGAACGTGCCCGTGGGTGTCGCGGCGAAAATAGGGGCCGCCGGGGCCGTCGCACCGATAGGCTCACCCGTGAAAATCTCATCGCGCCACGCGGTCAATGCAACCATCGTCTGGCGGCATTGCTCCGTCCCGTTAAAAGCACTCACAAATGCATTGCAAAGATTCTGTGCGTCCGTGACCTGAGCCTCCGTCAGCGGCAGCACATCTAGGTAACCTGCGATCTTTGCAAGAAAATTCTGAATCAATACTAGCTGGGCCGGCATAGATGTCGGCCACCAAAATTTCAAAGGCATATCTTTGTCTCCTGTATTTTTGTTCGTTGGCCGAGTTTCTCGACTGTCAATCAAGAAACTCGGGAAGGGAAGTTGCGATTCGAAGCGCCCGCGAAATGTGAGGAATGCGGGCGCACCGAATCGACACTTGGGTGAGGTCCAGTGTCAAAAGCGACTAACTCCGCTATATCCAGCGAACGTCGTGCTCGTTTATCGCGAGCCGAACTTTCAGGAGTTATTGTGAGGAAGCGTGTCTCTTATAGACCGTGAGGACGTGAGGTTTTCAATCTCCGCATGAGGACCGAAGCCACGCGGCTCCGACGGAAACAAATATAGTTTCAAATATTGTATAACGCCGATGTCAACACTTTTTTAAGCACGCAAATATCTCCGAAACGCCCGTGAAAACAGGATGACAATGAGATTAGGGAAACAGGGTCGAAAAAGTTTGCGAGGAAATTCCAGAGAAATCCCAAAGGCGCGGTCAGAATCAAAACCCATCTCGGAGCAGTGGGGATGCGTTGTCAACCAAAGCAACACCATACTGATACGGCCGAAAACACAGAATCGCACGACTGACCCATCATTAAGAAGATTGGATGCATCCCTCTGCGCAAGATTTGCTACCAGCCAAATTGTGCTTTAAGGTTTCGCTCAGCCTTCGAAAAAGATTCTCGCCCTAACGCGTTCAGTTTCCTTAGTTTGGCAATATCCGATTCGAGCATGTCGGTTGCATATTCGTTCTGCGAGAAGGAGTCGTTTATGCGAACGCAGCAAATGTCTGGAAAAAGAATTAGCCGAATTTGCTCAATGGTATTGGTGTTCGCCTCCAGCATTTTCGGCACTAGTTGTGGAGTATCAAAAGAGAAAATCAGTCGGTGCCACAGACTCGGCTTTGGCTCCTTGTAGATTCCGACTCCCAGACTGAGAACTTTTAGCCCTTCTTTTGGCACATCGTAAGTCTGAACGCCATCTGCAATTGCGAGAAGGGTTGGATTATTCGCTACGAAGCCGCCATCAATCAGCTCCGGCTCACCTTGGTTTTCCGTTCGCACCCTTGCTCGCTCAAAGAAAGGGAAGGCAGCGCTAGAAGCAATTATGGCTTCGGCAATTGAGCAACCAAACCCAGGCTTAAACGTTGACCTCATGCCATGAGCCTGGGCTGCAGATGATTTGAAGATCATCGGTCGTGTTAATTCATAGTGCGTAGCGACAATACCAACATCAGTGAGAAATGCGTCGAACTTGCTATCACCTAGCAAGCCATAAGCATGTTCCCGCAGAGCAGAACTACGCCTACCCTTGGACGTTTGCTTCATGACATCGGGAACGATCTCGAAATAATGGCGCGTGACCTCATCAACGGACTTCCCCAAGCCAAGGAGGGAAGCGATTATCGCGCCGGTGCTAGTTCCATAGATTAGGTCGAACTCTTCACAGATTCGTCTCCCAATCATCGCCTCTATCTCCCTTAGAATGCCTAAAGTGTAGACTCCCTTTGCTCCGCCCCCGTCGAGAGACAAAATACGAAAGGTGCTATTACTAGGTGAGAGTTCACCCATAATAATTTTCCCAAAGGTCAGTCAGAGCGTTAACAAAAGCGTGTGCGTCTGATTTGCCCCATTGAACTGAGGCATTGCCAATCAAATAGTGCATCCCGCTTTGTGTCTCAAAGTCGTCAACCCCGTCAGCTTCGAAGGCGGTTATCAAATAGTTCAGAACATTCACAAACGTGTGCTGCCAGGTCGCACCGGCGAAGTGTGGGTTTGGAACATTGTAGATTAAGCATTCAACGAAGTAGGAAGGGAATTTCCGCTTCAGTTGCGGATCGCCATCGACGAGGTATCGGCGTGCATTCTTGAACATTCGAACCGTCTTTTTGTATTCATTGTTCGTAGCTGAGTTCTTTGAGGCGCCATTCGACCTATGCAACTTTGGGAAATTGACAATCTGCTCGTTGTTATTTTGCCTCCAGAAGGTGATACCTTCGGCTCTGACGCGTAGTGATTCGTAATATCTGTAGTTCGCACAGACTATAACGTCGGCATGCAAACGATTATTCGTATCGGAGGGGAGAACAGTAATTGCGTTTGAACCGGACCTATCTACATACGCCTCTCCATAGTACGAGACGAGGGCATCGATGACTTCCTTTCGAAATTCCTGAAAACTATGACCTCCCGGGGCGAAGGCTAGTTCTATGCCTTCGTTCGCCGTCAGATTGTGCCAGAAAATTGACGTACATTCGATAACGATGTCAACATCACTTTCGCCTCTGATGTTTGTAGTATTTGCGTAGGATCCCTGTAAGTAATCCGCGTAATCCATCTCACTCGGCCATGCATGTCGGGAAAGAGCCCTCCTCAGAACGTTATGAGTCAAACCCGAATTCGTTACCGATCCCTGATTCGTCCAAGTATGTAATTGCGTTTCCGGAATACTCATCTTCTCAGTCGCTCCTGCCGTCACACCGGTAAAGCCATCGATCCCTTAAAAGCCTAGCGACCCTTGTTCGCTGTCTTCCTTGTGTACTCTATCGGCCTGTTTGAATGTTATTGAAGATGGCGGCATTTCGGGTTGTTTGCCGGATGGCAGTTCTTCGATTGTCCGGATTTGGAGTTTTGGACAGTCTCGCTCCAGCCGTCGCAATGGCAGAAAGCCGTTCCGACCTCTCCGGTGCGCATTTCTCCGATGGCTAATTGTTAGGATTCGTATCCGTTTCCTGTTTGTGCTTCTGACCTTTTTTGCTTGTGGGTGGGGCGGTCTTTCCTTTCACTTGAGTTGTCTTTTCGCCGCTCTTGTCTTTATAAATGCCTGAGTCCTTCGTTTTCTCGCCTGGTTTGACTGTCTTATCTGACATAAGTTTCTCCTTCCTTGTCTTAGAATCTGTGCATTTTTATTAAGGCGACTTTCGCCACTAGGCGCCTGAATTCACCTGAATAATCTTGTCCCAATTTATGGTCCCGTCATCGTTGCAAAATTCGATTGAGAACTCCTTAGTGAATTTGTTGATCACCTGAGCATAAGATTCAGTAAAAATGGCTTTTTTTTCCTCTACAATAGCCGAAAACTTACCCGAAGGGCGTCCGTAATCGAATCATCGAGAATGTCGAACCAAGGAATTCGTTTTTCGACGATTGGCACGACCCTCTTAATTTCCTCCTCGGTCAAGGTTCTTCCTACGGACTCTTGAGCGACGGTCTGAATATCTTCGATCGTAAGTGAATAGAATATATCTTTGTTCATAACCTTTTTTTTCACGATACAAATCTATTGTGCCTGTGCCATTGAATTGAGTTTTCGTGCGGGAGTAGATTCTTATCGCGCGGCAGATTAATGCGGACACTTTTCGTCTCGAACATTCGCAGTAAGTTTAAGTTGCCTATTCGAGCGTAGTTTGACGGCAGTTGTTTTACAAGAGTAGATATCTCGACGACAAACTTGTGATTCAAGGTCAGCCAACCCACGTCAAAAGCCCAATGATGAATCCCACAAAGCGCCAAGCCATTCCAAACATCGTCTTTTCCCTTGACGTTGTTTGGCACAATGTGAGCGGCTTCAACTTCCCATCGCAGAGAATCGGGCGAGACCAGTTTGAAGCCGCAAAAAGAGCAGCTATGATCATAGGCTTCAATGACAGCTTGTCGAAATCCTCGACCCCGGAAATATGACGAGCTTGATCGCGTAACCAATCTTTTCGTCGACTCAACGGGATCATATTCCGTTGGTCGAGGAGTAGAGATAATCTTTTTCACTTCTTTTTGGACTTCAAATGACCGAACTCCCAACTCTTCCTTCGGCAGTTTTTCTTTGCCTTCCAGCTTGAGAACCTCGTCAAACCCCTTTTCGGTTAACATCCACTCTCGTCTGCCAGATAATTGAAGAGTTGCCGTCGGACGTGATACTAAGCCGGCTTTTGCTAATGAGTCTGCGGCACGGAAAAGCAATCTGTGCCAAAGAAGAGAATGGACGGTTCGATTTTCTTTACGGTAGAAGCGATCAAGCGTTGCTGTTCTCTGCTGTGGCGTTAGGGCGAACTTATCTGCAATTTCGTCGACAACATCAACACCGGACGCAAACTCCTTCAAAACGCCGCGATTTCGAAGCAAAGCTCTCAATATATGAATCTCTACGTCCGCTCTAGTAGGCATCCGCAGATCTTCAAGCATTTGGCCCTCATAGCTCATCCCGTCAGCACCATGACTTCTTGATACATATTGAATTTCTTCTGTTTGTTAAATTGCAGAAGTCGTTCCCATGAGTCGCGGAACCGATTGGGCCATTTGCCGGGATATGAATTTTTCTTGTGCCAGATAAATTCTTCGGTCCAGAGCCAGCCTTGGCGGCGCATCGCGAGGATAAGCTCCATTACGTATGTGCTGCGTTCGCCCTCAACTACCTTTTCCTTAATGTTTAGGACGAACGTGCCGGTCGGTTTTAGAACTCTAAGCAATTCTTCCGAGACTGGTAGAAACCAGTCAACATATTCGTCGTGCTTAATTCCACCGTAAGTGCTTTTTCTCTGGTCGGCATAGGGTGGAGAAGTAAACACCAGATCAACCGAGTTGTCGGGAATCCGACGAAGTTCGGTTCTGCAATCGCCTAATAATAGTTGGTTGGTCGATGTCATATCGTACGGACGCAAACATGATAGCACACGATGTTTCATCTGAGAAACACAAGCAATAGATTCCTTTTCGAATACGATTTAGAGTCAGGCGGCGAGCGGGCCGTGTTGATGAATGATTAGTGAAAAGCTATGAGTGATAAAGAATTTCGAAGTGCTTTGGAATCCTTCCTTACAACATTTTAACCGCTCCAGCGCACTTTTGAACCGTTTCGGACGACGTTGGAAGCATTCCAGAGAAGTGACGAGTGACAGGTGATGAGTGATAAGTGACTTGAAGAGATGTTTGAATGACTTGGAGCGATTTTTGAATTGGTCAGGGAGATTTTTGGATGAGTTATGGGGTTCTTTGAATGACTTAGGAACGTTTTTAAGTCGTTCAGAGAGATTTTTAAGTCACTCAAAGTGATTTTCAACTGACCTAAAGTGATTCCGAAATGAATTCAAAGTCCTGATTTCTGGGTTAAAGGCGTTCGGATGTGATTTATAGACGGCGCGCAACTGAGTTTTAATTCAAATCGGCTCGCTGCTTTAGCTGTACCTGCTCGGGGCTGGTGATTGGCGGAGCTTCTTTGGGATCTGAAAAGCCGCTCAGCTTTCCGTCTTTGTAAACATACCTAGCTGAGTAGTAGTGCGTAATACCTGTCTTCTGTGGAGCATCGTCTTTGAAGTTGCTCGCTAAGAATGGTAGATCGGCAACCATCTCCCATTCTTCCATCGGAAGCTCGGGATTAGCAGAGCGATACCATCTTATTCTCCGTACATTGCTTATATCGGTGTAGTCCACGATTTACTCCTTTGGATAGGACAGCGGCTGCTGCCGGTTTTCCCCAATATTTTACCCAGACCTGCGAAACGCGCAACCGTACGGCGTAGGCTTGCGCCTTGATGAGGTTTGTTCCAATCTGAATGTCGAATGACTGGAGCCAAGAAAAAGATCAATTACAAGAGCGCGTGGGCTGAGGCGCGCTCTGTTATTTGGGGTGCGAGGTATCGGCTGGCGATCGGGAGCGTGCTGCTGTTGATTTCGCGGCTCGCGGGGATGGTTTTGCCGGCTTCGATGAAGTACGTCGGCGACGAGGTTTTTACCAATCGCAACTATTCGATGCTCAAGTGGATCGCGCTTGCGATCGGAGTTTCCACGCTCATTTCCGGAGTTACAGGATTTGCCGTCTCGCAGATTTTAGGCGTTGCCGCGCAGCGCGCAATTACCGAGATGCGCAAGCGAGTGCAGACTCACATAGAGCGACTGCCGGTCGCTTACTTTGACTCGACGCAGAGCGGGCAATTGATTTCGCGAATAATGAACGACGCCGAGGGAATCCGCAATCTCGTCGGCACCGGGCTCGGTCAGATACTCGGAAGTCTCGTTACGGCTACTATCGCAGTCGGCGTTCTGTTTTACCTGAACTGGCAATTGACCGCCGCGACGATGGTCGTGCTGCTCGTCTTTGGCGGAGTTCTGATGTACGCGTTTAAGGTGCTGCGGCCAATATTTCGCGAACGCGGAGAGATCACCGCCGAAGTCACGGGTCGTCTCGGTGAATCGCTCGGTGGGATTAGAATCGTAAAAGCTTACACGGCCGAGAAGCGCGAAGAGCGCGTATTTGCCCGCGGTGCTCACCGGCTTTTTCGCAACATCGCAAAGTCAGTTACGGGCGTCTCCGCGATATCTTCGTTTTCATCCGTTGTAATCGGAGCGATCGCTGTCGTGATGATCATAATCGGCGGCAACGCAGTGCAAGACGGAACGATGACGCTCGGCGACTTTTTGATGTACATATCGTTCACGTTTTTGCTCGCGATGCCTGTGATCGAATTGACGTCGATCGGCACGCAAATTACCGAAGCTCTCGCCGGCCTCGATCGTATTCGCGAAGTCCTCGCGATGCCCACCGAAACCGATGAAGACGCCGCGAAAGAATCGCTGCGTGAGGTAAAAGGCGAGATCGAATTCCAGAATGTTTTCTTCGAATACGAGAGAGGCGTACCGGTTCTCAAGGATGTCTCATTCCACTCTCCGGCAGGCTCAACGACAGCTCTCGTCGGCTCATCGGGCTCTGGAAAATCTACGATACTTTCGCTGGTTTTGAACTTTATACAACCGAACGGGAGCGCGGACACTCTTGTCCGCATGAGTGCGAAGCACGAAGAAGATCTCGCCGGAGGAACCGGCGATGCGGACAAGAGTGTCCGCGCTCCGACATACGATTCCGGCACGATCAGGATTGATGGGAAAGATTTGCAAAGCGTAAAGCTCCGCGACTATCGAAGTCATCTCGGCGTCGTGCTGCAGGATAATTTTCTCTTTGACGGAACAATTCTCGACAACATTCGATTTTCAAATCCCGAAGCCACGTTAGAGACAATCAAAGAGATGTGCCGCATCGCTAACGCCGATGAATTCATCGAGAAATTTCCAAGCGGATACGACACAATCGTTGGCGAACGCGGCGTAAAGCTTTCCGGCGGGCAGCGACAAAGAATCGCGATCGCGAGAGCTCTATTAGCAGATCCGCGCATTCTTATCCTCGATGAAGCGACTTCCTCATTAGATTCCGAAAGCGAAGCCTTGATCCAGGACGGGCTGAACAACCTGCGGAAGGGAAGGACGACTTTCGTGATAGCCCATCGACTTTCTACTATTAGAAGCGCCGATCAGATTTTGGTGGTTGAGGCCGGCGAGATTTTTGAGCGAGGTTCGCACGATGAATTGATCGCTCTCGGTGGCAGGTATAAACAGCTGTACGACAAACAATACCGATTCGAGCAGAATCTTTTTGTGAATCCCGGGGAAGACTTCACCGGCAGGACCGCGAACGTGAACGCCACAACAAAACTTTAGTTATGAATACGGAACAAACTTACGCAAATCATGTCCGCTGGTATCCTCTTGCCCACTTCGTCATCGCACCGCTGCTTGCATTGATTGCCGCATATCAGATCGTCAGACTGTACCAGGAGCCGGATCTCGATCGCGCCTTCATCGTCATACTGATTTTCGTGATGACACTCATCAACTTTGCTGCGAGGCTCCAGTCGCTCAAGGCGCAGGATCGCGTAATCCGCCTCGAGGAGCGACTGAGGTATCGTGAGGTGCTGGAACCGAGTCTCGCTGCTGCGGCATGCGAACTGCCTGCCGGAAAGATGATCTCACTGAGGTTTGCATCCGATGCGGAACTGCCGGCTTTGATTCAACGCGTAGTGAGCGGAGAACTGCGAACCTCGAAAGAAATAAAAACTGCGATAAAAGAATGGCGCGGCGATTATCTTCGGGTTTGAGATCGTCAGTCTTAGCGCTCAACCTCTCTCGACAAGATTTCCTTTAGCGTGACAAAGCCTTCGACATTGCCGGCCGAGCGAAGCACGATGCGAAACATCGGTTTGATGAACGGGATGAAGTAGGTTTTTCCGCGGACAGCCGATTGATACGAAAAGGTGCCAACTGCCTTCAAGCATCGCTGCAGCGTTTGCAGTCGAAATTCGTACGCAAACTCAGCTTCATCGATCTTTGGGAGGCCCAGCGTTCTCCGCACGGTGAGGAAATATTTTCGCTGGGCGGCGAGCCATTCCGGCGGCGGCGGTTCTGTGATTCGGTCGAGCAAAAGAGAGACGAGATCATACGCCGCGGAACCAATACGAGCGTCCTGGTGATCGATGATACGCATCTTGTCATTCGCGTCGAGCATCAGGTTTGCCGCGTGAAAGTCTCTATGGCACAGGACGCCCGCGTATCCCTCGAGCGTCGCTGCGAGGAAGGAGAATTCCTGAGACAAGGCTGCGCCAGTCTCAGAACTAAGAGACTTTCCGAGATACGTTTCGAAATAGTGCTGCTTAAAGAAATCGAGTTCCCATAATAGCTTTTCCTTATCAAACCGTAGCGTGGAGGCGATGGAACCGGTCGAAAATGCGCGCGGCGTAGCCAGCTGAATTCGAGCAATCAGCGAGATCGCTTCTTTTCGCAGGCGGTCGCGGCGACCCTCATCCGCATTCCCGAGCTCCATCCTAAGAACGCGATCTCCCAGATCCTCCTGGATGATGATGCCGTGCTCCTCTGAGACCGCATAGACCTCGGCGACGGGTAGATCCGCAGAGAGGAAAAGAGAGGTAGTGTCTAGGTACGTGTTCTCGTCTGACGAGAACGGCGCGGGATAAATACACGCCACGGCAGTCGAAGCATTCCAGGGAATTCGAAAATACTCGCGTGTTGATGCGTCAGCCGTTAGCGGCTCAACCTGCGCTCCCACGCCTATCGAGTCGAGGTATGATCTCAATCTTTCGATGCTGGCAGCCATGGTCAGTTAAGCGGCACTATATAATTCTCGCCCTGCACGTATCCCTGCAGCGCCTTTTCCGGAATCTCAGAACAACTTCTCACCATGTCCGCCGACACGATCGCAGCGTTTTCGAAATGCTCGCCCGCGCCAATCTGCACGCCGTCCGCCACTATCGTACGGTACAGCGAGGCACCATCGCCGACTGTCACATCGTCCCACAGTATGGAATCTTTGAGGCTTGCAGCTCCCGCGAGTACGCAGTTTCGGCCGAAATGCACGTCAACGGATTTCATCATAGCGAGTGAGATGTCGAGGTATCGCGGAATCGTTGAGAGCTCGAACCATTCGCCGTCGGCGACATGAGCAGCGATCTTGCCGCCATTTTTTATGTATGGAATATAGATATCGGTGACCGTGTCGGAATATCCTGCTGCAGGAATCAAATCAAAGATCGCAGGCTCGACAATGTGAATTCCGGTAAACATCAGCGGCACCGCGATCTCGTGTTCGGTGTCGCGAAGCTCAGCCTCGCCGACGGGTCGAGCGTGTGGCCCGAAGCGGTCGATAAATCCATCCGTGGTCTCGACGACCGTAAACTTTTCGCGTTTGTGATTTTCCTTTAGCACCATCGTCGCAATGGCCCCTGAACGGCGATGCGTTGCCACGGCGGCAGCAATATCGATATCGGTTACTATTTTTCCGTTTACGATCACAAAGGTTTCATCGTTGAGCAACTCGCGAGCGTGAACGAGGGCACCCGCCGTCCCGAGGATCTCTGGCACCTCTCGGCTGTAAGCGATCTTCACGCCGAAGTTGCTGCCATCGCCGAGGGCTTCGATAACAGAGTCGGGCTGATGATGCAGATTGACAACGATGTCGGTGATTCCGTGCCGCGCGATGTACTCCGCGACATAGCCCACGAGCGGCTTACCCAGGAAGGGAATGGCCGGCTTGGTTCTATCGATCGTGAGCGGGAAAAGCCGCGTACCGAAACCCGCCGCGAGGATCATTGCCTTCATAGACTGCTACAATTTTACGTGATGACCGAGAGTTCTCAAACCGTTGTGCTCGAGGCAATAGGAAAGGCCGCGGTCGAAACCACGGCCTTTTCCGAAATGACTAAACTCCGAGGAGATTAGTGCGAGTTGAAGTTTGCGACCGGGTAGTCGCCACTCTGGCCAAATGGAACGATAAGCGTAGTTCCCGCACTACCGCGAACGTAAAAGGCAGATGCCCCAGCCGTTGCGCTCGGACGCCAGACGGCCGGCTCGGTCTTGCCATCGCCGTCATAGTCACCCTGAGCCGTGAAGTCGGTCGCGGAGGTTCCCCACGCAACTTGCTGATCGGCACCGCCGCCGCTCGGACGCCAGTACCAGATGAGAGCTCCAGATACCCCGCGGGTGGTCGCGATATCGGTCTTGCCATCGCCGTCGTAATCGCCTGGCACGACCAAGTCAGAGGAAGTACCAAATGTCTGCACCGGCAGCGTGGCACCCGTGGACAGTCGAATCCAGAACTGACCCGAACCGGCGGCCGGACGTTGAACCGCAAAATCAGCACTGCCGTTACCGTCATAGTCACCCGGAGCGACGAAATCTCCAGCCTGTCCCCAACGAACATAGAAGACCGGACCGCCGAGAGTAGCAGCCGAGCGATAATACCAGGTGGCTGCTGAGCTACGATAAACCGCAAAATCGGTTCGTCCGTCCCCGGTGTAATCAGCGACAACAGTTGGATTGTCACCGGTCTGACCGAAGGGCTCCACCAGGGCAGTGAAGTTCGTGCTGCGTAGAACATAGAAGGCTGCAACGGTTGCTGCACCGGGACGCCAGATCGCAATGTCGTCCTGATTGTCCGTGTCCCAATTTCCGGATATTATGAAGTCTGAAGCGAGTCCCCATTCTTTAGCAATAGTCGTCGTGTTACCTGCTGAAGGACTGTAGAAAAATTGAAGCTGTCCGTTCGCCCCGCCGCCAACATTGCGGACGACCGCGTAGTCCGTGCGTCCGTCGCCGTTATAGTCGACCGGGCCATTTGCTGGAGGAGGAGCAGTGGTTGTATAGCTAACCGTGTCGACGCCGATGTAGTTGGAGTTGTCTCCAGTAGGACCGCCGCCCTCAACGAAGTAGCGGAATGCAAATCGTCCGGTTGCCCCCGCTGATACGCCGGATACGGTCAGGGTTACTTCCGTCCAAACTTCCGGGTAATTAGCCGGCGGGGCACCGCCACCCGTGTTGTAGGTCGGATTGATATCGATCAACAGATTTGTGAAGTCCCCGATACCCGTATTGCCTGTGCCCACATTTGTGCTGGCGCCTGCAGTAGACATACGAACCTGAAGCCTGTCAGGAAACGGGTTTGCCGTCGTAGTTCGCGTCCAGAACTTGAATTGAGCGCCATTGACGAGATTTACGTGCGGCGTAATCAGCCAGTTGCTGATCGTATTCGTACCGGTCGTGTTGCCAAAGTTTGCAGCGATGTACGAGTTGGTTGGCCCGGCCTGAGCAGGAAAAACAGTCGGGTTCCCCTGAAACCACCCTGTCGCACCGACCGGCACGCTGTTATTTTGCGTAGTCCAACCCGGAACTGGCACCACCGCAAACCCTTCACTTAAAGATGAAACCTGCGCGTTTGCGGACGCGCCCAAAAACAAAGTCAATCCGAAAATGGCTGTCGCGAGTGCCGAACCTCGCCACCATCGGAACGTAGTCGTTTTACCTAAAGACATAAAACCCTTCCTCCTAGAACTAACCTAAATACTAATGCGTCGACCCTAGCTATTAATCTTGGTAGATTTCAGTCAAGTTTATCGCTATCGTGAGCCGTGGGTCAAGGGTAAAACCGGGCTCGAGATTGTTTGTCGGCAGTAGGAATGCGGGTTATGCCGGAGTGGTTCATGGCCGCTGTGGTGGAACTTCGATGTTAACATTCGACAAATTCGGCCGGGTGACTTAACTTACGGTCGATGACGCAAGAATCTCCGACCAAGAACGACCGACGAGAAATTTTCGGTTGGATGATGTACGACTGGGCAAATTCGGCTTTCTATACCAGTGTTATCGCCGTGCTTCTCGGGCCCTACCTGGTTAGCCTCGCTGAGCAGGCGGTCGGCACGGACGGATTGATAGTCGATCTAGGACTGTTTCGTGTCACCGCAGGAGGATATCCCGCGTTTTGTGTCGCCCTCTCGGTTGTCTCGATGGTGGTTTTCCTGCCGGTTCTGGGGGCCGTGGCCGACTACACCGCGCTAAAGAAATGGCTGATGGCTGTCTTTTGTTATGTGGGCGTGGTAGCTAGCGGAATTCTATTCTTTGTAACCGGTGACTCGTACATCCTCGGCGGAACTCTTCTAATTGTATCGAACATCGGCTTTGCCGCTGCGAATGTATTCTACAATGCGTTCCTCGTCGACATCACAACAGAGGACCGGCGCGATCGGGTATCCAGCTACGGCTATGGAGCGGGATACATAGGCGGCGTTGTGATGCTTTTGATGAATCTAGCTCTCATTGCATATGCGGAGGAGCTCGGAATTACCCGTGGACTCGCTGTTCGAATTTCTTTTCTAGCAGCCTCCGTTTGGTGGGGAGTGTTCGCCTTCATTTCGTTTTCGCTCATACGAGAGCGCCAACCTGCCAAAAAAGTTCCCGCAAATACGAGTCTCATCACCGTCGGATTTCGGGAGATCTGGCAAACACTCAAGGAGCTGAAAAAGCTTCGCTATACAGCATTATTCCTTGCGGCATATCTCTGCTACAACGATGGAATTCAGACGGTAATTCTCCAATCGTCAGTTTTCCTCTCTCAAGAGCTATTTTCTCAGGCCGAGCGTGACGCCAATCTGGATCAATCGTTTCTGATCGTTATCTTTCTGATCGCCCAGGTCTCCGCATTTGTCGGCGCGATATCCTTTGAAAGGCTTGCACGAATTATCGGCGCGAAACGCACAATCCTTATCTCGCTCGGCGTATGGTGCGCGATCGTAATTTACGCCTACGGATTCCTAGAGACTCGCTTCCAAGCCTACTTTATGGGTATGGCGATCGGCTCTGTCCTTGGCAGCGTACAGGCCCTTTCGCGATCGCTTTATTCACAAATGATTCCCAGGGGACGCGAGTCATCGTTCTTCGGGCTCTATGAGATATCGGAAAAAGGCACCTCGTGGATGGGTCAGCTTTTGTTCACGATTATTATCGGCACGACCGGGTCCTTTCGACAGGCGATTTTAGGGCTGATCGTTTTCTTTGTCGTCGGAAGTATTATCCTTTTCTTTACCAACACAGAGCGCGCTGTCCAAGATGCCGGAAATCTCACTCCGGACGGAGCAGGCTCGCTCACGTAAATTTGCCCGGCGCGCATATAATTCAAGTTGGAGGCCTCCTGCGAATTATTCATTTATGACGAAGGCGAATGGCGAACGAATCGTGACTATTTTTGGCGGATCGAAATGCGCCGAAAGTTCGGAGGAATATCAGCAGGCCAAGGACCTCGGGGCGCGGCTGGCTGAGGCGGGATTTACGATCTGCACCGGTGGATATTTGGGTGTGATGGAAGCTGCATCGCGAGGTGCACGGGAAAAGGGCGGCCGGGCTTATGGGATCGTGATGAATCAATTCAAATCCGAACCCAATCGTTATCTGACGGATAAAGTCGCGACCGACCATTTTTACGACCGGCTGCAAAATCTAATCACGCGAAGCGTCGGGTTTGTCGCCTTCCGCGGAGGAATGGGCACGGTAACGGAGATCTCGCTCGTGTGGAACAAATTGCAGACAGGTGTTCTTGCCAGCCGTCCTCTCGTGCTTGTTGGCGATTGTTGGCATCCTGTTGTCGAAGCGTGGCAGAAGTCGCTTGCCGTGACCAACGCCGATGTCTCACTCCTGGATTTCGTAGACGATGCAGCCGCCGCGTGCGAGATTCTCATCAAAAAGACGCGCGAGGTAACAGCATGAACTGTCCAAAATGCAATGCGAGCCTGCTGGACGGCGCCAAGTTTTGCGGCGCATGCGGCACGACAATCGATCCGCGCGCGACTCAGCCGATTTCCGGCGGGGCTTTTCGATTTGATGCCGACGGCCGGGGTCAGGGCCGAGGTTACACCTGGGAGATCCTACACGAAGGCGCTTTCGCACTCGCCGTCGTCAACCTACAGGCCGGGCAAACGATCTCCGCGGAGGCCGGCGCGATGGTTTCGATGTCTTCAAATGTCGATCTGCATTCGGAGCTGAAGGGCGGCGTATTCGGCGCGTTAAAACGAGCTGTGGGAGGTGAGTCTGCCTTCGTGTCGACTTTTACAGCGAATGGCGGTCCGGGTGAGGTGACCTTAGCACCCGGCGCTCCGGGCGACGTCGCGGGCATCGAGATGAATAATCAGGCCTTTGCTGTGCAGTCGAGCTCGTACCTGGCGGGCGACTCAACCTTGGCCGTTGACACTAAATTCGGCGGCACGAAATCGTTCTTCGGCGGTGAGGGCCTCTTCGTTCTTAACGTCTCAGGTACGGGTCTGCTGCTCGTATCGTCCTTCGGCGCGATTCACCGGAAAACGCTTCGACCTGGCGAAAGCTATGTTGTTGATACCGGCCATCTCGTCGCGTGGGAGGCTCACCTGCAGTACACCCTTCGAAAGGCCGCCAAGAGCGGCTATCTTCGGAGCTTCTTAAGCGGCGAGGGAATGGTGGCCGAATTCGTCGGCCCCGGTGAGATACTTATTCAAACCCGAAACTTAGCGGCGTTTGCCGGAATGCTAAAGCCCTTCTTCCCATCGCAAGGTGGCGGCAGCGGAATAAGCTTCGGCAACTGAAGCTTGCACCTTGGCAGACTCGAGATCATCTACGGATAGAAGTGAAAGCGCCGAGACGTCGCTCGACGGAGTGGTCGTGTCGCGAGGAATTGCGTCGGGGACTGCAGTGTGTTTCTACGGCCAGTCCCGGCAGTACTTTCGATTCGAACTTGGATTCCCCAATGGTGTCTCGGCCGAGATTCGTCGACTCGAAGGGGCGGCCGCCGCAGCGATTGCGGTGCTTAGGGATTATTCAGCGACAAGACGTGGTCAGGCCGCCGCGGAAATTTTCGATGCGCAGCGAATGATGATCGAGGACTCGGACCTGATTGCGAGAGCTTGCGACACCGTTCGACAACAGAAAATAAACGCCGAATGGGCGTTAAAGATCGAGTCGGACCGAAACATCGAAAAGATCAGGGCGATATCCGACCCACACCTGCGCGAAAAAGCTCTTGATCTCAGTGATGCCGTAGAGCGCGTTCAAAATTTTCTATCAGGTACCGAGTCCGGAAGAGTACTCGCACCAAATAGCGTTATCGTAGCCTCGGAAATCAGTCCTTCGACGCTGATTGCTTTCGCGCAGACGCCTCCCGTAGCGATCGTGACTGAGCACGGCGGGTGGACGTCCCATTCCTTTATCATCGCGAGGGAAATGCAAATACCAGCGATTGCCGGGGTGGAACACATTCTCCGGCGCATCACGGACGGTGCAATCCTTATGGTTGACGGGGAGGCCGGCCGGGTAACGATAAAAGACGCTTCAAGTTCACGCGGGACCTTAGAGTTTGCCCCTAAACCATTGAGCCCACGTGTTGTTGTGGCGACACCCGGACCCGCTGACTTGACAACTCTAGACGGTGTTCGAGTTAGCATTTCGGCGAATGCAGAGACGCCGGAACGGTGTGCGCGTGCGATCGAGTTGGGTGCCGATGGGATCGGATTGCTTCGATCGGAATATTTATTCGACTGGCATAGTGGAATTCCGGATCTTGAAACGCAGAAAAGCGCTTACGGTGAATCGTTCGGCGCAGCGGACGGACGGTCTTGCCGTATACGCACATTTGATATTCCGCCTGACAGGCTGATAGACACGCTCGAACGGCTTGAGAAGAACCCGGCCCTCGGCCTGCACGGTATCCGGCACTCGCTGGCCGACGAGCATCAATTCCGCATACAGCTTTCCGCAATTGTAGCCGCCGCAGAGAACGCGGATGTAGAGATCGTATTTCCATTAGTCTCGAATGTTGACGAGGTGCGTCAGGCGAAAAGAATTCTCTCCGCAGCCTGTTCCGATGCTGGCCGGCCCATCCCAAGCATCGGCGCCTTAATAGAGGTTCCGGCCGCCGTGCTTGCAATCGAGTCTCTGCTTGACGAGCTCGACTTCGTGTGCGTTGGCTCTAACGACTTGGTGCAGTACCTGGTGGCTGCAGACCGTGACAATGAATTGGTTGCCGCTACATATCAAACACTGCACCCGGCTGTGATTCGCTCGTTGAAATTGATCGCTGACGCCGCCGCCGCCGCGCGCAAGAAGGCCGTTGTCTGCGGCGAGATGGCCGGATCGCCCTTCTACGCACCTCTGCTGCTTGGACTCGGTTTCACGTCGTTCAGCATGAACGTTAACTCCATCGAGAGCGTCCGCGAGTTAGTCCGCTCGATCTCCGTCGACGAATCAACAGCTATGACCCGGCAAATTCTCGGCATGCATACAGCGGCGGAGGCGGAGACACTCCTGGCGACATTTCACAAAGAACACTTTCCCACGAAAACGTCTGCTCAGCCCGCCCGCCGTCAATAGACTTGTATAAGTTCGCGAGAATTGATCACATTTTTCTGTCTTTATACAGATCGAGCGATCTCGAGGAAGCCGTTTGTTCCGATCTTGGCTTTCTCCGTTCAACAAAATTTTGCTATACTCTCCAAGCCTTGCTATGGGCGCGCCGGGCAGTCGCTGTCGCATTCGATGCGAGAGAGGAAAGTCCGAACACCAGAGGGCAGCGAGCCGGATAACATCCGGGCGTTCCGATTTATCGGAATGACGACAAGTGCAACAGAGAGTAAAACTGCCCCGATTCGTCGGGGTGAAGGGTGAAAGGGTGGGGTAAGAGCTCACCGGCGTCGATGGTAACATCGGCGGCCAGGCAAACTCCTTGCGGTGCAAGATCAAATAGGGAGTCGCGAAATTTGTACGGCCCGTACAATGCTTCCTCGGAGGCCGCAGATTCCGGGTAGATCGCTCGATCCCGGCGGTAACGTCGGGGCTAGATGAATGACTGCCGCCTCAATTTATTGAGGAGACAAAATTCGGCTTATAAGGGGCGTCCATAGCTTTCGGCACACATTTTCATATCTTCAGGAGTAACCAAACCTCGTATGGCCAATCGAAAAGGCGTTTTTATCGGAGCTTATGTTCCGAATGAATTGAAAGAATCCTTAAGACGTCGGGCCGCGGGCGAACACAGAACTCTTTCGCAGGAAATAACCCGCATTCTAGTAGAAGCGGTGCACGGCAAAGGATTACCAGCGGGTAGTGTGGACCGTCGCGGGGCGACATATGTTCCACGCCGTAGGGCGACAGATCCTCCGATTCGGCGCCGCGCCGAGGATCTTCCGTACATAAAGCCAGAGAAAAAGAAATAGATTGATCTATCGATCCGGTCGTGCCGCTGTCGAATCGATGGCGGCATTTTTTAATTTGCGGGACCGTTGTTGATAAACTTCTTGCAATGAATCCTAAAGCAATCGCAACCGCAATTATCGCGGGCCTTGCCGGGCTCGCCGCGGGCTTTGTACTAGCGAACACTCTCAACCGTTCCACGATCAATGCATTAAAAACGCAGCTCGACCAGCGGGCTGCTCAGCCGACGAACTCAAACCGTGCGGGAAGCGGCGAGCTGTCAATGGCACCGGAAGAGATCGCGGCAAGGATCGCGGAGGCCGATGCAAATCCGACGGACTTCGCTTTTCAGAAGAGCCTCGGCCGAGCCCTCTACCGATTTGGCACAATTAACCGAAATGCAGATTTGGTGAAGCAGGCAAGACGGTTGCTCGAGCGGGCACGCGCGTTGAATTCGAAAGACTACGAGGTGCTCGTCGATCTCGGTAACGCCTATTTTGATATCGGTTATTTCCGAACAGAACCTGCCAGCATCGAACAGTCGCGGCTAATCTATCAGGAAGCACTCAAAATGAAGCCTGGCGATTCGGACGTTCAGACTGACCTCGCTTTGACCTATTACGTGATCGACCCGCCTGATCTAAACAAAGCCTTGCGCGAATTCGAGAGGGCACTCAAGATGAAGCCCGACCAGGAGCGTGCTTTACAGTTCCTCACCTCAACGCACATTCGAAACGCGGATTTTGATTCCGCCGCAAAATCGCTTGAGCAGCTGCGTGCCGCTAACGCTAACAACAGCTCGATCGCGGCGTTAATTCGTCAAATCGAAAACAGGCAGTACGAACCCCCGCAATGAAGGAAACACTCTTTATTCTTTTGATTCTGCTCGCGCTTGCGCTCTGGACTGTCTTCAGATGTCGGAAGCAGATTCTGCGTCTGATTGGACTGGGTCGGATGATCCGAGATGTCGCGAGCGGTAAAATTGGCGAAAGACTAGATGACCCGCAAAAGACGTCCTCCATTCCGCTTGAGAGATGTGCTGCGTGTGGGATCAATGTGCCCGCGTCGGCACTCAAGCGCGTCGCCGATGGTACCGCCGTCTGCGACCGGCATTAAAGAAACTGTGCTAGATACCCTCGGATGATCTCATCACCGAAAAGTATTGCGATGATCGCTCCAATTCCCAAAAAAATACCGAATGGGATCTGGCTCTGCATGTCCTTGTCCTTCTGACGGCTTATAAGGATCACGCCCGCCAGCGCTCCAGTAAACGCCCCTACAAAGATGGTTAGGAGGGTGAGCCTCCATCCGAGTAGAGCTCCGATTCCCAACAGCAGTTTCACATCGCCCAGGCCCATCGCGTCGATACCTCGAATGGCCTTCCACAGAGCTCCGACGAGCCAAAGCGAGCCTCCTCCAACGAGTGCCCCAAATAGTGCTCCCGCCAAGCTGACGGCCCATGGCGGCCATCCCGTTAGTAAGCTGATCGGTGCGTGCGTCGTGTCAGAAAAATAATTCTCAATGAAAATCAGCGGAAAGGCGACACGAATCACCAACGCGAGCACGAGCATCGGATACGTAATCACGTTCGGCAAGATCATGTGCTCCGCGTCGATAAATATCAGGGCGATCAGGGCCGACACAAAAGCCAGAACAACCGGAAGGTACGGATTTATTCCCACTTGCCACAGGCAAAGGCAAAAAAGTAAGGCCGTCGCCAGTTCGATCGCGGGATAGCGAGGCGAAATAGGCGATTTACAGTTTGCACATTTCCCGCCAAGAAATACCCAGCCAAGTATCGGTACATTGTGGTAAAACTTTATTGCGGTGCCGCAGCTTGGACAGGCCGAGTCTGGTAACAGCGAACGCTCATTCGGAACGCGATGGATGACAACGTTTAAGAAACTGCCGATGCATGCACCGACCAGAAACACGAGGATATAGGGGACGTACTCCATCACGCTTTAGAGACGAGATCGAAGAAATTCGAATGACTTAGATTAGGAAGTAACGGCAGACTTGCACCGCATCTAATAAGGTAGTCAAAAATGCAAAGCTTTTCAACGCAAAAATCGATTGAAAATGGGATTGTGGTCTACAATACAGATAAACCGTGGCGAATCCATTATCCTGTTACCAGGCTCCCGCCGCAGATGCGTTAAAATCCACAATTACGAGGTTATAAACATGTCCTTAATGATATGCCCAGAGTGTGCCAACGAGATTTCGACGACCGCGGACGCGTGTCCCAGTTGCGGCCGGCCGACGCATGCGCCTGTAGTACCGATTGTTCCGCCTGAACGTAAGGTGGTGGTGATGAAGCCCGAGGAGAAAGAAGGCTTTCCGACGTGGGCACTTATTCCGATCGGACTTTTGGTCCTGATCCTAATTTTCGTGCTCTACGCCGTTTTCAATCGCGATGACGACGGTCTCGCGACTGACAAGATCAACGTAAATATTAACGCCGCTCGCGCGGCGAATGGCAGCCGTTCGTCCACTACGATAGAACCCTCGACGGCGACCATTCCGTCTGCCCCAGGCTACGTTCCGCCCGCGAGCAGCGGCGGCACAAGTACAACTACCGTGCCCGGTTCGCAAACATCCGTGGAGTCCTCGGCCGGGACCGTTTCAATCGACGCAAAAGTGGTCACCGAAAAAGGATCTACTCAAGCGGTCCGCAACGAAAAGTTTTATCTCCTCGACCGTGATGTCGAATCGATCCTTAGCAGCGCTAATCTCGACGGGATCGATGGCCAGTCGCTCACCAACAGTCTTGGCCTGTCGGTACTTTTCCCCTCGCGTTACGGCGATTTTCGGCGCGACGCGTTAGCCGCGATTAATCGCCACATCAAATACTCAGGCCAGACCGACGGATCTGGGAAGGCAAAGCTGAGCGGTGTCGAACCGAATAGCTATTACCTATTCGGGATGACGAAATCAGGTAACGGATTTGCCGTCTGGAGTTCACCGGTATCTATCCAGAAGGGCGACAACGTTCTAAATCTTTCGCCCGCCAGACTCACGTCGATGCAAAGCCCGCAATGATCGCGGGTTACGTTTAACAGTCGAAAGGAGCGGGACGGTTAAACCTTCCGCTCTTTTCTTTTCCACTGGATCGCATCTGCTCCTCGACTACCTGCGACATCATTTCGTTGATAATCGGCCCGAACTTGCCTTAGTATATTGATGTCCCGTCTTTCTAAAGTTCACCAGGAAAGGAAGCATTAACCTCTTGAAGCCGACTAACATTAGCGATCCCGAATACTTTCACAAGGTCGTCGACTGCCAGTACGCCTGTCCGGCGCATACGCCCGTGCCGGAATACATTCGCCTGATCGCTGAAGGTAAATATACCGAGGCGTACATGATCAATTGGGATTCCAACGTGTTTCCCGGGATACTGGGCCGTACTTGCGATCGTCCCTGTGAACCAGCCTGCCGAAGAGGTCGCATTGACGAGGAACCGGTCGCGATCTGCCGCCTCAAACGGGTCGCTGCGGACAATAAAGATGAAGTAAAACACTTGATGCCGCAGGCACCGTTCAAATCGAACGGAAAAAAGGTCGCGCTGATCGGCGGCGGCCCGGCGTCGCTGACCGTAGCTCGCGATCTCGCCCCGCTCGGCTACGAGATTCACCTGTTCGACGAGCAGATAAAAGGCGGCGGATTTATGCGCTCGCAGATCCCGTCGTTCAGGCTCCCCGAAAGTGTGCTTGAAGAGGAAGTCGACTACATTCTGGATTTAGGAATTCACACACACTTCAAACATTACGTTTCCTCGCTCAGAGAAATACTCGAACAGGATTACGATGCCGTTTTTGTTGGCACTGGCGCGCCGCGGGGCCGCGATCTTCCCGATCTTCCGGGACGTCAGGAAGGTGCGGCAAATATTCACATCGGCATCAACTGGCTCGGCAGCGTTGCGTTTGAACACACGGAAAAGATCGGCAAACGAGTTATCGTCCTGGGCGGCGGCAACACCGCGATGGACTGCTGCCGCACGGCTCGTCGTCTCGGCGGCGATGATGTAAAGGTCATCGTCCGTTCACCGTTTGCTTCGATGAAGGCGTCGCCCTGGGAAAAAGAGGACGCCCAGCACGAAGACATCCCAATTGTCGACAACCACGTTCCGAAGAGCTTCGTCTTCGACCGGAGCGGGGACACTCCTGTCCCCATCGCCGGCGCCGCCGGCGAGACGGGTTTCGTGCTTCGCACTCATGGGGACAAGAGTGTCCCCACTCCGACGGAGTACCGCCTCATCGGTATGACCTTCGAAAAGGTCGAGGCTGTCTACGATGAGGCTGGAAAACGCACTCTCATCCCGACCGGCGAAGCAGACGTATTTTATCCCGCGGATGATGTCCTGATCGCTGTCGGCCAGGAAAACAGCTTTCCGTGGATCGAACGCGACGTAGGCGTCGAATTCGATAAATGGGAAATGCCCGTCGTCGATAAAACGACATTCCAATCCACGCATCCAAAGGTATTTTTCGGCGGCGACGCGGCATTCGGGCCGGAGAATGTTATTACGGCCGTCGCCCATGGACACCAGGCGGCGGTGTCGATCGACCTCTTTTGCAGCGAAAAGGATCTCCTGACCAAACGCCTTCACCCGATGGTCAATCTCGTCTCGCAAAAGATGGGCATCCACGAATGGGCGTACGACAGCGAGATCGACGAATACGATCGCCTTATCGTGCCGCAGGCGCCAAAGACTAAAACATTAATAAACCGCAAGCAGGAGGTCGAATTAGGTTTCGACCCGCTCGCGGGTTACGAGGAAGCGAAACGCTGCCTCAACTGCGACGTGCAGACGGTCTTTGACGCACCCAAATGCATCGAGTGCGACGCCTGCGTCGACATCTGCCCGACGGCCTGCATCACGTTCACCGCCAACGACGAAGAGCCCGAGCTTCGCCAACACCTAAAGGTGCCCGCCCTCAACCTCACCCAGGACCTTTACGTCGCCGACGGCCTCAAGACGGGCCGCATCATGGCCAAAGACGAAGACGTCTGCCTCCACTGCGGCCTCTGTGCCGAACGCTGCCCCACCGCCGCCTGGGACATGCAAAAATTCTGGTACAACGTCACCAAAGCCGGCGAGGTGAAGTACGGCTGCGACAGCCACGGAGCAGGGTAAGTTTGTTGTCGAGTCTTACCTTGAGTGAAGTGTGGGTGCCGCGCTTTGTGGAACGGTAATAGGGAAAATTTTCGAATCGGATGAAGCCACAGAACCGTTGCGTAAGTTTTCGGTTGGGAGGATTACATATTATGTTTTCGCCGCACTCCCGATAGCTCTTTTTTTGCACCTTCTGCTTGATCCAGGCCAAACAAAAGACGAGCGTTTTAGTGATTTTCTACAATCTTGGTTGTTAACTTTTATCAACGTACCTATTGTGGTAGTAGGCATCATAATTTTAGTGCGAGAACGCTATCGCAGTAATACGGTTTTCTTTTGGCTACCATCTTCCGCCGCGTAGCGGCAACATGAATTTAGCCGTGGGTTTCAACCCACGGACAGATGGATATTGAATCTCGTCGCGTAGCGACGACTGATGTCCGTACTTGATTCAATTGCCACTAACGCGGCAAGAATAATTTTGTTCAATATCCCGTGGGTTGAAACCCATGGCTAAAATCAAATGTCGCTCTGCGACAAAGGCAAAGCCAACGATGGCAAACACATATTCAAATTTGTTCTACCACATCGTGTTCAGCACAAAAAGCCGTGTCGGTCTCATCCATCGGGACATTGAGGAACGTGTTTGGGCTTACATTGGCGGTATCGCAAGGAAACATGGATTGACTGCCTTACAGATAGGTGGGATCGAAAATCACATCCACGCGTTGATCATGGCAAAGCCGGTTGTCAGTCCGAGTGATATCGCGAAATATTTGAAAGGTGATTCGTCGAAATGGATCAAGACCGAGTTTTCGGAATTGGAAGGATTCGCGTGGCAGGGCGGTTACGGGGTTTTCAGCGTTAGCAAATCAAATGCACCGGATGTGATCGAATACATCAGGAACCAACGCGAGCACCACAAACGTCAGACATTTGAGGAAGAATATGTTTCGTTATTAAAATTGAATGGTATTGATTACGACGAACGATATGTTTTCGATTGATTCAATCGTCGCGACGCGACGAGAATCGTTTTTCATAACCTACCGTGGGTTGAAACCCACGGCTAAAGTCATTAGACCGCTACGCGGTCAAAGACGCGTCGGAATCGCCCGCAACAAATACGCGAACGATCCCGGCAAACTCGCCGCCTGGCTCTCAGCCAAACACGTCGAAAAAGTCCCAAAGAAAAAGGAGACGCCAACGCCATGATAAAACCGCGAAACATTGTCAGTTGTTTACTTTCTTTCGGGCTTTTGGCGGTTTTGTGCAATACCGTAGTTGGTCAGGAGGCATCCAAGAGTTATGCCGAAACACGAAAACTTCTTCTTAAGATGGAACGCACCGACGCCAACGGTACTATGAAGAAGCTTTTTGAACAGGGCATCAGGCGAAAGGCTGACCTGATTCGTGCAATCGATGATGAGCAGAAAGTAAGCGTTAACGCTCAGGTGATTATTAATTATTTATCAGATACAGAGATGTTGGCTGCCATATCAAGTTTTTGCGAGAAACGAATTCAGCAGAAACCGGGCTTCTCGATGCCGAAGATGACACTCGTAACGGAAACAACGATTCTGAAGAATAATGGCAAAGATTTAACTGATTTAGTCCTTAAGAGTATTTATCCTTCGAATGACTGTAAGGTAACGTTAATCGGATTCAACAAGGACAATCAAACGGCTCTGATAGAGGTGGTCGAGGGAAATGTATTTACGACCGGGTATCACGTCTCGCTAAGAAAAGAAGGAGATGGTTGGCGTTTGCTTTCAAATAACCTTATCTGGAATAGCTAACGGGCGACACGCTCTGATGAGGGATATTTGATGAAAAACGAAAGAGTTTATAAATTGATCTTTGCGAGCGTCTATCCGCACTATGTAAAAAAGGTGGAAACGAAAGGCCGGACGAAGGAAGAGCTTGACGAGGTTATTCGTTGGCTGACCGGATATAGTAAAGCTGGTTTGGAAAAACAGTTGCAGGAACGCACGGATATGCGGACGTTCTTCGCCCAGGCTCCGATATTGAATCCAAATGTCGCCCTGATCAAAGGCGTCGTCTGCGGCATCCGCGTCGAAGACATCGAAGACCCGCTGATGCAAAAGATCCGCTGGATGGATAAGCTAGTTGACGAACTCGCAAAAGGCAAAAAGATGGAAAAGATCTTGCGAAGTCCGGAATGAGGATCCAAGACTGATGCTGCCGTCCGTCGCGTTCCACGATCGACTGATGACGCGCCAAGGGCGATCAGGTAAAATGTCCATTATTCACGAAGCCGGCAGCGAACTGAGGAGAGTCTGTGAACCTGCCGCTTCGACTGGTAGTAAGGAATGACGCGGAACGTGCCGTCAACACAAACGACAGAGCCCCTTGAGCGGCAGGCCGACCATGAGACCGTCGAGCCGCCTGCCTACTCAGTTCGCGAGCTCGAGTTGATCGAGCGGTTAGCGGACGCCGAGGCGCGCGCCAGCTTCCTTAGCGATCTCGACCACGCCGTTCAACCGTTGACCGAACCTGACGACGTTATGTCGGTGACAGCCCGAATGCTGGCTGAGCATCTTGGAGCGGACCGTTGCGCCTACGCAGAAATCAAGGACGAATCGATCTTTGTCATCACGGGGGATTTCACCCGCGACGTTCCGAGCATTGTCGGCAACTGGCCCGTCGCCGCGTTTGGCCGTGACTGCGAGCGGCAGATGCTAGCCAATGAGGCATACGTGGTCACGGACACCGACGCCGACGACCGGATTGGCCCCGAGGACCTGACGGCGTACCGGGCGACGACAATCCGGGCCGTGATCTGCATTCCGCTGCACAAACAGGGGAAGTTGACGGCGGCGATGGCCGTCCATCAGAAAGTGCCGCGTGTCTGGACGGCTGCAGAGATCGAGCTCGTCCAAACGTCAGTCAACCGCTGTTGGGAATCGCTCGAAAGGACACGAGCAGCCAGAGTCCTGGGGGACTCGGAAGAGACATACCGGCTTTTGGCCGAAACGGCCTCGGACGCGATCATCCAGATCGACGAAAACAGCACGGTTCAATTCGTCAATTCAGCCGCAACGCGAATTTTCGGTTACGAGGCCGAAGAGTTGATAGGGCACTCGCTGACGATGATCATGCCACCGGAGCTGCGTGAAAGCCACCGAATCGGTTTCGGTCGTTACATGGAAACCGGAAAGCGAAATCTGAATTGGACGAGCATAGAACTTCCCGCCCTGCATAAGGACGGCCATCAGTTTCCGCTTGAGATATCATTCGGCGAATCCCGGCGCGATGACAAGCGCTTCTTTATCGGAATCGCGCGCGACATTACCGAGCGCCGCCGGACGGAGGACGCGCTGCGTGAGAGCGAACACCGGCTGAGGACGATGGCCGATTCGATTCCGCAGCTCGCGTGGATGGCCGAGGCCGACGGCTTTATCTTTTGGTATAACCAAAAGTGGTACGAATACACCGGTACCACGCCGCAGCAAATGGAAGGCTGGGGCTGGCAGTCCGTCCATGACCCGGAGATTCTCCCACAGGTGCTCGATCAGTGGAACGACGCGATCACGATGGGCACGCCCTTCGCCATGGAATTCCCGCTGCGCTCTGCTGACGGCGCCTTTCGATGGTTTCTTACCCGCGTCAATCCGCTGCGGAATTCTGAAGGCGAGATCGTACGTTGGTTCGGCACCAACACCGATATCGAGGAACGTCGCGAAGCCGAAGAAACTATCCTCAACCAAAAACTCCTGCTCGAATCGCTGATCGAGAGCGTCCTCGACGGCATCCTCATCGTCTCGCCATCCGGGAAGATGCTGCATCACAACCAGCGATTTCTGGACATCTGGAATTTTCCTGCTGAGGTCATCGAATCGAGGTCGGATAAAGCGGCACTGGCCTGGGCCGCGAAGCAGACGACCGATCCTGAGGCATTCCTTGCACGCGTGAACGATATCTACGGCCATCCCGACGTGCAATTCCGCGAAGAGATGTCGATGAACAATGGCAAGGTCTATGAGCGCTTTGGGGCATCCGTCCAGCAGGGCGACACTCGGCTCGGGTGGGTATGGACCTTTCGCGATATCACCGATCGTAAGCATATGGAGGAGGCCTTGGAGCGTCACGGCGAGGAACTAGAGGCGACCGTTCGGCTCCGGACCCACGAGCTTCGCGAAACGAATAAGGGCCTCAAATCCGAGAATCAAAAGCGGCGGCGCCTCGAGGCCGAACGCCTCAAACTGCTCGCAGTTATCACAACCGTCCAGGAGGACGAACGCCGCCGTATGGCCCGCGACCTGCACGACCATTTTGGCCAACAGCTCACCGCCCTCAGGTTCAGGATCGGATTTCTGGGAATGCGCGGCTACGCCGACGACGAATTCGAACAATTGATCGCTGAAACGCAGGCGCTCGTCGAGCAGATCGATCAGGACGTCGACTCGCTTTCGTGGGATCTACGGCCGCCGTCGCTCGATGACATAGGGCTGGCAGCGAGCCTCGCCGACTACATCAACGAATGGTCGCGGCGTTTTGAGATACCGGTGCGGTTTCGAAACTCCCGGTTTGGTAAAAAGCGTCTGCTGCCCGAGAGCGAGACGCACCTTTATCGCATCACGCAAGAGATACTTACAAATATCTGTAAACACGCCAAAGCTACCAACGTCGACATCAGCTTAGAGAAAAGTCAGGGTTCCGCGATACTGACCGTCGTCGACGATGGGGTTGGATTTGTCCCAAAGAAACACAAGCAAGCAGGCGGTGGCATGGGCCTGATCGGCATGCGCGAACGCGCGGCGATAATGGGCGGCAGCCTGATCGTTGAATCGGAGCCGGGCAAGGGAACTATCATCATCGTTAACGTGCCGGAGCAAGGCGCGCAAAATAAGAAGTAATGGAAGCCGCCGAGGCAGCATCAGTTCAGCGGTCCGAGATCGCCTCTTAAATAAAAATGCCGTGTGCAGAGGTTTATTCTCCGCACACGGCATTTGCTTTAATTCAGTCCGCTTAGTTTCGCGGAGTGGTGGCAGTTATATTGATCTGCGAACCTGCACCCAGGTTTATGCGGTCGCCCTGTTGCGTCAGAACCGCTCCATCTGTCGAAGCGGATGTCCCGGATGAATCGACCGGAACGCCCGAGATCGCGCCTATCAGTGCACCCAGAATCGCTCCTGCACCGCTACGCGTCGGCTGGTTGTTCGGGCGCGTCGTGGCGGTCTGATTGTTCACCTCGATGAGGTCACCATTTGCCGCTGTTACCGCGTTAACGTTTCCCGCAAAGCGATGGGTCCTGCCGGAAGGCAGGCGAATTGTGTCAAACGCGAGCAGCACGCGTGTCTGTCCGGCGACACGGCTCGACGCGTTCTCAGCCAGGACTCGGCCGCTAATGACCGCGCCCCGATACTGGCCGGGCGAGGTGACTTCCATAGTAAATCTGTCCGTCAACTGAGGGCCCGTGATCGAATTCGTCAGTTCCGCACTCAAACGGGTTCCGCTCGGGATGACAAAAGAGTCCTCTATAACGCCTGAGACCCCGGTTGTGGACCCTGCGCTAACCGATGTCCAACGGGCAACAGTGGCGATCTTGTCGTAGACACTCGACACCGTAACGGCCTCGCCGCTCGACTCTGTATAGATACGACGCGTGACCTTTAGTTTTCCGTCAGCCATCGGGAGGAACGTCAGATAAAAGTCGCTTGCTCGCTCGCCCTGATAGTTCACGATCAAGCCGTCTTCATCGACCGTCGCGGTGGTTGTGATCGTCCGGCCGTTCGCATTGGTTTCGGAACGGGCGACTCCATCCGCAAGAAACGTTACTCGAGGCAGGATCGTCGACGCCAGATTGACGGTCTGGCCGCTCATCTCAATCGCGATCATTTCCGGCGAGCGCAATCGACGCTCAAGCCTCACTCTGGAATCTTCGCGATCAGCTGAGGCCTCGGAACGCGTGGCTTGGCTGACCGCGGCGTCAGTATCCTCACTCAAGGACGTATTCAACCGATAGGTGCCGGTGATACGCCTGTCGAAGTTGCGCAAACCGATCGTACCCGTTGTAGGCAGTGTCTGATTCCAGTTCCAGCTCACACGATAGTTCGACGCGAGAGTATTCAAATCGCCGCGGAGGTTACGCCACTGGGCCTGGGCCGACGGTGTCAATCGGTTCCGATTCATAAACTGATCGATCTGTGTCGCCGCCATTAAGACATCACTCGCATCGGAGCTTGTCGACTGGCGACTATCAAACCGCTGCTTGAGCCTATTCGAAGCCGTTTCGAATGACGAAATATAATTGAAGACTTCTTCGTCGGACAGATCGACGGTGTTATCCGTCCTAAGAGCCGCCCTCATCTGCGTTTTGTAGATGCCAGTTTTCAGGCCGATCCGCGAGACCAGAGTTCTCATCTGGCTCTCGGAGACCGTGTACGGGGGCGTAACGGGTGTAACCACTACCACCGGCGGTAGGGGTTGATTCCAATTCCAGCTCACGCGGTTGTTCGCAGCAAGACTACTAAAGTCGCGTTTCAAACTTCGCCATTGTGACTGAGCCGGAACGCTGACTCGATTACGCAGAAAAAATTGATCAACCTGGCGGGCAGCGGTCAAAACCTCATTCAACTCGCCCGCGATCGGGTCTCGAGCGTCGAAGGATTCGCGCAGCCGCGACGTGCTTTGTTCCAGCACGGTCAGATACTGAGTTAGTGAAGCCTGATCTGGATTCGAAGCCGGTCTTGCTTCGCCTACGCGGTCAGCCTCCTCCCTGAGGATGTCCAGTTTGGTCTCGATGCGGATCAGCAGCGTCTCGGTTTGTCGAGCCGTCGCAGCGCCCGACGTTCTCTGGGCCGAACCTGATACCGTTAATCCGGCCACGATGATACTCATTGTCACGATCGACTTAAATAGTCTTACTCTCATAATAATTTCTCCTCTTTGTAATGAGCCATTTCATATAAGAAAAGGCGCAAAAACAGTTATGTACATTGACTACTCAGCAATTGGCATGCCAGCGCCTAAGGCTCGGCGGTGTCGGCGCCCGGGCCGGCAGAAGTTATACTCGTTATCTTATGCAAATAGCCTGAAATTGACTGTCGGATAGCGTACTATTTCTACAGTTTGAATTGAGGAAAGTCATATCCCAGTCGCAATTAGCAACCGACGTGGAAATTAACTACCCCATATGGGAGTCCAACAACCGTTGGATGCACGACGCAACGTGGCATTTTATTTTGGTGGAGTGGCCGTGTAGTTTGGTCGCAACTTGGACGGGAGCGACGTTGGTTCTTGCAGTAGGATGATAAAATAGCTGCCAGGTGATTATCGAAAGTCCTCGATTGTGTCGAGCTCGAACCGCCGAACAGGTCGCCGCCACCCTAGACACGTCAGCGAAGATCAGACAAGAATGGTGATCGTGCGAATCCTCGACGGAATTGTCCGTAACAAGTACGCGAATGATCCGGGCAAACTCGCGGCCTGGCTGTCAGCCTCGCACGTCGAAAAAGCCCTAAAGAAAAAGGAGCCGCCAACACCGTGATTAAAACACTCACCCTATCCTTTGCTTTTCTCCTGGTAGGTTTTGTCGGATTAGTCGCGCAGGACCGGCCGATTGAATTTTTTGCTGACCATCCAATCTTGAAAACTGGGGTTTTCGCGAACCGCTCCTATCCTGCGGCTCCGATAATGGCAAATTCCGCAACGGGCGATGGACGAAAAGCGTTTCGTTTAGTTAATGGAGTATTTAAGCCTGGGTTCGATAAAGAGGGTTTTATTGCACGCACAGGTGCCCACTTAACGAAAGTTGAATATGTAGATGTGACTGGCGACGGCACTAAGGAAGCGATCGCATTCATATTACCTCTTCATCCGGGCAACGCAGTTTGGTACGGTATCTACGTCTTTTCCATGTCCCACGGTCGACCATCAAATGTCCTTTGGTCATTTGCCACGGGTGACAGAGGAGTTGGCGGTCTGAAAAAGGTCTATGGACGAAAAGGCCGTCTCGTCGTAGAGCTTTGGGGCTGGGGATCAGGTCCTGACAACCCGCCAACAACCCATTGGGAAGCGCAAGCGGGTTCGTCATGGTTTACCCGACGAGAATATGCTTGGAACGGCAAACGCTTTAATCAACGAGGAAGGACACGAATCTTTGAAGCAAGATAATCATAAGATCAACGACTTTGTAATCCGCTTTGCGAATGTGAACGGCACCGGTTCGGCTAGTGCCAATGCGCTGACAACTCAAGGCCGGGTTTCGCATGGGCGTGCGACGTGCGGTGATGTTGGAGCGGGTTTGGTAAAATTATATTGGTCGTGAACAATCATATGGAAGTAGTAAAACAAAACGTGAGAGTTTCACTGGACCGAAAGGTGTTGATCGAGCTCCCGCAAACGGCGATTCCCAATCAAACGGCGGAGGTCATCGTGCTCTTTGAGAATGCAGTGCCGGGCAAAGAGAAGCTGGCTGAGATGGAAGCGGCGATGTCGGATCCTTTGTTTTTGGCCGACATTGAGGAAATTCGCGAGGATTTCCGCTATGTCGATCTTGACGAGGTGGGCGGTTGAAGGTATCGCGTTGGAGCGTCTGGCTTGCCGGGCTTGATCCAGCCGTGGGTTCGGAGCAGGGAAAGACGCGGCCGGTACTCATCATCAGCCACTCGACCATCAACGAACGCCTTCCCGTTATAAACGTCCTGCCGATCACTTCGCGAAAACCGGGCCGCCGCATTTATCCCAACGAGGCACTCTTGGAAGCAGGGACGGCCAACCTGCCGAACGAGTCGATCGTCCTCTGCTTTCAAATCCGGACACTCGACAAACAACGCCTGATCAAACGCATCGGCGATCTGAAGGATTCAAATATTCAGGAAGCGATAATCGAGGCTCTTTGCTTTCAACTGGAAATACGATGACCTCAAAAAGCGCCGCCAAAATCAACGACCTTGTAATTCGCTTTGCGAACGTTAACGGCACCGGCTCCGCTTCAGCCAATGCGCTGTTTACGAAGGCGGTGTTCCGGATGGGCGTGCCCGTTACGCCGAAGAACATCTTTCCGTCGAACATCCAGGGCCTGCCGACGTGGTACGAGGTCCGTGTTTCGGAGAAAGGACATCTCGGCCGCCGCGAAGGCGTTGATCTGATGATCGCGGTCAATCCGCAGTCGATGAAAAAGGATTACGCCGACGTGGCGCCCGGCGGTTATTTCCTTTACGACTCGTCAAAACCGCTCGCTCCCGGATATGACCGCACCGACATCACTCACATCGGCATCCCGCTGATGAATCTCTGCAACGCCGAGTTCTCGGATGCACGTCAGCGGCAGCTATTCAAAAACATCGTCTATATCGGCTCGCTCGTTCCGCTCTTTAAGATCGACTTCGCCGTCATCGAGCAGCTCATCGGCGAACAGTTCAAGGGAAAGGAAAAGCTCATCGAGCCGAACATCAAGGCACTTAAGATGGGCGAGAACTGGGTGCTCGATAATGTCGATCCCGATGACTTTGATCTGCGTATCGAGCGGCGCGATCTTTTGGGTGAAAAGATACTTTATAGCGGCAATTCCGCATGCGGTCTCGGAGCGATCTACGCCGGTGCGACTGTCGCCGCGTGGTACCCGATCACGCCTTCGACATCGGTCGTCGATGCCTTTGCCAAGTACGCCGCGAAGTACCGCGTCGATCCCAAAACGGGCAAAAACAACTACGCGATCGTTCAGGCCGAGGACGAACTAGCCGCGATCGGGATGGTGATGGGCGCCTCGTGGAACGGTGCACGCGCGTTCACAGCAACAAGCGGCCCGGGCGTCTCGCTAATGAACGAATTCCTTGGCCTCGGTTACTTTGCCGAGGTGCCGACCGTCCTGATCGACGTCCAGCGCACCGGCCCTTCGACCGGTATGCCGACGCGCACGCAGCAATCAGACATTTTATTGGCTGCGTACGCTTCGCACGGCGATACAAGGCATCCGCTGCTGTTTCCGGCAAGCCCTAAAGAGTGTTTCGAGATGACGGCCGATGCCTTCGACCTCGCCGAACGTCTCCAGACGCCCGTAATCGTAATGACCGACCTCGACCTCGGCATGAACGACCACATCACGGAGCCTCTCGAATGGGACGATTCTCGAGGATACGATCGCGGGAAGCTGCTGACGGCCAAGCAGCTTGATCTGCTTGGAAAGCAGATGAGAGATATCCAAGCCGTCGTCGATGAACAGCAACTGGTTACGAATGGCAACGGTAATGGTCAAGTCGACGCCGACTTCGCATCCGAGCTCGACGCTCAGCCGCTCGGTGATCAGTCGATGACACAGCCTCTCGAGCAATTCAAAGGCAAGTTCGGCCGCTACCTCGACATCGACGACGACGGGGTTCCGTATCGCACTATTCCAGGGACGCATCATACGGCCGGAGCCTTCGTCACTCGCGGCTCGTCCCGTGACGAATACGCCGTCTACACCGAAGACGGGGAAGTCTACCGCCGCAACATGGACCGCCTGATGCGCAAGTGGGACACGGCGAAGGAACTCGTGCCGCAGCCGGAGATCCGAAATGTAGAAGTCGGAATATTGAATATCGAATCGAGATCTTCGGATTCGTCATTCGATATTCGAAATTCGAAATTTGGTGTGATTTTCTTCGGCACCTCCACCTATTCCGCCGAAGAAGCGTTAGAACTCCTCGCCGCAGACGGCATCCACCTCGACGCCATGCGGGCACGTGCTTTTCCGTTCGGCCAATCATTCCGCGATTTCGTCGACGCCCACGAACGCATCTTCGTGATCGAGCAAAATCGAGACGCTCAATTTCGCAGCCTGATGATGATCGAGCTCGGCACCGACGCGGCAAAGCTCGTCTCCGTGCTCAACTACGACGGAATGCCGATCACGGCGGCGAATATTTATAAGCAGATAAAAGGGAAGCTAGGCTAGTGCAGGATGCCTTGCTAGTGTGGCGAATGCCAGAAATAAACCAACTAAATCAGTCACTGAGCCATCTTGCGCATGAATGATTGGTTACGAGTTCGGGTTGAAATCGGTACAAGCCGTCGCTAATCTGATATGGTTACTATTACTCTCTCCGGTTTATTTTTTTCTCTACCGGACGGCCATTTAAAATAATTACCCTGGCACGTACTTCGCGGCCGCCGTAAACGAGAATCTCGTCGGCATTTATGAAGATATTGCTTTACAACCCGGATAACGGCGTTACTCGGAATTTTATGCCGCACCTTTGGATGTTCCTTCTACAGGCGTTAACTCCTGAAGGGCACGAGGTCGTGCTAGTCGACGGCAACGCAAAGGCCATGACCCGCCCAGAGCTTGTCGAGTTCTGTCGCCAAGAGAATATCGAGTTGGTCGGCATCGGTTCGATGACGCGTATGGTCGCCCGCGCCTACCTTTTCGCTGACGCCCTGCGCGAGGCGGGCATCAAGGTGGTTATGGGCGGACCGCACGTCACAGAATGTCCGGACGAGGCCCTGGGGCGCGACGGCGGCCCACGTCACGCGGATGCTGTTGCCCTTGGCGAGGCCGACGCAACCTGGCCGCAGATCGTCAACGACGCGGCGAATGGCTGCCTTCGCGAGGTTTACACGCCTGAAAATGACGCGAAAGGTAACGATGTCAAGCCTAGCCTGCAGCCCTATCCATATATTCCGTGGGAAAGCCTTGATCTCGAGCAGTTCAGCCTCGTTCCTCAGTTCTTAAAGCCGCTGATGTCAAAATTTGGCGAAGGCTGGGGCAAATTTTTTGTTGTGCCGATCGAAACGGGTCGCGGCTGTCCATACGGCTGCGAGTTCTGCACCGTTACCGGCTTTTTTGGCGACTCAATCCGATTCCGCACAAACGAGAGCGTAGTTGAGGAACTACTGCGGCTAAAGGCTCGTGCCAAGGACGAACGCGGCCAGGTGGCGGTCTTCTTCATCGATGACAATCTTGCGATCAATAAGAAGCGGCTCAAATCGCTGCTGCAGGACATCATTGCTGCTGACGCGCAGCTGCCGTGGGTTGCCCAGATCAGCGCCAATCTTCTTGCCGATGAGGAATTAGTCGACTTGATCGCGGACGCGGGTGCACGCTGGATTTTCATCGGTATGGAATCGATTGACCCAGCGAACATGGCCGATGTGAATAAAACATTTTCGAAGCCGGCCAATTACCAGGCCGTGCTGGACGGTCTGGCGCGTCGGAACATTTACGCAATCACTTCCTTTATCTTCGGGATGGACAACGATACCGTCGGCGTCTCTGACCGCACCGTGGACGAAATAGAAACCTGGCCGCCGGGACTGCCCGTTTTTGGTCAACTCACGCCCTTTCCGGCGACACCGCTTTACGACCGCCTCGCGAAAACCGGACGTTTGACGCGCCCTAAGCACTGGCTAGACTTTGCTCCATTTGTGATGGCGCACGATCCACTCAAAATGTCTATCGAGGAGGCACGTACGGAAACGCTTGCGGCCTGGGAGCGCAGCTACAGTCCGGAGCGAAACCTGGCTGCCGTCGAGGCCCTCCGTGACATGCCGATAGCGACGCGTATTTCTCACCTCGTCGCCAGATTGTTTTTCCGCGGAATATACTTCCCGCAGATGGGCACACGGGCTTGGCTCAAACTAATATTTGCGAACCGAAAACCGATAGCCTCTCTAACGCGCGAGGGCCTCGGCCGCTGGCGCTCAGCCCGGAAACGACGCCGAGTGGAGTCCGTACCGGTAGGCGACACTCAATAGTATTGGCCAGTGATGAAAAACGAATATACAGCAGCCTTGAAACACGACGGCGATTGGTGGATCGGCTGGGTCGAGGAAGTTCCCGGCGTGAATTGCCAGGAGGCGACGCGAGAAGAATTACTGGAAAGCCTTCGTGTAACTTTGAACGAAGCACTGGAGTTTAATCGCCAAGACGCTCGGCGGATGGCGGGGACGCATTTTGAAGAGGCTCTTATCGCGGCATGAAGCGGCGCGGGTTTGTTCGTCACTTGCGTTAGCACGGCTGCGAATTGCTTCGTGAAGGCGGCAGCCATTCCTGGTGGCATAACCCATCCCAGAATCGACGCTCTGCCGTGCCGCGGCACTCCGACGGTTAGTGAAAAGCTAATTCTAAAGATCTGCAAGGACCTTGGAATACCGAAACCGTAATTAATGACCTACGTAAGATCTACATTCCGACATCCGGCGCTGCCGAAAAACGACCTGGGCTACACCGTCGATTATTACGAGGGCAGCCTCTCCACGCTCTGTGCGGGGTGCGGGCATGACTCGATCAACGCGGCGATCGTCGAGGCGTGCTGGCAGATGAACATCGAGCCGCACAAGGTGGCGAAGCTCTCGGGCATCGGATGCTCGTCGAAATCACCGGCGTATTTTTTGTCGAACTCGCACGGATTCAATTCGGTCCATGGCCGGATGCCTTCTGTTGCGACGGGTGCGAATCTCGCGAACCGCGACATGATCTATTTAGGTGTCTCTGGCGACGGTGACACGGCGTCGATCGGAATGGGGCAGTTCGTCCACGTCGTCCGGCGAAACCTGAACATGGTTTACCTCGTGATGAACAACGGCTGCTACGGGCTGACCAAAGGCCAGGACAGCGCGACCGCCGATGCAGGTTCGAAAAGCAAAGCGGGAAGCGTCAACCTTTTCGAAGCAATCGACCTTGCTAGTCTTGCGATCGAGCTTGGAGCGACCTTCGTTGCGCAGAGTTTCTCGGGCGATAAGGAACAGCTCACGCCCTTGCTCAAGGCAGCGATGAAGCACAAGGGTTTTGCATTTCTCAACGTTATTTCCCCCTGCGTCACCTTCAACAACAATCCCGGCTCGACAAAGTCCTACGACTACGTCCGCGAGCACGTCGAGATCACCGGCACGATGGATTTCGCCCCGATGATGAAAGAGATCACGACCTCGTACGAAGCCGGCAGCGTCAACGATCTCTTGATGCACGACGGCACGAGCATTCGTCTGCATAAACTTGCAAAAGACTGGGATCCCTTCGACAGGAACTCTGCTGCAAGTGCGATGCAGCGTGCGAAACAGACGGGCGAAATTCTCACGGGCCTACTCTACATAGACAGGGAATCGGGCGAGCTTCACGAGACGCTCAATACGAGTTCGCTGCCGCTTAACGCGTTGAGCCAGGACCTGCTCTGCCCCGGCGGCGAAGTCCTCTCCAAGATAAACGCTTCCTCGAGATAACTCTTGCTGCCGCATCCAATCTTCTTTATCGCGCCACTCCTTCTCGGGATGTCGGCCGGACTTCGTACGTTTGTACCCGTAGCGACCTTAATGATCGCCATCGCGCTCGATGCGATAAGTGTCGCCGGAACGTGGTTCGAGTTTCTTGATTCTGCGTTTTTCCTTGTACCAGCTATCGTGATCTCGATCGGAGAATTGATCGGCGACAAGCTGCCGATCGCACCGAATCGAACAGAATGGCTTGGCCTCGGCGCGCGGATTTTTTCAGGAGCGTTTAGCGGAGTCGTGTTGATGGCATGCGTTGCGGGGAATTCGTATCCTGGGACAGGCACCGGCGCGGTCCTTGGCGTAATCGGAGCTCTCGCCGGGACGTTCGGCGGCTTTTATCTGCGGACTCGATTAGTTAAGAAGCTGGCGATACGAGATCTCTATGTTGCGATCTGCGAGGACGCGATTGCGATCGCTCTGGCCGCAGCAGCGATCTTCCTGATTAGCTGACAAAATTAGGTGACAAATTAGCCACGAATCACCCGAATCCCACGCGAGGCGCAAGCCCGCACGAACCGGGGCCCCCGCCGGAGCATCTCCGAGCGGGGTGGCAAGTAAGGGCGACACACCCAAGTTGGAGGTATCGCCCTTACTTCGTGCGGGCTTGTGCAATTCGTGGTTAAATGTTCCAAAGCCTAAACTGCTTCGGACTGCGACGTAAAGTTAAACTCTTTCAGTTTCATCGCAGGGAGCAGGGAACCGCCTCCGCCCTCGCTCGAACCGACACGTTCCGGTTTGCTCATCGCGAGCACGTTGCCCGGTGCGAGCATCTTGACCGTTGATTGATTGAAACGGAAATTCTTGAGCGGATAAGCGATCTTACCGTTCTCTATCATCCACACGCCGTCGCGGGTCAGGCCTGTCGAGCTAGCGGTTCTGGGATCCGTCTGGCGAATGTACCAAAATCTGCCGACGAGAATTCCGCGATCCGTGGACGCGATCATCTGCTCAAGCGTCTGGGTAGGGCCGTTAGACTCGATGATCGTGTTGACCGGTCCTGGGGTAGGATCGACCTTTTTCTGCTGTGCCCAATAACGGTTATAAACCAGGTTCTTGAGCACACCGTTCTCTACCATCTTGACCATCTGCGCGGGGATGCCGCCCTGAGAACTTTGCGAACCTGGAAGTTCCGCATTCCAAGGATCGCTATAGATTGATATCCTCTCGTCGAAAATTTTTTCGCCAAGTTTATTCTTGCCGCCCGGGGCGGAGAAAATGCCGCGGCCTTCGTCGGCGGTACGTGCGTTAAAGAATCCGAAACCGAAGCCACCGAGCAGATCGGCCACCGCTTGCGGCTCGAGGACGACGGTGTAAACACCGGGCTCGATCGCGCGCGCGTTCTTGCCCTCGACAGCCTTGCGAATCGCCTCACGAGCGATGCGCATGGTGTCGAGTTTTGCGATGTCATGGTGCGAGCGAAGGAAATAACCCGAGCTCGTACCATCCGGGGTTCGGGCAGTCACCGAAAGTCCAACGCCTGTTGATCGCTCGTAATCAAAATTGCCATTTTTCGTAGCGCTGCCGCCCGTCTGGGAATTCGCGCTGTGAAATCCTGCGCCGATGACGCCTGCCTTCTCGAATTCCGCGAGGATCGCGCCGATCTGCCGCGCCCTATCCGCGAGCGAAAGATTCGCAGTCGCCTCGACATATCCGCTTGTCGGTCGGTACGTCTGCTTCGAGAGCGTCGGTACGTATTCACGATCTGGCGGCGACGTACTTGCGATCTTTTCGGCTTGATCGACCATTGCGCGAAGGTTCGCATCATCTAGATCGTTTGTCGACGCAGAGCCGCGTTTGCCACCGATCCAAACTGTTACGTTTGCATTTCGTCCCCCGCGAGTGCCGCTGGTGAGTACATTATTCGCGGCAAATCGAAGGTGCGATTGCTTATTGCTGCCGACGCTCGCGCTTGCATCGTCGGCCTTTACCATTCCGAGGATCTTTAGAGTTAGTGCTTTTACTTCGGCTTCGGTTAACAACATTATTCGTGATCCTCCATCATCTGGCCCGCGCCGGTTCCGGAGGCGGTGTTAAGTACATTGATTTGTCTAAATCTTGCCGGCGGACATCCGTGCGAAACAGCATTAGATTGCCCGGGCTCGCCCTTACCATCGTTTGGCGAACCGGGAACCTCGTACGTCGCCTGACCGCCGAGCCCGTCAAGCGAACCCCAGAAATCGGTCGTTCGCGATTGGTAGGCGACATCGCGGAGCATTCCTGCGACCTTCCCGTTTTTGATTTCCCAGAATGTCTGACCGCCGAACTGAAAGTTATATCTCTGCTGATCGATCGAATAACTGCCTCGGCCGTAGATGAGAATTCCTTTATCGACGCCGGCGACGAGATCGTCCTGCGTGACCGCGTCCTTCGACGGAGTAAGCGAGACGTTCGGCATACGCGGGAAAGGGACGCTGCCCCAACTGTCCGCGTGGAGGCAGCCGTACGACTTATTCTTGCCGACGAGTTTCGCCGTGTCGCGCGTCGTCTGCCAGTCAACGAAGACGCCGTCTTTTACGAGATGCCAACTCTGTCCCGGGACGGCCTCGTCGTCGTAGCCGACTGTCGCCATGCCCTGCGGCTGCGTGCGGTCGGCGACAAAATTTACCATCTTCGAACCGAACTGCAGCTTGCCCGTTTTGTCCGGCGTGAGGAAACTCGTTCCCGCATAATTTGCCTCCCACAACAGGGCACGATCCAGTTCCGTTGGATGACCGACGGATTCGTGAATCGTTAAAAATAGATGCGATGGGTGCAGCACGAGATCGTACTTGCCGGGCGTCACGCTCGGAGCACTCAGCTTCATTACCGCGTGCTCGGCCGCTAGTTTCGCCTCTGCTGCCCAATCGTGTTTCGATAGATACTCGTAGCCGATTTGCTGCGGTTCGCGAAGGGAATTTACCGATTGAAAATCGCCCTTGCCAACCGCTGTCGCCGTAAAGCTGGGGTTGGTGCGGATGATGTACTGATCGATGCGCGAGCCGTCGGACGTCGCGAGGAATTTCTGCTCGTTAACGAATGCGAGCTGTGAATTTACGAAGTTGATTCCCTTGACGCTCAGGGCCGCTTCGTTGAGTTTTAGCAGCCACGCCGTCTTTTCTTCGGTCGGAATGTCGAAGGGATCGCGCTCAAACGAGCTCTTCCAATTCGCCGTAACTTTCGGCGTCGGCACGAGCTCGATCTTCTTTTTCGTGATCGAGGCATTTGCTTTTGCAATCGCGGCGGCCTCGGTGGTGACGCGTTTGACTTCATCGAGCGTGACGATCGGCGAGCCCGCAAATCCCCAAGTGCCGTTGATCAGCACTCGCACTCCAAAGCCAAAATTCTGCCCGCTCGATACATTCTGTATCTGACGCTCGCGACTGTTGATTGCTTCGAGCCGATAGCGGTTAATTCGAATGTCGGCGTATGACGCGCCGAGCCGCTTTGCCGTGGAGAGCGCGGCATCGGCAAGCGCATTTTTGTTTACCTCAAGATACGCCGCCGTCATCGCCTGCGCGTCCAGCACCCAGGACGGAAGCGTCGCAGCAGCGCCAAAAGCAATACCCGCAGTCCTGATAAAATCGCGTCGAGAAAAGATCATTTTTCCCCTCACTGTAGAACTATTTAGATTTGAGAACATCCAAATTATATCACCGGGGCAGTCCCCGTAAAAGACAAACGCCGCGAAGCCTCCCGCTGGGCCGCAGACTTCCGCTACAGCGTGCCCCCGCGACGATTCATTCGCTACGCGGCTGGAGAAACGGACTGGAGACGGTCACTTCCTCATTGCGGATCTCGATCCGAAACTCGAGTGGCTTGGTCGTGCCTTTTACGTTGAATCCAGCATCAGCCGACAACGGTACAGCACCTTGACCGGTAATGCGCACACCGGGATAATCCCCTTTCGGGGGAGAAGCACGCAGCGTAAGCTCGGACTTCGGTGCAAGGTCAAAGATCAAAAATTTATCTATGCACTCAACTTTCAGTTGGCGGACCGACTCATCGGTAGCATTTACAATGACGACCGTTTGAGGAGTTCCTTTTTCGAAATTCTCCTCTCGATAGAATTGAAGAACGTTTTCACGTACCCATCGATGGTCTGGAAAACCTATCGTAAAGGATGCATCCATTGAATCTCCTCTATGCAACGCCTGATCTACCCAAAACGGAGAACCCGACTTAATTACGTCGAACACGACCGCTGACGAAAAAAAACGCGGCCGCTCAGGATCACCCGATAATCGGACGCTGTACGTTCCGGCGGGCGAATTTGTGACGAGAAAGGGAGAGTCCCATGGATTCCGGCATGCCCCGGCTATCAGAGAGATCAAAAGCATTCCCAACAAAGCTTGTCTGCGAATTGTATGCATACTTCCGTCTATTGAAAACCTAAGAATCGAACCCTTTCCACAAACACGTCACA
>Ga0136640_10000006_pt1 | contig 84554 bp, 78 predicted proteins | sample AntDrymUQ8642106_2_FD_105498 | JGI IMG/M metagenome (GOLD analysis project Ga0136640, IMG submission 105498) | Polar desert sand microbial communities from Dry Valleys, Antarctica - metaG UQ864 (21.06) | ecosystem: Environmental > Terrestrial > Soil > Desert | place: Antarctica: Dry Valley...
ATTAAATGGTGCAATGCAATTTTATAAGGCAAATACTTTTGCTATCAAATGGGAGTATCAGGATATGAATGCTGATGCTTTTGCTATTTTTAGTTTAGATGAGGAAGGAAAAGCACAAAGCATAAAAATGAAAGGCATTTCGCCAAACATTGATTTTAGTTTTGACTTCCAGGATTTAGACCTTCAAAGAATAAAATAACAAGCCGGAAACGATCAAGGGTTTGGAAAAAGGCGATCAAAAGTGTCGAATTCAGCATTTACAATTCTAAAGAATACTTAATCCGACAAAGTTCACATGAATATCAAACAGTCAGCCAAAAACATTTTAATGATCCGTCCTACTAATTTCGACTTCAATGAAGAAACGGCTGATTCCAATGCGTTCCAAACAAAAGCTGATTTTAATAAACACAAAATTACAGCCGAGTTTGATAGTTTTGTCGAAAAGTTAAAAGCAAACGGTGTTACTGTTTTCGTTTTTGACGACACAGTACATCCACCAAAACCTGATGCGATTTTTCCTAATAATTGGATAAGTTTTCATTCGGATGGAATAGCTGTTTTATACCCGATGTATGCTGAAAATCGCCGTACTGAAAGACGAAGTGATGTTGTCGAAAAATTAAAAGAAACATTTAATATTAAAAAGATTATTGATCTATCTGAATACGAGCAGCAACGACAATTTCTTGAAGGCACAGGCAGTATTGTCTTCGACCATGAAAATAAATTTGCTTATGCTTGCCTTTCACCGAGAACAAATAAAAAGCTTTTTACAAAAATTACAAAACAATTAGCCTACAAACCAATCAGTTTTCACGCACTTGATTCGGAAGGAAAAGAAATTTATCACACCAACGTAATGATGTGTATCGGACAAGAGTTTGCGGTTATTTGTCTTGACAGCATAAAAAACGAAGCGGAAAGAAAATCTGTTGCTGACAGTCTGCTCAACGCTGAAAAGGAGATAATTGAAATTTCAGTCGAACAAATGAATAATTTTGCCGGAAACATGCTTGCTGTTTCGTCAAATAAAGACGAAACAGTGCTTATTATGTCGGAAAACGCATTCAAAGCGCTAAACAATAAACAAAAGAAAAAACTGGCAAATTACTGTAAAATATTGCCAGTATCAATTTCTACAATCGAGAAAATCGGCGGCGGAAGTGCAAGGTGCATGATGGCGGAGATTTTCTCACCCGAAATTTAATTCGTAAAAAGGTCTGAGTCTAAAAAGGGTCAGTTTTGACACGAAAAGCGTCTCATTTAAGAACATATTTTTTCTTTAAGTTTTTGAGCGAAAATAAAAATAAACGGGTAAACCGAGAGCAATCAAGAATAATCCGACAGCGGCTTCGAGCGGGCTGGTTTGCAGCGTATTTATTAGCAGCCAGATTCTGACGAGAATAAAAATGATCGGCGTCACCGGATAGCCGAGCGTTTTATAAGGTCTGCTTGCGTCGGGCATTTTGCGGCGCAGAACGAAAACGGCGGATGATTTTCCAGCAATTGAACGAATCTCTGTCCGACCGTTCCGGTCGCTCCTAAAATTCCAACCCGGTATTTTCTGCTCATATTTATATTTTAAATAATCTTGCGTGCCAACTGAAGAATTCACGAAAAATTTCTATCGTCAAGGTAACTAAACCAAATTCAAGAAGAAATAATTATGGTGTCCCAAAAGGACCTCATCATAAAACTTTTTTGCTGGTAATAATATAAGTTTGTAAAAAGCTATCTCTCTCACTATAGCTTTACAGATAAAAGTTCATAGAGATATAGTTGAAAATATAGTTATTCTTATAATGTTAGAAAAATTAATGATTTGCTTGAATGTATCGAAGCTATTTCGACACAACGCCATATCATCTTCTCAAATACCGCTCGCACAGCTATTACATTGAAAATGGCAAACGCACAACCGGCAGATTCGAGCCAAATTCGGGCATTACGGTTTCAAACAGCGGTCTGAACTCGCCGCTGCCGGATATAATTAAATATCTGAATTTCTAATCGGCAACGTGAGCAAAAAGGAAATTTACGACGGCATTTTGAAACGCTCGTCGCTCGAAGAAATGTTTCAGCCGACATCGGCTACCGGTCATAGGAATAGCTCTGCACCGAAAGGCTCTTATTCGGCCCGCCCCACGAGGCCTTCAATCTTCCGACCGCGTCGAATTCATACTCGCGGTTCTTGTTGTTGTTCAGATAGTCGATGATCTTTGTCAGATGGCCGGTCTTGCCATTGAGACTTCCCACAGACCCGATATTTGCCTTGCTATCGGCGAGGGCCTATAAAAATAGAACCCACTGTGTTTTAACGATTGACACAGCGGAGCTTTTAGAAAGACATGGGGAGAGCGTGCGTCTTTCCGCAATAAACTCAGGAGCCACACTCTATAGGCCTGTATCTAGAGGCAGTAACACATTCTTGCCTCCTTCGGGCTATCCCTTTGACGAACGACAAAGAGCTAGAGGAAATGCTAATGCCATCGCGGAGCTTACTGTGGAGTACAGTGTTCCTGATGTAGAAGAATTAACTTTGTCGGCTAAAAACATGAGACACGGTGAAGTCATTGAAGTCTTATTCCAATGTTGAAGAATGAGTGACTCAAGGTTTCTCTATGTCTCACAGATGCAGCTCGCCCTTGCGATTTAAAGCCGTCTGACGGCTTTTTCCTTTCTGCTCGGGGAAACGCGGACGAGATGCTATCGAGCAAGAGAGGTCTTTGTTTGGATTTTTTAGACGGACTTCTTTTTGGATGCGATTTTCGACTTGCCGGAAGTACGAACCGCGATGACCTCTACGGGGACTATGCGCAGTTTCGTGCAAATTTTTACCTCAGGCTCTTTCAACATGGACCGTCAGTTCAGATTTTCGGTGGACATGAGTTCTAACCGCGTATACCTAGGGGCTATCGCGAACAGACAGCTATTCCGTTCTCCTGAATCTAGGATAATCTTTCTGCAATCGGAGAAATAGGTATATGAGAAGAAAGCCGAAGTCTTCGCCGGTCGAACAGCGACGGGGCCAGATCCACAAGCAGCTGGAGACGCTCAAATCGCCCACGAATCAGAAAACCCTGCGGCACTTCAAGACTGCGGAGAGATTTGAGAAGTGGGCCGGCGTTCGCGGCCGCAAGCTCCGTGAGCTTGAAGAGGAACTGGCCCTGCTAGATGACGCAGGAGACTACTACGAGTTGCCCCTAGCGTTGGCCGCGCTTGAGTTGGGCGTGACCCTCGAGGAAATGATGAACATTGTCAGCGAGGGGGTTATCGAGACGAGCTTCGAGAGCGACTACCGGGCTGGCAACCGTATTTCGAGGGATGAGCTTGCGAGAGCAATCGAAGTTGGTGCAGACGCACTCCTCAAGCTCGCCAATAAAACGCCGGAAGAGACATTCGCCCATGCTATCGAATTTATACAATGCGGCGACGTTACGAATGTGGAGTCGTGTCAGCGTCGACTTGAACGTTTGAATTATTCGGAGCCTTACTGGTCTGTGCTCGATACGATGGTCAGATTCATGAGGAGAGAATATGAAGGCGTCTTCCGAGAGCTCTCGGTCGGACTCGAATTCCTCGATCGCGAACGAGATACGAGCGCTATGTCTGCTCTAGACGCCCTAAGGCAGGCCATGGCCGCCATCGAAACCGTCGATCACATTGCAGGCGTTATTAAAGAGAGGGTCCTTGCGGTCGCCGAGGGCAAAAAACTCGTCCCGTACGACGAGACATATGAGAGCTACCAGGCCTCCGAATTCTCATCAAAAATGAATGAAAATCAACGCCGGGCAATGTTTCTCTCGACCGTCGCGATGGAAGCGATCGACAAGTATCGTCTAAACAAATCGATCAAAGGACGAAACGGATTTAAGAGCGAGATCGAGTCGACTGAGTTCGAACGTGTCGTGCGCAACGGCATCTATACCGCCCTTGAGGCAGAGGGGACGTATGCCCAATCTCCATCGAGTCAGTTTTTCGTCGACAGATTCATGGACCTGCTTCCCAGGCGGTGGGTGCCGGCCGAGTTGATAACGTTCTTGCCGAAAAACGTAGAGCCTAAACAAAGCCCTAACAACGCTTTGTGATCATCAAACTCGGGTGAGGGATCTCAGGTACGGGAGTCATCCGTCTCAACGCTAATTCAGCCGGTCCGAGACCAAGGGCAGCGCGGAAGTTTCCGATAGGTATGTGTCCAACGCTGACGCCACTCTGTTTGTTGTTTCGGCCTTAACATTGAGATAACGAAGAAATGTTTTGAGCTGAGAATGCCCGGTGATTTTCATGACCTCCGTGTGGGAACATCCGGCCATGATCATGCGTGTCGTTGCCGTGTGACGGCAATCGTGAAACCGAAAGCCATGAATTCCAGCATCTTCGCATAAGGATTTGAAAGCGGTCTTTATGGTGTTGGTTACGCCAAATACGATAAGGTCGGGGCTTTTGGGTGAAACTTTCCAAAGGCTTTCTAGCTCTTCACGAAGCCTTTGGGTCATGCCGACAGTTCTGGACTCTTCTGTCTTAGTATTGGTTTGAGGTATGTATATTTCGTTCGTGCCGAAATGTACGTCAGCCCACCGCATTTTGAATATCTCACCGCGCCGCATGGCCGTGTCCAAAGCACAAACCAAAAGCGGCCGCAGGTGTTTGCGCCGACCGGTACATCCATCTAGAAGACGACGCTCTTCGTCGATCGACAAAATCCGATCCCTTTCAACCTCAGCAGCTTTTGAAATGATGCCCTTGGTTAAAGTGAACGGATTCCTGAGTAGCCACTCGTTCTGGACGGCATAGTTAAGCATCGTGCGCAAGAGCTCCAACTCCAGGTTCACTGAAGCAATTTTTCGCTGTCCGCCATATGTCGTTGGCGTTGTCAACCTTGTCTCTTTGAATTTCTCGATGTCCGACGCCTTTATCGATCTTACGGGCTGACTTCCAAAGTACTCGGTCAATGTCTTCAGAGATGACCTCACCGGGATAAGCGACCGACGTCCGGAGACTTTCACACCGTTGGAATATTTAGCGGGAATCATTCTTTGATCTGAGTAGGTGGCAGAGAGTTCTTTGAATGTCAGCTTGTCTGAACGAAGGGTATCTTCTCCGTGCTCCTCAAGCTCCCGCCTCATGTCGTCAACGGCACGCTTAGCGACCCGCTTGTCGGTGATCGGTTTGTACTTAGTCTTAGATTTACCGCTGTCGGTCTTATATTGAAATCGCGCCTACAAACGTCCCTTTATTTCTTTCCAATACCTGGGAGAGGATCGTTTCTTTTTCTCTTCGTTAGAATCCACAATTTCCTTCGTGCAATACCCGAATGGCTTCAGTTACCTATAAAGTTACCTAAGACTATGATGATAATATTTGTTACCCGATGAAACAAGATGTTATGCTGACCAACTTCAAATGATAAAATAGCACCAGTTAGCGTTTAGTTCTGAGGTTTTCGTGTTAGTGCGAGAAACCCTATTTTACCGGAATGAAACGACTGTTAACCGAAGGGTTGTAAGTTCGAGTCTTACCTGCGGAGCCAATTTAATCAACAAGTTACGGGCACCTCATCGGTGCCCGTATTGCTTTACTCACACCTTGCCTCACACCTTCATTCCAGACGAATCTTTGGTCAAAAATACGCTCGATACAACCGGCGATTTGCATCAAAGGTCCGTCTTACTCGTCGAAAATTCAATCTTCGCGACGATGCGAAGGATCTCCGAGAACTATATTTTGAGCATCTCGCTCCATCCTCACTGAAATATAGAGATCTCCCCAAGCTGCCTCCGCCGAGTCCCGTCCGTTGATCCGAGCCTGCAGTAAAGAAGTGTCAGTTGTAATTGGTCGGTGTGTTTGGTGGAGACGAGGGGGATCGAACCCCTGACCTCTGCAATGCCATTGCAGCGCTCTCCCAGCTGAGCTACGTCCCCGCGTCCCAATGCAGAATTCAGAATGAAGAATGCAAAATGAACGGAACCTAAAATCTAGCGAATCAGAGTTGGGACGTCAACCCTTCGCCGCGCATGGACGAAATCGGCATAGCCGATTCATTATTCACTATTTTGCGTTCATTATTTTCCGGTGAAGACGGGCTTTCGCTTCTCGAGGAATGCGCAAACGCCTTCCTTTTTGTCTTCGGTTGAGAAGCATATTGCGAAGAGGTCGACCTCGCGGCGCAGACCTTCGTCGAGGTTTGAGCGCGACGCAAATTTTACCGCTTCTTTTGAAAGTTGCAGGGCAATGGGAGCCTTCTCCGCGATTTTTTCGGCGAGCTTCATCGTCTCGGCCTCAAGCTGATCGGCGGGATAAATATGATTGACGAGGCCGAAGCGATGAGCGGTCTCGGCATCGATCATATCGCCTGTTAGGACCATCTCCATCGATCGACCTTCACCGATAAGGTGCGTCAGCCTTTGCGTGCCGCCGCCGCCGCACATGATACCGAGATTGATCTCGGGCTGCGCAAAGCGCGCACTCTCGCTGGCGATCCTCAGATCGCATGCCATCGCAAGTTCATTACCCCCGCCGAGGCAGAATCCGTTTACCATTGCGATTACGGGCTTGGGAAAAGCGTCGAGCGCATTAAAAAGCGTTTTCTCATTAAACTGATTACGCTGGGTTACGGGCGTCTGTCCCTCGAACTCGCTAATGTCGGCACCCGCGATAAAGGACTTTTCTCCAGCGCCGGTGATCACAAGCACGCGCACAGATTCGTCACGCTTGAGTTCGTCGAGGGCAAGAACGCCTTCGCGATGGACCTGGTTATTTAGAGCGTTTAATTTGTCAGGACGATTGATCGTGAGCAAGGCGACGGCCCCGCGGCGATCCAGTCGAATGGTTTCGTACATAAAAGTCGAAAAATGAAAATGTGCAAGATTGAAAAAGTAATGGCTGCGGGTCCGTAAAGTCTAGCATGAAAGAAGCCTTGGCGTAACCTCGACCACTCGCCCTCGCGAGCGTTTGATGGACGGGGCGGATACACGGTCGCTATACTGATTATAAGAGTTATGGCAGAAGAGTCATCAAAACATAAGGTGGTCATCCTCGGCTCGGGCCCGGCGGGACTGACTGCCGCGATTTATGCGTCACGGGCCCAGCTCGACCCGCTCGTCATCGACGGGCCGCAGCCCGGCGGACAGCTCACCATCACGACGGACGTTGAGAACTACCCGGGATTTAAGAGCGGCGTCATGGGCCCGGTGCTAATGGACGAGTTTCGTGAACAAGCCCTGCGATTCGGCACGAAAATCGAGAACGTATGGATCGACCGCGTCGATCTTAGTTCGCGTCCATTTAAGCTGTATGGCAAGGAAAACGCTGACTCGCCCGAAGTCTCGCGCATCATTGAGGCAGACACGCTGATCGTCTCCACCGGTGCGTCTGCCAAATGGCTCGGCATCCCCGGCGAAGCGCCGGTGCCCGAGGGCCTCGGCGGCAACGGCGTCTCGGCCTGTGCAACTTGTGACGGATTCTTCTTCCGAGACAAGCCGATTGTTGTAGTCGGCGGCGGGGACACCGCAATGGAAGAAGCGCTGTTTCTCACACGATTCGCATCAAAGGTTACTGTGATCCATCGGCGCGACGATTTTCGCGCGTCCAAGATTATGGCGGACCGTGTAAAGAGCCACGATAAGATAGACATTCTCTGGAATACAGAAGTCACCGCCATCCACGGCTCGAAAGAGGCCGGCGTGGAAAGCGTGACCCTCTACGACAGTGAGACTAAAGAGGCCCGCGGGTTTCCGACTCAAGGCGTTTTTGTAGCTATCGGCCATAGACCGAACACTGATCTGTTTAAAGGTATGCTGGACATGGATGATGTCGGTTATTTGAAGACCGAAGGCCGGACGATGAAGACAAATATCGATGGCGTATTCGCCTGCGGCGATGCGCAGGATGCGTATTACCGACAGGCAGTCACCGCCGCGGGGACAGGCTGTATGGCAGCTATCGACGCCGAGCGATTCCTGGCCGAGCATCTTCCCGAAGTAGAAGTTTCAACAGCAAAGAACTGGTAGATGCCCATATACGAGTATCAATGTCAGCAATGCGGACTCCGCGTCGAGAAACGCCAGAGCGTGTCGGATGCACCCTTGTCCGTCTGCGAAAAATGCCACGGTAAGCTGGAAAAGCAGTGGTCGCTCTCCGGCTTTCAATTTAAGGGCGCAGGCTGGTACGTTACCGACTACGCGGGCTCTAAAAAAGATTCCTCGACAGAAAAAAGTTCCAGTACCGAATCAACCGTCTCGTCCGACGCCGCATCAAAGCCCGCGAAGGAGGCCTCCAGCCCAACTGCCTCGGACTCAAAACCGGCTGTCGTCTCGAAAGAATCTTCGTCCTCGTGAAGCTTTTTGTCGCAAATGTAGTTCTGCTCGCGCTATTCGCATGCGCGGCTTCGGCGCAGTCGCGGCGCAGCGCCGCCGCCAGTGACGGCGAAGGAACCACTCTTAACATCACGGTAAAACGCGAGGGTAATAAGACAGACCTGCTGGCACTAGATCGGCTATCGCTTTTCGAGAATGGCAACGAGCAGAAGATCAGCAGCCTCACCTACGACGCTTCGCCGTCGCGAATAGTGCTCCTGATCGACAACTCTCAGACCATCGGTGCGAACGTCGAGGCCCTGAAAAAGGCGGTGATGGAGTTCGCGTACGAGATTTTTGAGGGTGACCAGATTTTTGTGCTGGCGTACGACACAACGCCCGAAATTATCCAGGAATGGACAGATGATGCGAAGAAGATCGAGGCTTCGCTCGGGACTTTGCGAAAAAAAGGGAATCCGTATCTCTTCGACGCACTCGACGCGACCGTGACGCAGGTGCTGGCGCCTCTAATGCCGGGAACCCGAAAGACCGCGATTGTGGTCGTTACAGACGGCCTCGACCGTGGCAGCAAACGCTCCTTCGACTTCGCGCTGAATCAATTGCAGTCTCAGAATGTGACACTCTACGCCCTGCAGCTCCCGGATCGCACCGGCGGAGCCTACCGCCGCAATCAGCCTAAACCTCCCCAGGTAGCAACGCAGCTCGTCGAAGCGAGCGGTGGCCTGATTTTTCCTTTCGAAGAGGCGCAGTCTGCCGCGAAACTCATCTGCGAGGAGCTGCGAAAGAACCGCTACCTTATCGCCTACAACCCGACAAACACATCATCCTTTGACGAGCGTCGCCTGCTGGTCGTCGGCGAAGCAGGAATGAGCATTCGCACAAAAGCCGCTCAGCCCCCGAACGTTAAGTAGCCTCGTTAAACCGCAACCGGCGCCGCGATCTTCCCCCAAGATTGATAGTTTTCTAATTGCACATTCTCAAATTTGAAATTGAGAAGGCCGTTGAGGCCCGTTAGACGGTCGGCGTTCACGAGAGTCAACTCGGGAAGCGTCATTGGCTCGCGTTCGAGAAGCTGCTCGACCTGCTCGACGTGATTCGAGTAGATGTGCAGATCGCCAAACGTGTGGATAAAGTCGCCCACCTCAAGGCCACAGACGTGCGCGATTAGATGCGTAAGAAGGGCGTAACTTGAGATGTTAAAAGGCACGCCGAGGAATGCGTCGGCAGAGCGTTGGTAAAGCTGGCAGTGGAGTGTTTTTCCGTTCTCAATTTTAAATTGGAATAAGGTGTGGCACGGCGGAAGGGCCACGTCGTCACACGTCTCCGGATTCCAACCGGTGACTATGAGGCGACGAGAATTGGGATCCGTCTCGATCTCGCGAATCAGCCTGGCGATCTGATCAACGCCGTTCCTCTCCGGATAATCCCCGGCAAACGACCGCCAAAGATAGCCGTAAACGGGCCCGAGATCACCCTCTTTTCGCTCGAACCGCGCGGTCTGCTCCTCGGTCGCCCATTCCTGCCAGATATCGACGCCGCACTCCCGCAAAACGGTCTCGTCAGTCGAACCGCTCAGGAACCAAAACAGTTCCTCCGCGACCCATCGAAATGGAACGCGCTTTGTAGTGACAATGGGAAAGCCTTCGCGAAGGTCAAAGCGCGTTTGGTATCCAAACGTCGAGATAGTTCCGGTCCCGGTCCGATCTTCATGACGTGTGCCCGTAGCCAGAATATGTCTTAGAAGGTCGTGGTACTGCCTCACGTAGTGAATAGTGAATAGTGATCAATCATTAGTCAATATCGATGGCAAAATTGACTATTCACTATTCACTATTCACTATTAACTAGCCATGCTTGAGGTCAGTTTTAACAGCCCGCAATGCGGATGGATGTCGATCGGATTCGCGGATGGCGTGTCAGAGTTTCACACCACTACGGCACACGCGCCGCACGAGGGAGCACTCGCCGAGTTGATGCGGATTCTGACCGATCTCGCTATCGGATCTGCCGGACGAAAGGAGAGCCTGCTCAAATGGAATCGCGACCCGGAGGAATTCGACTTTAGGTTTGTCCGCGAGGGCGACAAGATGCTGTTCCAGATCTATCAGTATCCGACCGACGACCGATCGTTCGCCGAACGCGAACTCGTCTTCTCGCACGTTGAAACGTTCGAGAATATTCGAAGCGGTTTTGCCGCGACCTTCGAACAGCTCTACCTTGATCGGGACACGGACGATTTTGAGATGAACTGGCGTCAGCCTTTTCCATATCGCGCGTACGAGGAATTCAAGAACAGGCAGAGTTAGCCACGGATCGACGTAAATTTCACGAATAAGAGATCTGCTTCAATTCGTGTCATCAGCGTTTATCCGTGGCTTAACCTCTTTATGAAAGAGAGACTTTTAGATTTACTGGCCTGCCCAACCTGCGGCGGTGACATATTGCTCGCTGATGCGAGTAAGCATGAAGATCGCGAGATAATCGAGGGCGTCCTGAGCTGCAGGAAGTGCGATCGCGAATACAAAATCTTGCGCGGCGTACCGCGTTTTGTCGATGTCGCAAAAATCGAGAAAGATAAGGCCGATACTGCCGAGAACTTTGGCTGGCAGTGGACAAATTTTACGCAGGAAGATCCAAAGTATAACGAGCAGTTCTTAGGCTGGCTCCAGCCGGTAACGTCCGAATTTTTTCGCGGAAAGACTGTCCTCGAGGGCGGTTGCGGTAAGGGCCGTCACACAAAACTCGCCGCGGAATGGGGAGCCGAGGACGTGGTCGGCATCGATCTCGGCGACGGTGTCGAGTCTGCGTTTGCACTGACGCGCCATCTTCCGAACGCACACATTATCCAGTGCGACATTTTCAAACTGCCACTAAAGAAAAAATTCGATTACGCGTTTAGCGTCGGCGTTCTGCATCACACGCCCGATCCGAAGGGCGCGTTTATTTCACTTGCGGGAAAAGTAAAAATCGGCGGCCACATTTCCGCGTGGGTTTACGGTGCGGAGAATAACGAATGGATAACGCGTTTCGTAAATCCGGTTCGTGAGAGCTTCACGTCGCAGATCTCGCAGCCGATGCTCTACCAGCTCTCAAAACTCCCGACGTTGGGGGTATTTCTCGCGACCAAGCTCGTTTATCGCCCGCTCAACTCCGTGGCAAAGCCGGTCGCGCATAAACTTTTCTACAATGAATACCTAAATCACCTCGGCACCTTCGGCTGGCGCGAGCAGCACAACATCGTTTTCGATCACCTCGTGGCACCGACCGCGTTTTATATCTCGAAAAAAGAGTTCGAGATCTGGTGGGAAGACATCGCCGCCGAGGACGTCGAGATCACGTGGCATAATCAGAATAGCTGGTGCGGTTTCGGGGAGATTGTTTAGCCGCGGATGAAGTTCGAACGAAGTATCAAAAAAAAATATCGTCAATCCGTTGAAGCTGCTTTCGACGCCATTATCGCGAACGGCAACGACTTTCACCGCGAGATGATAGGCGAGATTCTTGAGTCCGAAATGCTCATACGCGTCGGGCCGGTGAGCGAAGTGAAGGCCTCGGGCATTACGGGTGTGATCAATCCGGTGATGACAAACCTGCGATTGGTGACAGAGCGAATGAATCTTCGGGACGCGCTCGGCGAGATTTATATTGCCATCGCCGAGGAGACTCTCGACACCGGCGGTCAGCGAGGCTGCGAAGGAACGTTCGTCCACGAGGGCCGCCATGCGTACGATTTTGCGAGGACGATCGAAAGCTTGTCGAACGCCGATGTGAATCCGTTAAGCGTATTTAACCCAACGCTTTACGAACTCGAATGGGAAGCTCATAGGACGGCCGGCGACTATATGCTCGCGATCGACAAGCAGGAATACATCGATGAAGGTCTTCAATTGATGATTCTCTGCACCGCCGAAGAAGGTACATGCGTGGTCAGCGACGACGGCATTAAGCGTCGGCTAAATGAAAGCTACGGGCTCGATCTACAGGGCAATCCGGGAGCTCTTGCGAGCCAAATGATGGGACTGATCGTATGAATACGAGTCTGCCACAAGAGATGCAGCAGCATACCTACGCCATTATGGACGAGGTCGAGGGCTCGCATTGGTGGTTCGTCGGACGGCGCGCGATCCTCGAAAGTTTTCTTGATTCGATTTGCTCGCGACTCCCGACTTCCGACTCCCGACCTCATATCTTGGATGTCGGCTGCGGAACCGGTGCAAATCTCGGGATGCTCTCGCAATACGGCGAGGCCGAGGGAGTCGATGTGTCGGACGACGCGCTGGAATTCTGCCGACGGAAAGGCTTGAAGGTCCATAAGGGCCTTGCCGAAAACCTGCCGTACGAAGACGAATCGTTCGATATAACCACGGCGCTAGACGTGGTTGAGCATCTCGACGACGACATCGCGGGATTGAAAGAGATGCATCGCGTAACAAAGCGCGGCGGCTATTCGCTGATCTTTGTGCCCGCATTTATGTGGCTGTGGGGCGTGCAGGACGACATCTCGAATCACCGTATCCGCTACACCAGGAAACAGATTGTCGAACGCCTCAAAGAGGCTGGATACGCCGTCGAACGCGCGACCTACGCAAACTTCACGTTCTTCGCGCCGATTCTTGCTGGCCGCTTCGTTATGAAGCTAACAGGAATTAAGCCCGAATCTGAGAACAACATAAATGTATCCGCCCTAAATGGGCTATTTGGCAAACTATTTAGTGGCGAACGGTATCTGCTCGAGAGGTCTAATTTCCCGTTTGGCGTTTCGATCGTAATCGTTGCACGTAAACCCATTTAGAACTTTCCCAACCCCGACCAAACGCTGCCGAATTCTCTTGATGGCACGCCCCTTGCTTCTCTCTTTGTGAAGACGACGTCAATATCGCCCGTCGGGCGAATCAGTTTCGTTTTTGGGCCCAAGGCCGTGTCACCTAGCGACGCGGCCCTTTTCTTTTGTGCAGGCAAACGGCTACATTAGGTAGTTCGTTTGTTTGCGATGGACGATCAATTTCAAAACAAATCTGAGGCTCCCGAACTTTCGCTCTTCTTGCCGGTGCTCGACGAGGAGGAGAATCTGCGTCCCATGCACGCGAAGATCGCGGCCGCCCTCGACACTCTAGGCAGGACGGCCGAGGTCATCTACGTCGACGACGGGTCGACGGATACATCCTTGAAAATTTTGAAGGAGATCGCCGCTGGCGATGCTCGCGTACGCGTGATTTCCCTGCGCAGAAACTACGGCCAGACCGCGGCGATGTCCGCCGGCATCGATGCCGCCGAGGGCGCCATCCTCATTCCGATGGATGCCGACCTGCAAAACGATCCGGCCGACATTCGGCGACTGCTAGAAAAGCTAGACGAGGGCTACGATGTGGTCTCCGGATGGCGGAAGAATCGGCAGGACAAGCTCGTCTCACGAAAGATCCCGTCACAGATTGCGAATCGAATCATCTCCTGGATCGGCGGCGTGCCCCTTCATGACTACGGCTGCTCGCTAAAGGCATATCGCCGCGATGTCATACAGGACGTGAAACTTTACGGCGAGATGCACCGTTTCATTCCGATCTACGCTAGCTGGGCCGGAGCACGTGTAACGGAGATTCCCGTGGATCACCACGCCCGAACAATGGGTAAGTCGAAGTACGGCATTTCGAGAACGATCAAGGTCATCTTCGACTTGATGACGATCAAATTCATGGCGTCGTATCAAACGAAGCCGATTTACGTTTTCGGGATGTTTGGGACCATAGCGTTGGTCGTATCGCTGGTCGCCGGCGTTTGGGCCGTGCTGCTAAAGATCATCTACGGGACATCTTTCATCCTTACGCCGCTGCCTGTCATTACGGTCGTGATGCTCGCGATTTCTGTTCAGTTTTTCCTGATGGGCCTGCTCGCCGAGTTGCTCGTACGTACATATCATGAGTCGCAGGACAAGGCGATCTATGCCGTGCGTGAGAAGATCGGATTCACCAATGAATAGGAGCCACCCACGAGTAATCGGCACAACCAACGAGGCAATATCGACGGCCGAGGCTCAACTCGCTTTCAAATTTCCACCTTCTTTCCGAGATTGGCTTCTGAAAAATAACGGTAAAGGATTGAGGATGTAACTATCTTTCCTGTCTACGATGAGCGCGACGCTCGGAAGACATCGGACTCGATTGTTCGCAATTTCGACGAGTCTTGGAAGAGTTGGATTGAAAATTTTGACGACTCGGCCGACTTTCGGCATTTACTACCGTTCGGCGAGTGCGGTTCCGGTGACTTCTATTGTTTCGATTACTCGGGACCCTCGGACGGAGCCGAAACACCGGTCGTCGTATGGCTTCACGAAACTGGAGAAACGGAAGTGGTCGCGGAAGACTTTGGAGAATTCATCGAGATAGCAGAAAAAGGAGAACTTGATTCTTAGTCGATTGGAGAGATGTGCGGTATAACGGGCTGGCTAAAACTCAATGGCGACGATCAGGCCCCGAACAGTGAAGCGGTGCTGCACTCGATGTGCGATACGCTACTTCATCGCGGACCGGATTCCGAAGGTTTGTGGACGGACGACACGGTCGCGCTCGGCATGCGGCGCCTTTCGGTCATCGATCTGAAAACCGGCGATCAGCCGGTTTTTAATTGTGACGGCTCCGTCGTCGTGATGATGAATGGCGAGCTCTATAACTATCGCGAGATCCGAAGCGATCTCGAGAAGCGCGGCCACAGATTCACCACCACATCCGACACTGAAATCCTCCCGCACCTTTACGAAGAGCACGGCGAGGCCCTCGTCGATCACCTGAACGGAATGTACGCTTTCTCGCTATGGGATGCGAAAGCGAAAAAACTCATCATTGCTCGCGACCGATTCGGGGAAAAGCCGCTCTACTACGGAGTGTTTGATGGAAAATTGATGTGGGCCTCCGAGCCGAAAGCCCTTCTAGCCCATCCATCGGTAAATGCTGAACTCGACCTCGACGCTCTCCGGCATTATCTTTCATACGATTACGTACCGGCGCCGATCTCGATTTACAAAGGCATCTCGAAGCTGCCGGCCTCGCATATTCTGATCGTCGAAAAGGGCGAGGTGAAGACTCGGCGATATTGGAATCTAAGTTGGTCAGAACCGGGAGCGAGCGGGGCCCCCGCCGGAGCATCCCCGAGCGGGGTGCAGGCAGCGACTGGGCCACGAGAAGAATCTCCCGCAAAGTCGCAAAGCCGCAAAGCCGACGAGCTTCGCGATCTACTCTCAGACGCTGTGCGGATGCGTCTCGTCTCGGACGTTCCGCTAGGGATTTTGCTCTCGGGCGGTATCGATTCATCCACTGTTGCGACGTTTGCGACGCATCACGCAACTGAACGGGTTAGGACGTTTTCGATCGGCTTTGAAGAAGATTCGTTTGACGAGTCGCGTTATGCTCGCCAGGTCGCAAAGCACTTAAATACAGAGCATTACGAGGAAAAGCTCAGTGCGACGACGGCCGGCGATTTAATCTCAGATATCGGCGAATGGCTCGATGAACCGATGTCGGACGCTTCGCTGCTGCCGACTTTTCTGCTCGCCAGATTCGTGCGAAAGCACGTTACTGTGGCGCTCGGCGGTGACGGCGGCGACGAGCTGTTTGCCGGCTATCCTACATACTACGCACACACGGTCGCAGCGAAGTACCGCCGTATTCCCTCGTCTCTTCGACGAAGTATCATCGAACCGATCGTTAAAGCCCTGCCAGTCTCGACCAACAATCTGTCGTTCGACTACAAAGCCAAGCGATTCATCCGCGCCGCTGGTCTCGACGCCGTCGAGCGCCATCATTCGTGGTTCGGATCGTTCAGTCTCGACGAGCAAAAGAAGCTGTTGACGCGCGACGTCCTCGACCGGTCCGACGGCGACATCTATCGCGGCCCCCGAGAAATGCTTGCTCTCTGCGATGCACGAACCGAGATCGAGCGGATGCAGTTTTTGGACATCAACTACTACATGGCAGAGGACATCCTCACAAAGGTTGACCGCGCCGCGATGGCCGTCTCGCTTGAGACGCGTGCCCCGTTTCTCGACCCTCGCGTCGCACAGTTTGCGGCATCGCTTCCGCTCGAATACAAACTTCGGGGCAACTCGGGCAAGCACATTCTCAAACAAGCGATGAAAGATTTGCTCCCGGCCGAGATACTCCATCGCCCAAAAAAAGGATTCGGCATTCCGATAGCCGCATGGTTAAAGGGCCGATTGAATCCGCTGATGCACGACCTGCTCTCGCCCGCCCGGTTGAAGGACCAAGGACTCTTCAACCCAGAGTTTGTGCGGCAGCTCATTTACGAGCACGAAAGCGGGAAGGCAAGTCATCACAAACAGCTCTGGACGCTGCTTGTATTTCAGCTCTGGCACGATAGATTTATGGCGCATGCACGCGCGAAGTAAGAGCGGTAGACCAGGGCGCTATTTGTATCGCCCTAACCGCGTGCGAGCTTTCTGAAAACACGCTATCATCGACGTTATGGCTAGCCTCTATCCCCCGATTGAGCCCTTTGATTCGGGTATGCTAAAGGTCTCTGATATTCACGAGATCTACTACGAACGCGTTGGAAATCCCGACGGTATCCCGGCGGTGTTTCTGCACGGCGGTCCAGGCGGCGGTTTGATACCGCTCTATCGGCAGTTCTTCGATCCGAAGGCTTATCACCTGATTTTGTTTGATCAGCGAGGCGCCGGCCGATCGACACCGCACGCCGAGCTCGAGGAAAATACCACTTGGGATTTAGTAAAGGATATCGAGGCGCTTCGCGAGAAGTTTAGCGTCGACAAATGGCACGTTTTCGGCGGCTCGTGGGGCTCGACGTTGAGCCTCGCTTACGCCGAGACGCATCCCGATCGCTGCCTCGGTTTGATACTTCGCGGTATATTCCTGACGCGTCGCCGGGAGCTGCAGTGGTTCTATCAGTATGGAGCTTCGGAGATCTTTGCGGATTTTTGGGAGCGTTATCGCGACGAAATTCCTGAGGAAGAGCGCGGCGATTTTATGACCGCCTATTACAAGCGATTGACGAGCGATGATGAAGCGACACGCCTGTCGGCAGCACGTGCGTGGGCCGTCTGGGAAGGCTCAACGTCAAAGCTCTATCCGGACGAAAATCTAATGAATCACTGGGAAGGCGAGCACGAGGCCCTGAGCCTCGCACGTATCGAGTGTCATTACTTTATGAACAACTCGTTCTTTCCGACCGAGAATTATTTGATCGAGAATGTCGGTAAGATTCGTCATATACCGACGGTGATAGTTCAGGGACGATACGATGTGGTTTGTCCGATGACATCGGCGTGGGAGCTTCATAAGGCGTTTCCCGAGGCGGAGTTCGTGCTGTGCCCGGATTCCGGCCATTCAATCTCGGAAAAGGGCATTTCGTCGGCGCTGGTGGACGCCACAAACAAATTCGCGATCAGAGCGTCTAAAAGGGATTGAGCGTTTTTTAGTGAATCTTTCCCGATAACGCGGTATGATGGGCGGGTAACGAATAGGTGATGATATGGGAAGCTTCGGCACTACAGAAATAATATTAATCGTCGCGGTTTTGTTCCTGCTGTTTGGAGCGACTCGACTGCCTCAACTCGCAAAGTCGCTGGGCCAATCGAAAAAGGCGTTTAAGGAAGGGCTTCGCGATGCTGAGGAAGAAGAGAAGTCGGAACAGAAAACGATCGACTCAGCTGCGCCGGCCCCGCAGGTCAATCCAATCAGCGATGAGGCATTTGCCGATGAGACGCGTCGCCGCTCGGAAGCAAAAACGACTTAATTGGCTCGACCAAGACTAGCAAGGCAAGGAAACCCGTTTGATCGGTATTCCTTGCCTTTTCTATTAGCGTTGACTGGATGCCGCAACTTACTCGAGCGTTACGGTCCCGCTAGTTTTTCGATCCCGTCACGAGACCTGCTTTAACCGTGAATTTGAAGGACGTCGCGTCCTCCGCGTCGATCAGTTCAGCGAGTTTCGCAGTTGCTCTTTCTTTATCCGAGTCGGGCAGCGTATCGATCCAATGCGGCAGTAGGAAATCCTCGATCAGTGGTGAAGCGATGAACTCAGCCCCGTTTGCATATTCGAGGGTCTCAGTTTCGACAAACGACTCGACGTTCGTTAGGCCTGCCGCTCTAGCCAGCTCCTCGACACGCGTCTGCGTCGGCAACTCATTGATCATGGCCTCAACGGCAGCGCCGCTATCGCCTAGCTCTTGGGTGAAAAGCGCTTCCCAGAGCAGCGAGAATAATTCGCCAAAGCTGCCGGCGGCCGGGAAGAATACCGATACACGTGCCTTGGCCTTAGCGACTCGAACGGCATCTGCAACCAGCTCGCCAATCGCCGAGGGCGGCATCAGACTCGCATCGCCGAGCACGCTATCGAACGAATCATCCTCAAACCTGATCGTCGAGAAATCGACATCCGACTTCATCGCGATCGCTTTATCGCGGGCAATATTGAGAAGGTGGTCGTTCTCGCACATCGCAAACATCGCTGTCTCGTCGGCCATCTTTTCACGGATCGCAAAACAGTGATTGCCCGTCCCGGCGTTGAGGTAGAGAAAGTTGTCGGCTCCCTCGGCGATCTTCCACCGCCGGTCTACCAGGGCTGTAAATCGCTGTGTCCACTGCTCATCAATGTAGAGATCGCGCAGGAATGCGAGCTCTTTTTCGGTCTTCGCCATAGTTATATTTAATCGTAAAGCCAGCCAATTCGCGAAATGCGTGTTTGTCGCGCATCGAGCGAAACGCTTACCATTAGCGAGAATTGAAAAGACATGTGAAGGATCTTTTCGACGTTACGGGTAAGACGGGCGGCCTGCCGTTTCATTTCACGGCTGCCAGGCTCATAAGTCTGAATAAAGGCATTCGCTTTTTCGCTGGAGCCTTCAGCGTCTGCCTCGGGCTCTTCATCGTGTATGAAAAGCTGGTCGTCGGAGCCTAGTCCACAAAGATAAACTCGCCAAATTTTTCCGGCACATGAAACTGGGCTTCCGGGGTCATTGTCGGCGACCAGGCGAGATATCCGCGCGTCTCTCCCGAGCCGACTTGCCGGAACAGATTGCCGAGCCAGACGTCGCCAGCTTCCGGTTTCTTGCCGAATGCAGTCCACGGAATCTTCATGGCCATGACTACCGTTCCCGGCTCGATCTTCGCGAACGGTTCCATTCCGGATATATATTCCCAGTCCCTCGGCTCGTCCTTCGTCCAATCGACCATCAGATCGAGCCACTCGCCCGTCGGTGCGATCTCAAATTCGGCGTAACGCCGGGGGTCGTCAGGATCAGACGCCAGAAACAATTCGCAGACGTCGTGCTCCCAGAGCTGCATTGTCTTCGCGGCAACTTGTGGATGCTCGTTGACGTAAAGCGGCTCGGCCTGATGGGCGTCAAACCGAACAAAAAGCGCTGTGGAGGACCAAAGCAGCCTGACAGCAGTGCACCGTCCCCTGTTAGCGAGCTCACCACTCCACGCTTTATCGATCGGCAATACATCCGCCGCCGACCATGCCGGGTTGTCCAGGTCGGAAATCCAAATATCATCTCTGATGAAGTTAACTTTGGCCGAAAGGCTTGTCATTAGCAGACGGTTTACTTCACTCGGAACGATTTTAAAAAGTTTTGTATTGTTCTTGGATCCGGCGTGAACCAACCATCGGGCGCGCCATCAATCTCTCGCGCCATCCTGGACGCGTATTTCTTGTAGCGATCCGGATACTTATAGAACTCCGCTGCCCGATCACTTAGCGCAGAATCTGAAATGGCATCCTTGGGTAGATTGTTCACATCCGCGGGGAAGCTCATTTCTACAAACCACTCTCCGTCATCGGTTAGCCCCTGAAAGAAGTACTCCAACTGTTCGTTGTTGATCAGCGAATAAGCATCTTGACCAATTTGGGTTAGCATCAATAGTCCGCGGCCCCCGTTAAATTGGGTAATCCCAGCCTTGGCAAAGAAGTCGTGGTGAGCGTCCATCCAGCGCACATGCACCGGTTCTTCAAGTCCCCACGGCCTGACTTTCGAAGGATTCTTGATGAGCGATTCAAGCCTTTGATCGCGGTCTTCAACATACTGGGGAAATCGTGCGAATGCTTCCATGTATTCGGCGATCTTGAAAACTGAGATCAGTGCTTCGTCATCCGAACCGCGGTACTTTAGAACAAACTCGAGAGTGCGTCCACCGATACCGTCCGGTTTTATATCTTCGTCCTCAAGTTTCTCCGCCGGAACCATTGACACCTCGACCTTCTCGATCAAATCACGCTCGAAACTAAACCTCACGTTTTCGAAGGCTACCGTACCGTTAGTGAAAACTGTTGTCTCCGGCGTCGGTGCCAAAATCGCCGTGGGTTCAGATTCCAAACCGATCTCGTTGCGAGTCACCGCCGTCTGACATGCAGAAAACACCAGCGCGATCCCGAAAAGAAGTGCGATAATTCCGCCGCTACACTTGTCACACATAGGACTTGGCATCCCATTCATCAAAACAAAATCAACTACTCGTATTCAGAACTGTCTTAAACGCCATCTTTGCGAGCTTCCACGTACGATCCCAGTCGATTTTTCCGCCGTCCTCGCGGCCCATCAGCTTGTCGACAAAGACCTTGCGAAAATCGTTTCCTTCGCGCCGAAGCATAAATTCCTTGGCATACGGTTTGGCGGTCTCGAAGAAATTAAATTCGGGATCGGTGATGATTCCGATGCCCTCGAGCGTCATCAGGGCACGCATTATATATGTGAAATTCGACGGCAGGCGAAACGGATAGTCGTACATCACGTCCGCAAGGTCGTAGGTCAGCTCTTTGAAATTCACGTCCTTGAGCTTCCGATTCAGATGAAACTCGAACATCCGCTCGACGACCGGTTTCACGACCGACGGACTGGTACCCGGCTTCAAGAAATCCAGCTCTATCAAGTCCTGCGCGATACCGCCCGCGTCTTTACTGACGACATGGAAAAAAGCATCGATCATCTTCGACTGCAGCTGCGGCGAAATACGTCCGACCATGCCAAAGTCGAAGAATGCGATGCGTCCGTCCGACATCACAAGCAAGTTGCCCGGATGCGGGTCGGCGTGAAAAAAACCGTCCTCGAGCAATTGCTTGAGGTATGTCTTGATTAGGAGGCGATTCACCTTTGACGGGTCGATATCACGACGGGCCTGTTCCGCGAGATCCGTGACCTTGGTGCCGTGTATGAACTCCATCGTCAGCACTTTTTTAGAGGTTGCGTGCCAGTAGATCGTGGGCACGTGTATGTTATTCCAGTTCTTAAAATTTTCGCGAAACCGTTCGGCATTTCCGCCCTCGGCGACGTAGTCCATCTCTTCGTGGATAGTCGTGTCGAACTCGCCGAGCATGCCCGCCCAGTCAGCGTTTTCATTTAACTGGGGAAATCGCTCGGCAAACTTTGCAACCTTTTTTAGGATCACGATATCGCGACGAATCGTCGATTCGAGATTAGGCCGCTGAACCTTTACCGCGACCTCTTCGCCGGTTTTGAGTCTTGCCCGGTACACCTGGCCGAGCGATGCGGCGGCCACCGGCTCGAGCTCAAACTCATCGTAAACATCCGCTATTTTCCGGCCGAGTTCCGCCTCGATTATTCCGAACGCAATGTCATTCGGAAATGCCGGTACGCTGTCGACGAGTGTGCCGAGCTCTGAAACGAACGGAAGCGGCAGCAAATCAGCCCGCGTGCCCATCGACTGCCCCATCTTGATAAACGTCGGCCCGAGCTCGATCAATTTATCCTTGAGCCAGACTGCCTGCGTCTCCTGATTTGCCTCTTTCGAGCGCTGCGTTCCGACAAAGATGAGGCAAAGAACTGACAGGACCCGATGAAAGAGCCACAGGCGTATCGAGTAAAGATACTCCCCGTAAACGGCGAGGCGTGTCAGCCGTTCGGCCCTTTTCCTGCGGTCTTTTTTAGCCTTGATCTGCTGTGCCAGGTGCATGTCGAGCTGATCGAGGTAGAGATATAGTGCGAGTTTTGCGATGACCAGCGAGACGCTGGCTAGGCGAAGATATCCCGACACGCCGGCCCGCTTACTTTCCTCAACTCGGTCAAGTACCTGCGCCTCTTCAACGTGAGGATTGCCTGCCCGCAACTCGGCCGTAGGGACGAGTGTCCCGTTTACGTTGGTTGTCGCCGTTATCGCTGTCTTTTGAATTTCCGCTACCTTATCCATGCCCCGCAAATAATGGCCTTCTCTACATCAGATCCAGCATATTTATAACGCCGCGATGACGGAAATAGTTCCTGGCCCGCGCCGTATCGCGGCCTATCTGCGCCTTTAGCTCGTCAATGCCCGAAAATTTCTTTTCGTCGCGAATTCTATGCAAAAAACGCACTCGCAAGGCTGCCCCGTAGAGGTCGGCGTCGAAATCAAAAATGTACGTCTCGATTGACGGCTCGACGTCTTTTTCGAAAGTCGGACGAACACCGATATTTGTCACGCCCTTTCGCCAGACGCCCTCAATCAGCGTGGCGGTAGCATAAACACCATACTTCGGGATTACCCGATTCTGCGGTTTGAGGTTCGCGGTGGGAAATCCAATAGTGTGGCCGCGCCGGTCACCGCGAATAATCACGCCCTCGACGCCGTAAGGCCGGCCAAGCATTCTCCGGGCAAGGTTTGTACGCCCGGTGGCAAGTAACTCGCGAATTCTTGAGGAGCTAATTCTCTGTCCGCGTAGACGCACCTCATCAACCTCATCAGCGACGAATCCCAATTCGGCGCTCTGCCGCCTCAGCAGCTCTATGTTGCCGCCCCGATCTTTTCCAAATGCGAAACCTTTCCCGAGGTAAACCTCTTTCGCATGCAGGCGATCACGCACGATATCTGACAAAAAGCCCTCAGCCGCGCGCGAGGCGAACGCACGATCGAAAGGGATCACGATTGCCTGTTGAATGCCTAACACTTCGAAATTTGCGAGCCGTTGGTCGAGCGTCTGCAGGAGCGGAGGAGCGGTCTCAGGATGGAGCACTGCACGTGGATGCGGGTCAAACGTGATTGCGGTCGACACTGCCTTTACCGCCCTTGCGCGTTCCACGACCGTCTGCATTATCTGCTGATGGCCCAGGTGCAGCCCGTCAAAAACGCCCAGCGTGAGAACGGTTGGCCGCTGAATATTCGCGTTCTCAGTACCGTGAAAAATCTTCATCTACCAGTCGCCGAGGCATTTGCACGGCACCAGATAGTTTCTCACATAATCGGAGACCGACGCATCGAGTGGTCTGGCTATCACGAATTCAAACGCCGCCCCTGCTTAACGCTTGAGCGTTCGTTCTCTCGCTAGGCTATTTCAACGACCGGCTCGGCGCACCCACGCTCGATACATGATAAACCCCTTATCTCACAGGAGCGATAACAGGTTTGAACCTGGTTTTTGTGTCCCAGGATTGCCTTCGAATCAGTTTAACCGTGAGCGGGTCAAGCGTTCCTTCCGTATCGATGATGTCGATGAAGAGTTTCCGCGAATCGAGGGTAAATATCTTTTCGCGAAAATCTTTTTTCGCGTTTGGCGTCAAGGGAGCATAAACCGAATACTGACGGAGAACCTTTGCTTTTCTGCCTTTTGCTCGTTTCCTGATAACACTATGTTCGACGCTCTCGGGCTCCCTCCGTCCGTAAAAGCTCACCGGTCCGAAGCATTCGTATTCATCTGGCGTCCACGTCAGGCCATCGTAGCTGCAAAAGTTCTTACCGAAACCTACTTTAATCTGGTATTTGTGTGTCATCCTACCCTCAGTGACCGTCGTTCTCGTGGTCCGCTCGCGACCCTGCGCCTCACGTTCATGTACATCAGTCACAGTCGAGACAGTCTTTCCATTCTCAATAAACTCCGACGTGACCGTGAAGACAAATGGAAACGCCGCATTAGTTTCCGAAACGGCGAAACGGTACGCCCTGTCGAATTCATCCTTCGTGATCGACTGCGCCCGAACACTCGAACTGACAGCGAAGAGTAAAAGAGGGATTAAAAGTAGCTTGAATTTCATCTTTTGATTACCACTCCAAGATATAAGCAAACATCAGCGGGGCGACGATAGATGCGTCGGATTCGACTATGAATTTTGGCGTCGAGGCTTCGAGCTTTCCCCACGTGATTTTTTCGTTTGGGACGGCCCCTGAATAGCTGCCGTAACTCGTCGTCGAATCCGATATCTGGCAAAAGTATCCCCACACGGGGATGTTGTCCCGCTGCAGGTCCTGATGGAGCATCGGAACGACGCAGATCGGGAAATCGCCCGCGATACCGCCGCCAATTTGAAAGAAGCCGATCGTTGAATCGTCTTGAGCGTTATTTGTGTACCATTCGGCGAGCATCGTCATATATTCGATGCCCGTGCGCACGGTGTGAACGTTCTCGATGTCGCCGCTAATGACGTGCCCCGCGAACATGTTGCCCATGGTCGAGTCTTCCCAGCCGGGGACGACCATCGGCAGATTCTTCTCCATGGCGGCGTACATCCACGAGTCTTTCACGTCGATCTGGTAGTACTCCTCGAGCGAACCGTTTTTCAGCACCTGATACATGAACTCGTGTGGGTAATATTGGCGCCCTTCAGCCTCTGCCCGCGTCCAGACGTCGACCATTGCCTTTTCGAGTCGGCGCATGGCTTCGTGCTCAGGTATGCACGTGTCGGTGACGCGGTTCATGTGGCGGTTGAGCAAGCCTTGCTCATCTTCCGGAGTAAGATCGCGGTAGTTCGGTACGCGTTCGTAAAAGTCGTGGGCCACGAGGTTGAATAGATCTTCTTCAAGGTTCGCACCTGTGCACGAGATGATCTGAACCTTGCCCTGCCGGATCATCTCAGCCAGGCTCAGCCCAAGTTCGGCGGTCGACATGGCTCCTGCAAGCGTGATCATCATCTTGCCGCCGCCGGCGAGATGCGTGTTATAGCCCTCCGCCGCATCCACCAACGCAGCAGAGTTAAAATGCCGATAATGGTGCTTGATGAACTCGGTTATCTGACCACTCATATTCGCCAGATTATCAAAAACCACGAAAAGACACGAAAAAGCACGAACAGAAGCAACTTCCATTCGTGCTTTTTCGTGTCTTTTCGTGGTTAGTTCTTAAAAAGCCTCGCCGAAGCTCACCTCGCCAGCCACCGCTACCTGGTACGCCGAGACGCGCCGTTCGAAGAAATTGGCCAGCTCCTGAACGTCTTGGAGATCCATAAACGAGAACGGATTCTTAGCGCCGTAAACCTTTGGCATACCGAGCATGGCGAGACGTTGGTCGGCGACATACTCCAGGTACTGCCGCATATCGGCGATCGAAAGGCCGGGAATTCCGCCGGCGAGGATGTCCGCGGCAAACTGCATTTCGCATTCGACGGCTTCGTCGAGCATCGTCGCGATCTCGCGTTCCATGGAGACATCAAAAAGGTCAGGCTCCTCTTCGCGGACCTTTGTAACGACGTCGAGCGCAAATTTCATATGCGCCGACTCGTCGCGAAACACCCAGTTCGTGCCTGCCGCGAGCCCGTGAAGCAATCCCTTGGACCGCAGAAAATATACGTACGCGAAGGCGGCGAAAAAGAAAAGGCCCTCGATACACGTCGCAAAGCAGATCAAATTTAGCAGGAATTTTTGACGATCTTCGCGAGTCTGCAGGCTGTCGAGTTGATTGATCGACTCGATCCACTTGAAGCAGAACTCCGCCTTTTTGTGGATCGAGGGAATATTCTCAACCGCCGCGAATGCGGCCGCTCGTTCCTCGTGATTCGGTATGTAGGTGTCGAGCAGCGTCAGGTAAAACTGAACGTGAACGGCTTCTTCGTAAAGCTGTCGCGAGAGATACATTCGCGCTTCGGGCGAATTGATGTGCTTGTAGAGATTGAGAACAAGATTGTTCGAGACGATCGAGTCGCCAGTCGCAAAAAACGCGACGAGTCGATTAATCATGTGCCGCTCCGACGCCGTCATTTTGTTGCGCAGATCGTTGACGTCGGTCGAAAAATCGACTTCCTCGACAGTCCACGTGTTTTTGATCGAATTTTTATACATTTCATAAAAATCCGGATACTTCATCGGGCGAAGAGTAAGGTTGAAACCAGGATCTAGCAACATAGGTTCTTGTCCATTTTAGTGCCGGAGGCACGCCGGTGTGGTAGCCAGTGGTGAGCTGAGCAACCTCTGGGGGGCCGCATAAAATATTCATTCAAGCTCCGAAGGAGCGAAATCACCACAAGAATTTAGAGTCGTATTGAATCTTTCCGAACTCCAATAATTCCACGTACTCGCTCTGAAAATCCTTCTGTGCGTGATGATCGGCCTGATTGCGAATATAGTTCTTTACTTTCTCGAGGTTAGCGGCACTAACGGCGAATGCTCCGTAACCGTTTTGCCATGAGAAACTCGGGTTTCTTTCACGTCGTACCCATCCGGATGAGCCTGCCTTTAACTCGCGCATGAAATGATCAAGTCGATGCGAGGCGGTTAGTCCGACAAGCAGATGAACATGATCTTCAATACCGCCTATCGCCAGCGCGACGCCGCCGAGATTTCTTACAATGCCTCCGAGATAGCCGTAGAGGTCGCCCTTCAGATCTTCAGTTATCAATTTCGCACGTTCTTTCGTACTGAACACTAAATGAAAATGAAGCGACGTGTGAGTTGACGGCATACGATTACGCTCCGTCGGAGCTCAAATTTTCATGCTCAAATTGCCAGGGGTTCGCTTTCGCTCACCACTGGCTACCACATTTTGCCCCTTCGCGGCCTAGCCGCCCTCGATGCCGCATCATTCATCAATCTCACTTCTACATTTATTGGCATGCCTCGCACGCCTCGGGATTTTCCAAAGAGCAGACCAACGCTTCTTCATCCGTGTAAACCTTCTTCGGCGCTTCGATGACTGAAGCAATGTTGTCCGCTGCGGCGACCTGGGCGATGCGCGTTGCGGGCCGCGAGCGGAGATAGTACGTCGTCTTCAGGCCTTTCTCCCACGCGTACATATACATCGACGAGAGCTTGCCGATGTTTGGGCTTTCCATGAAGAGGTTAAGCGACGCCGACTGATCGATAAACGCGCCGCGATCCGCCTGCATATCGATGAGTGATCGCATCGGGACTTCCCATGCCGTGCGATAGATCGCTTTGAGGTCGGCCGGGAGCTCGTCAATATCCTGAACCGAACCCTCTGAAAGTTTGATCTTCGTCCTAATCTCATCTGTCCAAACGCCAGTGTTTTTCAGCTCCTGCACCAAGTACTTATTTATCTGGACGAAATCGCCCGAGAGTGTTTCGCGTTTGAAAAGGTTCGACACCTGCGGCTCGATACACTCGTAGCAGCCCGCGATCGAGGCGATCGTCGCCGTTGGGGCAATCGCGATCATTAGGCTGTTTCGCAGTCCGGTTTCCTTTATTTTTTCTCGCAGAGCGTCCCAACGCTCCGTGTCTTCGGGCGTCACGCCCCAGAGATCGAACTGCAGCTCACCTTTAGCCGCACGCGTATCCGGAAATGCGGGATGCGCTCCTCGCTCCTTTGCAAGATCGCACGATGCATCCAGAGCGGCGTAATATATCTCCTCCTGAATTTTTGCGGAGATCGCACGCGCCTCGTCCGAGTCGAAGGGCAGGCGAAGCAGGAAGAAAACGTCCTGCAGGCCCATCACGCCGAGGCCGATGTTTCGCCAGCGTTTGTTCGAATCCGCGGTCGACGGAATCGCGTAGTAGTTAAGATCGATTACCCGATCGAGCTGCTTTACGGCAAGCCGCACGTTACGCCGAAGCTTTTCATAATCGAACTCGTATGGAGCGCGGACACTCCTGTCCGCAAGGCTGTGGTCTTCCACAGCCTGACCGTCGGCCAGCGGGCGTTTGGACGCCGAGGCGGCGTCCTTGCGGACAGGAGTGTCCGCGTTCCATTTTATATAGCGTGCGACATTGATCGAACCGAGATTGCAGACAGCCGTTTCGTTTTCGTTGGTTACCTCGATGATCTCAGTGCAGAGATTCGAGAGATGCACGACATTCTCCGGCAGCGCCGTCTGATTCGATTTCTTGTTGCACGAATCCTTAAATGTCATCCAGCCGTTTCCGGTCTGGGCCATCGAACGCATCATTTTTGCGTACAGCTCGCGAGCCGGGACCTGCCGCATGAAAAGGCCTTCGTCCTCAGCATTTAAGTAAGCAAGCTCAAACTCTTCGCCGTAAAGGTCCGGGAAATGGGGCACGACCTTCGGATCAAATAGCGACCACACGCCGTCGACCTGGACCCGCTTCATAAACAGGTCAGGAATCCAATTCGCGAGATTAAGGTTATGCGTGCGTCTGGCGTCGTCGCCCGTGTTTTCGCGAAGCTCGAGAAAATCATCGATGTCGGCATGCCAGGTTTCGAGATAGACACAGCACGCGCCTTTTCGCTTACCGCCCTGATTGACAGCGGCAACGGACGAGTCGAGCGTCTTAAGCCACGGCACGATGCCGTTCGAGTGACCGTTCGTTCCGCGAATCAACGAGCCCTGAGACCGCACGCGGTGATAGGCGATACCGATGCCGCCCGAGAATTTCGAGAGCATTGCTACATCCGAGTACTTTTTGTAAATACTCTCGAGACTGTCCTGCGGCGAATCGAGCAGGAAGCAAGACGACAATTGCTCGTGCTGCGTCCCCGAGTTGAACAGCGTCGGCGTCGACGGCACATATTCGAGCGAAGAAAAAAGGTGATACAGATTGATCGCCTCCGACGGTGTCTCCGCGAGCCCGCACGCGACGCGCATCCAGAAGAATTGCGGAGTCTCGATCACGTCACGCTTTACCGGATTTTTTAATAGATAGCGATCGTACAGCGTTCGCAGGCCAAAGAATTCGAAAAGGTCATTGCGAGTATTGTCGATCGCGTCGTTTAGTTTGCGGCTATTGGCGATGACAAAACTTGCGACGCGCGTCCCGATCAAGCCTTCCTTAACGCCGAACGCGATCGATTGCGAAAAGGAATGAATCTCCTGATTGCGAACTTCCTTCTCGATGTACTGATTTAAGAGACGCGCACCGAGACGCGAATATTCCGGCTCCTCAAAAATCAAACTTGCCGCCGTCTGTATCGAGAGCTTGTCGAGCTCTTGGGTCGTCGCGCCGTCGTAGAGGCCGCTGATCGTCTTGGTCGCGATGCGGAGGCTGTCGACATGCGGCAGACCGGTGCAGCAACGCGTGATCGCCCGAACGATCTTATTAATATCGACCGGCTCAAGGCCGCCGTTTCGTTTTCGGACCTGCATTCCTGTCTGGGCCGAGTCATCCTGTTTTGTCGTGGCGGCCGTTCCTGAGTGAGTGAAGAATGTGTCCATAGTCGATTTTTCTAGAGCAAGCGGCGGCGGGATTTTGAGAGAGAAATCCCCGTGTCCCGGAGCGCGTGAAACAACAACCGAGGCCGCGTAAACTTGCTTATTTTTTGAGTTATGCAGGCGGGGCTTTGCCGCTAATTTTCAAAGTCAGTCCTGCAGTGGAATAGAATATATTGTACTCAAAGCAGGTTGTCAACACAAAATGTAGTGGTTTTAAATAAAGTCTATAAAACATCTATTTGCAACATTTAGCGCGCGGCTGCTCACGTTTCGCGTTAACGAGTTTTAACATTTTGGAAACACAAGGGGTTGTGGTTTCGGGGCGCGAAAAACGGGCGGATTTTGAGGGTTTATGTCTGCTCAACCACGAGCTGGTCGTGGGCGAACAGGACATTTTCGGGCAGCAGATTAGAGTCGCGTTCGTGCATTATATCGTGATTGAGGTGCGTGAGAAATGCGCGTTTTGGGTTGATGCGTTCCACGTATTCGAGGGCTTCGGTAAGACCGAGATGGGTCGAGTGAGGTTTGATCCGGACGCAGTCGAGTACTAGCACATCTAGGTCCTGCAGTGCATCAATGGACTCCTCAGAAATGAAATTTAAGTCGGTTGCGTACGCAAAGTCGTTAAAGCGATACGCGATCACCGGCAGCTTTCCGTGAATGACCTCTAGCGGCGTGACGGTCAGATTTTCGCTGATCATAAACGGCGCATTAGGTGTAACTATATGCGGGACGAGCTGCGGCAGGCCTCCGCCGAAATGAGTCGGATTGAAGATGTATCGGAATATCCTGCGAAGGTCGGTCCACGCGATTTCGTTTGCAAAGATCGGCATCGCACCGTGGCGAAAATTCAGCGGGCGAATGTCGTCTAGACCAAAGACGTGATCGACATGGCAATGAGTGATCAGAATGGCGTCGAGATAATCGATCTTGGCGCGCAAAGCCTGTTGACGAAAGTCGATGGACGTATCCACAAGAATCTTCTTATCGTCATGCTCAAGGAGGATAGAAACCCGCAGGCGCTTATCCCGCGGATCGTCGGACCGACACGTCTCGCACGAACACCCAATCGATGGCACTCCCGTCGATGTTCCGGTGCCGAGAAAAGTGAGTCTCATTCCATTGATTCTAAACCCGATTAGCGGGTTCCCACGAACGTCGCTAAAAGTTTTTCGGCCCCTTATGTAAGCTGTCGCACATTTGTTTGCGGCCAGGTGAGCAACGATTTACCTACTTGCTCATTATATTATCCGAGCGGAAAATCCCTTGACGAATTAACCGCTTGGATGATGGGGAGTAATCCAGGAGGAAATATTATGCACAGATCGTTAAAGCCAGCAATTGCATTCTTACTTGCAGTTTCTTTTAGTTTGGCCGTTTACACACAGGAAACGGTCACGAAAGTCGTAGTTAATCCCGACGGTTCATATTCCGTCATTGAATATCCGACGAATAAGGAAGTGGTCGTCACATTGCTGCCCAGCGATGGCGTCAGCAGCAGAGGCACTGCGCGTGTAATGCGTACAATGGCGGGGACCAAAGTCTTTTTTGATGTTGCGGGGGCGCCGGCCGATTGGAAGAATGTGTATGCATACGCCGTCGATCCGACCGGATCAACGACCATGCTAGGTCCCATCGAGTTCTCGAACGGCGTCGGAAAGGCCGAATTCACCACGCCGATGGCTAAGTTCATGTTGGTCGTTTCTCCGGCCGAGGGCCTGACCAACTATAGCCCAACGACGACGTATGTATTCCGCAGCGAGGTTCCGAAAGGCTACGCCATAGTGCCGCGTGCAATCACGGACACCACGAAGGCCGTGGCGAGCTCGCAGCCCGTCACTTCGAGCTATGAGGTTCCGATGCTGGGCGTGCCAAAGTTTAACGGCAAAACTACGGAGGTCCGTGTTAATTTTCAGGGCGACCTAAAGGGCCTCGAAGGGAAAGCTTACCTAAAGCCCAAGGGCGGAAAGACGACAATCAAAATGCGATTTGCGGATATGCGAAAAGCTCCGATGAATAAGCGTTTCGTCCTTTGGGCCTCGGGACCGGACGGTAGTTACACAAAGCTCGGCCAGGTGATCAATACCGGCGCCCGGGACGAGGCGGAGATCCGCAGCGAGACCGCGATGGCGGATTTCGGCTTGATGCTGACCGTCGAGGACGTGGATGTGGACAGGCCGACCAGCACTATCTACTCGCCTTTCACCGTTATAACCCGACCGTTGTAATCCGATAGCTGATGCAATGTGGACAGTGAAAAAGGCGGTCTTCCTATCGGAGGCCGCCTTTGCTATTTCGCACGTCATCCCGAGAATTATTTTTTCCCCAGAATGTCGTCACCCGAGAATTGCTTTGCCGCGCGTTCTTTCAGCTTTTCCTCGCTAGCACGGACAAGGTGCACGTACTGCATTTTTAGATCGCCCAAGAGCTGCTCGAGGAGCTTCGCTTCTTTCGGATGCAGATTTCCCTGGGTCTTTTCGCGAAGCATTGAGATCGTGTCGAGCCAGTATTTTCCGCTGTCGAGGTCCAGCGACCGCTGGCCGGTTGCTGGATGCGGGATCGCGCCTAGAGCTGCGGCGGCATTTGTTGCGAGCGTCGAAAGAAAATTCACAAAACTCGCCGGGTCCTTTGCTCCGGGCAAATCTTCGTCGCCCTCTTCGCCTTCCGCGTCCTCCGGCGCCTCGGGAACGGCCTCTTGGACGGCGGGCTCGGGAGCCTCGACTTCCTTGGCCGCCGGTGCGGGTTTCGTAGGCTCCACGGGTGCGGCGTCGAGCGTGACGCCTTCCCGGACGGAGCCGTCGGAGTTAAACTTTCGCTTGTCCGCTACCTTGTAATGTACTTCTTCCTGTTCGTCTTCGTGACCGATCATAATTTCCTTCTGCTTTGTTACGATATTATCATCTGACTTTCGCACGATATAGCTCACACTAGGATGGCACAGGCATTTGACGATTTAGTTGCGGTGATGGCGAGGCTTCGGGCTCCCGGCGGCTGTCCGTGGGATGCGGAGCAGACACACCGCACGCTTGGGCAATACCTGCTCGAGGAGGCGTACGAGGCCTTTGACGCTATACAGGAAGCTGATGCGACCGGCGACACGACAAATCTCCGTGAGGAACTGGGCGACGTCCTGCTGCAGGTTGTGTTTCATTCTGAAATCGCAGCCGAGCGAGGCGACTTCACGGTGGACGACGTCGCGGCCGGCGTCGCGGAGAAGTTGATCCGCCGTCATCCGCATGTATTTGGCGAGCTCGAGATCACGACCGCCGACGAGGTTCTCGACAATTGGGACAAGCTCAAGGAGCACGAACGAGCGACCAACGGTAAACCGAAAAAGACCCAAGAATCGCTGCTCGATGACGTGCCCGTGCATTTCCCCGCATTGCTCGAAGGCCTAAAGCTGACAAAGAAGGCCGCTAAGGTCGGATTTGACTGGGACGATACCGAACAGATATTTGCCAAGCTCGACGAAGAGGTTCGTGAACTCCGCGATGCGATCATCTCGGGCCAAAAGGCAGAAATGGCAGAGGAGATCGGCGATCTGCTTTTTGTCGTGCAGAACCTTGCCCGACGATTAGAGGTCGAGCCTGAGACAGCGCTGAAGGAGACTAACCGAAAGTTCAGAAAACGATTCGGCTTTATCGAACGCTGTTTGAAGAGCGAAGGTCGTGATCTCGAGTCCGCGACGCTCGCTGAAATGGATAGTTATTGGAATGAATCGAAAGCACGGATTTAACATGGCCCGTGTTATTGTTATTTGAGCCAGACGTCTAGCTCAGTAGTCCGATATTACAATCAGACGCTATCGTTAATTGTTTGAGAATAAAATTGACTTCTCAGACCTCCAGGCGTAAGGTATCCCTACTTCACGTTCACGCAAAAATTCAGTTTTGGTTAATTAGGAGGATCGAAGGATGAAGAAGAATTACGGATCGCTATTGCTCCGCAATCTTACGGGTTTTGGCTTAGTCGTTGCCCTGATCTTAACGTCGTCTATGGTGTCGCTGGCTTCGGGCGGTGCACTTTCGGGCGAAATCACTGTATCGGGTCAGAGGGTCGACGGCGTTTCCCCCGCGGTTTCGCTCAACGGCGAGAACGTATTGAGCGGACGCACATTTTTTAACTCGGCGGTTATTTCAACGCCAGAAACAAGCTCTGCCACGATTAACCTCGGCAAGCTCGGTCGCATCTCGATGTCGCCGAACACGAGCCTGAGCCTAACGCTCGCCGACAATTCGATCTCCGGTGACCTAACCTCTGGTTCGGTCCAGGTTTTCAATGCTGAAGGCGTTGCCGTAAGCATTCGCGGTAATGAGGACTCTGTCACCAACGATGCAAGCCAGGCCGGCGAGGTCTCGGTCGACGTCACTTCCGGTTCGACGGTTGCCACGAGCACCGAGAGCGCTGTCTATGTCAACGGTGAGCCCGCCGCTGCTCAGATGTCTAAGAAAAAGAAGCGCCGCTGGATCATCTTCGGCGTAATCGCCGGAGTAGTTGCAACGGCCCTCATCATCTACGCTGTCACGCGTGACGACGACGATGTAACGAGCCCGAGACGCTAGTCGAAACATTTACCTTTCAAAAGAACAAGGGCACGGATGATCTATTTACATCCGTGCCCTTTCTTTCCGAATACGACCGAAGCCCTTAAAGCGTAAACATCTCGATCAATCTGTCTGACACAAGTTGCCGAGATGCGGCGTCTATCTCGCCGATCTTTTTCACAAGCCGGCCTGCATCGACTGTACGCATTTGATCGAGAACGACAACCCGCCTTCCGTTAAGAAATTCGACAACAATTCGCGTTGGATAATCGGTCTCTCCGGACGATAGGGGTGCGACGATCGCCCAGGTGAGCGAGACATTCATTTCGTCCGGCGACACGATGACGCAGGGCCGAGTGTTCTTCGGCGAACCAGTCACGTCTGCATCGAGATTGAGCAGGTAGACGTCGAAACGCTTCACCATTGCCAGCGCCTCCGATCAAACTCGGAAGTGGTTTCGAAATCTGCCAGCTCGTCGTCCTCGTGATCGATCATCTCTTTTATCTTCTCGGCCCAGCCGCTGCGCGGGTTTTGCAGTCCGCGGATGAGGATACCGTCCTCGTTTAGAACGAGATCGACTTCGCCTCTGATTCCACTCTCTTCGAGCAGGCCCTTGGGCAGTCGGACGCCCTGAGAATTCCCGATCTGAATGATCTGGCTTTTCATAATTACATCGTAATTACATTCGCCTAGCCGGTCAAAGTCCGATTGTCTCAACGCCGCCCATAAAGGGACGCAACGCCGCCGGGATGTCGATAGAACCATCCGCTCTCTGATAGTTTTCGAGGATGGCGATCCACGTACGTCCGACAGCCAGCCCACTTCCGTTTAAGGTATGGGCAAACTCGGGCTTATCTCCGCGGGCACGCCGAAAGCGAAGGTTCATCCGCCGAGCCTGAAAATCACCGCAGTTCGAGCAGCTCGAAATCTCACGATAGGATTTCTGCGAGGGCAGCCAGACCTCGATATCGTAGGTTTTGCGAGCGCCGAATCCCATATCGCCGGTCGAGAGTACGACCGTGCGGTAAGGGAGTTCGAGCAGCTGCAGCATTCTCTCGGCGTCGGCCGTCAGCTTTTCGTGTTCGTCCTCCGAGCTCTCAGGCAGGCAGACCTTTACAAGTTCAACTTTCTCGAACTGGTGCTGCCGGATCAGCCCGCGGGTGTCACGCCCGTAACTTCCCGCCTCGCTTCGGAAACACGGCGTGTACGCAGTGTATTTCTTTGGTAAGTGAGCCGCCTCCAGGATCTCGTTGGCGTGATAGTTCGTTACCGGCACCTCGGCCGTCGGGATCAATGCAAACTCACGCTCGTCCTTGATGTGAAAGAGATCCGCCTCAAATTTCGGCAGCTGATTCGTCCCAAAAAGGGCAGTGCGATTGACGAGAAACGGCGGCAGCGTCTCTGTGTATCCGTGCTCACGCGTATGCACGTCGAGCATAAAGTTGATGAGAGCGCGGCTCAAACGTGCTCCCGCACCGTTCAGGATGGCAAATCTCGAACCCGCGATCTTCGTCGCTCGCTCGAAGTCGAGAATCCCGAGGGCCTCACCCAGATCCACATGGTCTTTGGGCTCGAAATCGAATTCTCGAGGCCTTTCCCAACGCCGGATCTCCACGTTTGCACCTTCATCCGTGCCGACAGGGACGTCGTCGGCCGGAAGGTTTGGCAGTCCCGCGAGCACTTCGTGCATAGCCGATTCGGCCCGATCTCGCTGGGCCTCAAGCTCGGCCTGTTTCTGCTTGATCGTCGCAACTTCGCTCTTCTTTGCCTCCGCATCGGCTTGGTTTCCCGCTTGTATGAGGGACCCGATATCCTTGGTGGCCGCGTTTCGCTGCCCATTCAGCGAGTCGACCGCGCCGATCACACGACGCCGCGCCTCGTCGAGCTCGATAAAATTCTCAAGAGATTCAGCGGGGAAATTGCGATTTTGCAGGGCCTGTCTGACCGAACCCAGATTATCCCTAACGAAATTGAGATCGAGCATAAACGTAAAAATGCGGTTACCGGCAGTGCTTATCGAACAGGTTGTTTCCTTAATATTTATGCCTTAAAATCTAAAGTTTGCCTAATTTCGCGTGGACTTCGCCGTCCGAGGGCACTTTAGAGCTATGGCTAACAAGATTCGCAAGGCTGTTTTTCCCGCCGCCGGTCTCGGCACGAGGTTTTTACCGGCGACCAAAGCGTCCCCAAAGGAAATGCTTCCGCTGGTCGACAAGCCGCTAATTCAGTATGCCGTTGAGGAGGCCGTCGCGAGCGGCATCGAGTCGCTTCTCATCATTACGGGGCGTGACAAGACGGCGATCGAGAATCATTTCGACATCTCGTTTGAACTCGAGCATGTCCTGCGCGAAAAGAACAAGACAGAAATGTTCGAGCAGGTTCGTGCGATATCGGACATCGCGCGCATCAGCTACACGCGACAAAAGCAGGCGCTAGGGCTCGGCCACGCGATCTATCAGGCAAAGGATTTTGTTGGCAATGAGCCGTTCGCCGCATTGCTTGCCGACGATGTCGTCGACGCCGAGATACCGGCACTAAAGCAGATGATCGACGTTTTTGAGAAATACGACGCTCCGGTCATCGCAACGATGCAGGTAGAGGGAGAAGCGATTTCCCGGTTCGGCGTGATCGATGCGGAGGAAGTTGAGCCGAATGTCTTCAAGATTAAGGACATGGTTGAAAAACCGGCGTTCGCGGATGCGCCATCAGATCTCGCAATCATCGGTCGATACATTTTTACGCCGGACATCTTTGACGCAATAGAAAAAACTGAGCCCGGTGCCGGCGGCGAGATTCAGATCACGGATGCCATGCGCGCTTTGCTGAAAAGCCGTCCCTTTTACGCGGTCAAGCTGGATGGCGTTCGTCACGACGCTGGCGATAAGCTCGGCTTTCTGATCGCAACCGTCGAGTTCGCGTTAAAACGAGAGGATCTCGGACCCGCCTTTTTGAAGTATCTAAGGTCCGCGTGCGATCGAGTTAGTTAGCGGAATTAAATAAATGTCCCTCGCGACCATCGAAGAGGCCGTTGCAGATATTCGCGACGGCAAAATGATCATAATCGTAGACGATGAAGATCGTGAGAACGAGGGCGATCTCGTCTGTGCGGCCGAAAAAGTGACGCCCGAGATCGTTAATTTTATGGCGTCGCATGGGCGCGGCTTGATCTGCCTGCCCATGACAGAGGAGCGTTGCGACCAGCTTCAATTGTTTCCGCAGACTGCCGAGAACACGTCGAGCATGGGCACGGCGTTTACAGTTTCGATTGAGGCCCGCGAGGGCGTTACGACGGGGATCTCAGCAGCCGATCGGGCAACGACGATCCTCACTGCTGCCAATCCCGAATCCAGAGCATCAGATTTGGCACGGCCGGGCCACATCTTTCCGTTAAGGGCCAAGAAAGGCGGTGTCCTAGTCCGCGTCGGCCAAACTGAGGCCAGTGTCGATATCGCGCGCATCGCAGGCCTGACTCCCGCCGCTGTTATCTGCGAGATAATGAATGACGACGGCACAATGGCTCGTCTGCCCGAGCTCCGCGTTTTTGCTGAGAAACACGCTCTAAAGATCATCTCTGTTGCCGACCTCGTGAAGTACCGCGTTGCAAAGGAAACGCTAGTACGGCGCATCGTCGAGACCGATTTGCCGAGCGAGTACGGAAGCTGGCGGACGGTGCTCTATGAGAATGTGATCAATGGCGAGACGCACGCGGCGTTCGTACTAGGCGACGTTTCGGGTACAACCGAGCCCACGCTAGTTCGCGTCCAAACTGAGAACATCACCTTCGCGATGTTCGGTTCGACAATCGGCGAGGCCCGCTCTGCGGTCGGCAAGACTCTGAGTGAAATTTCGAGCGCTGGCCGCGGCGTTATCCTATACTTACGACAGCGGGAGAACAATCTCGATCTAGTCAATCAGTTACGGACCTACGCCGTGATGAACGATACTGGCGTCGACTTTCAGACTGCGAAAGCCGAAACTGGCTACGGTAAGTTTCACGATCTCGGCATCGGCGCCCAGATTCTGAAAGACTTGGGCGTTACGAAGATCTCTCTCCTGACAAATCGGCCTCCGCGAATGAACGCGATCGAGGCATTCGGCTTGGAGATCGTCGACACTGTCGGCGTCTAGTTTCTAGTGGAAGAACAGAACGGCGAGAACAAGGTGGACGAACGCGCGGAGCGGCAGGGGCGGCCTGTATTTACACGGCGCAATCTGCTCATTGCATCTGGCATCGCCGGCATCGCTATTGTCCTTCTCATCCTGCTAGGCTACGTTTCCTACCGAGTCGGAGTATTCGACGATTACATTAAGGGGCAGTTCGTCGCCAAGATGAACGACATCGGCGTCGAATTTACGGCGGACCGTTTTCTCGTAACTGCATCCCCGCTCCAGCTAGTTCTCGAGAATGCGACTTTTACCGACAAGCTAACCGGTGAAAAGCTCTTCTTCATCCGAAACGCCGAGCTCGATCTGACGGTGCTTGATCTGCTGGCATGGCGCACCTCACGCGACATCAGCATCGAGAAATCGACGATTCGGGGCGCCGAGCTCTGGGTGAGATTCGATGAGAACGGCCGTTCGAATTTTGCCAATCTGAATTTGGTAGAAGACGAGCGCGGCTCCGCCGTCAACTTTAAGTATGAATCGGCGAAGATCGACATACAGGACAGCGTCGTTCATTTCGGCGATCTCTCCCGAAGCCTATCCGCCAACGCCAATAACGTTTCGATGGCACTCGCGCCCACCGGGACGCTGACGGCGGACGGGCAGAATCGATATCAATTCGACATCTCGTCGACCGGCGGGGACTTTACATATGACGGCCGCAGCGTCGAGCAGATCAATATTCGCGCCGTGGGCATTGCTGACGACAAGGGCGCCGAGATTCAGCAGTTTAGCGTCGGCACGCCTCTGGGCGAGATAGCTGCGAATGGAGTTGTCACCGACTGGGCAAATCCGCGATACGACCTCGATGTCGAGTCGACGGTCGACTTGACTCAAACGTCGATCACGTTTGCGACGGGCACGGCCCTGCGCGGCGTAGGTAATTTTAAGGGACGCCTGACGGGGCGGGGCGAGACCTACCGCGTTGAGGGCAGGATCGACTCTGAAGCACTGCGAGCCGACGGCGTTTACTTAAAGGCTGTCAACGTAAACGCGACCGTTGAGGGCACAAACGAGAACTACGAGGCGAATGGAAACGCCGTAGCCGAGATGCTGACATTCGAGGATTTCAAGATCGATTTCCTTAAACTGTCAGGCAATGTCCGCGGTACCGGAACCGATTTTCGTTGGGTAGGTGAATTGCAAGCGGCGGCGGCGAAAACCGGGGCAGCAACGATCGCAGGACTTTTCCTCTCAGACGCGGTCGCCGAATACAAGGACAATCAGCTCGTCGCCTCGGCCGGGAACGCACGCGCACGGAAGCTCAGGGTCGGCGATCTGCAGTTTGCGGATTTGCGGACACGCGGCCTGCGATTCTCGATGCCTAACGGAAATGTGAATCTGTCCGCGCCGAGTGCCACGATCGGATCGCTTGTCGCGGACGGCTATCGACTCAATGGAATCTCGGGCCAAGACCTGAGGATAAGGGACTCTGACGGCGTGACTGACATTAACGCCCGGAATCTTCGCTCACAGAACGCGAGAATTGCAGGTGCGAATGTTAACGACCTGCGCGCCGATCGATTTGCCTTTCGCGACCTCGCGTCCCGGTCTGACGTTGATCTGACGAAAGTGCGGGCTTCTCGCGTCGAAGCCGATGGAACGGTCGTCACCGGCGTTGAGGCACCGTTGATCTCGATCGACGACACGGGGGAATCTACGATCGTCTACGCCGATAGATCTCGCGTCGCAAGGGTCGATGCCGGCTCGGTTGTCCTCGGCAGTCTGAATATCGCGGGGATTCGGCTCTCGATACGCGATGGCCGCGTCGAAGGCCGATCCGACGACATCCAGGCAGGCGACATAGCGCTCGCCAAGAGTTCGGCGCTGCCGTCTGGCGGATCGATGGCGAACGTGAGCATTAAGCGCCCCGTCTTCGTAGTAGAGCGGGCCGGGCGTTATCGGGCCTCTGCGGACATGAGTATTGGCGGTGGAACGCTCGGCACGATATCGCTCGGCGCCGCGACCGCTGCCGTCAGCGTAAACAACGAACGCGTCGAGCTCAACAACCTAGTCGCCCAGGTGATGGAAGGGCAGGTCAACGGCGTCGTTAGCCTTGCATTCAATTCGCGTTCCGAATCGAAGATCGATGCGGCCTTCACTGAGATCGACCTCTCGAAGCTCGTCGCGCTTCAGAGCGGTCGCGTGATGCCTTTTGAAGGAACTGCGACGGGTGACGCCAAACTGACCTTGCGCGGTACGGATATCAAGACCACGAGCGGAACGCTAAACGCCGCTATCATCGCTAACGCTGGTACGGCCACAAGCGGCACTGTGCCGGTAAACGGAAACGTCGATCTCGTGGCTGACAACGGGCTCTTTACGATTCGCCAGGGCCAACTCCGCACGGAAAAAAGCGAGTTGAACGCAACTGGACGCTTCGATTTAAATGACGATGAGTCGAACCTAACGGTCGCACTTCGTTCGACCGACGCCTCCGAGATCAAGCGCATTCTGGATGTCACCGGTGTCGCACCGGAAGTCTCAGAGCATATGGATTCGCTCGAGGCGGAGCTTGCCGGCAATCTCTCATTCGACGGCACGATCACAGGCAATTTTTTCGATCCAACGGTACAGGGCCGCGCGTCGCTCGACTCGCTCGTGCTAAAGCAGCGCGATATCGGCAGCGTCGCAACAAACATCAACGTCAATCCGTTTGGTATCGAACTGACGAATGGAAGGCTCAATGAGCGGGCCGGCGGCACCGCTGACTTTTCTGTCTCGATCCCGAGTGGCGGCGCCAACAATGTAAGCGTCAAGGCCACTCTAACTAACGTCAACGCCGGCAACCTCCTGGCTGCACTCCCAATTTCGCTTCCCGGACAACTACGCGATTTCAACGGACTCACGTCCGGTACAGTTGATATTTCCGGCTTGCCGAGCAATGCAAACGGCCGCGTCGATCTTGCATCGACGAATGGCACGATCGCAGGGCAATCGTTTGACGGTTTGACGGCAAAGGCAACCTTCGCGGGTTCGCGAATTAATCTCGAGACGGGCGAGATACGATTTGGTGCCGGACGCCTTTCTGCTGTTGGAAACTACGACACGGCTACTTCAGCGGTTAACTTTGACGTGACGGGCCAGCAAGTTCCTATCGGCCTCGTGCTTGGCGTCGTACCTTCTACCGAAGGCCTTCCGCCGATTAACGGAACGCTCGATCTGACCGCAAAAATCACCGGCCAGGTTGACCAACCGGCCACGCTGAATGTTGCCTTTCAAGGCAGCGGTGCCGGCGTTACGATCGGCGAGAATGCACTGGGCGAAGTTACTTTTAACGGAACGACCACAAATCAAATCCTGAATGCACAGATCGCCGCGAATCTCGGCGGCCGCAGGCAGACAATCGATGGCACGGTAAATTTTGCCGATGAAAATCTGCCGGTCAGCGTACGAACCGTTTTCGACCAGAGCCCGCTCGCCCCGTACATAGCGCTGGTGCCGCAGCTGAAGGGCGTTCCTGTGGACGGCGTAGGCACCGGGACGATCAATTTCGGCGGCAACCTGCGAAAGCGTAACGACGCGGGCGAGCTGGTATACGACTCTGCGAGCCTTAGCGGTACTGCGGAGTTTTCACAGCTCTCGCTCAACATCCAGGGCGCGCCCATCGCTGCCGTCGAGCCGCTTTCGATACGAATTAGTTCGCGGGAATTGGTCTTCGAGAATGCAAAGTTCGCCGGGAGCGGTTCTAACGTTGCGATCTCGGGCACGAAGGCCTTTACGGATGACGGCATCAATAATCTCTCTATCGAGGGCCGCATCAACCTGAATCTCCTTAACCTCGCGACGACCGACACTTTCTTCGCCGGCGTCGCAGACGTGTCGATGAGGCTTGCCGGACCTAACAAGACGGCTCGATTGTCCGGAACGGCATCGACGGAGAATGCTTCGGTTGCTGCGTTTATCGGCAACGATCGATTGACGCTCGATCGGATCAAGACACGCATAATTTTCACATCCAATCAGGCCGAGATTGCATCGATGACCGGTTACCTCGGCGGCGGCCTGTTTACTGCTACGGGCGGAGCATTGCTTAACGGGCTTAGTGTCAGTGCATTCCGCATCTCGCTCAATGGTGACAATGTGACAGTTCCCCTGCCGCAGGACTTCATCACCACAGGCAACGCCCAGCTCGAGATTTCAGGGACGCGACAGGGCCGCACTGACAGTCTGCTGGTAACGATCGCCGGGCGAGTCCTCGCGAGCCGCAGCCTGTATTCAAAGGATATCGACCTCGCAAATATTTTTGGCTCGCGGCCCGAACGTTCTATCTCGAGCGGCCGGAGCTTAATGCGGCCGCCGCGGTTTGATATCGTGATCGAGGGCCGCGACGCATTAGTTGTACGCAACAACATCGCCGATCTGACGGCTTCGGTTTCGCTGGTATTAACTGGCGATGCGAATCGCCCGCACCTAACCGGACGCATCACAGCGAACAGCGGAACGCTGCTATATCGCAAGGATCGATATGTCGTGCAGCGCGGCGTGCTCGAATTCCCGCCAGATACGACAGAGATCGATCCCATCATTAACCTTCAGGCGGAGACCGAGATCGGCGGCTATCAGATCTTCGTAAATCTCGCCGGTCGACTTAGCGACACCGAGCAGCTGCAGGCCAACGTCCGGTCGAGCCCTGCACTGCCGAGCGATGACGTTGTATCGCTGATCACGACCGGTAACCTTTCGAATACGGCGGGCGGCATTCCCACATTGGCTCAAACCGGCATCAATACCGCTGCGGAGATATTGACTGATCAGATTTTCAACAATCCGATCCGAAAAGCGACCGACAGGCTCTTCGGACTCAACGTGTTTGAGATCGACCCGATTATCTCCGGCCAGACTGCAAATCCGACGGCTCGGCTGACGGTTGGCCGGCAGATAAATAACAACCTGCGGGTGACCTACGCGACCAACCTTTCCCAGGATCAGAACCAAGTGCTCGCATTCGAGTACAGAGTCTCGAATAAGCTCTCTTTTGTCGCCCAGTATGAACAGCGCAGTCTGAGTAACGTCACTAGAAAACGTGACAATTTTAGCTTCGAGATACGCTTTAGGAGGAGATTTTAGGCTTTGCCGACACGTCTCCAAAACGGCTTTTTCCGCGGCGGTGCACTGCGCCTGGTGCTGGTTTTTTCTATTGCGCTTTGCGCCTTCTGTTCGCTCGCTTCCGCACAAAATAAGTTTGAGAATCGTCGTCTCGCGGAGGTTAAGATATCCGACGCGAATGGCGGACTGGCCCAGCCCACGGCCGACACTTTTCAGACCATCATTACAGACACGCTCGGGGCCACCTATTCCACCACAAAAATCCGCGACGCTTTGGGCGCCCTGTACGAGACCAAGCGAATCGCCACGATCAACGTTATCGCGACCGATGCGGGCGAGGCCGTTAATCTGCTATTCGAAATAAAGCTCAAGGCACTCGTCGATAAGGTAACGGTGCAGCTCGCAGACAGCGTGGGCGACAAGGTAACCGAGCAGGAACTACTGTTTAAGCTCGACATTCTCGCCGCCGGGACCCCGATCACCGAGGCTGCTCTCCGCTCAAACGCGGACACGATCCTCGATTACCTTCGCTCCCGCGGCTTCTACCAATCCGAAGTCACGTATGCCCAGACGAAGGTCGGCACCGGCACGGACGCAGCCATCGTGTTTATCGTCAAACCAAACACACAGGCAAAGGTCGAAAGTTTTAAGATCACCATTGATGGCCTGAAGACGCCCATCGCGCCTGACGATCTCCAGCTAAGGCCTGGTTCCACTTTTTCACGAGAGCGTCTGAACAAAGACGTTGAAAAGGTACGAGAGATCCTGCGCGACAGCGACTTTGTCGCCCCAATCCTCGATGACGCCCGCGTTCTGTATGACAGCGAGAAAAATGTTGTAAATATCGAACTCGTCGGCAGAGTAGGGCCCTCGGTGCTTGTAACGGTCGAGCCGAAGGAGGCGGAACTCGGGAGCTCGACGTTGAATCGGCTGCTGCCGGTGAAACGCGAGGGCACGGTTGACTACGCCGCGATCGTCGAAGGCGAGCGCCGCCTCGAGAATCACTATCAGGAAAATGGTTACTTTTTCGCAAACGTGACGCCAGTTTGCGCCGTCGATCCCGCCCTTCTCGACACTCAATCCGAGGTGTTGCCAAACGAAACGGAATTTTTGTGTTCGACGCTCGCGAGTTCAGATCTGACAAACCGCACGGTCGCTATCAAGTACCGAGTAGAACTAAATCGCAAACTAAAACTCACAAGCATTCGAATCCGCGGAACGGATAAGTTTACGATCGACGACGTCCGCACTACGCTCAAGTCGCAGGAGGCAAATGCCTTCGGATACATTCCGCTGTTCGGTTATGGACGGGGCTACACGAGCAGGACCATTCTTGACGAAGACGCTGCGACCCTCCGCTCGATAATGGTAGAGCTCGGGTATCGCGACGCGCAGGTGCGGGCCAATCAGGGTGTCTCGGCCACAGGCGATGACAGCCTCATAATCACTTTTCAGATAGAAGAAGGGCCGCGGACCTTTGTAAAGGGCGTGAGTATAATTGGCAACTCGGCGATCGACACCGCAACACTCCTTGCCGAGATTCCGGAGATTGACGGAACCAACTTCTCGAGAGCGAAATTCAGAAACGCCGTAAGAAAACTCTCGGCCTACTATTCGGAAGCCGGCTATTACGACGCCCGTGTCGCCTATACAGTTCAGGACATTCCCGCAGCCACGGACCCGCTCCGAAAAGAAGTTAGCATCGAGTTCAGAGTATCGACTGAAGGTAAGAAGGTCCGCATCAATCGAGTGCTGACAACCGGTTACGAGAAGACCAAGCCTGCAGCGATCCTCAGAGCGGCGACGCTAAAACCAGGCGAACTGCTTAAGTCGAGCGACGTCTATACGACAGAGCAGAATCTCTATTCGACCGACGCTTTTGATCGCGTCGACGTTAAAGTCCAGACCGTTGGAACCGGCGCGGCCGCCGGCGAACGACTGACGGATATCGTAATCGGAGTAAATGAGCAGCCGGCGCGCTTGTTGACATACGGAGGCGGCTATTCTACCGACGTGGGCGTAAACGGCTTCGTCGACATTCGGCACGTCAATCTTTTTGGCAACCTCTGGCAGGGCGGCGCCCGTCTTCGGGTCAGCCCTCGGCAGCAGCTCGCTCAGATCGATTTTGTAAATCCGCGATTTATCCGCGACGGGCCAAAAAGATTTGCCCCGCTGACCATTACGGCTCAGTATCAGCGGGACTCTACGGTAACCAGATTCTTCCGCTCGGCCTTTGATAAGGGCACGTTTGGAATTGTCCAACGGGTCGATAGCGAGGGAAATCCGATTGACGATTTTGGGGCGGAGACTAGCAACCCGACGCTCAATCGCCTGACGTTTACGGCAGAGACTCGGCGGACACTCAGTCGTAAATCACGCACCATCGCCTTCGCTCGCTACAAGTTTGAGGACGTCCGCATCTTCAATGTCGAGAGCCTCCTGATCAAAGAGTTGATAAAGCCGGATTCTCGCATCCGAACGTCCGGTGTAGGCGTAACGCTCGCGCGCGACACCCGTGAGAATTGCTCGGTGCGGACGTCTCTACTTGAGCTGCTCGCTCGCGGCGAGCCAAACGCCCCGTGCAAGTACAGCGCCAGCGACCCGACCCGCGGCAGCTATCTGGTCGCCGAATACAATGTTTCGCTACCCGCTCTTGGAGCGAACATCGGCTTTCAAAAGTTTCAGGCCACCTACAGCTTTTATTATACGTTTCCGGGTTTTCGAAACACCACGATCTTCGCTCGCGGCATTCTCGGAATGGCTACTGTGTTCCAATCCGAGGACCGATTTCCCGCTCAATTCTCCGACCTGAACGACACCCTGCCTATAAGCGAAAGATTTTTTGCGGGTGGCTCGAACACGCTGCGAGGGTTTGATTTTGAGGAAGCTGGGCCGCGCGTGGTGGTCGTTCCGCAGGGAATTTTTCGAAACAGCCGAGGCGATCAGGTGCGACTCGATCCATTCACAATTCCATTTGGCGGGAATGGATTGGCGGTCGTGAATGTGGAAGCCCGCGTGCCTCTAACCGATTCTATTCGAGCCGTCCCCTTCTACGACGGCGGCAACGTATTCCGTCGTGCGGGAGATATTTTTAAGGCGCCGAGCGTCGCTCCGGGAGATGTTATAAGGCAGAATCTCAGAGCGGTGTGGACTAACACCGTGGGCCTCGGGCTCCGACTCAAAACGCCCGTCGGCGGCGAGTTTGGCGTGGACTACGGTTATCTGCTAAATCCGCCGCGGTTTCTAATACCGCAGGCCGTAGGCCCGAACGCAATTTACCAACTGCCGCGGACCCAGCTGCACTTCAGATTCTCGCAGGAATTCTAGTCTAATTCATCGCCGTCGAAGCCATAATATGCGATTCGTTTAGCTCGACGATCAAGCTGTCGCCCGCGGCTTCTTCGTGAGGAGGCAATGGCATAGGGAAGGCGGCGGCACAAGGCGTGTGCCAGCCGGCAGAATCTCGTAACATGTTGTAAAGGCTGGTTTTGAGTCAGCTGGGCGAGCGACTAGTTAGTCATTCTGACCGATGAGGCCCGACGTGAATACGCATAATTACCGACTTGGTCAGTAGCTATCGTCGTAGCCGTAGGAATCAAAATCGTCCTTATCGGCCTCAGGGCTCTCATCCTCAGCGCGAAGGTCGAGCTCGATCGGGTCAAGCCCGACGACGACGAGCGTCGACCCGCATTCATCGCAGGCGATCGTGTCGCCCTGCTCGGACTCGGCGTCAACAAAGACTTCTTCGGTACATTCGGGACAAACAGAAACGGGCATTGTGAAAAGGCTCCGGGATTATCGTACGTGACGTTGCGAAACAGCTACAAAACTTTAGAGAATAGCGTTCTAACAAATCTAGCTTGTCGCGAGATGCTTTTGCAAGAAAGGCGGCGGGAAGTTTGTTCAAATTCATGTCATTCCCGTTTACCCTAGCGAGCGATCGCGAATTCGATGTTGTCGGATTCGGCACAAATGCCGTCGACTTTCTCATCCAGGTCCCGCATTATCCGGCGTTTAATTCTAAGATCGCACTTTCATCCTATACGCGTTCTCCCGGCGGCGAAATCGCTTCCACGCTGGTCGGCCTGGCACGTTTGGGATTCTCCACCTGCTATGTCGGTCGCTTTGGAAGTGACGACGCCGGGAAGATCGGTTACGAGTCGCTCGAGCAAGCGGGCGTATCCTTGCGATTTGCCGAATTTGCCGATGACACGCCGAATCAGATTGCGTTCATCCTGATCGACGAGCAGAGCGGCGAACGTACGGTCATCTGGCAGAGAGATGAAAGGTTGGGCTACGCACCCGGAGAACCTCCGCTCGAGAGCGTTGCGCTCGGCCGGATCCTCCATCTAACATCGCACGACCTCGCGGCGTGTATCGAGATGGCGGCGGCGGCGAGGGACGCCGGAACGATTGTCTCTGCCGACATCGATCGCGCAGTCGATGGGATTGCCGAACTGCTGCCTTTGATCGACGTGCTGATCACCTCATCGGAATTTCTACCGGGCTTTACCGGAATCGAAGATCATAGAAAAGCCTTGCACGAGATATCGCGACGATTCGGAAATTCCGTCGTCGGCGTTACCCTGGGCAGGGCCGGGTCACTCATCTACGCGAACGGGGAATTCGTCGAGAGCGACGGCTTCGAGGCGCCGGGCGGTTGCCGGGATACGACAGGCGCCGGCGATGCGTTTCGTGCAGGGCTGCTTTCAGGAATTCTCTCCGGTAAATCGATTGAGGATGCATCTCACGAGGCAAATGCGGTTGCGTCATTAAAGTGCCGAGCTGTCGGTGCGAGATCGTCCCTGCCGACTAGAGCAGAACTCAATACGCTGCTGAAAAATAGCTAGACACGACGCGCACCGCTGTAACTAGAGTTTGTCCTTGAAGAATCCGATAACGAGCGCCCACGCATCGCTCGCCGCAGTCTGATCGTAAACATCAGTCCGCGTGTCGTTAAAGAATGCGTGGTCAGCGTTATATTTTACCGAGGTGATCGGCAGTTCGAATTTCTCGGCTGCCATCTCGAGCAGGGATACCTTCTCCGGATTGATCCACTCGTCGCGCGTGCCGGAAATAAAAAGCGTCGGGACCGTAAGCTTTTCGAGCGCCTCCTCGTCAGGAATATCGCCGTAGAAAGCGGCTGCGGCGCTTACGCCCTCGACCTCGCACGCCGAGCGCAACGCGAATGTGCCGCCCATACAGTAGCCCGTAATTCCGAAGTGTGATATGCCGAGCCCCTCGGAGGCAACCGCAATCGTACGAGAAATAGTATCGATGCCATCTTCGATCGTGAGGTCGTGCATCAGCTTTCCGGCCTCAGCCTTATCCTTCGTCGTCCGGCCGCGATAAAGGTCGGCAGCGATCGCGACAAAGCCTTCATCGGCATAGCGGCCCGCAATGTCGAGGATGTGATCGTTCACGCCCCACCATTCGTGAATGATGACTACGGCCTTATTCGACCCGCCCGCCGGCGTGACGACACGCGCAGTCGTGTCGCCATTCGCGGTCGAGACGTTGAGAGTTTTGCTTACCATAAATGAATCGCCCTTTGAGTCATTATAGAGTACGGCTAAAACAACCGGACCGTGTAGCTGAATCGCAGGCCGCGCCCTGGTTCGGGAGCGAGATCCTTAATAAACGAAAGATGGTTTCGATACAGCCGATCGCCGAGGTTAGATGAGCTGACCGAAAATGTATGGACGGTTTGTTTTGCCGCAAACGTGTACGAGGCATTCACGTTAAAAAGCGAATAGCCCGCAGTCGGCGTCTCAAGCGTAAAGACGTCATCCAGCTTTCGTGCGCCGGTGAACACGGCCTCAGGTCTAACTGACAAGCCTTTATACTTAAAATCCAGTCCGGTGCGAAGCCGCGACGGTGTGATCCTCGGCAGCGGCGTATTTCCCCGCTTCAATTCGGCATTTACCGTGTCCGCTTTTGCAAAGATGCCGAGCCAGTCCGTTAAGTCCGCATCCACGCTCAGGTCGGCACCAACAAATCGCGCCTTGCCTTGGCCAAAGCGGCCGATCGGCAAGTTATCCTCGACATCGACGAGTCCGTCGCCGTCAGCATCCTGCGGCGAGATGAATACAAAATTGTCGATGTTGTAATAGAAGACGCTGCCGTTGATTCGCAGCCGCTTCAACTGTTGTCTCAGGCTGAGTTCGATACCATTTGAACGCTCTCGCGACAGCGTCTGATTGCCGATCTCGAATGTCACCGTTCCGATATGCGGACCCTCGTTATACAGTTCTTCGAGCGCAGGCGCGCGATAGGCGGAGGTGAAGTTCGCAATAAATGACGAACCTTCCCACAGTCGAATCCGCGCGGCCGCGGCAGCGGATAATCCAGTGAAACTGCGCGCGTTGTAGGCAGTTCGATTTTCGGGATTGTATCGATTGTGCTCGACTCGCGCACCAAACTGGAACGCGACTCGGTCGGCGCTGAATTCCTCGAGCCCGAACACCGCAAAATTCTTCTGTCGGACACGCCCATCGATCAATTGCTCAGCACCCTCGGTGAGGTAATTGCGATTGAATCCTTCGAATCCAAACCGCCCTGACAACCCTTTATAATTTGCCTGCTGCAGCATGGCACGATACGAAAACGTGTCGTTCGTAAATGTGGTCGTCACGTCGTCGACGCTGCCGATTGTCTCAAGTTCCTCATGTTGATAATCGGTGTAGTCGACCGAAAAATTTCCCGCTGCGATCGGTCCGCTCACGTCTCTGAAGCCGCCGCGCAGTCTGAAATTCTGCCTTCGCATCCTGATATCGATGCTCTCACCGGGAACATCTGGAAGCGTCCGGGCAAATCTCTCCTGGATACCGAAGATGTCGTACTGGCAGACAGCCCCTTTCCCATTCGGAGTTTCCTCTTTCGTCGGCTCGCACGGGTTTCCATCCTCGTCCGTCAACAGTTCTCCCGACTCGAAGAGCGGAGCGTATGGAATGCCGTAGCGACGCCGATCAAAATTTAACGAACCGATTAAGAATCCCTTCTCGGCAAAGTATCCGAGGCTTGTGCCGCCGCCTAAGCTCCGCGAAGCGGAATTCGGTACGCGCCCGAGCGGCGTTTGATAGTCGCCCTCACGCAGGAAGCTCACATTGCCATTAAACAGAATCTTTTTGTAGCCGTACTCCAGTCCGCCCGCGGTGCCGCCTTGACGATTGTTGGTCGCACCGAGCGCGGTAAACGATCCGCGCAGGCCCTGATGGGGGTCGTCCTCGTCGGACGAGACAGCATTAACCACACCGCCGATCGCGTTCGAACCGTAGAGCAGCGTTGCCGGCCCTTTGATTACCTCGAGGCGTTCGAGGTGCAGCGTATCGATAGGTTCGCCGTGGTCGCCGGACTGCGATCCGACCGAGCCCGTGCGTGCCCCGTCCTGCAGGACGAGCACCCGGTCGCCATCGAAACCTCTGATCACCGGCCGTGACGCCCCCGGGCCGAACGAGCGTTTCCCAACGCCTGACTCGCGTTCGAGAATTTCGCCGACGGATGTGCTCGCCTGCTCCTTAATGCGCGTGCCGCCGACTGAGTTCACAGATTGAAAAGACTCAAAAACAGATTCTTCGCTTCCCGTAGCCGTCACCGTCACTTCCTCATTGATGGCCGTAATGCTCAATGCAAAGTCGACGGTAATCGCACCCGTACTGACGACGATCGTGCGGGCTTGGTCAGAAAACCCTTCGAAATGGGTGATTACGGTATGACGCCCTGCCGGTACGCCGATAAATTCGTAGACGCCAGCTTCATTTGTTTGTGTAGAAAGCCGCAGCTGAGGTATCTGGACCGCAACGCCGGGCAGCGGCTGTGAATTGACCTGGCTCGTCACCACGCCGCGGATTGAACCGCTCGACTGTGCGAGCATGGAAAAAGCAGCGATTAGCATAATCGCCGATGCAACAAAAATTCTTCTCATTATTACCTCGAATCTCCCGGCTTAGTTTCAGCCGGCCAAAAGCAACGGGAACGGCCGCAATGTAGCTGCGGCTCACGCGTAAACGGGATTGGTTGCTGACTTAAGAGATTTCGGGTGGAAGGAAGGGAGGACTTACGCTGCGAAAAATCGGAGCGCCAGACGAGAAAGCAAACGCTGTGGCTTCACTTTTTAAGATGGGAGCGGACTCCACGAGAGGGGTAATTAGAATTCCGTTGTGTTGAAAACCGTCGGTGTTCCCCTTCGGCAGGGACTTTTCGCGATGGCCCTCACCACGACAGAAATAGCCGCCGTGGTCATGCGGATGCTCTCGGTGTGTGGCTGATAAAGCTGTGGCGCCAGATTCAACCCTATCCGTCATCACAGCGTGCGATGCCCAGTCCGCAACAAATAAAAGGCAGAAGAGGGCAGCGATGATCCGTCGCACCCAATTTCCGCCTAATCTTTTGCCGCTAGTCGTTCGCATGGCGTTTGTTAGAGTTTACGACAGTGGTTTTGCCTAAGGCAAGACGTTTCGTATTGCACCCTCGGCAAACTGTATTCTTCACTGCAACTGAAGTAAATTATTCACGTTAAAGGCGTTTACCCGAAATGGCGATCTCTCTCGCGGTGATATTTATAATTGCTTTCGGCGGCCTTGCGCTCACCTACTTGGATGCACGCGAGCGGCCGTTTATGTGGCGCCTTGCTGCCGGGAATATAATCGGCTGCGCGATCTTCGGGACCAGTGTCTTCGTTGTCGCGTGCGTGTTCGCTCTGACTACCGTCGCAGTTCTGGCGTGCCTCGCGTTAGCGTTGTTGCCTGTTTGCGTTTTCGTCAGGAATGACTTTCGAAGGCGGCTGGCCCGCGACTGGCAATCCGCAAGCGGAAAGCTGCAGGGCGCGAGTGCCCGCCGATTCACGAGTATCGCCTTCTACGGGTTCTTTCTTTTGCTTTTCTGGCTGTTCTTCGGACAGTCGATGTACGAGACGACGCAGGGAATTTTTACGGGCGGCTCGCAGAATCTCGGCGACCTGCCATTTCACCTCGGCGCGATTTACAGCTTTACCGATGGTAATAATTTTCCTCCGCAGAATCCGTCCTACGCCGGAGCGAGATTCTCCTATCCTTTCGTCGCCGATCTGCTCACGGCGGCTTTTACGCGACTCGGCGCCGATATCCAGAGTGCAATTCACCTGCAGAATTTCGCGTGGGCATTTTCGCTGCTCGTCATCCTCGAACGCTTTGTCGCATCGATAACGCAAAGCAGGCTCGCGGGACGAATCACACCGTTCCTGCTTTTCTTTAGTGGTGGGCTCGGCTTTCTTTGGTTCGCGAGTGACTATTGGCAACAGGGGAAAGGGCTGTTGGAATTTCTCTGGTCGCTGCCGCGCGATTACACGATCAGCAACGATTTTCGTTGGGGCAATTCGATGGTCGTGCTATTCATGACGCAGCGAAGCCTTCTGCTTGGCATGCCGCTCACGGTACTCGTTCTTGGGCACTTATGGCGGACTTTTACCATGTCCGAAGTAGAGGAAGAAAAGACAAAGACGGCGTCTGACGCCTCCGCAATATATCTATCGTTCGCTGTCGGACTATTAGCCGGCACGCTACCGCTGATTCACCTCCACAGTCTCGCGGTACTCTTTGTCGTCGTCGCCTTTCTCTTTGCTATGCGGCCCGATAGGTGGAAGGACTGGATCGCCTTCGGTATAGGAACCGCCGTGATCGCGATACCCGAACTTATCTGGTCGATGTCGGGCACGGCGAACAGGGCGACCGAATTCATCGGATGGAATCTCGGCTGGGATAACGGCGACGCGAATCTCGTATGGTTCTGGATCAAGAACACCGGTTTGCTATTCCCGGCTCTTGTCGGCGCAATCTGGCTTCTCGCACGGCTGAGAAATAACGATAAACCCGGAGACCCCAGATCAAGGACGCGCGAACTTCTCCTGTTTTATCTTCCATTTGCTTTTCTATTTGTTGTCTCTAATGTCGTCCGCCTCGCACCGTGGGAGTGGGACAATATTAAGATCCTGATCTATTGGTACGTCCCGACCGTCGCGCTCATCGCATACGCGATCGCGTGGGTCTGGGTAAGGGGCCGGGCATTTCGGATCGCACCGATTGCAGCAATCTTCATTCTTTGTTTCGCGGGCGGCCTGGACGTCTGGCGAACGGTCTCGTCGCAAAATAGGATTGAGGTTTTTAATCGCGACGCGGTGCGGATCGCGGAGCAGATCAGGGCAAAGACAGCACCCGACGCACTCTTTCTAAACGCGCCGACCTACAATCCGGCGGTGGTGCTCTCGGGCCGCCGTTCGTATATGCGCTACACCGGACATTTGCTCTCGCACGGTATCGATTATTTGCCGCGTGAGGACGAGGTGAAACGAATTTACTCCGGTGCGGGCGTTTCGGACATACTCTTGAGACAGGCCTCTATCGACTACGTGCTCGTCTCACCGGAGGAGCGAAACTCGCTAGGTGCACGCGACGAGTTTTTCAAGAAATATCCGCTGGTTGCCGAGTCGGGCGAGTATCGCGTTTACAAGATCAAATAGATTGATGACAGACGAAGAGCAGACAGGCGAAAAACAATTTGACTGGCCATGGCTGCTAAGCTGCGGCGTCGTAACGGCCCTCGCGACGTTTGTCAGATTCGTCGGGCTTACGCTAAAGCCGCTGCACCACGACGAAGGCGTCAACGGATTCTTTCTCACAAATCTTTTTCGTGACGGCGTTTACAAATACGACCCCGAGAACTATCACGGCCCGACGCTATATTACATCTCGCTGGCATTTACGAAAGTCTTCGGCCTCGAGACGATCCCGATCCGTGCGAGCGTCGCGGTCTTCGGCGTTCTCATGGTCGTGCTCACGCTCTTTCTCCGACGGTACTTAGGAAAAATCGGTGCTTTCTCCGCTGCAACCTTCCTCGCCCTTTCGCCGGGGATGGTTTACATTTCGCGATACTTCATCCACGAGATTTTCTTTGTCTTTCTCGCGTTGGCGGTTGTTCTATCGATAGTCTTCTTTATCGAAAAGCGAAAGGCCGGGCCGTTTGCGATTGCGTGGATGGTACTTCTCCTGCTCGTGTGCTTTTTGCCCTCGGCGCTTTCGCTCGCCGCGGCAATGCTGGCGGCCCTCGGCAGCACGAGCGAGGTCGCTCTCTGGTCCTTTCGGATCGCGTTTATCATTGTCGAACTCGTTCTCATTTACTTCGTCGTAAAGATGCTGCGCGAGTGGAATTACGGCAGGCCCGTGTATCTGCTGCTCGCGTCCGCCTCGGTTGCACTAATGTTTGCAACCAAGGAAACGGCATTTATCACGCTCGGCACGATGCTGATCGCGTGCTTTTGCGTGTGGCTCTGGCGACCGATCGCGAATGGCGAGTTTTTTCAAAAGTATCGGACCCATCTAACCGTAGGCGCGACCGTTTTATCTGCTCTGATCGTCGCGGTCACGGCAAAATCTACCTTTGGCTGGCTCTACGAAAACTTCCTCGGCGAAGGCAAGGTGTACGAGCCTTTCGCATTCTTTTCGATCCTCGTGCTACTCGCATCTGCCGCGGCGACTTGGTCGCTTTTTGTGAATTATTTCCGCACGGAGAATGAATCTCAGCTGGCCGAGCCCACCGATTTGACCTGGCGGAATTTTCGCGGCGGGATAGGTACCGGTGCCGATCGATGGCTCGCAGTTACGGCTGTCGCAGCGGTTTTCGTCTACATTATCGTTCTATTTTTCTCTTCGTTTTTCACCTACGCAGAGGGAGTGCAAAAGGCCCTCTCGGCGTACGCCTTTTGGACGAGCACCGGTAACCGCGATCACACGCAAAATGGCTGGCTCGGCTACGTTAAGTGGGGTTTCAAGGTCGAGGCGCCGCTGCTGATAATCGGCGCGATCGGTGCGGCGATCGGCTTGGTAAAGGGAAAGCATCGCTTCGCTATATTCACTGCCCTGTGGGGTTGGGGACTCTTCGCGGCGTACTCGATCATCCCGTATAAGACGCCGTGGCTTGCGATCAGTTTCTATTTGCCAATCGCTTTGATTGGCGGCTACGCGATCAACGAGCTCATCGCGTCGCGCCGGGCTGCGCTCAAAACCGCCGGAGTCGCCGTCGCGGTGCTTGGCAGCGTGATTCTGGCCTATCAGACCTATCAACTAAATTTCGTCCGGTATGACGATGAGGAAATGGCGTACGTGTACGCTCACACGAAACGCGAAACGCTAAATCTCGTCGAGCGCATTGAATATTACGCAGCCAAGAGCGGCGAGGGCACCGAGTCCGGCGTCGAGATTGTCTCGCCGGACTACTGGCCGCTGACCTGGTATCTGAATAACTACAAGCAGGCGATCTTCCACGGTACATTCACCGACGCAAACGCATCGGAGATGATCGTCGCTAAAAAAACTGATCAGGATGCCGAAGTCATACGCCGCTACTCCGCCCATTACAAATTTGACGGCGTCTATCCACTGCGGCCGGGCGTCGATCTCGTGCTGCTCGTAAATAAGAGCATTGCGGACCGCGATGCCCAGGACCTCTATAAGATTCTCGAATACGAGAGCAAATAGGCCGGCCGTGTCGGCGTGGATGTGTGTGATTGGAAAGGAAAGGCGGGAGAGGCCTGATTACCGGTCGAACGTGACGCCTGACCCTGCGCCGCCAGGTCGGGGCGGTCGTGCACCGGTCGATATGGGATTGGCTCCCGCTCCTCGAAATAGCGGCGTAAAGATCCATTTCGAGTGATTCTCTATTCCGTAGTAGGCGAGGACGGAGGTTGTGGTGCTCTGGCTCGCAACTCCGATGAACGGAACATTCTCAGTCGTCACCTCAAAGTCGTCAGGAGCGGTCGCGTCCGATTCCGATTCAGTGTTGATCGAATTTACGATAACTAATGCGTAACGGTCGAGGAGTTGGCTGTTATTAGATGGCAGGAGACCGTTATTGTAGTCCTGTATCCGCTTTGCAAACGGGCCGAGGGCTTTCACATCGACCTGTATGAGCCGCCACTTGCCATCTACGCTTAGTGGATCGGTCGCCGACGAAACGCGCAGGATCTGACGCTTCTTCGTACCGCCGGGTATGGGCAGGCCCTCGAGAAGATCGTCCATTGAACTAGGCAGTTTGGTTCCGCGATAGTGTTCGATGTATTGCCGGATTGCTTCTGCGACCTCTTCGCCGCGACGGATCGATTCGAGCTCACGTGTACGCTGGACCTCGATCTGAATCGTCGGGGCGACGGCTAGCAACGCAATGGCAAATACCGCCATCACCGCGAGCAAGGCAAAGAGCGTCATTCCCCGCTCGTTTGGGCGAATGTTAACTAGGCTCGTCATCGTCCTCGTCCTTCTTGTCCGTCGGATTGCGATTCGCGGGCTGCGGTGGAATATACCGAGGGATATTGCTGGGGATTCCGGGAATCTCACCCTGCGGGATGCCGGGATTGTATTGTTCAAAGCCCGGCTCGCCGCCCGGGATAACGCCCGAGGGAAAGCCGCGTGCCCCAGGCTGGGCGGCAGGAGATCCGGGCGTTCCGGGCGAGCCCGTCGGAGTCCTGACAAGCTGCAGGCGATGTTTGAAGCCGAGTCCCGTATCCTCAAAAAGGGTTTCGTTCGAATTAATGCTGAGCAATCGGAATCGTCCGCCCAGCACGTCGTTGAGACGCCCTGTGATCGGTGTCGTCTTTCCCGCCTCGATAAAGTAGGCAGTGTCGTTATTGTATCGTTTGCGGCCGATCATCCCGATGTACTGGAAGGGCGGCCTCGGCGCGCCCTGTACGCTCAGCATCGCCTGATTCGAGTAGCTGCGTCCGTCGGGCGACTGAACCATGATCTGCCGTGGCCCTTCGTTCGCTATCAGGTTCGCGGGAATGTCAGTCACGAGCGTTTGCGAATTCACAAAAGTCGTCGGCATTTCCACCTGGCTAAAGTAGATCTTTGAGTCCGGCGTAAAGCGATCGCCGCTCACCTCGAGGCGAAACGACTTCGAGCCCGCGTACAGGCTCTGCGGCGACAGCACGCTTACGAGATAGACCGGTGTCGGTTCGGGCGTCGGCGGCTTCACCTTTGGCGGAGGCACAAACGGTTTCGGACACGTCGGGCACGGCGGCGGCGGCTCGTAGAACGCAAAGATATTTCTGCCGGCGTCGGCCGCGTAAGAGTTCCCGGGCAGGTAGACGATCGGCACGACGTAATTCAAATCCTGCTCCTCGGCCGTAGGTATTCGGAACTTGTCTTGATTGATGGGCGACGCTCCGGCCCTCGGCGAGGACGTGGTTGCGTTGACGTTGACGCGCGTAGTCGATGCCGATGAGCTGCGGCCAAAAGCAAAATAGAGGGCAAAGATCGCGAGCACGCCGAGCAGCGACGCGGCGATGATCTTATTCCGCTCTGATTTAGTTTTGCCTTCGAGAATCCTTACTTTCACAAAAACCTACTGCTGCGGCACCATCGGCACAAAATTTGGACGACGGAAATAAGCCGCCATCTCGAGTCTCAAGGCGACAACTTCGCCATGTGTTTTTCCCTTCGGACGCTCGACCTGCTGCTGTTGTACCTGCTGCTGCTGGACGGCGGGATTAGCCATGCGCGGGTCGATGCCAAATCCGGGATTCGCGCCAAACCCAGGCTGTGCGGGTGCGGCCGCGCGTGTCTCGGTCGCTTGCTTTTTCTTCTGTTCGCTCTCTGACGATGCGAGCTCGACAGAGCTCACGACCACAAAGTCGTTCCCTGTCTCTATTTGGCGGATAAACCGGCGTAGGTTCTGATACGAGCCTTCGACCGTTGTCGTCACATAAACGCCCGGAAACAGGCTGCGAAAACGTTCGCGACCGCGCTCCGTATCGCTCTGGTTATTACCCGTCTCCTGATCGGCCGTCTCGAGCGGCTGATAATCCGGGCCGCTGGTATTCGTCAGGTTGTAGGCGGCGATCAGGCCATTTAGCCGTTGATAAAGCGCCGTGCGCCCGTTGGACTCCGCGGGCAGGAACCGAACCTCGAAATCGTCGGCACTTGCCAGCAGTTTCCCGACCTGCTCGGTGGTATTCGTTATCTCGCCGTACTTCGACTGGGCGAGGATGCGTTCGGCCTCGAGACGCTCGGCCTCTGAGCGATTTTTTGCAAGCTCCTGCTGCGACGGAACGACAGCAAAGAAATAAACGAGGATGGTGACGAGCAGGATAAACGAGCTCGCGGCAACGGCGGCGATCTCTGTGACGCCCCACATCCCGTCGTACACCTTTCGCGGCCGGCGTTTGCGAAGCTCCGGATCTTCGACCTCTATGATCGATTCGCCCGCAGACACCTCGACGATCTCGCCTGGTTCGGCGACGACTACGACGTCCTTTTCATCGATCTCGGGCATTACCGTTCGCCTCCCTCGATTGATTGTGCGACGTCGAGTGTGGTTGCGGGAATGACCAGGTTGGTCGGCGAGTAGATAAGTAGAAGCGTGTACTCGGTATATGACGTCCGGTCGGTCTGTTGAAAGTCCTGACCTCTCAGTTCCGCCTTAAAGTGGCCTGAGTTCTCCATATTCCGGATCATCGCTATCACCGACGTATAGTCGCGGCTCAGCACACCAAGCTCGACCTCGGCCTTAACGCGGTCCGCATCCGTGTAGATATTTTGAACGACGATTCGCGATGCACTGACGCTGCCGGGCAACACGGATTCGAGATCCGCGAACAGGCGCGACCATCCAAAGGTCTTATTTGCAACGAGCTTGTGCGAGGCGGAGAGAACTGCTCGCTGATCGGGCGTTAACTGTTGCTGGACCTTTTCACCCTCGCCTTTTAACTGCCGGATAGCTGCCTCACTTTCGGCGATCCTGGCCTTGAGCGCCTCATTTTCTTGGGAATTTTCACGCAGCCAGCTCAGAAAGATGATTAGGCCGAGGGCTGCCACGACCAGCATCAGTCCGGAGAGCATGTACGGCAAAACCCTATTTCTAAAAGGGTGCGTGGAGAGATTTAGGTTTGTTACGAGTGCCAAAACTTAAAACCTGCCTACCCGAAAACGCGCGAAACTGCTAGTCTAGCACGATTTAACGTTCGTTGTCTTTACCACGTAAAATCCGCGAAATTGTTGCGCTTTTCTAAGCCCTGCGAGCCGGAAGTTCACGCGAGAGTTCCTCGTCCGTCAGCTCGTGGTACGCGGCCACGCGATTTCGCCCCTCGCGTTTTGCCCGGTAGAGGGCCGAGTCCGCCATCTCCACGAGCTCGATAGGGTCCGAGGAGTCGTCGGGAAACGACGCAATACCAATGCTTACTGTGATGCTGTGTGTCTCGTTCACGCGGCCCGGTTTTAGTACGGACAATCGTTTTGAAGCGGTCTCGCTCCGGATCCGCTCCGCGGCCGCGAGCGCCTGCGGCAGGTCGGCGTCGAGCAAAAACGCGGCAAACTCGTCCCCGCCGAATCGCGCGGCTGCATCGCCCGTTCTTAGATTCGCCATTATAACCAGCCCGATTTCTTCGATCGTCTTGCTGCCCGTAATATGCCCAAAGCGGTCGTTTACCTTTTTAAAATTGTCACCGTCCATCATTAGGACGCAGAGAGCGCGGCCCTCGGCCGTCGCTCGACTCGCTTCGCGCCGCAGTTCGGAGAAGAATGATCGGCTGGAAAGCAGGCCCGTCAGGTCATCGCGAGAGATGAGCCGGTGAATCTGTCGCTGATATTCGCGATCGATCTCATCGAGAAACTCAAAGCGAATGATCGTCTCGCCCATGGAGATCTTGTCGCCGTCCCGCAGTGTCCCTTCAGTTACGGGCTGCCCGTTGAGAAAGGTGCCGGTTCGCGATTCGAGGTCCGTGAGGAGATAGCGCAACCCGCCGTCGTCGTCAATTAAAGTGTCTATCCGCGCGTGGCGCCGCGATACCTGCGTGTCATTTACGCGCACGTCCGCGTCGAGGGCGCGGCCGAGGACAACCGTCTCGCGCTCAAGCGGTATCGGAACGGCGATAAGCTCACCGCTCAGAAACACTAAAGCCGGGCGCAAGTCGCGGCACTGGATCGCGGCATCAGTCATAAAATTGCACGGGACGTCGGACGGTGAGGAGCGGCCAAACTAGGATAACCTATTCGTTGCAGTGACTTAAAGACTTTTCTACGCTCATTTGACCGGAAGACGGCGGTTCGGATACCGATGTTGAACTATACGCCCTCTAAAGCCCTTTTCGCGTCTCGCAGTTGGTTCTCCGCACTTTGCAGTTGGCTTTCCGCACTCCGCCAAAGGCTTTCCGCATTCCGCCAAGGGCTTCTCGCACTCCGCCAAAGGCTTTCCGCATTCCGCCAAAGAGTTTCCGCACTCCGCGCAAGGCTTTTCGACAAATTAACAGGTTTTTCGGCTTGACGAGCTTCGAGGTCGCTGAGATCCAGAGGGAAGATCACGCAAACCGTTCGACGCGAGAATCCCTCAAACCATACAAAAAAGCCCGCAAACACGGGCTTTCTATCCAAAATCGGCCAATCGCCCTCGCGTCCATTGAGTTGTCAGGCGCGGCGTCAAGATAAAACAGACACTTTTACATCAAGTCTTAAGCATTCCAACGGTTCGATGTGATAGCAAAACCCATTTGCCTATTCTTTTCTCGTAAACGCGAACATACTTGAGAGCGTATTTGTCATCTTTTCCTTCACCTTTCCAAACAACGTCTAAACGACCCACCGTAATAGCGACATTCCCGTGCAGTTCGACTTCAGATGTAGAAATTTTCCGTGATTTAACCTCGCGTTTCGCAACCAACTTTAGCCATTCAGTTTTATTTTGAACTCCACCGTCGCCGTGCGTGAAACGAAAGTCGCTGGCATACACAGATTCAAGGAATTTTAGGTCCGCCCTAACAACGGCATCTTCGATACGCTGCTCTAGCTGTATTATTTCAGCCGAAGTATCAGCACGAACCACAGATACTTGAACGACGGAGGCAAATAGAATGATGAAAATTGCTCTCGTAGTTAACAATTTAGTTCTAAGATGCATATTAATCTCAAAGCGCCTAACGCGTCTCAGTCTTTGGAATATGATGATATATCGTCGCGTGCGCGTCGGCGTCGCGTGCGCGTCGGCGTCGCGTGCGCGTCGGAGACGCTTGAAGACAATAGCCAGATGCGAAGCGTCTGGTCAAATGTAAACAATTCTCCCGTGCGTTGAAGACGCACGACGAACCTTTCCCGCGGCCCCACCGCGGCGGGACTCCATTACACGCGTTCCAGAGGCTTCGCCTCTGGCTATTTTCTCAATGCCGCCGCCGCGGCCATCCTCTGGCTATTCTCTCAATACCGCTAACGCGGCTACTTAGCCCACGCGTCGGCGGTGCGGATATCGACCTTGACGGGAACGCGGGTGACGTACTCGTTGCCGGCACGTGTCATCGCGGATTCGAGCTTTGAGTGCGTCGCTTCCGCGTCGGCAGCATCGCACTCGACGATGACCTCGTCGTGGACGATATTTACGAGGCGGGCGGATGAAAACCTGATGTCGTCATGGAGCACCCGCAGGGAGCGTTTTAGAATGTCGGCCGACGTGCCCTGTATGGGCATATTCTTGGCGTAGCGCTGAGCGGCAGCGACCGAGGCCCGGTCATTTTCGTCAAAGCGGAACTTTGCGAGGCGTCCTGAGCGCGTACGCGTCATCCGCGTTTCTTTCGCGGTCGCGGCTGCCGTACGCAGCCATTCGTCGAGACGCGGATACGTCGCGAAATATTTTCGGAGCGTATTCTCCGCCTCCGACTGTGAGAGGCCCGTCATCATTGCGAAACGCGAGGCGCCGATCCCGTACACAACGCCAAAGTTGAGGCGTTTGGCAAATGAGCGTTGGTCTTCCGACACGTCCTCAGTCTTTATCCGAAAAACCTGGGCAGCTGTCGCCGCGTGGAAATCCTGACCCGACTCGAATGCCGCGATAAAGTTTGCGTCCTCGCTAAAATCTGCGAGGATTCGCAGCTCGATCTGTGAATAGTCCGCGATCACAAGTTGCCGGCCCTCGGGCGCGCGAAAGCAGCGCCGGTATTCCGCCTCATGCGGTATCTGCTGCAGGTTTGGACGCGAGCAGGAAAAGCGTCCGGTCGGTGCACCGATCGCGCGGAAATCCGCGTGGATTCGGCCCGTCGAGGGCTCGACAAACTCGAGGATGTTTTCGCCAAAGCTCTGAGACGCCTTGGCAAACCCGCGATACTCGAGCAGCTTCTCGACCACGGGAAATTTCTCCGCGAGCGGCTGCAGTTCCCATGCACGGGTGGTGTTAGGAATCGGCACGCCTAGATTTAGAAGCGCCTCGCTCACCTGTGCCTGCGAGTCGAGATTGATCTCAGCACGACCGAAGAGCGAGGCCTGCGCAACGCCCGCGGCAAGTAGCTCCTGGAGCTCAAGGCCGCTCCTCGTCTGTTCCTTGACGACCTTATCCAATTGCTCGCGCCAACGCGTCTGATCGAGATAAAAGCCGTTTAGCTCCATCTCCGCTACAGGCACAACGCAGTCGTTCTCGAGGGCCAGTACGTCGCCGAGCGCGTCCTGCTCGATGCGCTCATTCAGCTTCTCGTAAACCTCGGGCATTATGGCGGCATCGCGGGCGGCGTATTCGACCTGACTTTGCGTGAGCTCGTTTGCCGACCAGTCGCTCACCTGCTCGGTTTTGTCGAGGGTTCGCTGCAGGAATACCTGCACGACGTCCGCGAGGCCGTGTCGGCGTTCGCCTTCGCCTGCCGCGATTAAAATACTGGCGAGATAGGTATCGTAGATGTTGCCCACCTCGATGCCGAGGTGATGCCGAACCCATTTACAGTCAAACTTTGCGTTGTGGGCGACTTTACGCTGACGCGGTGAGGCCAGGAACTCGCGAAGCGGTGCGAGCTCCGGCAGCGTTTTAAGATCGCCTTTGCCGCGAAAGGCTTTCAGGTCGATTACCTTAGTTTTTTGCCCATCGCTGAGCTGGATGAGACGGAGGTCGCCTCGGTACGGATCGAGGTCTGTCGTCTCGACGTCAAAGCCCAGCAACTCGGCATCTGCAAGATCTGCACACGCTTTTTTCAGCGATTCGGCATCGCTCACGAGATGAAAATATGTTTCCACTTGAGTCCAATTGTAACAGCGCCCCTTGCCGCTTTACACCCGCCGTAAACTCAATCTTCACGCATCACATTGCCGGTGCGCGTGGGATCAGGCTAGAATTCGCATGACGCACGTATTCAATGAAAACTCTCTACCTGCTGAGGCACGCAAAATCCAGTTGGGACGATGCGTCCCTGAGCGATTTTGAACGGCCGCTCAATCCTCGAGGCCTCAAGGCCGCACCCTTTATGGGCGCACTGATGCGCGATCGAGCGCTTCGCGTGGACACCATAATTAGTTCGCCCGCGGTGAGGGCCTTCGCTACCGCCGAGCTCGTTCGCAGCGAGATCGCCCACACGCAGGAAATAACCCTCGATGCGAGAGTCTACGAGGCAAGCGTGGAAGAGCTGCTGAGAATAATCTCGGAGATCGGTGACGGTTACGACTCCGCTTTGCTCGTCGGACACAATCCTGGCTTTGAAGACACGGCCAGATATCTGACGAATCAAATCTTTTCAATGCCGACTGCGTCACTAGCAATCATCGATTTGCAGATCGATCGGTGGGCCGAGATCGCGGGAGGCTCGGGTGTGATACGCGAACTAGTTAGGCGAGGGACGAGATGAAACGAGCGGAGCTGCAATAGGCGATTACCGGTATCTAACATTTAACGCCGCTGTAACATCGTGTTCATACCCAATTAAGGGCCGCAGCATAGACTCTTCTCAATTCCGAGTCCCTTCGAATAAAATTCGTTGAGTACGCTATGCAGCAGAACATTCTTATCGTTGAGGATGATGCAGATATCGCCGAAAGTCTGCAGTACAACCTCAGTCGCGAGGGCTTTCGCACGATCATGGCAGAGTCGGGTGAAAAGGGGCTTCGGCTCGCGCTCGATGAAAAACGTGCGCCCTCGTTGATCATTCTCGATCTTATGCTGCCGGGAATGACAGGGATGGAGCTGTGCCGCCGGCTTCGTCGGGAAACCCAGACCAAACAAACGCCGATCATAATGCTCACGGCAAAGGCGGCCGAGGGAGATAAGATCGCAGGCCTCGAGATCGGCGCAGACGACTATATAGTCAAACCATTCTCCATAAAGGAAATGATCGCCCGCGTACGTGCCGTCCTTCGCCGCTCTGAGAAGGAGACAGAGCCGAAATACGAGGACGACAAGCTCTCGGTCGATTTCGCGGATATGAGAGTGTCGTGCGGCGGCGAGGATGTCAGGCTCACCAGAAAAGAATTCGCCCTGCTCTCTCACCTTATCCAGAACTCCGGCCGCGTGGCCGCCCGGCAGCAGCTATTGGACAATGTGTGGGGTTACAGTTATTTCGGAGATACACGCACTCTCGACGTGCACATTCGACGCCTGCGGCAAAAGCTGGGCGACTGCGGGCTTTGCGTTGAAACCGTCGTTGGCATCGGCTATCGTTTCATCGGGTGCAAATGAATCTGAGAGAAGCCAGCTTTACCGAAACGACGATTGCAGCCGCAGATTCTCCTCGCCATCTTCTAAAAAAAATTCTCGATACGACTCGCGAGTGCATGCTCGTAATCGACGCCGATATGCGAATCGCCGCCTCGAATGCCGCGGCGTTTGACGCTTTCGGTCGCGGGCTCGATCTCGAGGGGCGTCGACTTAGCGAGATAGTCCGCGACCTTGACCTGCATGAGGCCTTTCGAAGGGCAGTATTCTCCCAAACCCAGAGCGAAGTTCGCCTGGAACTCAATACCGCTGATCGGAGGCGATTCGACGTCCACGTCGCGCCTCTCGACCTCGACGGTAATGCCCACGCAATTGGCTTTTTCTACGAAACCACAAAGATCGAGCGGCTCGAGTCTATCCGGCAAGAATTTCTCTCGAACATCTCGCATGAGCTTCGGACGCCGCTGACGTCGATCCTCGCATTTGTCGAAACGCTCGAGGACGGTGCAATCGACGACGACGAAAATAACCGGCGATTCCTCGGTGTCATCCGCCGCAACGCTGAGCGGATGCACAGTCTCATTGCGGACATCCTCGAACTGTCGATGATCGAGTCGGGCAAGGTTTCCGTCGAGCCTCGGCGCATCGCATTAACCGAGCTCGTCGATGAGATCTTTGCTTCGCTCGCCTCCAAGGCGGAGACCCGAGAGGTCAAGCTTTTCAATGACATCGACCGCAGCGTCACTGTTCTGGCAGATCGCGTCCGCCTCGAGCAAATGCTCGTAAATCTCATTGACAACGCTATAAAATTCAATCGTGTCGGCGGCAGCGTTACCGTTACGCACGAGCGTCTATCGAGTCTTGATCTGATCTCAGTGGCCGATGCCGGCGAAGGGATCATGCCTGAGCAACAGACTCGAATCTTCGAGCGTTTCTACCGAGTGGACCGAGCTCGGTCGCGTGAGATGGGCGGCACAGGCCTCGGCCTCGCGATCGTAAAACACCTTGCCAAACTCCACGGCGGCGAGGTTACCGTAAAGTCTATTCTTACCGAAGGCAGCACCTTCCAAATCCAGCTTCCCCGCGAAGACTGAACCGGCCCAGGCGGCCGGACCACCGATTTTTCTTCCAATCTACCGCCCAGTCTGCTAAAATAAGGCTATATTGACAGCGAACGTGTTCTGGCTTTCGTGTGACAAACGCGAGGAAATGCCAATGGAACTGAATATCGGCGACAAAGTAGCATATCCCAATCAGGGCGTCTGCCTGGTCGAGGAAAAGAAGCGGTGCGAATCTAACGGTAAAACTATCGACGGATTTTCGCTACGAATTCTCGGTGATAATTCTACGATCTTCGTGCCCTCGGCTAACGCTGACAGCATCGGTCTGCGTCCTCTCATCTCATCCAAACAGTGCAAGGCCCTAATCGACCAGCTCGAAGAGGATTTCGAACTCATCAACGTGGATTGGAAAACCCGGTCGAAAGAGTTTATCGACAAGCTTCGCTCGGGAGATATCTTTCAGGCGGCCGATGTCCTCAAGAAGCTCACTTTCCTGAGTCACGGCAAGCGTCTATCCTTTCGCGAGCAGACGCTCCTCGAAAAAGCTCGCTTCCTTATCGTTTCGGAGATAACAAACGCTCAGCGTACGCAGGGCAAGAATAATATCGACTCCGAGGTCGCGTCGCGAGTCGCGACAGCCTGTACAAAGCACTCAATCGTCGAACAGGATTTCGCGGCTGCTGCTACTGCACGCTAGGCGCTCCCGTTCTTACTTTCTTCTACCCGAATTAACGGATCGAATGGCACGCGGACAAAGACCGTCGTGCCTCGTCCGGGCGCCGACTCGATGATCAGCGACCCGCCGATGATCGCCGCTCTCTCCCGCATTCCGATTAACCCGAGACCATCTACGGAGGCAAGCTGGGCCTGGGCATCGAATCCCAGACCGTCATCCTCAATGATGAGAGAAATGTGCTTTTCAGTTTTTTCAAGCAAGACGTTGACCGTGCTCGCCTGCGCGTACTTAGAAACGTTGTTCAGGGCTTCCTGGACGATACGGTAAAGATTTAACTCGACGCGCTTCTCGAGGCGCGTGGTGCCAAAACTCTGAACGAGAAAGTCGGCCTTCACGGACGAGAATCGCGACCACTCGCGGATGTAGGCAGAGAGTGTGGGCCCAAGCCCCGAGTGATCGAGAGTCGCAGGCCTTAGCTCCCAGGCGAGAAAGCCGATGTCCGCATCGAGATTTTCGGCGATCTTTTGTGTCGCATCGAGCAGCTCGGTGATCGGCCCGCCTTTCGCAATTTCGCGGGCGTTTCCCAGATTTAATCGAAGTGCCGTCACCTGCTGTCCAAGCTCATCGTGAAGGTCGCGGGCGATTCGCCGCCTTTCCTCTTCCTGGATACCTACGAGTTGATCCAAAAGGTTTGTTCGTTCCGTCTCTGCACGAAGCCGCTGCTCATTCTCAACCTTCAGCTGATCGAGCGTTGTCATCAGCTGTGCCGTGCGCTCCGATACTCGCATCTCTAGTTCATCACGCGACCTCTGTAGGGCCTCAGCCGCCCGGAGCTTCTCAGTCGCGAGCCAGGCCCGCTCCGCGATACCCTCGAGCAGTCGAACGTCGTCGGCACTCCAGTTGCGCGGCTCATCCGTGCTGAGGAACAGCGAAGCCACCCATTGGCCCGCGCGCATCATCGGCACCGCGACGTAGGCTCGCTCGCCCGCAGGTCCGTAAATCGTCTCGTATAGAGTCGCGGTCCGCTCATCTGTTCGAGAGTCACGATTGACGACGGTGCGTCCTGCCGCCATGTCTTTCGACGTGATCGAGGAATAGTCCGAGACCTTGTGCTCGCCCTTGACCGATTCGACACCATCGACATAGTCGCTATGGACCATTTCGGTGTCGGTCGCGAGATCGATCTCGTTAAAAAGGCATCCGGCGCGCACCAAACGCCTTCCCAACCGCGGCGGCGACAGAACCTAAAAACTCGTCGACGTCACCGGCCGTTCTCATCAGTTCGCCGAGACGTGCGAGTAATGCGATCCGATTCTCCTCGTTCTTTCGCTCGCTTATATCCTTGAAGAGCACGGCAACCTGCCGGCCTTTGGGATCGCCAAACGGAAATGCGTACACCTCGTACCATCTGCCCAGGGACTCCGATCGCGTTTCGAAACGCCTCGGCCCTCCATCGGTCGCGACCTCGGCAAAGGTTTCCAGTAGAAATCGCTTTTCCGTGGGCATCATCTCACTGACCTTTTTGCCCACTGCACCGCAGAGTCCCGACTGCTTTTCGAATGACGGACTCGCCTCGATAAACCGATAATCGTTCGCTACATCCTCGGGATCATAATCGATCTCGACGATGCAAAATCCCTCGTCGATCGACTCGAAAAGGCCTCGATATTTTTGTTCCGAATCCCGAAGGTCGCCCTCAGTCCCGACGATGCTGGTGCCGACGATCGTGCTGGTGGTGACGACGATGATGATTCCGATAAAGAGAAGGATGATGGCCAGGCTGGTTATGCGTTGGACATCGGCGACAGTTCTGTCCCGGCTCGCGATGAATGCCGCTGCCGCGGCCGGCTCCATCTGCGAATTTATGAAATCCTCCGCTTGAAGTCGCAGTGCCTCGAATCGAACCAAGTCCGCTCGCGCACCCAGGCCGCCTCGCGTCGTGACCAGGCCGCGACCGAGAGTATGTAGTTCCTCCCAGCGAGCCGAAAAGTCTTCGGCAAGCACCCTTTCCTCGTCGCTGCGAATCAGGTTCCTGTACTCCGCAAGGTGACTGTCGACGCGGCCGGCGGCCTTGACCGCCTCGTATCGGAATCGCTCGTCCGAGGTGCGTACAAATTCACCCACCTCGAGAGCATATTTAAGTATGTTGAGCTTGAGCTGGCGGACGTCGTCCGCGCGAGGTCGGGCAACATTAGCCTGCTGATCCAGATTATTTTCGATCGAATGAAGGCGAATCGTGAGCAGGAGAAAAAAGCCGCCGAGGAGCGCGATCAGACCGCCAAAACCAAACAGCAATTTCGTTGTGGTAGTCAGTATTTCCTCCGGTCGCAACTGACGTTATGGCTTTGTGTAAGATGCTCGAACTACAGTCTTGATGTTACCGCGCACGTGAAAATCGCCTTCGATGTCGACGCGGAGCGGCTTACACGCCTCGATGAAATCCTCGAGAATAATGTTTATAACGTGCTCATGGAAAATCTTTACATCTCGAAAGCTGTTGATATAAAGCTTCAGGCTCTTCAGCTCGATGCAAAGGCGGTTAGGGACGTAGCGAAGCTTTATGATTGCAAAGTCGGGAAAGTCAGAGAAAGGACAGATAGCCGTGAACTCGGGCATCTCAAACTCTACCCAAATCTCTTTTCCGATAAATTCGTACGCAAAAGAATCGAGAGGAAAAAGTTTCATCTCGTTGCGAGGCGTGGAAATTATGTTGAGGCCCTGATTATTGGCGCTCAGCGGCGCGTTTTCGTCTAGCATAATAGTACTTGCGCGAGCTATAGCTGCGCGCCGTCGCGAGATCGCTGACGCCCTCGCTGCGCATACGGGCGAGCAGATTCACAAAGATGTGCGCCGTCGCGAATGCATCCGCAGCCGCGCGATGATGATTTGTCAGGTCGATCTCGTAATGGGCCGCGACAGTTTTCAGTTTGTGATTATCAATGTCCGGTAAGAGCCGCCGCGAAAGCTGCACGGTACACAGACACGGATTCGCGAGCTTGTAATCCGGAAATATCCGCCCGATCTCGTGATTTAAAAACCGCATGTCGAATCCCGAGTTGTGAGCCACCATCACCGAGTCGCCGATAAACTCAAGAAACTGGATCGCTACATCTTCAAACAGTGGTGCCTCGGCGACCATTTCGTCTGAGATTCCGGTGAGCGCGGTGATGAATGGCGGGATCGGCATCCTCGGGTTTACGAGCGTTTGAAATTTATCTAACACCTCGCCATTTTTAACGCGATAAGCCCCGATCTCCGTAATGCGGCAAGGCGGCGCTTTAGAACCGGTCGTTTCGAGGTCGAACACGACAAACTCGGTATCCGCGAGCTCGCGAGCGGCGAAACCATCCTCTCGCAGCTCAACCATATCTCCATTTAACGAGAGCCGCGGATCGCGATCGATCAGGTCGGTGACCAGCAATCTAGCGAAATATGGATCGGGCTTTCGGATCTTCATCACAAAATCTACGACGCTCACAGCAGACGCCCTGCCCTCGAAAGAGCGGAGCAGCGCAACCGTTTCGTTTATTAGCAATGACTCCGAAATTAAGTTAGGATACGGTGACATCAGTCACGATTTTATCAGACTTTCCGCGGTTTCCCGCTATGACGGTGCTCGAACACTTTCGCGAAGCAGGCGCCCTGCTCGATGGGCATTTTATTCTGTCGAGCGGCCTTCACAGCTCCAAATATTTACAATGCGCGCTCGCCCTTCGCCACCCTGCGGATGCGCTCGAAATCGGCCGACAGATCGCGAACAGCTATCGCGATTCTGATATCGAAACGGTCGCCTCGCCCGCGATCGGCGGCCTGATCATCGGCTTCGCGACGGCGGCTGCACTCGACGTACCTTTCATCTGGACGGAACGACAAAACGGCGAGATGACCTTGCGACGTGGCTTTTTGCTACGCGATGGCGAGAAAATTCTAGTCGTCGAAGATGTGATCACAACCGGCGGCTCCACACGGGAATGCATCGCAGCTTTGAACGCGAACGGCGGCAATGTCATCGCGGCCGCATCGATTATCGACCGCTCCAATGGCGTTGCAAACGTGGGCATACCGCGAATCTCTCTCGTCAGCCTCGACGTTCCTAGCTACACCACCGATGACTGCCCGATGTGCCGGGATGGCGTCCCGGCCATAAAGCCGGGCAGCAAGGGAGAACCACCTGCGTCAGCGGGTGGCCTTTCACTTACCTCTAACCGTTGACCGATTACCGTTGCTCTTATGAATTTCAAGCTCCTAATCCAATACGACGGTACTGATTTTCATGGCTGGCAGGTGCAGGAAGAGTGCCGCACTATCCAGGGCGAGTTGGAGCGCGTGATCGGAATGATCGAGGACAAGCGGGTGAACGTGCACGGTTCGGGGCGCACGGATGCGGGCGTTCATGCGGACGGCCAGGTCGCGAACGTTTTCGTCGAAAGGGCCTTTACGCCGGAGACGCTGCGGAGCGCGATCAACGGCAATCTGTGGCGTGACATCAGAATCCTGAAGGTCGAGAATGCCCCGGATGATTTTCACGCTCGTTTCTCGGCCCGCTCGAAAACCTATGTTTACCGCGTCGTCAATGCGCCTGTAATGTCGCCGTTTTGGCGACGGTACGCGCATCACGAACGGCGACCTCTCGACGTTGGGAGAATGAATGACGCCGCCCGGCTTTTCCTTGGGCGGCATGATTGGACGGCATTCTCGTCGGCACAGGTGGACGGTGATAATCGCGTGCGAAATGTGACGGAGTTTACCGTAGAATCTCGTTGGGATGACCGGGCGCAGGCTTCGATGATCGAATTTAGGATTAGCGCGGAGGGCTTTCTTCGATACATGGTCCGATCGATCGTCGGGACGATCCTCGAGGTCGGCCGCGGCGAGAAAGACCTCGAGACCATCCAGACGGCGATCATCGGCGGCGACCGAAACCTCTGCGGCCCGACCGCATCTGCTCAAGGCCTGACGCTGCACCGCGTGGAGTATTAATGATCGTCTACCATATAGTTTTACCTGACGCTTGGGCCGCTTTCGATACCGGCATCTACCGCGCCGCGAGTTTAGAAACCGAAGGCTTCATCCATTGCAGTTACGCCGACCAGCTCGATGCCGTAATTGAGCGATACTATAAAAACGAGAAGCGTCTTATAATTCTCACGATCGACACGGAAAGACTGATGTCGCGCGTCGTGCACGAACCGTCGACTGCGAGCGAGGTTTATCCGCATATCTATGGCCCCGTTAATCGAGACGCGATCACCGCGGTAAAAGAGAGAAAGCGTAAATGATCGAGAGTTTCGCTGGTCTAGTAAAAGAGAAAAGTCCCGAGGGCCGACTGCTCGCCGCCCTGGACCCTACGCGCCTGCCGAGACATATCGCGATCATAATGGATGGCAACGGCCGGTGGGCAAAACTGCGTGGCAAGCCCAGAATATTCGGCCATCGTGAGGGCTCTGAATCCGTGCGCGCGATCATCGACACGTGTGCTCGGCTTGGCATTGAAGCGATCACGCTCTACGCGTTCTCGACCGAAAATTGGAAGCGGCCAAAGGCTGAAGTATCGGGCCTGATGTCGATGTTAAAGCGTGTCTTAAAACGGGAACTCGACGAAGTCCACGGCAACAATATTCGCTTTCAGGCGATTGGCCACATCGACGGCCTCGCCCCCGACGTTCGCAAGGAGCTCGCAGCCGCGACTGCCAAGACGCAGAGTAATACCGGTATGATCCTGAGCGTCGCGCTTAACTACGGCGGTCGCGCGGAGATCGTCGACGCGGCGCGTAAGGCAGCGGCCGAAGGCGAGATCACAGAGGCATCGATAGAAAAAAATCTATACACATCGTGCGTGCCTGAGGTCGACCTGCTGATCCGCACAAGCGGCGAGTTTCGCATCTCAAACTTCTTGCTCTGGCAGCTCGCCTATGCCGAGATTTATGTGACGCCGACTCTCTTTCCCGATTTTCGCCGTCCGCAAATCTTCGAAGCCATACTCGATTATCAAAGCCGCGACCGACGCTTCGGCGGTATCAAGAAATGAAAACCCGATTACTCACGGCTGCCTTCGCACTCCCTATTATTATTGCGTCGATCATCCTGCCGCTCTGGTATCCGCATGCCGTTTGGCTGTTCGCCGCGATCGCCGTTTTCGCTCTCGTCGCCGGACTTTTTGAATTCTATTCCCTGACGAAGAAGTTGGAACTCAAAGCCGATGCGGGAATCGGGTACCTTGCGAGTGCATTGCTCTTTGTCGGTTTTCTGTTTGACGCGCCGAGCGAGGCTCCGAGCCTGCTACTCGCGACACTAGCTTTCGTGATTTCGCTCGTGCTCATCACGCAGGCGTTTCGATTCAGAGCAGACTTTTCGAAGATGCTGACAGGCACGGGCGTGACGCTGCTAGGCGTCCTGTGGATCGCCTTTCTCGGCGGATTTCTAGTCTCTATTCGCATTGGTTTTGACACGCCGATCGGCCTGTCATCGCATCTGCTCGCGTACTTTTTTCTGGTTACGTTTGGATCCGACGCCGGTGCATACTTCGCCGGAAAAGCGTTAGGAAAGCGTAAGCTCGCTCCGTCTATCTCGCCCGGCAAAACCTACGAAGGCCTGATCGGCGGCCTAATCGCAGCGGGAGCCTTTGCTGCACTCTCGACGTGGTGGTTTTTTCCCGAGCTGCCTTACCAATTTTCGATCCCTCTGGCTCTTATCATCGCCACCGTCGGAGTGCTCGGCGACCTCGTCGAAAGTGCTGTAAAACGCGGCGCCGGAGCAAAAGACGCCGCCTCGATCCTGCCCGGCCACGGCGGCCTGCTCGACCGGCTCGATAGTTTGCTATTCGGCGCACCCCTGCTGTACTATTTCGCTAGAATTTATTTCGGATGAACGCCATTTTACGAATCGACGACAATAATACGTGAGGTGAGTACGTAAATATTTTTGCGTGCCGCCTTTCGACTGTCTGAAATTCGAAGGGCGTTTTTCATTTTATGCTTGATGTTTTAGGAACTCTAGAAAGAACGCACACGTGCGGTGAGCTGCGTCTCGGCGACGTTGGCTCGCAAGTCGTGCTGATGGGCTGGGTCGCAAAGATGCGTGACTTCGGCGTCTTTACGTTTATCGATCTTCGCGATCGTGACGGGCTAACGCAGATCGTGGTGAGCGAAGAGACTGCCGCGGAGGCACATGCAAAGGCGAAGAACATTCGCGGCGAGTTCGTAATTGCCGTCAAAGGCGCCGTGACAGCCCGCGGTGAGGACGCGAAAAATACAAAACTTGCGACGGGCGAGGTCGAGGTTAAGGTTTCCGAAATTCTAATCCTCAACGACGCCAAGGTCCCGCCGTTTCAGCTAGAGGTCGTGGGCTCTGAAAATCTCGCGAGCGAAGACACACGTCTCAAGTACCGCTACCTGGATCTGCGTCGGCCGCAGCTGCAGAACAATATCCGAATGCGGGCGAAGGCCGTCGCCGCAATTCGTGAGTATTTCGACACTCGCGGGTTTATCGAGATCGAAACGCCGATTCTTTTGAAATCCACGCCCGAGGGCGCACGCGATTTTATAGTCCCGTCACGCATTCATACGGGCAAGTTTTTCGCATTGCCGCAGTCGCCGCAGATCTTGAAACAGATCACGATGATCGCGGGATTTGATAAGTACTACCAGATCGCGCGCTGCTTTCGCGATGAAGACTTGCGTGCAGACCGCCAGCCGGAGTTTACGCAGCTCGATATGGAAATGTCGTTTCCGCATCTCGAGATGGTCTACCGCGAGATGCAGGGCATGTTCAATCACGTCCTGCGTCTGATCGACGTCGACTTGCCCGCCGAATGGCCTCGCCTTACCTATGCCGAAGCAATGCGCCGCTATGGCTCGGACAAGCCCGACCTGCGATTTGAGATGGAGCTGGTAGATCTGAGCGAAGATCTTCGTGATACGGACTTTGCTCCATTCGCGGACACGCTAAAAAGTGGCGGAGAGATCAAGTGCATCGTCGTCAAAGGTCGTGCCGATTATTCGCGCAAGCAAACCGATGAGCTGCAGGAGTTTGTAAAACGCTACGGCGCAGGTGCTCTCGCGTGGATAAAGATTGGCGACGAGACAACGTCTTCGCTGCTCAAAGTTCTGGGAGATCAAACGATTTCACGGATCGCTGCAACCGCGGGTGCGGAGAGAGGCGATGCCGTTCTACTCGTCGCCGGAAAGAAATCCGTTGTCGCCGCATCGCTCGGCGCGCTCCGCAACGAAATCGGGCGCCGCGAGAATCTGATCGACCGTGATCTCTACAAGCCGCTGATCGTGACCGAATTTCCGATGTTCGAGCACGACGAGGAGACCGATAGATACACCGCAGCGCATCATCCATTCACCTCGCCGATGGATGAGGACCTCGAGATGTTTAAAGCGGCGATCGAGGACGACTCGCAGCACCACCTGCTCGGCGCCGTGCGTGCTAAGGCCTACGACGCCGTAATCAATGGCTACGAATGCTCGGGCGGCTCGATCCGTATCCATCAAAAAGACGTGCAGGCCTTAAACTTCAAAGCGCTCGGAATGACACCGGATGAGGCACGCGCCCAGTTCGGATTTTTCCTCGACGCTCTCGAATACGGCACACCGCCGCACGGCGGCTTTGCCGCCGGCATCGAGCGAACCTGCATGATCCTCTGCGGCACCGAAAACATCCGCGACGTAATGGCGTTTCCGAAAACCGCCTCGGCCCAGGACCTGATGATGGACTCGCCCGGCGAAGTGGATGGAGGGCAATTGAAGGAACTGGCGATAAGAATTTCCTAAGAGGCGTAACCCGCGAAACACGCGAAAATGGAGAAAGAAGAATTTTCTTTCGCGTATTTCGCGGGCAAACTTCTTTCTTCGAACTCCATACCAAAAAATATCGTAGAATGCGGTTGAGATGCCCAGTAAGTACGACACAAATCCGCTTGATCCCGATTTTCCCGAGAAGGTAAGGGCTGAGCGCGAGCATGAGATGGCGACGCAGGTCCTCAGGACGAGCGCGGCCGAGACGCGCACTTTTGCGCCGGCCATGCCCACCGAGGACGTTACTCGACGATTTTCGCCGGACATGGCATCTACGTTTTCCGCCCCGGTCAATGCCGCGATCACGCCGAATTTTTATCAGAAAGTCAGCGCAGGCAACATCGACGAAAGTAAGGAGCGAAAGGTCGCGAAGATCGGACTGCCTGAGAATATCGTCACAGCCGTTCCGTACATTCCGTGGTTCTTTGGGCTCGCAGCCGGCTTGATTTTGCTGCTCCTTACGCCGAAGAGTGAGGCCAAGGTGCGGTTTCACGCCGCTCAAGGATTAGCTGCCCACCTCGGCATCCTTGGCGTCACGATAATTCTGAGTATCGTCGGAGAATTTACGAATTTGGCGGATATCGGCCAGACGATCTTCGGAATAGTGACATCGATAATGCTCGTGATCTTCGCTTACAAGGCATTTCGCGGCCGGCCGATTCACATTGAATCTATCGAGGACCTGACGAACTATCTCGAAGAAAAAATCGGCCCGGTGAAGGTGTAAGACGATGCCGTTGTAAAATCTTGGACGATGGAATCTGAAAAATCTCTGCAGCAGACGCACTCGCCAAACGGCATCTGCTTTGGCTGCGGGCCGGCGAATGAAAAGGGCCTGCACATTAATAGCTTTCCCGACGGCGACGAGATCGTAGCCACGTGGACTGCCGAGCCGCATCATCAGGCCTTTCCGGGAATTCTGAACGGCGGCATTATCGGTGCGCTGCTCGATTGCCATTCGAACTGGACGGCCGCCTATCACCTAATGAAACAGCGCGGTGACGACAAGACTCCGTGCACCGTTACCGCGGATTTTCATGTAAAACTTCTCAGACCTACGCCGATTGACGGCCCAATCACCCTAAAGGCGCGGGTTGTTGAGTCAACCGAGACCCGCGCAACCGTCGAGGCCGAGCTGATCGCAGGCGGAAAGGTCTGCGACACTTGCCGCGGTACGTTCGTCGCCGTCAAAGAAGGCCATCCGGCCTACCATCGCTGGTAAAAACGGCCGTTTTTGCGGCTTTCAGGCCGCATTTGCCTGCAGGAAATTGACGTTTGCCTGCAGGAAATTGACGTTTGTCTTGAGGAAATTGGCGTTTGTGTGCAGGCAAATGCCGTTTGTCTTGAGTAAATTGGCGTTTGTCTTGAGTAAATTGGCGTTCGTCTGCAGTAAATTGGCGATTGTCTACAGTAAATTGGCGTTTTGCACACCGATTTTGGACATTTGCGACGCGAATTCGCCCGTCAAACCGAGCTTTTCGAGCCATTCTTGCTGCTGTTTCATCAGTTGGGGCAGGTGAAAGACGTCCGAGAGTGCGTAGTTGACGAGATCTTCCGTCCAGATCCCGTCCCAGCGCGGCCCGAATTTTGCCCGCTGCGACTTATCGAGATCTATCGCGAAGTATCGATACAGAGTTTCCGCTAGTGACGAAGACTGATTTGCGCCGCGCGTCAGCACTTTTTCTGCGATCATCGTGTCGAAGATGTTTGCGACGTCGTAACCATTCTCGTTAAGAAATTCGAGATCGAATTTCGCATTGTGAAAGATCTTTACGATTGACGCGTCCGCGAGCACATCGGCAAAGCGACCAAGCGCGACGCCTTCGCTGACGGGTAATAAAACACCAAATTCGCCGTCCGAGAATTGTACCGAGAACAGCCTGCCCTGCTTTGCGCTAAAGCCCGAGGTCTCTGTGTCACAACCGAGAATCGTGGCCGCGGCCAGACGCTCGTAGGCTAGATCGATCTCTTCCCCAGTTCTCGCTACTAGAATCTCCATACCTGTTGGTTGTAAATTACTACTCGAGCCTATGCCCGACAAACTCAACGAAGTCGAAACGCGCATCATCGGCGCCCTCGTCGAAAAACAGCTAACTACGCCCGAGTACTATCCACTCACGCTCAACTCGCTCGTAACAGCGTGCAATCAGAAGAATAATCGAGAGCCAGTGGTCGCCTACGACGAAAGCACCGTGACTGCCGCCATTGAGAATCTGCGCGACTGCAACCTCGTCTATATTTTTTACGGCAGCACGAGCCGCGTGCCTAAATACAAACACATGCTGCCGAGTGTCTATGAGCTCGATCCGGCCGGCACCGCGGTGATGTGCGTGATGATGCTGCGTGGGCCGCAGACGCTGGGCGAGCTGCGCGGCCGGACAGAGCGGCTGCATCAATTCGAAGGTCTCGGCGAAGTCCAGGCGGCACTCGACGCGCTGATCAGGCGAGATCCGCCGATGGTATTCATGATCGAAAGGCAGCCCGGACAAAAGGAAGCGCGTTTCGCTCACTTGCTCGCGGGCGATGTCGATGTTGAGGCTTTTACGCTCGCGCAGACGGCGGCGCGCGGCGCCCGAGAGAATCCGGGCGCGGAAAGGCTCGACAATCTGGAGCGCGAAATCTCGGAATTACGCGCCGAGGTTGCAGAGCTAAGAGCCAGCGTTGAAGAGTTTAAGAAACAGTTCGAATGAGGGAGCGGATCGTTACAACACGATTATCTTATTGCCCGATGCAGCATTTGTGACAACTATTTTTTGCCAGCGAGTCTCTCGAAAGCCTCACCCTGAAATTTATAGTGTCGCTCGTCATCGTTAGTCTCTACGCCGAGCTTCTTGTAGAACGTAACCGCCGGCGTATTCCAGTCAAGGACCATGAAGTCCAGCCGATCGCAGTTTGAGGCAGCTGCATCCACCGCGACCGCACTCAGCAATTTTTCACCGATACCTTTCCCGCGGTAAGCCTCCTTAACGTAAAGATCCTCGAGGTACATACTTCGCTGCCCGCTAAAGCTCGCAAAGCTCGGATAGTAGATCGCGTAGCCGATCGCGGCCTCGCTATCGCGCGCCATCAGTCCTCGCACGAATCCATCCTTGCCAAACATCGCCGCAGTCAGTGCGGCCGCGTCGACCTTGCAATACTCGCTAAGATTTTCGAACGCCGCAAGTTCATGCAGCATCGCGAGCAGCGTGTCGACGTCGCCCGATATAATTTTTGAAATTGTAAGATCCATAAACTAAATGCGGCCGGCCCCTTACGATTAAGGACCCGACCGCAAAATATACCACCAGCACGAAGGGCTTTTACGGTTTCTTCCGTGTCGTCACCTTGGTCTTTGTCTCCTTTTCAGGTACGACATCGGCTGCCTTGAGCACCTCTACGAGTGCGGGCACTTCGACTGCGATCTCCGCGTATTTCGGATTACCTTTTGCGAGCGGCTCAAACTTTGCCAGGTAATTTGCGGCCTCCTGATATTTTACCTTGTCCTTGATCTCGGTCCCCTTGTCGTCGTATGTCGTTCCACCCATGATCAGCGCAAGTGCCGCCCCGAAAAGGGCTTCCGGATTCTCGGGCGCAAGGACAAGGGCCTTTCGATACTCAGCAATCGAAGCGTCATAATTTCCGCCCTGGCGAAGCACATCGGCAAGAACTATAGTCGCCTCGGCCTTCTTTGCGGGGTCGTTCTGCTGCTCCAGATAGCCGCCGATGATCGCCTTTGCGGGAATCGCGACCGGCTCTCCGACTTTCTTGATCTGCGCGGCGATCCTAAAGGTACCGAGTGCATTTGTGATTGTCTCTTCGCGATAGCCCTCGACCGTTTTGGTCATATCGGGGCTCGTGGCCGCTGAGCTCTTCAGCATATCCCACGCCTTCCCAAAGGCAGTTGCCGCGTCGCCGAGGTCCTTCTCGACCTTGATCGAGATGTCGTTCTTATCCTGCTGCGGCATGTCCTTCGTCTCTAACATTCGGCGGTATTCAGTAACTGCCCGTTGCTTCAGGCTTATGCCCTTATTGATATAGAAGCGGGGCGTGATACCGATAAAATCCGGAACGGCCACGATGCCCTCGTCATATTTTGCGATGGCGAGGGTGTAATTCTTTGCGTTAAACGCCGCCGCGCCTTCATCGACGAGCCTGCTCGCGATCTCAGAGTCGCCCTTGTTCTTAGCGTTCCTGGCTTCAACGGCAGCGGTATCGGCTTTCGCCTTCAGGATTTGTGCCCGCTGCTCGGGTGTCAGGTTGCCGCCCTCGCCCGTCTCGAGCGTTTTTACGGCGTTTCTCGCTTCCACCTCGCTCACCTTTCTTCCGTCGCCGACCGAAAGAGGAATAAGGATGCCCGCCAACCCGGCCTTAACGCCAGGCAGAAAATTGGGTGCAAATTTCGGCGCGCTGGCAACGATGATATAGCTCACTCCGGCCATCGTGCCCGGAAACGTGACCGAACCATCTTTATCGGTCGTGCCCGTCATTTTCCCGGCCATATCGAGGCGATATAGGTCGATCGTCGCCCCTGCGACAGGGGCCTTTGTATCAGCCGTCTCGACGCGGACACTTGTAGCCTCCATCTGAGCCATCGCCGAGCCGCCGGCCGCCAGCATGAGGGCGAGAATTGAAAAAAGAAGATAGGATCTGCGCAACATAAATTCCTCCGAAAGATTGGGCCTTGCTTTCCTCGACCCTTAACACACGTGCCTTTTGATGCCGCCTTGACGAAGATTGGTTGACCTGTTTATACCGCTATTCTAACCCACCTCGTTACATTTTTGAAGCATTTTCGCGTCGAATGTATTCGCCGCCTTCCATATTAGATTATGACTTGCTGCGTGCTATGTTCTCCTTTGGATGCCAGTAGATAAGAGAATCTACAATTTTAGCTCCGGGCCGGCGGTGATGCCGCTGCCGGTGCTCGAGCGTGCCCGCGACGAAATGCTGTCTCTCGGCGGCGCCGGGATGAGCGTGATGGAGATGAGCCATCGCTCGAAAAGGTTCGCAGAGGTGCTCGATAAGGCCGAGTCGGGGCTTCGCTCGCTGCTCGCTGTGCCGGAGAATTTTAGGATCCTATTTATTCAGGGCGGGGGCTTGCTCCAATTCTCGATGGTGCCGATGAACTTTCTCCGCGCTGGCGCTCACGCGGATTATGTCGTGACGGGCCACTGGGGAACCCGTGCCGCTGACGAAGCGTCATTAATTGGCGACTCGCGCGTCGTCTATTCGAGCGCGCACTCGCTCTTCAGCATTATCCCCGGCGCAGACGCGATAGAGAATTCTGCCGACGCTGCGTACCTGCACTACGTCGCCAACGAGACGATCGAGGGCGTCGAATTTAATTACGACATCGACGGCAACGGCGTGCCTGTCGTGTGCGATATGTCGTCGAATATTCTCTCCAAGAGAATCGACTGGCAAAAGTATTCGCTCATCTACGCAGGTGCCCAAAAAAATATCGGCCCGAGCGGCGTCGCAGTGGTCATAATCAGCGATGAGATGCTCGCGAACGTACGGCCGTCGCTGCCCTCCGTTCTCGACTATCAGAAAATCGCCGCCAACGGCTCTATGGTCAACACACCGAATACCTGGGCGATCTATATGATCGGCCTCGTATGTGACTGGGTCGCGAGCGAAGGCGGGGTCGACAAGATGGAACGACGAGCCGGCGAAAAGTCCGCGATCGTCTACGATGCGATCGATTCGAGTGACGGATTTTATGTCGGCCATGCGGCCCGTGAGGCACGCTCGCGAATGAATATTACCTTTCGCCTCGCAAGCGAGGAGCTCACCGAAAAGTTCTGCAGTGAGGCCCAGAGCAATGGTTTGGACGGTCTTCGCGGACATCGCTCCGTTGGAGGCGTTCGGGCATCGATCTACAACGCCTTCCCGATCGACGGTGTCCACCATCTGCGTGACTTCATGCGCGATTTTGCCGCCAAGTCCTAAGCTGGAAAAACTGCCGGATTATCACTTTTTTAGTTGTAAGCGTTCCTCACGCTCGATAATCTCTACAACCCGAGAAAGACATGGCAGCTATCGGCAATAAACTCTACAGAAGCGCGAACATAAAAAAAGAAGAGGCCCTCGACATCGACAAACATCTAACGCGTATCGAAGACGATATGCGAAAGCTAAAAATCGATTTCGATATTTATCTCAATGGCGCGACCAAGCGTCCGCCGCTCGAGCAGCGTGCGCGCCTCGATTCGCTGATAAAGCGGTTATCCGACAACCGCACATTCACATACGCACAGCGATTTCAATTTAATGGGCTACTGGCGAGATTCACATCCTATCGGGAGCTGTGGCGGCGGGCCTTAAAGGCTAAAGGGGAAGAGATCTTCTAGTAAAAGAAAACGGGGCCGATGTCTAAATCAGCCCCGTTTTATTTGGATTACCGCTCACGCTAATCTGCGAGCTTTGCCACGTTTTCGGCCTGGGGTCCTTTTGGCCCGTCGGTCACCTCGTACTCCACCTCCTGCCCTTGTATGAGCGTCTTATAACCCTCACCCGAGATCGAACTGTAATGGACAAAAATATCCTGCTCGCCGGGCTGCTCAATAAAGCCGTACCCCTTGGCATTGTTAAACCACTTCACCTTGCCAATAGCCTTTGACATCTGTAGCAATTCCTCCTAAAACTTCTTCGTGTAATACAAATCTCGAATGCGGTTCGCATCGAGAAAAATCGTCAAACCGGAATCAGCTTGGCCAAGTGCGCAGGTGGAAGGTGCGCGTTTCTTGCGATTCGAAAACAACACTTACGAACAAGTGAAATCTTAAACTGTAAGATTCGCGCCGGGCCTTAACTAAGAGTGTTTTTGATTGACGAAAGAGAATCTACCGGAAATCGCTAAACACTGTCAAGAGTTAATTCGCTTTTAATCTTTCGACGTGAGAGATTAGTTTTGCTCATGGACGAATACGGTAAAAACTCGCTGCTCTCTTATAACGAATATCTCAAAGTTCCCGAGCTGATCGAGCTGCAGCAAAATCTCTCAGATCCTGTCAGTCATGACGAACTGCTCTTCATCGTCATTCACCAAACCTACGAACTCTGGTTTAAGCAGATACTTCACGAGCTCGACGCGGCGATAAAATGGATCGACGAAGGCCGCACATTTCGCGCGAATCACAGCCTCCGCGGCGTCGTGTCTGTCGAGCGAATTCTCGTAACGCAAATTCATATTCTCGAGTCGATGGCACCGATCGGCTTTCTCGAATTTCGCGATAAGCTCAATCCTGCCAGTGGTTTCCAGTCGATGCAGTTTCGCGAGATAGAGTTCGTCTCTGGCGCCAAGGACGAAAAAATTCTCGAAACTTTCAAGCGGGACGAATTTGCATACGCGCGGTTGAAAGAAAGATTTGCGCAGCGCTCACTGGCCGATGCATTTTGGGCGATCGTCGGACGCGGCGGTCTCGCAGTCGACACGCACGACGATCGTATCTCGAGCACAGTGGAGATACTCACGCATCCGGAGAAACACGCCGAGCTCTACAATATGCAGGACCTGCTGATCGAGCACGACGAGATGATCGTCGCCTGGCGCTATAACCACATCCTGATGGTCGAGCGAATGCTCGGTATGAAACGCGGCACAGGCGGCAGCGACGGTGTAGGTTATCTGCAGACGACGCTCTCGAAGAAGTTTTTCCCCGAGCTGTGGGAGGCGCGAACGCATCTCACAATCCCCTAAACAAATTCGGCAAAGACCTCATTCGAAAAGAGCATTCCTTTTCGCGTCAGTTTAAGACGGCCGTCCGAGATTTCGACTAGCTCGGCATCGGTCAGACTATCGATTTCCGCGCTATATGTAGATAGCAAATCCTTGCCAAAACGCGTCTCAAAATCTGCGAGGCGGATACCACTCGTTAATCTGAGACCGAGAAAGATGAATTCCGATTGTGCGTTGATCGTCTCGCGGCTTATCTCCGCGCTTCCACCTTCTCGAATCGAGTCGACGTACGCCGCGGTGTCGCGCGTATTTGCGTAGCGCTCGCGGCCGTCAAACGAGTGCGCCGAGACACCAAATCCATACACCGGATCGAGCCGCCAATATTTCGTGTTGTGCCGCGACTCGAATCCCGGTCTCGCGAAGTTGGATATCTCATACTGCTCGTAACCGGCGGCAGCTAGTCGGTCGAGCATCACCTCGTACATTTCGGCCGCGAGTTCTTCGTCGATTGTTTTGCGGCGGCCGCTTCGAACCTGCTCGGCAAGCGGTGTGCCCTCATGAATCTCGAGCAGGTAGAGCGAGATGTGCTCTGGCGACATCGCGATCGCCTCGTCGAGATTTCGCTGCCAGTCATTCATCGTTTGATCCGGAAGCCCGGCGATCAGGTCAAAGCTGACGTTGTCGAAGCCCGTCTCGCGCAGCAGTCGAAAAGTTTCGCGCGCATCATTCGCATCGTGCCCGCGTGCGAGCAATTTCAGATCGCGATCATTAAACGTCTGTACGCCAAAGCTCGCACGATTTATCCCCAGAGATTTATAGGCATGCAGCTTTTCGGCATCGACGGTCGCGGGATTCATCTCCATCGTCATCTCAGTGTCCGCCGAGACATCGAATCTAACATTGATCTCATGCAGAATCTTCTCGACTTGTTTGGCAGTCAGCATCGATGGCGTGCCGCCACCGAAATAGATCGTGTCTATGGGAGAACCACCTGCGTCAGCGGGTGATCGTGACCTAACCTCCGCGCACAGCGCACCTACATATCGGCCAACGGCATCGCCATCGCGATACACGTCGGTCGCAAAGTCGCAGTACGAACACCGCGATTTGCAGAATGGTATGTGGAGATAAACGCCGGCCGTCATATTCGCAATAGAGAATAACGAAAAGCTATTCGTTATTGCGAAAGCTGGTCTCTGAGGGCGTTCGACCAAGCAGACTCGAGATCGGAAACCTGTGCGGCGAATTGAGTTTCACTCGTGCTGAAAGAGACTTCGCTGCCGCCCGTAGCGCCGATTATTTCGAACGGATGTTCACCGACCATATTCTTTACTTCGTCGAGTTTTTCCGGTGAAAAACTTATGACGATTCGCGAAGGTGTCTCGCCGAACAGGAACGATTCTGTAGAAAGCTCTGATTTGAGCTCAATGTTCGCGCCCATCGCATCGCGCCCAAGCGATGAGAAGCAGCATTCGGCAATCGCGATGGCGAGGCCTCCGTCGGAGCAGTCATGCGCGGACGCAAGCATTCGCTCATCGATAAGGCGAAGCAATGTTTCCTGCACTTCCCTTTCTTCGTCGAGATCGACGA
>Ga0136640_10000007_pt1 | contig 83879 bp, 83 predicted proteins | sample AntDrymUQ8642106_2_FD_105498 | JGI IMG/M metagenome (GOLD analysis project Ga0136640, IMG submission 105498) | Polar desert sand microbial communities from Dry Valleys, Antarctica - metaG UQ864 (21.06) | ecosystem: Environmental > Terrestrial > Soil > Desert | place: Antarctica: Dry Valley...
GAGTGATTCTATCTCGATAATCTCGACAGGGAAGGGCTGATCGAATAGCCGATAGTTGTTTACCTCGATAACCCTGTCGACGAGGTCTTTTAGCCCTTTGGCGCCAAAAAACTTTAGCGGCTTCGTGCGGCCCTGCATCTGCGGCGCGTGCCTTGTGCCGGCGAGCAGCGGCCCGATACCGCCGCAATGGTCCATGTGAAAATGGGATATCCAGATCGCGTCGAGGTTGGGCCAGTCTAGTCCCTCGTGCGCCATCCTCATCGGAGCACTTGCTGCGCAATCGAGCAGGATCGTGCCCGACGAGGTTTCGAGCCAGTAGGCCGAACTGCTGCGCGTAGGATGTGGAATCGTCGATCCCGAGCCGAGAACCGTTAACCGCATACATGAAATACTAGCAAAACTGGCGCATGTGGTAGATTCTTGTTCGATGACTACGGTCGATATTCTCGCAATTTTTGCCCATCCGGATGACGTGGAGTTGACGGTCGGCGGAACACTTCTGAAGATGAAGCACCTCGGCTATCGCACCGGTGCTCTCGATGTCACGCGCGGCGAAATGGGAACGCGCGGCACCGTAGACGGCCGGACTCTTGAAGCGGAAGCCGCGGCCAAGATTCTAAAGCTCGACGTTCGCGAAAATCTCGGTCTCGCTGACGGCCACGTTTTCGTAGATGATGAATCACGCACGGCGATGGTGCGCGCGATCCGCCGGCTCAAACCAAAAATTATCCTCACGCACCAGCTCGACGATCCGCACCCTGACCATGACCACATCGCTCGTCTAGTACGCGAGTCCGCCCGGCTCTCGAGTATGAAAAATTACGATGCGGAGTCGGGAGCCGAGAAAATACTCGTGCCAATCGTCGCTCACAATACATTTTCCCGGCGCGTTGAGTCGTCGTTCGTAGTCGACATCTCGGACTTTTTGGAGGAAAAGATGGCGGCGATCCGCGCTCACGCCTCACAGTTTCACGACCCAAGTTCAACCGAGCCAGAGACACGCCTGACCGATAAAAACTTCCTGAACGAGCTCGAAAACCGCTCGCGCTACTTCGGCTCGCTGATCGGCGCACTTGCCGGCGAGCCCTTCTACGTACGCGAGTCCCTCAACGTCGAAGACCCCATCGAACTACTGTCGAGAAAGATGAATCTTTATTCATAGTGCCGTTTCCTGCGGCTCGTTCCGCGTTGAATCTTGACAAAAAAGTAACGTTTTGCGATTCTTAAGCTCCGGTCGGGGTTTATGAAGATTTCTGCACAAGAAGAGTATGGGCTGCGATGTCTCGTGCAACTCGCGACGCTTCGGGTCGGTGAGAGCCTGACGCTGCCGCAGATCGCTGAGCTCGAGGGTATCTCCACGGCGAACGCGGGCAAGCTGATGTGGCTGCTCAATAAGGCAGGATTTGTCCTCTCAACGCGCGGGACGAAGGGCGGCTACGCTCTCGCTCGTCCGGCAACGGAGATTCGAGTAAGCGAAATAATTAAGGTCTTGGACGAAGATGTGCTCAGCAAACACTGCGAGAGCTACACGGGCGTGCTCGACACGTGCGTGCACAAAGGCGATTGCGGAATTCGGCCTGTGATAGTCGGTCTTCACGAGATCGTCGAGCATGCCCTTTCGCAGATCACGTTAGCCCAGCTAGTGGGCAACGAGAGCAAGGTCGTTGAGATGTTTCATAACATCCAGGGCATTCACCGTACGATAGAACCTATGTCGAGCAGGCAGTAAAGAAATGAGTACAGCAGCAGAATTATTGACGAATCGCGAATATAAGTACGGCTTTGTCACCGATATCGAGACGGACACCATCGCCAAGGGGCTGTCTGAAGACACGGTGCGCCTGATCTCATCGAAGAAGAATGAACCGGAGTGGATGCTCGAATTTCGGCTGAAGGCGTATCGGCAGTGGCTGACGATGAAGCAGCCCGACAACTGGGCAAACTTCGACTATCCAAATATCGATTTTCAGAACATTTCGTATTACTCAGCGCCGCGCGAAAAACAAAAGAAGGCCAGCCTCGACGAGGTCGATCCTGAGCTGATCAAGACCTTTGAGAAGCTCGGCATTCCGATCACCGAGCAGAAAATGTTGGCAAATGTGGCGGTAGATGCCGTGTTTGATTCTGTTTCGGTCGCAACCACCTTTAAGAAAAAACTGCTAGAAGCGGGCGTTATTTTTTGCTCGTTTACCGAGGCGGTCGCCGATTATCCTGACTTGATCAAGAAATATCTCGGGTCGGTCGTGCCTGTCGGCGACAACTATTACGCCGCTCTAAATTCGGCGGTTTTCTCAGACGGTTCGTTCGTGTTTATCCCGAAAGGCGTTCGCTGTCCGATGGAGCTTTCAACTTATTTCCGCATCAATACGCAGGACGCGGGACAGTTTGAGCGAACGTTAATTGTTGCGGAAGAAGGCGGTTACGTCGCCTATAACGAAGGCTGTACGGCCCCTCAGTTCGATACGAACCAGCTGCATGCGGCGGTTGTTGAGCTTGTGGCGCTTGATGACGCCGAAATCAAATATTCGACGGTTCAGAACTGGTACGCGGGTGACGAGACAGGCAAGGGCGGTATTTATAACTTCGTGACAAAACGCGGTGCCTGTCGCGGCGTGAGATCAAAAATTTCATGGACACAGGTCGAGACTGGCTCAGCGATTACCTGGAAATATCCGAGCGTGATTCTGCAGGGCGATAACTCGATCGGCGAGTTTTACTCGGTCGCTCTGACCAACAACGCGCAGGTTGCCGACACCGGCACGAAAATGATCCATCTGGGCAAGAACACAAAGTCGACGATCATTTCGAAGGGAATCTCTGCGGGCAGGTCGAACAACAGCTATCGAGGACTCGTAAAGATAATGCCGAAAGCCACGGGCGCGCGTAACTACACACAATGCGACTCGATGCTGATCGGCGGCAAGTCCGAGGCGAACACGTTCCCCTACATCGAGGTGATGAACAACACCGCCAAAGTCGAGCATGAGGCGACAACGTCGAAGATCAGCGAAGATCAGCTGTTTTACTTGCAGCAGCGAGGCATCGGCCAGGAAGACGCCGTCTCGCTAATCATCAACGGCTTTTGCAAGGAAGTGTTTCGCGAACTGCCGATGGAATACGCCGTCGAGGCGACGAAGTTGTTGGGACTTAAGCTGGAAGGAAGTGTTGGGTGAGACTATGAATTTGCCTATCGAACTAGAACAGGAAGACGACGGTCGGTGGATTGCCGAAATCGACGAGCTTGATGGAGTTTTGGTTTATGGCGATACGAAAGAAGATGCAATCCGGAATGTAAAAACGCTTGCGCTTCGCGTAATTGCTGACCGCCTGGAGAATGGCGAAAGTCTGTCGCAACAGGTTGAGAGTCTGGTTTTCCAAGCCGCATAAGCAGCTGGAAATCTACGAAGGCAAGACGTGTGTTAGCGGCATTGGAAAGGATTGGCTGGCGCGTGAAGCGGCAGAAGGGTTCGCATAAAACGCTCGAACGGGATGGCTATCCCGATTACGTCTTCTCCTTCCACGACGGGGATGAAATAGGTTCGAAGATGATGACGAGGATAGCCAAGAAGACTGGCCTTAAGCCAGAAAATTTGTAATGAACCCGATCCAGCCAGAGAGCCAGCCGCAGCCGAAGGGCCATTACTCGCCCGGCATCGAGCACAACCGCCTTATTTACGTGTCGGGTCAGTTACCGATGAGTCTGGATTCGCGCGAGCCGTTTACGGGAGATATTGGCGAGCAGACGGAGCTGGCATTGAGAAATGTCGAGGCGGTTTTGCGAGCGGCGGGGAGTGACCTTGATCACGTTCTGCAGATGACGATTTATGTCTCGGAAATGGAAATGTGGGACGCGGTGAACAAAAAATACGCCGAGGTGATGGGCGGGCACCGGCCAGCGAGAGCGATCGTGCCGGTAAAGGATTTGCATTTTGGGACGAAGATCGAGATACAGGCGATCGCGGCGATGAAGAGTTAGATGCAGTTTTACGGCGTAGATTGGCTCGCGACGCTTGCCGGTCTGACGGGCGTTTACCTGCTCGGCAGCAAGAGTCGCTATGGCTTCTTGGTCATGATGGTCGCGAGTGTCAGCTGGTTCGTCGTCGGCCTGTTGATCGGAAGCTGGGCCCTGTCGCTCGGGAGCGTGGTTTTCCTTTCTCTGCACGTACGTGGATGGATCCGCTGGCAGAGCAGATTGAACTTTTAATCGAATGAAGCTGGATATTATTGTTCGCTCGCGGGCGAACGCGTGAAGATCGGCGGTAATGACGTGTTGTATATGAAGGGTGAGGTATATGTCGAGGCCAAAAGCGGAAAGAGCGTCGCTGTCTAGCGCGAGCGTGCGGCTCGCGACGAGCGCAGATGCGGCCGATATCTCGCGCGTTCTCCTCGAGGCATTTACCGTCATTCGCGAGCACTACACTGCTGAGGCGTTCGGGGTAGTGACGCCAAAGGCTGAGGTTATTGAAAGCCGCTTCACGGAAGGCCCGATGTGGGTCGCAGAAGTTGATGGACGTGTAGTCGGCACCGTATCGCTCACGACCGATCCGGAAGGCCTGTATATGAGGAGCATGGCGGTGTCGCCAACGGCGCAAAAGCTGGGTATTGGGCGCCTGCTGCTCGATGCTCTGCACGAACACGCGGTGGGTACGGGTCTGACGAGGATTTTTTTGTACACGCTGCCGTTTCAAAGCGGTGCGCGGGCGATGTACGAAAAGCACGGATATCAATGGGTCCGCGATACGACGGCCGACGAGTGGTATGGCGTCCCAGGACTCGAGATGGAGAGGAAGTTGAACACATGATGCTCACTGACACCGAGACAAATAAGATTATCGACATCTGTAAGCAGAACGATATTTCATATTGTGCGATTTTCGGCTCATTCGCCCGCGGGACAGCCGACGAAAAGAGCGATCTGGATCTGCTCGTACGATTCTCGAAGCCGATTGGCTGGAAGTTTTACGGTGTTGCGGATGAGATCTCGGAGGCTCTGAGTAAACCGGTTGATCTGGCGACCGAGAGAATGCTCAATCGGCATATTCGCGCGGACGTTCTTTCGGATTTAAGGGTCATCTATGAAGAAGCCGATTGATAAAGATCGACTCAAACATATTCTTGACGCTATTGAAAGAATTGAACAGTATCTGGTCGACCAAGACTTGGAACGTTTTCGATCACTCAGCGAAAAGATCGACGCCGTTGTGCGAAACATGGAGATTATCGGTGAGGCCATCAGCTGCCTAACGCAAGACTTAAAGGAGAGACACCCAGCGGTTGAGTGGCGGATTGCAACGGCGATGCGAAATCGATTGATTCATGGGTACTTCGACGTCGACCCAGATATAGTCTGGCAGACGGCTACTGCGGATCTGCCTAGCTTAAAAGTTGCGGTGGTTGCAATATTACGAGACTTGGAAAAATAAAGGAATGCTACTCGAAGTAAAAGATCTGCACGCCGGAATAGACGGCAAGGAAATTCTGAAAGGCCTGAACTTGCAGGTCGAGCGCGGCGAGGTGCACGCGATCATGGGTCCGAACGGCTCGGGTAAATCGACTTTGTCGAAGGTGCTGGCCGGACATCCGTCGTACGAAGTGATTTCGGGCGAGGTGCTATACGAGGGGAAGAATCTGCTCGAACTCGAGCCGGATGAACGGGCACGCGAAGGCGTCTTTATGGCGTTTCAGTATCCCGTCGAAGTGCCGGGCGTTTCGAATTCACAGTTTCTGCGACTCGCCTACAACGAAAAGATGAAACACACGGGCGGCGAGGAGCTCGATCCGCTCGAATTTAACGACTACCTGAAAGAGAAAGCGAAGGTCGTCGATATGGACCCGCAGTTTTTCAAACGTTCGGTAAATGAGGGGTTCTCGGGCGGCGAGAAGAAGCGTAACGAGATCTTACAGATGGCGGTGCTTGAGCCGAAGCTCGCGATACTCGACGAGACGGATTCGGGTCTCGACATAGACGCTTTACGCATCGTCGCTGAGGGTGTAAATAAACTGCGAAACGAGAACAACGGGATCATCCTGGTAACGCACTATCAGAGGCTACTGAACTTTATAGTTCCCGACGTCGTGCACGTTCTCGCGAACGGCCGAATCGTAAAGGAAGGCGGCAAGGAGCTAGCGTTAGAACTCGAGGAGAAGGGCTACGACTGGGTGAAAGCAGCGGCGAAATGACGGCACAGACGGCAAAAGAAATTCGTTACGCAAAGGCGTTCGAGGCGCTTATCGGCACGGCCGGAGCCGGCGAGCTCGCGGAGCTTCGCCGTGCCGCATTTCGGTATTTCAATGAGACCGGTTATCCGAGCGTCCGCGGTGAGGATTGGAAATACACGAACGTTGCCGAGATCGCAAAGTCGGAGTTCAATGCCGTAGGCCTCCGCGAGATTGATGATCCCGTTCATCCGGAGCTGAAGAAGTTCAATTACAAGCGAAACGGTTTCACCGCCCTCAACCTTGCTTTCGCTGACATTTCTAAACGGTCGATTCCCGCGAATCGGAAGATCGCGGAACCGATACATATTGGAACTTCCGCGGTCGATGGAGCGATGCATGCGCCGCATTATATTTTTGTCGCCGAGCCCGGCAGCGAATCGACGATCCTTGAGATTTATCAGTCCGAGACACGCAGTTTTGTAAATTCTGCGCTCCAGGTGTTTGTCGGGGATAACGCTCGCGTTACGCACTATCGCGTTCAGAAGGACTCGGCGGATGCGTTCCACTATGGCGTGACTGAGGTAACGTTGGGCCGAGACGCTAGCTACGACGCGACCAATATCACACTCGGCGGTGCGATCTCGCGACACGACATAGATTTGAAGTTTACGGCCGAGGGCGGCGAGGCGTGGGTTGACGGGCTGTATATGCTAAACGGTTCGCAGCACCACGACACGCACTCGCTCATCGATCACGCAGTGCCGAACTGCACCTCGCATCAGACGTACAAGGGCGTGCTCAATGACAAATCTCGCGGCGTATTCAACGGCAAGGTCCTTGTCCGCGAAGACGCCCACGGCACTGACGCACAGCAGTCGAATAAGAACTTACTGCTATCAAACGAGGCGCGAGTTGATACAAAACCGCAGCTCGAGATTTTTAATGACGACGTTAAGTGTTCGCACGGAGCGACGGTTGGCCAATTAGAGGAAGAAGAATTGTTTTACCTCCTTACTCGCGGCCTGCCCGAGAACCTTGCGAAAAATTTGCTGACGTATGGATTCGCTGACGCGATCATACAAAAAATCGGTCTTGACGAGATCAAGGCCGACCTAGACGAAGCCGTGCTCAACCGGCTAAATGTAAAACACGGAAATTTAAGAATATGAGAATAAGAATGCCGTTGATAATTGAAGAAACAGTCCTCGCGAAAATCGACGAGATCGCCGGTGAAAAGCATCGACGGGCAGCGACGATCGAGAAGGCGCTTCGCGAGTTTATTGAACGCGAAGAAAAGAAAGGTCGGGGGAAACCGGCCCCTGAGACGTCGGCGGCAAAACCGATGGCCAAATCTATGGGTAAGTCCGCTGCTAAGCCGCTTGCTAAGCCAATTGCCAAGCCGGTCACTAAGGCAGTAGCTAAGCCGACTGCTAAGCCAGCAGCTAAAGCCCCGGCGCGACCGGCCGCTAAGAGCCCGGCGAAGGTAGGCGCGTCCGCAAGGCGCTAGCACCGCGCCGATCGAGGAGTAGGAGATGGCAAAGCCAGAATCAGCATTACGAGATATGGCCGCCTGGGACGTGGAGAAGATTCGCGAGGATTTTCCCGTGCTCACGCAGACGGTGAACGGAAAGCCACTCGTGTATCTCGACAACGCCGCGTCGTCTCACGTGCCGCGAATCGTGATCGATCGCGGTTCAAAATATCTCGCCGAGGAACATTCGAATATTCATCGCGGCGTGCACTATCTGTCGCAAAATGCGACGACGGCGTATGAGGCGGCACGCGAAAAGGTAAAACGCTTCATCAATGCGCCTGACGTGAAGGAATGCATCTTCGTTCGCGGCTGTACAGAAGGCGTTAATCTCGTCGCGCACAGTTACGGGCGAAAGTTCATAGGCGAAGGCGACGAAATCCTGGTCTCTCAGATGGAGCACCATTCGAACATCCTGCCGTGGCAGCAGATCGCGGAAGACAAGGGTGCTCTTATAAAGGTCATTCCGATAAATGAGCGTGGTGAGCTGATCATTGAGGAGTTTGATCGTCTGCTGAACGAGCGGACAAAGATGGTCGCGATCTCGCACGTGTCGAATAGTCTCGGTACGGTGAATCCCGTAAAGGAGATGGTCGAGACCGCGCACAAATTTGGGGTGCCGGTTCTTGTCGATGCCGCTCAGAGCGTCCCGCATTTTCCGGTCGATGTGCAGGATCTGGACTGCGACTTCTTTGTCTTCTCCGGCCACAAAATGTATGCCCCCACGGGCAGCGGTGTTCTCTACGGCAAGCGAAAATGGCTCGACCAGATGCCGCCTTATCAGACGGGCGGCGGGATGATCCGAACAGTCAGTTTTGAGGGCTCGACGTACGCGCCTATACCCGAGAAGTTCGAGGCCGGGACACCTGCAATTGCTGCAGGCATTGGGCTTGGAGCGGCGATCGACTACATCAATTCGATTGACTTCGAAGCGGCTGCAAAGTACGAGCACGAGCTTCTCGAGTACGCGACTGAGCGTCTCGCCGACATTCCGGGCGTCCGGATTATTGGCACGGCGCGCGAAAAAGCGAGCGTGCTTTCCTTCGAGATTGAAGGCATCCACCCGCACGATATTGGCACGATTCTCGACCAGCAGGGCATCGCCATCCGAGCCGGCCATCATTGTGCACAGCCGGTAATGAAATTCTTCGACGTGCCCGCAACGGCGCGTGCGTCTTTTGCGTTTTACAACACCCGCGAAGAGGTTGATAAACTAGCCGATGCGGTGCAGAAGGTGATCGAGGTTTTTGCTTAGAATTTTATTCTCTGTATTTGTAAATGGTTATACTTAGACCCAATTTACTGTCAAAGGAGTGTGTGAGTGGCCAGAATGAGAAATGCAAAATTTCAACATCTCAGTCGAAAGCTATTGCCGATTACTTTCATCGCCTGTTTGTTTTCTGTAAATGGTTTTACACAAATTCCCAATAGCCAAAAACTTTCACCCCGTGAGATTGCCCAACGCACTCTTCCATCGGTTGTATTGCTTATTATGCAAAATAGCCGAGATGAAACAGGGAAAACCGGGAGCGGTTTCTTCGTCACGTCAGACATAGTCGCTACGAACTATCATGTAATCAAAGATACCGATAAAGGCGTTGTTAAAATCGTTGGCCAAGAGAAACTCTACGATATCGTTGGCGTTGTTGGATTAGACGAAAAAAATGATCTGGCTTTGTTAAAGGTCAGTGGAATTGCTGGCCGATCTCTTGTTTTGGATACAGATGATGCGACTGCTATTGGTGACGAAGTATTTGCCATTGGAAATCCTCAAGGTCTCGAAGGTACTTTTTCTCAGGGAATTGTAAGCAGTCTTAGGAACACAAAATCGCGAAATCTAATCCAAATTACTGCTTCTATCTCCCAAGGAAGTAGCGGCGGAGCAGTTCTAAATGACCATGGAGAAGTTGTCGGTATTGCCGTCGGTGCCATCGAAAGCGGACAATCACTAAATTTCGCCATTCCCGTATCGAAATTAAGATTCTTGATTGCAAACCGAAGTCGGTTGATCGGATTAAGTGTCGATTCCATCACAACCAAAGATAAACAAAACGCGAAAACCTCTACGCAAAGCCCACCGCCTAATAAACGCATTCCGGTTTCGCCGGCACCGACGAGGGCCTCGCGTCTACAATTCAAAACGCCGGACTGGACCGAGGAAAACCTACGCGGCGAGGTTAAGTCCATTTTCGAGTCAGCGTTTACGCCGAAAAGAAAATTCGATGTTTTCGAACTTGGGGAACCAGTGGCGACTCGGACGAACCGGTACAATTCGGATGGCTATTTAGATAAATCCGAAGAAACTATTTATTCCGAATCTGGCCTTTCGATCTCTAATTCCCGTTTCGCATATAGGGCGGATCAACTATTGGGCAGAACGGTCGGATTCCCCTATGCTTTCGAGACCGTTAATGTATTCGATTATCAAAAAGGTTTGGTAAAGGTGGTTACATATGGGAAATGTCCTAGTTGTTCAGAGTTTCAACAGAAGAGTGAGGATCTCACAAGATATGAAAGGGATATTGTGTCCAGTTACAGGTATGACGGCGGCTTATTGAATAAGATTGTCACGGAAAGAAGGCAAGACGGACAGACGATTATGACGACCTATGGCTCAGAAGGAGAACCATCACGTAAAAAGGTGATTTCCAAAGTGGGTGAGGTCAAAGAATTTATGTGGGACAATCCAGGTAAATGGTCAACTTACAAAGTGACGTCCAATATGGGTACGCAAATTCAGGTCGTCACGACGGACACTTGCTACGAAGAGGATAAATCTTACGATTGCGTTGAAACGGAGACTCTGGATAAGAACTCAAAACTTATTGTAGCCAGGACCCACCTGAGTGCTGATACGGATGTTTATAAGTACGAATATGAATTTGATGCAATTGGTAACTGGACAAAGAAAACCGAGCTACATCAAGTAGCTAAGTTTGGAAAGAAATTCTTTGAACCGTCGTTCGTGTGGATTCGAAGGATAAGTTATTTCTAATGTCGCACTCGAAGCTATGCAAAATCGTAAGATAAAGGTTTGGAACGGTAGGCTCGAAGATGCCGAAAAATATTCGGACATTAAATACTGGCGTTCTCAGTCCGACGAGGTGATATTCGATGCGGCGTGGCAGATGGTTATTGATGCTTATGCGAGGAAAGGAGAAGATTTGAGGGGAAAGAGGCTCGATAAAACCGTTGGAGGCTTGCGACCAATTACTCAAAAATTTGTTTGATCGAGAAACGGCGAAAGAAGAGTAAATGTCAGAACTTAGCCAGCTATATCAGGACACGATCCTCGAGTACAACAGAGAATCGGTTACAATCTTCTTATGAAAAAGCGCGCTCCAATTCAGGTCGGAGATTACAGCTTTACGGTTGTGCTCGAACCGAATGAGCCAGACGGTTATTTGGTGACATGTCCGGCCTTGCCGGGCCTGGTGACGGAAGGCGATACGCTTGAGGAATCTCTCGCAATGGCGAAGGATGCGATCGAGGGCTACGTAATTAGCTTACTCAAGCACGGCGAACCCGTCCCGGAAGACAGGATGATCTTTCCGGTTCGCGTAAGAATTGAGAATGAGCAAGTTGCCACGTGACATCAAGCCTTCCAAAGTCACTCAAGGCACTTCAGAAGCACGGATTCGAAATTGACCACATTACCGGCAGCCACTACATCTTGAAAAAGGAGTACTGAGGACGACCGTTCCGTTTCATAAATCAGTGAAGACGGGAACGCTTAGGTCGATCTTAAATCAAGCCGAACTAACGATTGACGAGTTCATCGAATTGCTTTAACCAATGTCAGAATTAAGCGAGCTGTATCAGGACACGATCCTCGAACACAATAAGAATCCGCGGAATTTTCGCGAGATCGAGGATGCCCGCTATACGGCGGATGGAAACAATCCCTTGTGCGGCGATGCGCTTCGTGTCTATGTGAAGATGGACGGTGATACGGTCAGCGATGTCGCTTTCAAGGGTTCGGGTTGTGCGATCTCGAAGGCATCTGCATCGATGATGACGCAGACGTTAAAGGGAAAGAACCGCGAAGAAGCCGATGCGCTGTTTGACGAGTTTCATCGAATGGTCACCGGCGATCTCGATATCGAAACTCATGACAACAAACTCGGAAAGTTAAAGATTTTTGCAGGCGTTCTCGAGTTCCCCGCACGGGTCAAATGCGCTTCGCTTAGCTGGCATACTGTTCACGCTGCGCTCCACGGCGAAGATGTGGTTTCGACGGAATAAGATCGTTTGCCCGCAAAGCGCGAAATGACGCGAAAAATGGAAGAAAAATCTTTCTGGGACGCTCGCGCTATTAAATCACCTCCATTCCTGTTCTCCCTTGGCATCTCGGCGACCGCAGTTCTCGCGCTCTATCTGCAGGGTCGCGTCTGGTGGTGCAAGATAGGCGACTATGCCGTCTACGTCAACGACGCGTGGAACAGCAGTCATACGTCGCAGCATCTATTCGACCCATACACGTTCACTCATGTTCTGCACGGTGTCCTTTTTTATTGGCTGACGAGGCTGCTGCCGATACGCGTGAGTGACGGTTGGCGTTTAGTGATCGCGATCCTTGCGGAAGCCGCCTGGGAAGTTTTTGAGAATTCGAATTTCATAATCGAGAAATACCGCGAGAATACGGCATCGCTCGATTACTTCGGCGACTCGATCGCAAATTCTCTCGGCGACCTCGCCGCAAGCGTACTCGGTTTCTGGATCGCGCAGAAACTGGGCTGGCTGCGCTCCATTCTTTTTTTCGTCGCTGTCGAGATCGTCCTGCTGCTCTGGATACGCGACGGACTGCTGCTAAATATCCTGATGTTGATCTATCCGATCGAGGCCGTGAAGCAGTGGCAGGCCGCATTTTGAGCCTCACGGACGATAGCTTCGATTAGCCAAAAGAAAGGCTGCCAGAACTGCACTCAAGAGAGCGACAACCATCAGCGCCGTTATAAGACCGGCTCCCAGTGCCGGCACAACGAGCGGGGATAGCCCGGCCAGGATCGCAACCAAAACTCCGGCGACGATCAAATTTCGCCCGCACGCCGCATTGACCTCGTACCAGACATCCGGGATCGAGAGCGTCCGCTTCGTTCGACAGCCGTAGAACATATTCGGACCGACCTTTCTCAGCATTAATCGGTACGCCCAAAATGGCCAGAAGCAGCCCGGCCAAGCCAAAGATCGCAACGATCATCACGTTGTCGCTCATCTCTCACCCCGTGCGGCCTCAACCTCTGATTCTAGATCGACGCCGAGTTTTCGAGAGCCTGGCTGGTCGAATGTTTCGGTCCATCGGATCGCCTCATCGAGAATGCGTAATTGATGTTCGCGCCAATTCGGCATACCTGCGACCGAGCCGAATTCCCCATTCCAATATGCAGTTCGTGGCGGGCGGACTTGGTCCGTCATCGCAGGATCGACCGCGAGCATCATCGTCGGGATGCCGCTGTCCTCGAGATGCCGCGCGACGATTCCGAGCGTCTGATGGCAAAGCCTGGATGCAGGAATCAAGAGCGCGGCCTGCACGCCGTAGCGCTCGACACGCGATGTGATCTCGGGTGCGAGCTCATCGGCGACGCGGCCGGCGTTCGGGACATAGCTGCTGATGGACCACCACACATTATTCAGGCTGCCGATCACGGCATTCCCCTGATATTCGAGCAGGCGGTCGATCGGCACCTGGCAGTTGCGATCCTCGCTGACCGCCTTTGCGTTGTAGCCTTTCGCGGCGTATCGCAGGTCCTCGGCTCCCACCTCTACAGGGATTTCGTATAGTCGCAGATCGCCATCCTTTGCCGTGAGATCGAAGGGCTCGGTGCCCTCTATATAGGCACCGGCGGAGGCGATTAGAGCGAGGTTCAGCATTGGCAGGGCACGCTTAAGCGGAGTGAAGGGCGCACGGACGTTCTCAACAAAAGTGTAATTCCGGAGCGCCTCGTTCTGATTCCAGCTCGCGAAACGCCGCGAGACCACATCTCGATTTTCGATGATCTGCATAAATTACTAAACCTTAAACTCTTTACTGAAATCGTACGGGTCCGTACCCGAGCTTGCCTTTACCTTCTCAAATCGCCGCCGCGAGATAACAAAAAAAGCGATCAGTGCCGCAATCATCCCCGCAAACAATATCCACTGCGACCACATGTGCAGCGTGTTGAATTGAATTCGCAGCGGATCATCGAGTGCCACCTCATCGATCGGTCGGCCGATCTGGATCCGAACGGATGCAAGCCAGAACCCGACCAAATACTGCCCGATGGCACACGACACGCCGAGCCCCAATATCAAAACGCGCTCGATCCAGAGCGAAAGGCCGCCGATCCGCGCCCTGCCGAGCAGCGACGTTGCGAGCAGCAGGACAGCGACGCCGATGCCGCCGTAATTCAACATTGCCAAACTCCGATTTACGACTGCGCCGGCAAGCTCTCGTTGAGGCAGAACGGCGAACGCCCCTTGAGCGACGAATATAAAAAAGATCGCGGCGCCGAGCCAGATCGCTAGGATGAGAAGGCGGATATCGGAGAAAATCTTCATTGAGCTCGCAAGATCGAATGATATCCGCTTTCTACAGATCAAGGCAAAACGAGCTCTTATGCTAACCTTGTCGTTTACTTCGCAACACCGCCGATGACCTCTCCTCTCGAAAACGCCTACGTATCGCTTTTCGAATATTGCCGACGACACGACTTTCGCGGTTTTGACCCGTTCGACGGGCTTGGAAGTCCGATCTTTCGCTCCTTGCCTTTATCGAATACACGCATTGCCCGCCTTGGATTTCAGCAGGTCATAAAACGCTCCCCGTGGAATCTGCGTGGCCCCTTGCGAATAGATCCTGGTGTGAATGCGAAAGCGATCGCGCTGTTTACCTTGGCAGAAATTTCGCGCTTTCGCGCAACCGCCGGTGATGATTCACGCCTGAGCGCATCTGATCTGCTAAAACGTCTCGACGCAGAGGGCATTCGTGAGGGCGATACACTCGCCTTCGGATACAACTTCGACTGGCAGTCTCGCGCATTCTTTGCCGCGAAGGGCACGCCCACAATCGTTCCGACCGCATTTGCCGCGCGTGCGTATTGTGAGGCGTATGAGGCGTTCGGTGAGGTGCGATTCCTCGATAATGCGGCGGCGATCTGCCGATTCATTGTCACGCGACTCCTGCGGCCAATCGAAACTGCGGAGGAGCTTTGTTTTAGCTACACGCCGCACGATCGCAGCGTAATCTACAACGCCAGTCTGCTCGCGGCCGAAACACTCTCTCAGGTTGGGCGCCTCACAGCAAACCCCGAATACATCGATCTCGCCGCTCGTGCCGCAAGATTTGTCGTTGGGCGTCAGCAACTCGATGGGTCTTGGAAATACGGTGACGACGCAAAATTTGGTTGGATCGATAATTTTCACACTGCATACGTACTCGAGTCTCTATATAGGATCGATGCCGTAGCGAATCAAGCCTCAATCCGACAAGGCCTCGACTACTGGCTGGACACCTTTTTTCTCGACGACGGGGCGCCGAGATACTTTCATAACGAGACGTATCCGATTGATATTCACAGTGCGGCTGTGGCCGTTGCGACCCTGACTTCGCTCGCAGATTTTGACCCGCGAGCACTGCCGCGAGCAACGAAGGTAGCTGAGTGGACGCTGCAGAATATGCGCGATGACAGCGAGGGATTTTTCTACTATCAGATTCGTCGGTCACGAACCGTGAAAACGCCCTATCTTCGCTGGTCTCAAGGTTGGATGGCGTATGCATTAGCCCGCCTGATGGAAAAGTCACCGTGAAAGAAACCGAGATAAAGGATTTCTGGGAGACGCATCCTTGCGGGGCCGAGCTCGTCGGCGATCTCGCCGGTGACGAGCGTGGCAATTATCTCGAGTTCTTCGATCGGTACGACGAGTATCGCTATTCCACCGAGTCGCATATTCTCAAGAATCTACGTCGAACGGACTTTCACCAAAAGCGCGTGCTGGAGATCGGCCTCGGACAGGGTGCCGATGCGGAACGAATAGCGCGGCATGGTGCTCGATACTCGGGCGTGGATCTGACCGACGAGGCGGTCAGGCGAACGCAGATGCGTTTTGACCTGAAAGGTCTGCCGTATGAGCGGATTGAAAAAGCCAGTGCCTTGTCACTGCCCTTCAACGATTCATCGTTCGATATCGTCTATAGCCACGGCGTGCTGCATCACATCCCCGAGATCGCGACGGCACAGGGTGAAATCGCGCGTGTGTTAAAGCCGGATGGGATACTGATCGCGATGCTCTACGCGAAGTATTCGTTAAATTACCTGATCTCGATCTCGATCCTGCGACGACTCGGACTCTCCGCTCTCTATGCTACTGGAATGCGGCCAGGCGGCATCTACGACCATCATCTCGACAATGCAAAACGCGTCGGTCTGAGAGAATATCTGCGGATGGAAAATTTCGTAAATGTGAGCACGGACGGCCCCGGAAACCGCTACTCGAAGGTCTACGATGTCGCCGCGATCGAAAAGGATTTTCCGGCGTTTGAAATTGTGTCCACGCGCAAGCATTTCATGCACGCGCCGCCGCTGAGAGTAAGCTGGCTGCCTCTCGGCTCGCTGCTCGGCTGGCATCTCTGGGCAACGATGAAGCCAAGGAAAACGGAGGACCGATGAGAATCTTGATCGGAGCTCCCTCGCCGGATTCGTGGGGCGGCCCCGCAGCGTGCGAACCGCCCTTTGCCGAGGCGCTTCGTGCGACGGGCCATCAGGTTAAAGAGGTAGTTTACGTCTATGGCGATAAGGTTGAGCGGACGTCGATCATCGCGCGTTTTCGCCGCGTCCTGAAAACTGCGCAAGCCTTGCGAAGCTCCCTGAAAGCCGAGATCTTCGACATCGTTCATCTCAATACGTCGTTCGACCTCAAGACCATCCTCCGCGACGCCTATTGCATCTACCGGATGCCGAGCGGGCGCCATCGCATCTTCTTAAAAATGCATGGTTCGGACGCCCGCGGTTATCAAAACGCCGGCCCTGTGGTTACGCGACTGATCAGATATATCGCCCGGCGCGCAGACGCGATCGGCGTGTTATCGAGCGAGGAACGCGACGATTTCATCGCTCTCGGATTCGACGAAAGTAAGATTTATCGTGTTCTAAATGTTGTGGAGCTCGAAGGCGTTTACGAGAGATCGCCGGCTCGCAGCGATGACATCGCCCTTCTCTTTGTTTCGCGGCTGATCGCTACAAAAGGCCTGCTCGAGACGATCAAAGCGGCAAAGATTCTAAAGGATCAGAACTACTCGATCTCACTGACGGTTGTAGGCGATGGAGAAATGCGTAGAGACGCGGAGGCGCTCGCGTCGGAACTTTCGATGAACGACGAAATACGCTTTACAGGATACGTCGCGGAATCAGAGGTCGCTCGGCACCTGGCGAGCAGCGATATTTTCGTCTTTCCAACGCGTCATATGGAGGGCCTACCGATCGCGCTGTACAAGGCCGCGATCGCCGGGCTCGCAATAGTTGCCACGCCTGTTCGCTCGGCACGCGACCTGATGTCCGATGGCGAGAACTGTCTGTTCTGCGAAAGCGAGCCCGCTGACATCGCGGCAAAAATCGCCCGGCTAATTGGCGACGCGCGGTTGATGCAAACCATGGCCGACAATAACCGGAAATTTCGCGAGACTCTTTCACGCGAGAAGGTCGCGAGCGAATATCTGGCAATATATTCTGAGATGGTGACGAGGTAAAACTATGTGTGGACTCGCCGGAGTGATCTCTTCAAATCCCCGCGATCAAATCGGGGCCATGCTCACCTCAATCGAGCATCGCGGCCGCGACGACGAAGGCATATTCTTTTCTTCCGCGTTCGGTCCCGGTGAGCTAACCGCATGTCTCGGGCATCGGCGGCTGTCGATCATCGATACGTCGAGTGCCGGACATCAGCCAATGTTCTCGGCCGACGGACGCTACTCGCTCATCCTCAACGGCGAGATCTACAACTATCGAGAGATCAGAAAAGAACTGGAATCTCTCGGCCGCACCTTTCGTTCGGGCAGCGACACAGAGGTGCTGGTAGAGGCTTTCGGCGAATGGAATGTCGGGTGCCTCGACCGGCTGAATGGCATGTTCGCCTTTGCCGTGTGGGACGATGTCTTGAAAGAACTTACGCTCGTCCGCGATCGCGCCGGCATCAAGCCGATGTACTACGCGTCGATCGGTGACTCGCTCGCTTTCGGATCCGAGGTCAAGGCGATTCTTGCGACACGTCTGGTCCATCCCGAACTCGATCATGACGCATTTGATCAGTTTCTAACATTCCTCTGGCCCGTGCCGCCGCACACGCTTTTCAAGAATATCTACCAACTCTTGCCCGGACATTTTCTTAAGTGGAAAGGCGGCGAGATCACAATTACCGAATGGTGGGACCTGGATTTTTCGGTCGAAGAAAAGGAGACGAACGAAAAACTCTGGACGGATCGGGTCCTGGAAACGCTCCACCGCGTTACCGAGCTCGAGATGATCGCCGACGTGCCGCTCGGTGCGTTTCTCTCGGGCGGTGTCGATTCGTCTTCGATCGTCGCGTTGATGGCAAAGCATTCGGAACAAAGGGTTTCGACATATACGACCGGCATCGCGGCGAATGACCTCGCGTACGATATTATCCCCGACGACATCGAATGGTCGCGAAAGGTCGGGGCGATCCTGCCGGTCGATTATCACGAGACGCTGCTCACGCCGGACGTTGCCGATCTGCTGCCAAAGCTGGTTTGGCATCAGGATGCGCCGATCATTGACATGGCGATACCGACGTATCTCATTTCCGAGCAATCGCGCTCGACGCAGACCGTGATGCTCTCGGGAATGGGCGGCGATGAGATATTTGGCGGTTATCCGCGACAGATGGCGATGAAATTGGCGAGTGCGACGGACCAGATCCCGGGCGCCGCACGTCGTCCGTTGATGAAAACCCTCGACTCGATCCTTTACGGAGGCCTTCGCGGCCCACTAGGTGCGCAGCTTCGCAATGCAAAGAAATTTGTCCGCAGTGCGGCGATGGATTTTGAGGAGCGTTATCTTGGGTTCGGCACGTACTTTACGGATGAGATGAAGAACAAGATCCTTTCCCCTGATGTGAAAGGTCGGATCGGCGAAAACGACGCATACAGATACCACAAGAGGTACTTCGACAAATGCCGGGACGCCTCACCGATCAATCGCTTACTCTATGTAGATTTCAAAACGTTTATGCCCGCGCTCAATCTCGAGACGACCGATCGAGCATCGATGGCGGCAAATCTTGAGGTTCGCGTGCCGTTTCTTAATAAGGAGATCGTCGAGCTGTCGACGCGCATCCCCGCGTCATTAAAGATCAAGGGCCTAAAACGGAAATACATTCTCAAGAAAGCCGCCGAGCGGTTGTTGCCGAAGGATGTAGTGTGGCGGCGAAAGGCCGGCTTCGGCGCGCCCGTGCGGTCGTGGCTGCGTGGGCCCCTGCGGCCGATGGTCGACGACCTGTTGTCAGAAGAAACAGTCAGAAATCGCGGCATCTTTGACCCGCGTGCTGTACGCGATCTGATCGATACCAACCTCGCGGGGCGTGAAGACTATAGCCTTCAGATTTTTCAGCTGCTCACTTTTGAGCTGTGGATGCAGCAATTCCTCGACAAGTCGTGACGCGAAAGACGATCAAAATATGTCTCCTTATCTTCGTTGTTTCGGCCGGCGTTCGCTTGCTTGTCTGGTAAAACAACAAGGTCGAGATGGACGGCGTCCAGTGGATGTTGACGCACATTTACACCGAGGATGCTCGCAAACTCGTCAGCGGTAACTTGGCGTTATTTCTTGCCGGCCCAAACCCGCCCTCCGACGCTAACGTACTGCTCCATCCGCCCGGCTACTCGATAATGATGGCTCTGGTGCACAGAATAGCTGGGAAAATGAGAGTTCCCGTATATTGCAGATACTTTTGAACTCTCTTTCCCCGGTTGTGATCCTGCTGATCGCTATCCGACTCTTCGACATCAGGACTGGGTGTTACCGCGGGCATCCTGGCGGCATTTGCTCCGCAGTTCGCATATCACTCGGGATTGATCTTGCCTGACGCTCTCAGCGTTCTGCCTCTGTTGATCGCGCTTTATCTATTGGTCCATGCCAGAGAGAGTCCGCGGATATCTTCCGCGATGTATGCGATTATGCCGTTCGAACCGTCCGCGAATTTGAGCGATATGAATACGGAATCTGCGTCTGCCACATCCGCCTGACGACTCGTTATCGACTGGGCAAAAACGCGCGTCGCCGTCGAGCCAATAAGAAAATTCATCAGGTCTAAAAAGTGACACACCTCGCCCACGATACGTCCGCCGCCCTCTGTCGGGTCCTGAATCCAACTATTGCCGGCGATCCGCCCGGCGTTGACGCGGTAGAGGATCGAAAGCGGCGCATGACGCCCCGTAAAGAATTCCTTCGCCTGCCGGGCAGACGGCGAAAAGCGGCGATTGTATCCAACCATTAGATTGCCCGTTGACAACTTCGCCGCGGCGATAACGGAGTCCAGATCCTCATCATTCATCGCGAGCGGCTTCTCTACAAACGTATGCTTGCCGGCCTCGAGCGCGGCCTGCGCAAGTATTGCATGTGTGTCATGCCGCGTGGCGATCACAACCAGATTCAATATAGGGGTCGCCGATGACGTCGCGGGCCTCCGAGGCCGCTGCGGCGAAGCCATATTGTTTCGCGACATCGTGAGCGGTCACGCCAGACGCCGTCGCGATCGAGCAAAACTCAGCTTTGCACGATTTAAGGTTTGGCAGCAGAAACTTTTTCGCGTAGCTGCCCGCACCGATCATTCCAACACGTACTCTCGCCTTCGAGACTGCCTGTGAGGTGAACCTAAGGTCGGTCTCAAGTTCTTTCTTGCCATCGTATTCGAGGACGATGCCGAGATACGGTTCTTTCGTTTCACCGGAGATGAGCTTATAAGCCTCTTCGCCGCGTTCGATCGGGAATCGGTGCGAGATCAACGTCGAATATCGATTCGCCGCGTGGCCGCGAGATCAAAAAACGACTCGAGATTTCGGCCCTCCGTCCATCTCACGTACGCGAATGGATAGTCGTGGCCGCGCTCCTCGTACTCCGCGTCATATCGGCCCGGGCCGTACGACATAGAAATTTGCAGCGACAGTTCTTTTAGGTAATAGACGTTGCGTGGTACGGCCATCCCGACGAGGCCTACAACTACAACCCGGCCTTTCAGTCGTGCGACTTCGCCGGCAAGCTCGATCGGATCGTTTGACGGTGTGGCAGCCGTGATGAGCACTGCGTTGGCACCTCGGCCCCGCGACTAAGCCGCAATTTTTTCTTCTGCCTGAGCGGGCGTAGAGCAATCGTCGGCCCCCAATTCTCGTGCGAGCTCAAGCTTGGTATCGTCCAGATCGACACCGTAAACTCGGCAGCCGTTCGCCGCAAGCAGCTGGACCGTCAGCTGCCCGAGCAGGCCGAGTCCAATCACCACGAAGGCCTCGCCAAGCGTAGGCTCCGCGAGACGAACACCCTGCATCGCGATCGCGCCGAGCGTTCCAAACGCGCCCTCTTCCAGACTCACATTATCGGGCAATCGCACGCATAAATTTTGCGGCACCGATATCATCTCGGCATGCGAGGCGTAGCCCGCACACGCTACTTGATCGCCTGCGTTGAATCCCGTCACTCCCTCGCCCACCCCTACAACCGTTCCAGACGCGCTGTATCCGAGGGCCGTCGAACCGTCGAGCTTCGCCTTTACCGCAGTATAGGTATTGAGAATGCCGTCGGTCCGAGCCTTGTCGATAACCTGCTTGACGAGATCGGGCCTCGAATGTGCCTTGCCGACCAGCGTCTTCTTGCCCATATCAACCGTATTCTTTTCGGTTCCTGCACTAATCAGGCTGGCTGCGGTGCGAACCAGAACGCGTCCGCGCTGAGTAGACGGGGCGGGAACGTCGGCGACCTCAACTATGCCGGAACGCATATTCTGCAAAATCTGCTTCATATTCAAAAGAGTAAAGTAACAGCAATTCGACGCGTTCGGAAAATCTGCTTGGAGCGTTTCGTGTCGTACGCAGTCGTTGCGGGTATCGCCCGCCCTTTATGGCGGTCGCATAATCGTTCATAATGTTGCGCTTATTATGGGCATTCCTTTTGTCGATCTGAAAGCTCAATATTTGTCGCTCAAATCCGAACTAGACGACGCGGTTTCGCGCGTCATGGGCGAGACGGCGTACATCAGCGGGCGATACGCTGCAAATTTCGAAAATTCCTTCGCCCAGTACCTAGGCGTCGCCAATTGCGTCGCTGTCGGCAATGGCACCGACGCGATCGAAATCGGCTTGCAGGCCATTGGAATCGACGCCGGGGATGATGTAATTGTTCCCGCAAATACTTTCATTGCCACCGCCGAGGGCGTAAGCAATATCGGCGCGACTCCCGTTTTTGTCGATAACGACCCGCGGACCTACAACATCGACACGACCAAAATCGAGGAAAGAATAAGCGAAAAAACGCGTGCGATCATCGTCGTCCACCTCTATGGCCAGCCAGCGGAGATGGACGAGATCCTCCGAATCGCTCGCGAGCATAATCTGAAAGTCGTAGAAGATACGGCGCAGGCGCACGGAGCGACCTACAAGGGAAAGAAGGTAGGAACTTTTGGCGATGTCGCAACTTTCAGCTTTTATCCGAGCAAGAATCTAGGAGCAGCGGGTGATGCGGGCGCCATTGTTACGAATGACGAGCAGACGGCCGTTCGGGCTCGCCTGATCGCAAATCACGGCCAGGGCGCGAAAAATCGCCACACGATTCCCGGCCGCAACAGTCGTATGGACGGGATTCAGGCTGCGGTCCTCTCGACAAAATTGCCCCATCTCGAAGGTTGGCTCGAGTCGCGCCGCGGGAACGCGAAAATCTACGACGAACTGCTCGCCGATACTGGTATCGCGACGCCGATGACAATCGACGGCGTTCGCCATATCTATCACCTTTATGTCGTGCGTGTAAGAGATCGTGACGCCGTCCAGGCTCGCTTGTCCGAAAAAGGCATTGAGACGGGCATACACTACCCGATCGCGGTCCCGCTGATGGAGGCGTACTCGAATCTGGGCTATTCCGCTGCCGATTTTCCGGTCGCATCCTCGCAGATGCACGAAATCCTTTCGCTTCCTATGTACGCTGAGCTGACAGGCGGACAGATCGAGGAAGTTTGCCGTGAGCTCAAGTCTGCGGTCTCCCAAGGCGCAGCGGCCGGCAGCTAATCGATCACGATGCCCGACAAGCGTGCCATCTGGATCGACCTCGACAACTCGCCGCACGTACCGCTTTTTGCCCCGATCATTCGGCATTATCGCGAGCGAGGGATCGAGGTCGTTCTCACGGCCCGCGACCATTCCCAGACGATAGAGCTCCTCGACCTCGCCGGATTCAAAAATACTTACACGGTCATCGGCCGCCACCACGGGGCTGGAAACCTCGCGAAGGTGGGTGGCACACTGTCGCGTGCGATCAAACTCGCGGCGTTAATTCGGAGGGCGAGTCTGCGACCGGCAGTCGCCGTCAGCCATGGCTCGCGATCGATGGTGCTCGCGGCGAAACCGCTGCGAATGCCAGTGGTATCGATGTACGACTACGAGTTTACCGAGACCAAAATCTTCAATCGCTTCTCGGACATCGTCATCGTCCCCGACGCAATTCCCGAGGAAACTCTCGATGAGATCGGCCTGCCGAAACACAAGCGGCGCAAGTATGCGGGAATAAAGGAAGAGCTTTACGTGAATTCGTTTGTGCCTAGGCCGAAGTTTCGGCACGACTTGCTCGCGGAGTTCGGTATTGATTATGCCCAGGACAGCGTTCTAGCTATACTTCGGCCGCCTGCGTCGACGGCAAACTATCATTCTGAAAAGAGCGAGGTGCTGCTTGATGACGTCCTTCAGTTTCTGACGAGCACGCCCAATGTCATCAGCGTCATTGTTTCGCGCACGGGCGAGCAGCGGGCTGAATTAAAGGAAAAACTCGCCGACGTTCCAGCGGCACGCGAACGAACTATCCTTCTGGAAAAAAGCGTGAACGGTCTTGATCTGGCATTTGCGGCCGATCTGTTGATCTCTGGCGGCGGCACGATGAATCGGGAGGCGGCGTTACTCGGCGTACCGGTATACAGCATTTTTGCGGGTCGCCAAGGCGCACTTGATCGGGCGATGGAGGCTGACGGAAGGATCGTATTCATCCGTGGCGCCCGCGATCTCTCGAAGATTCGCCTGGAACGTCGCGAACCTGCGACGGCCGCTTCATTGACCGACCGTGTCGAAAGATTTGTAATAGACGAGATCGATTCATTTCTCTAGGCCCCTCGATGCTCAGTCAGTATCCGAAATACAAGTTCGTCCTCGCTGCCTGTGACTATCTGCTGTTGCTCGGCGCGTGGGCGGCGGCGATATTGATTCGCTTCTACGATGTACCGATCGTCGATCTGCTCTCGCGGCCACTTGTGCGAACGCAGGCCGTGCTGATCGTAGTTTATTCATTAGTCTGGATCGCGATATTCCAGCATTTCAATCTCTACAAGCTCAATCTGTTTATGGCGTTTGGCGCGCAGCTCGTTGCCATCGCCAGATCGCTTCTATACGGCATTCTCGGTCTGGTGCTCATCACGTTTGTCGTGAGGCGACTGGATTTTGTTGAGTCGCGCCTCGTCCTCGCCCTTTTCTTTGGGATCAGCGTGGCCGCCATAATGTCGTTTCGGACATTAATTTTTAGGCCGCTCTTCGCCCTCGCCTCACAGAAACGAATAATTCATCGGAAGGTGCTGATCGTCGGGCGCGACAGGACGGCAAAGATGGTCGCGGCGCAGATCGCGGCGGACGACACTCAGGGATTCGAGGTCGTGGGTTTTGTTTCGGATGACGCCGATCTAGACGAATCAATCTTTGCGGACCTTAAGAATATTGGCAGCATCGGCGAGCTCGACCGATTGGTGCGCAAGCATGGCATTCGCGAGGTCATCATCGCCGAGAGCGACGTAACGCACGACCTCCTCCTCGACATCATCGATGCTGCCCAGGCAACGCCTGCCGAAGTTCGCCTCGTCTCCGACCTCTACAACATCATTCCCGAAAAAGTTCCGCTCGAGAAATATCTCGGCGTGCCCATCGTTAAGATGCCGCAGAATTACGACAACGCGTTCCTGAGCTGGTACAAGCGGGCCGCTGATATTCTTCTGACACTCGCCGGTGGCGTGATTCTTGCCGTGCCTTTTCTGATTATTGCTCTCGCCATAAAACTCACCTCGAAAGGGCCGGTCTTCTTTTCCCACACGCGAATCGGAAAGGACTGCAAACCATTTGAATTCTATAAATTCCGTACGATGTACGTTGGCAATGATGACGCCGCACATCGTGAGTTCGTTAGTGAATTTATACAGGCAGAACGCGCGATCGGCGGCGTGCGAAAGATAACCGACGACGCTAGAATCACGCGTATCGGAAAATTCTTGCGAAAGACGAGCCTCGACGAGTTGCCGCAGCTCCTTAACGTGCTAAAGGGCGAGATGAGCCTCGTCGGCCCGCGTCCATGCATGCCGTACGAGCTCGAGCAATATCAGCAATGGCATCGGCGACGCCTCTCCGTCATTCCCGGCTGCACCGGCCTTTGGCAGGTAGCGGGGCGCTCAGCCGTCGATTTTAACGATATGGTCATCCTCGACCTTTTCTATATCGACAATATGTCGCCGCTTCTGGACCTGCGTATAATGTTCAAAACACTGCCCGTAATGCTATTGGGACGGGGCGGGCATTAAAAAACGACATGAAAGTCGCGGTCATCGGCGCTGGATATTGGGGCCCGAATCTAATCCGAAATTTCCTGCAGATCGACGAGATCGACGGGGTTATAGCCTGCGATCGCGATGAGGCGCGCCTCGCGAAAATGCGGAAGCAGTTTTACGGAATTGAAACCGCGAACGATTATGCGGAGGTCATAAACCGCAGTGATGTCCACATCATCGTCATTGCCACGCCAGTTTCCAGCCATCACGAGATCGCTAAAGCCGCTCTCCTCGCCGGCAAGCATTGCTTTATCGAAAAGCCGATGACCGCGAGCTCAGCTGAAGCGGAGGAATTAATCGCGCTTGCTGAAGAGAAAAAATTGAAGCTCTTTGTCGATCACACGTTCATCTACACGGGCGCCGTTCGAAAGATGAAGGAGATCATCACCTCGGGACGCCTGGGTGACATCTATTATTTTGACTCGGTCCGCATAAATCTCGGACTCTTTCAGCACGACGTCAACGTGATCTGGGATCTCGCCCCGCACGATCTGTCGATAATGGATTTCCTGCTGGATCAGCCAGCCATATCAGTCTCGGCGACCGGCGCCTGCCACGTCGGAAACGGCCTCGAGGACATCGCGTACCTGACGCTGATGTTCGAAAATAATCTGATCGCGCATTTTCACGTTAACTGGCTCGCCCCGATGAAGATACGAAAAACACTGATCGGGGGCACAAAGTCGATGATCGTGTTCGACGATACAGAGGCGAGCGAAAAGGTAAAGATTTACGACAAAGGCATCGACGTCACGACCCGCGAGGGCGTCTATGACACGCTCGTGCAATACCGCACCGGAGACATGCTCTCGCCAAAACTCGATCAGACAGAGGCTCTCGCTGCGGGGACGCGACATTTTGTCGATTGCATCCTCAATGACAAACAACCGATCACCGATGGCCGTGCAGGATTGAACGTGGTGCGAATTTTAGAGGCGTCCGAAGAGTCGATCAAGAACGGCGGAAAATTAATCGAGCTCGGTGGTCCCATTTCTTAAATGCCGACAGTCTTCACCGATCAATTTCTGAAGGAAAACTTCATTCGACTGAACGAGGTCACGCTCGGCGACGATGTCAAGATCTACTCTTTCGTAAATGCGTACGGCTGCGAGATCGGTGATGGGAGCCGCGTCGGAGCATTTGTCGAGATTCAAAAGGGCGTAAAAATCGGGCGTCGCTGCAAGATTTCGAGTCACTCATTCTTGTGTGAGGGCGTGACGGTGGAAGACCGAGTCTTCATCGGCCATGGCGTGATGTTTACAAATGACAAACTGCCGCGGGCGACCAACGATGACGGCTCGCCGCAGTCCGAGACCGACTGGGTAGTTATCCCAACTACCGTTCGCGAAGGAGCAAGTATCGGTTCGAACTCAACGATCCTCGCCGGCGTGACCATCGGCGAGAACGCCATTGTCGGCGCCGGAAGCGTTGTCACCCGCGACGTCGAGCCGAACACCGTCGTCGCAGGCGTGCCGGCCAAATATCTGAGGCACTGCTAGATGAATATTGAAGCGGCCCTGCGAACCGCCGCCGAGAAACTCGACCAGGCGGGCATCGCCGAACCCCGTCGCGAGGCCGCATCGCTTCTCGCCTTCATCCTCCAAACCGACCGAGCATTCCTCATTGCACATCCCGAACACGAACTCACTGCCGATAGGTCGATACTCTACAAATCCGTCGTGAAACGACGCTCGAATCGCGAACCTTTTCAGCAGATCGTCGGCCGACAGGAATTCCACGGCCTCGATTTTCTCGTAACGCCGGACGTGCTCGTGCCGCGGCCCGAGACGGAACTTCTCGTGGAGATCGCTCTACAGAAACTCGCACAGGTCGACGACGTGCGGTTTCTCGAGATAGGCGTGGGTTCAGGTTGTATCTCTGTTTCGATACTGCACCATCTCCCCGACGCTACGTCGCTTGCCGTGGATTTATCTCGTCCTGCGCTCGAGATCGCACTAAGGAATGCAGAAACTCTTGGCGTCGCATCGCGCCTACAACTGCTCGAGTCGAATGTCTACGAATGCGTCCCCGAGGAACAATTTTCCGCGATCTTCTCAAATCCTCCGTACATTCCCGCAGCGGACATAGGAAATCTCCAGCCGGAAGTTCGCGACTTCGATCCGCATATCGCCCTTACCGATGGCGGCGACGGACTCGCGATCATCCGAACGATCATTGACGGAGCTGCTGCACGCTTACGGGCGAACGGGCTGCTGCTCATCGAGATCGGACACGGGCAGGCAGCAGACGTGCGGGGTCTATTAAGCAGACGTCCATGGAGTGACGTACATTTCGCTCCCGATCTGCAGGGTATCCCTCGCGTCGCTGTCGCCCGAGTCAGATGACCTATAAATAGCTTGCGTTTTTCGGATAAGTGGAGTTAATATGAGGGGACAATCGGCATAGCGGCAAGATTTTTGAAAAGCGAGAGTGGATATGGGCCTTCTCGCTTTTTCGCCATAGCTATCGTGTAAATCTCATCTTTCGATTGGGGGTAAACTTTATGATCAATGGCTTAATCGCGGTTATCGGCCTTTTAGCAGCGGCATTCTGTTTTTGGCGTTTTCAAACTGGAGGGCAGACGATCTTTGCGGTTCTTGCTGGCGTCGCGGCGCTGGTGATGGTGATTTTCGGCGTGATGTTCCTCTCAGGACGAGTAAATAAGACTGAGGATATCCACATTACCGAATAGATATTCGATAATCCTTGTTGGATAAACTTCGGCGGCATGCGCTTTCGCGAGCGTGTGTCGCCGATTCATTTGAATAAGCTGTGAGTTCTCTTGTATAATGTTTACTAAATAGTAAGGATTACTTTCCTTGCTTCAATCACATGCCGAAGATCGCAGATATTCAGGAAACTCCCAATCCTAACGCCGTCAAGTTCATCCTCAAGGAACCTGTCTCGTTCGGCACCTCTCACTCGTTTAAGTCTTCCGCAGATGCGCGGGATAATCAGTTGGCGTCCTCCATCTTTGATGTCGGAAATGTCGTCTCCGTGTTTTATATGGACAAGATGGTGACGATCGAGAAAACGGATGATGCGGAGTGGGATGAGATTCTGCCAGACCTCGCCGTGCCGATCCGCGCGGCTGAGGCCGTTGCCGGCTCGAGTGGAAACACTGCTAAACCGGCCGCCCAGGCAGTCGGCGGCGCGATCGCCGTGGCGGCAAGTGACGACCCGCGTCTAACGCAGATCAATGAGATCCTGGACGATCGTATTCGCCCGTATCTCGCGGGCGACGGCGGATGGCTCGAGGTTGTCGAACTCACCGAGAATACGCTCAAGATTCGTTACGAGGGTGCATGCGGAAGTTGTCCTAGCTCGCTCACCGGCACGCTGATGGCGATAGAGAATATGATCAAGGAAGAGATCGATCCTGAGATCGAAGTCATCGCCGTCTAAACCTATCGCTGCGGTGAAAGAAAATCGTTGACACGGCGACGCCCCTTTCGCGATAATCAACATTGTTGATGCTTGTGCGCTTGAAGCCATCATTCCACTCAAAGGGCGATTCAACAGCTCGAACCACCAGCCGGCCCCACCCTAGTCAGTTCCAATACTTGGAGGAGAAACACCGTGAATAGTGAAGAGCTCGAAAAGAGTCTACGGACTGAATTCGAGGTATACCTCAAAAAAGTCGTCTCTAAGATGCGTGACGCCGCTTCTGAATTTCAGAAAAAGATCGAGGGTGAACTCGAGAGCCATCGAGCCCAGTTTGACGCTGCGTTCCGCGAATTTAACTCCCGTTTTGAGGGAGAACATATGTTCGACGCGGGCTTTAGCGAAACGGTCGGAGAGCACCTAAGAATTGCGCGCGACGAAGGTTCTCAAATTGCCGCACATGCCCTTGCCGAAGCCGAAAGCTTTCGCGAGCAGGAGGTGCTGCCGCAACCCGCCGATTACACCAAACTTAACGAGGCCATCAAGGATATCAGCTCGCAGCAATCGCAAGCGACGATCCTCAAGTCGCTCGTATCCCACGCTGGCGAATTCGCATCTCGCGGAGCGTTCTTTATCGTAAAGGACGAGCACTTTGTCGGATGGAAAACGCTCAACGGCGGCGACGACGATAGCGCCGTCCAGGACATCGACTTCCCGATCTCGTCGTCATCCGTTCTAGGCCGGGCGGTGAATAATCTTGCGATCGCAGACGGGTCATACGACCCGGACTCGGATGATCGAACTTTCCTCGAGCCGCTGCGATTCGGTCAGCCTGCGAATATGTATGCGATCCCGCTCACCGCACGTGGACGCGGCGTCGCTGTATTGTATGTCGACAGCGGAGCTGAAGGCCGCGAGCCTGATCTGGCTGCACTCGAAGCGCTGGTTCGTGTCGCTGGAATGACCGTCGAGGTGCAGGCTGCGGCAAAATCCGCCGCTGCTCCCGCTGAAACTAGACCCGAGCCGGAAACGGCTCCTCAGGTTACGGAAGAGCCGCGGGTAGATGCACAACCGACCTTCGAAACAAACGCACCGGTCGTCGAAGAAGCTCCATCTGCTGATTTTTCTTTTGGCGAGAGTTTCGCTGACGCGGAAGAGGTTCCGCCGGCATCGTTCGATCACGTCGAAGAATTTGCACCGCGAGGTTTTGACCCGGACGTCGTAGGCTCCTCGCCAGAGGCCGAGACGGCTCGATTGTGGAGTGACGAAAGTTCCTTCGAGGCCCCGCAGGTCGATGACAAGGATTTTTACGCTCCGCAGGCGGAGGCTGTTCCTAAAGCCGCACCGGAGCCGGTGACTGCGTTCGAGCCGTCTCCGTTTAGTGTTCCGACCGTGCCGTCCTTCGCTGAGGGCGTCGTTACCGCTCTGCCGATAGCACCAGTTGCGACGGAAGTACCGCGGTCACGCCTAAGCGACCGCAACGTCGATCTGCCGATCGATGTAGCCGAAGACGAGCGTAGGATTCACAACGATGCCCGCCGCTTCGCACGCCTTTTGGTTTCTGAGATCAAGCTGTACAACGAGCAGAAGGTCAAAGATGGCCGGGAGTCCAGCGATCTATACGATCGGCTTCGCGAAGCGATAGACCGTTCGCGTGAGATGTACGAAAAGCGCGTACAGCCGCCGGTTGCCGCAAAGTTTGACTACTTTCACTATGAACTGGTCAACTCGCTCGGCGATGGCGAAGCCACCCGGCTTGGTTCAAGCTATCCGGGAGCGACTGTCTAAACTTTAGAACCCATTCGGATAAAGAAAGGCCGGCGATCACTCGTCGGTCTTTTTTACTTTATTCATTCGCGGGAGATTTTATCCGCTCAGACTCGAACACCGGACGGCTCGGGCCCGGGTTATCCGGGGACGTATGCCGGTGCACGATCTTCCAATCCTTTCCGATCAGCTTGTACACTAGCGTCATCCGACCAGAAGATGTTTCCAGTTTTCCGTCGTTCTCCTGCGACTGCGTCCACTTGCAGGTCAAGTACGCCGCCCTTTCACTCAGCATCTCGACCCGCGTTCCGGTGATGTCGATCGAGACGTTCTTGAGCTTCGCATACGTCGCTGCGGTGTTTGCGCGAACCGTCTCAGAGTCGATGGTGGCTGAACCGTTGTTGTTGAACACTAAGAGACGTGAATTTACCTCGTAAGCATCCGCAACCTTGCCGGCGTCAATCTGTCTGATTCCCTCTACAAATCGGTCGAAAGCCGCGGCCACACTCTTTTTCGGGTCAACCTTTACCGTCGAAACCTTTTGTGCGGCCATATTCGAGGCTAGGGCCGCGAAAGCTAAAGCGAATAGGAATATTCTTTTCATACAATGGCTCCGGAGCCACGCGGGGCGTAGGCTCTATGCGAGTTTATCGCTGCCGCCGGGCGTGACGCAAGCTCCTTACGTGTCGCGCACCGTTTCGTATCGACCGGCATACCCTCGCATACGTTTTCGTGGACGCGGCTCCAATCTGCAATGCAAATTCCGAGAAAGTTGCGTTAGGAACGGAAATTGCTCACTGCGGTCAATTAACACCGCCCAGAGTCGTGCCGGATCGAGGGGCGTCTTCCTTATTAGAAAAATTTTTGGAGGAAAACGCACATGCGTTCTAGATATTTTTTGTGGATGACGATGCTCATCCTCTGCGCCGCGCCGTTTTCGCTGGCAAGCAGCTTGAATTTGGGCGAGCACGGTTTTCTTTTAGATGATGAGACGCCTGGTGTGACGGCTCGCGTCGCACGTATCAGCTTTATGCGGGGTGAGGTGCAGATCAAGAGGCTGGATCAAGAGGAGTGGGAAAAGGCCACGCTCAATCTGCCTCTGGTTGAGGGCGACACGATCTCGACGGGGCCGGGATCGCGAGTTGAAATTCAGTTCGACACGCGTAGTCACCTGCGTCTGGACGAAGATGCGTTCGCTCGGATTCTAAAGCTTCGGAATGAGGGCATCGCGATAAGCGTTGCCGAGGGTACTGCTAGCCTGCGGCTGCTTGAGTTTGATAAGGACCGTTCGTATTTCGAGATAGACGCGCCTTCCACGACTTTAGCGATCCAGAGGGCCGGGCTTTATCGCATTGACGCGGGGCGACAGGGCGACGACGAAATTCGCCTTACTGCCCTCGACTCGGGCGAAGCACGCGTTTATTCAGACAATTCCGGATTTACGTTAAAGAATGGGCGTACAGTGCGAGTATTCATCGCGGGTGACAGATCGGGTGAATGGGACACAGACAGGGCCGCCGCGATTGGCGATGCCTTTGATGCCTGGTCGCTCGAACGCGATGAGGTAATTGCGAGCCGGTTAAAGGATGCACATTACGACACGTACTACGATCGCGACATCTATGCGGCGGATGAGTTAAATGAGAACGGAACCTGGATCCATAAACGAAAATACGGCTACGTATGGCGGCCTAATGCGCAGGCAACGAACACCTATGCCGACTGGTCGCCGTACCGCTACGGCACCTGGCGTTGGGTCCCGTATTACGGCTGGAGTTGGGTTAACGATGAGGCGTGGGGCTGGGCTACGTACCATCACGGCCGCTGGCTCTTTGACGACGGTCATTGGCAGTGGTCGCCTTACGGATACTACCGGCACGCAAGATCGTGGTGGCGCCCGGCATTAGTTGTATTTGGCTATTACGGCAACACCTATTGCTGGTATCCGCTGCCGTATCAATACGCCTACTACAATTACAATAACTACGTCGTCAATAATACGACGATCATCAATAATTACGGCCCGACAGCAACGCCTACACCCGGAGTCGTCGCGGCTCCGGACGCGACAAACATCGCGAAACCGCGTAGGATGCCGCCGATCGACGTCATTCCCGCATCTGCGGTCGTCGCGATGGACGCGCGTGAGTTGGGTCGCGGTACTAAGCCCCGCCGGGCACCGCTCGCGGCCGCCCAAGCTATCCTGACGAAGGCACCGGACGAGAGACAGATGTCTGTAAAGCTCCCGGTTGTAAAAGACCTGGACGGCCGACTAAACGCGTCCATTAGGGCGAGTGAGCCGGCGAATGTACGACGTGCAGCCCCTATCAAAACGGGAGCTGCGATTCGGTCTAACGATTCTCCGCTCGACGAGAGCCTGCGGACTCAGCGTATTTTTGGAAATCGGCCGCCCGCCGTCCGGACACCAAACGTCGATACTTCGCGGGGAAATGTTCGCAGCACAGGAGCGGTAGACCGTCTGCCTGATAGCGGCGGCGGCGTGAGCCCGGTCCGCAGCGCACCGACCGTTTCACCGTCCACGCGAACCACGCGGGATTCGCCAATTTACTCACCGCCTTCGGCAACGCGTGAGCGGCCGAGACAGGATCAGCCTCCCGTCCGACAAGAGCCTCCGACACGCTATGATCCGCCGGTGCGCACGCAACCACCTCCCGAGCGGGAAAAGCCGCGAGATAATCCGCCTCCGCCACCCGTGCGGAGCGAGCCGAAACCGGAAGCGAAGCCGGCTCCGCTAGAGCGGGCTCCGGATCGTAAGAAAGACGGAAGATAAACGCGGGATGAGGAACAAAAAAGGTCGGGGGCGCTAATTTGATCCCCGGCTTTTTGCTTTACTTGAAGGACTGAAGAAATACGGCGTTATCGATGGCCTTCGGATCGCCGACCACCACAAACCGAATGTCCTTCATATACTTGTTCGCGACGGTCTTAATGTCTGCGGAGGTGACGCCGCGAATCTTATTCAGAAACTCAAAAGAGCGCCGCCAACCGCCGCCAAACGCCTCATAACGGGCGAGATCGCCCGCCTGAGCCGCATTCGTCTCCTGCTCGATGAAGTATGTGGTCAGGAAAAATCCCGGAACTCCGACAAAGTCATCATCTGAAACCGCGTTGGTGCGAAGATCGGCGATCTCTTTTAGCATTACATCGATCGCCTGACTGGCGTCGACGGCTGTGACGTAAATGTTCGCGGTGTTGGCCGCGAGATTTCCCATCTCGGCATTGGGCGCGTACGAGAGGTTTCGTTTTACTCGGACCTCCTGATAAACGCGACTCTGCAGCAGGGCAACGGCAACACGCATCGCGTAGTAATCGGAACTTGATAGCGGCGGAGCGGCGAAGACGCCTTTGACATAATTTGTGCTGAGATTGCGTTGGCTGACATCGACCGTCGGCTTTGCGAATTTCAGCGCCTCCACCGGACGCTCGGTGTAGTCGCCGCGAGGCAAGCTTCCGAACGAGGCGGTCGCGAGTTTCTCAATCTCCTCTGGATCGACGTTGCCGACGACGACGAGTAGTAGCCGTGATGACTGCATCATCGATTTGTGAAACGCGCGCAGATCCGCCGCAGTAAACTTCGACACTGTATCCATCGTTCCGGAAGGACTTGCAGCGTATGGATGGCCCGAATATACGACGCTCTCCTCCAGCAAACTGAGGGCGCTTTCCGGGCTTGCCGTCCTGTTTCTGAGTGCCGCGAGGGTGCTCTCTCGAATCAAACTTACGTCGGCATCAAGAAATGTAGGATTCAGCGCGGCATCGGTAAAAATGTCCCAGGAGCGCTCAAAATTCTGCGTCGTCGACACCATTGTAATGCCGCCGAGGTCGTAGCCTGCCGCTCCGCTCAGCGTTGTCCCGGTTCGTGCCAGCTCTTTTCGCAGGCTCTGTCGCGGAAACTTTCGACTACCCTCGGTCGCGACGCTCCAGGTGAGATTTTCGATGCCGGCGTTTTGCTCGGTCTGATTTCTAGCCCCACCCCGCGTGACGAGACCGACGGCGACGGTTGGCGAACCGGTTCGCTTTTTGACGAGCACCTTCATCGAGCCCACTGAGAACTCGGTCACGGACGAGGGCGACAGCGCGTTTTGCGCGATCGAGTTCGCAGCAAACGCAAAGACCGTAAATATAAAAACAAACAACTTCATACAGATTATTTCGCCTTCGCACCAATGAGGTCCTTCTCGGTCAGGCCTGCCGTCGATTGGGCCGACGGCGACAACATGGCCACGCCGATATGCGGTTTTCCGAGGAGGTATCTGCTCACATAGCGGTTGATGTCCGCACGCTTGATCTCGCGCATTTTGTCGTAGTAGCCGCGATAGTATTCGCTGCTCGTCGACGACCACCAGAAGCCGAGAATATGCGTGTACTCGCTCAACTTTTCACGCATAAACAGGTCGCGGGCCTCTACAAGCGTCTTGGCATTCGAAAGCTCCTCGTCGGTAAAATACGACGGGTCGTTAAACCGTTCGATCTCCGCATACGCGGCCGCAAGCGCTGCCTTCGCCTTGTCGGGCGAGGAAACCATCGTCAGCCGGATCGGACCGACATTTCGCTGGGTGTAGTAGTGTACGTCTGCGGTAAAGGCGAGGCCCGAATCCACCAATCTCCGCTGAAAACGCGACGCCGGCTGCTCGACGATAAACGAGAAAATGTCGGCCGCGTAGGTCGACGCGTCATCTTTGCCGACGGATGGCCCATGCCAGCCGATCTGGATGATAACGTTATCGACAACCTGATTCTCTATAACGCCCTCACTTTTAGTGAGCGGCGGGTGCTCGACGAGTGGGAATTTTTTGAAAGGATCTTCGCCGCGTTTCCACACGCTGAAGAGCTCCTCCGCCATTGAAAAAACCCGCTCCGGCTGCACGTCACCAGTCACTACAAGCGCCGCATTATTTGGCACGTAATAACGCGATTGGATAAGCCGCATCTTCTCAGTCGTTGCGGCCGCGACCGTCTCACGTGTCCCGCCCGGGCTCTTCCGAGACGGATATTTGTAGAACAACTTATCCATCATAGCCTTGTTGAGATAGTACCCAGGCTCGGACTGTTGGCGGTCAAGCTCGCCGAGGACGACCTGAATCTCCTGACGAAACTCGTCCTCGTCGAACGTCGGATAGAGCATCGCATCGCGCATCGCTCGCATTATCGGCGCAAAGTTTGGCGTCGTGGTGCTGAAGTAATAATTTACGTGCTCCTCATTAGTGGTGCCGTTGCGAACAAAGCCGCTCTTATCCAGATCGCCGATGTAGCTGACGTCACCGATCTGCGACCGGAGCGCCAGGCGGTCGCTGCACCGAGCACCGTTAAAATATTCCATCCGACGAAGAGATTGAGCGAGGTCACACCGATAAATTGCGAGCGCGTTGTTCGTCTTGAAGAACATGTGTTCGTAGAGATGCGATAGGCCGTTCAGTTCCGGCGGCTCGGTGAACGCGCCATTGCGAACGACCATTTCAATAGTCACCACGGGCACTCCCGAGTCAGGATAAACGATCACTTCGAGCCCATTCGAAAGCACTTTCGTGACGTAGGGCAGCTTAACGCTCGTCTGCGGCGCCGAGCCCACGACGGCGGGCTTGGTGACCCTCGACTGTGCCGACACCTGAGCTGTAAGGACGAGGGCGAGAACCAGGAAAGATAGGTATTTTTTCACGCTGATTTTAAAAGAACACATAGAGGCTTGGCGGCCGGAGTGCGATTCTAATAATCTACCACTTAGAGGAGATTACGAGTTATGGAACGCGACAATTTGATGCACGGCGCCCGCACAGCGTTGAATAAAGATTCGGACACGAGGGCCTGGGCCGAGCAGTACCTGAAAGAAAAAGCACGTCAGGAGAATACGTCGATGACCGACGAAGAGTTTGATACGTATTGGAAGTATCACAAACCGGAGATAATGCACGCCGGTGCGGCCGAGGCGATGGCGGCCTTCCGGGCTCGCATGGTCGAGGGATAGAGAAGCAGAGGCCCGCCTCTACTTCTCTACGGGAATGTCGTATTCAGGTCTCTTTTCTCCCATCATCCATTTATCAAACCAGCCGACGATGTGTTGGGGGCGTTCGATGCGGTGCCAGGGTTGGCCGGAGCGTGACAGTTCGTGGTTCTCGTTTGGGAAGCGGACCATTACCGTCGGGATTTTCCGATATTTGAGGGCGCGAAACAGCTCTTCGCCCCCGGCAGCTGACGGCGTACGCCAGTCGGTTTCTCCGAGGATGAACATCATCGGCGTTTTGATCTTAGCGACGTGCGTAATCGCCGAGCGCTCGCGAAACCCTTCGACATCCTCGAACGGTGCGCCCTTAAACCAGCTCGGTTGGAACATCGTGAAATCCGCCGTGTACCACCAGTTCGCCCAATCCGAAATGTCCCGTTGAGAGACCGCCGCTGCGAATCGATCAGTCTGCGTTACGGCCCAGTTAGTCAGTACGCCGCCACCCGAGCCGCCTGTTACACCAAGCTTTTTCTCGTCGATGTAACCGCGCTTGATAACCTCGTCGACCGCGAGCATCAAGTCTTTGTGGTCGTCGCCCGGATATTTGTGCTGGATGATGTTGCCAAAATCCTGCCCGTATGACGTCGACCCGCGGGGATTGGGATAGACGACGACGTAACCCTTCGCTGCCATCCATTGGAACTCGTGATCGAAAACGTATCCGTAGGCAGCGTGCGGCCCGCCGTGGATATTGAGGATGAGCGGATATTTCTTCGATGCGTCAAAGTCCGCCGGCTTCTGGACCCAAGTCTGTACGCGCTTGCCATCGAAACTCGTGTACCAGATGTCATCGGGCTCAGTCAGATTTAGCTTTGCAAAAAGTGCGTCATTTAGTCTTGTTAGCTGCTTTGCGGAGCCGCTGGCACGGTCTAGCACGTACAGGTCGCCAATTACAGTCGGTGTCGAACGCGTATAGATAAGCTTTCCAGCATCATGCGTCGATTTGAATGAGACTATCGCGTGATCGCCCCGCGTTACGTCTGAAAGTTTGCCGGACGTTGCATCGAAGAGCGCGAGGTTGGCGCGGCCCTCTTTTGTATATCGTTCGATGATCCTTTTGCCGTCTGCCGTCCAGATCGGGCCAGTACCGCCACCCGCTCGAGGCGCACCTTGATCGCCCGTGAGCCCCGCACCGACGTCGTAGTCGAAATCAGTGGTGAGGTTCTTCGGCTGCGCGTTTTCTTTTGCATCCATCACCCACAGATCGGGTTGATTGTAGGAGAGCACGGGCTTGGAAACGCCTGAGGTCGTAAATGCAAATTTCGTCCCGTCCGGACTGAGGCTTATTAGGCCTACCCCCATCGGGATCGTTGTCAGAAGCTGCGGATCTCCGCCCGAAAGCGTTATGGAATAGACCTGCGTGCTAGGTGTTTCGTAATACGGCTCGGCGTTGCGATTCGTCACGAAATAAACCTTCGAGCTATCTTTGGCCCAGACGGCTCCGCCTTCGCTAAACGATCCCTTCGTAAGCTGCCTTGGTGTAACTTTTTGCTCAGGGCTCCGCGGGGCTTCTACCAGCCAGATGTGACCGGGCCGCGTCCCGTCAACATAGCCTCCTGAGTCTGAGCGGTAAACCGCACGAGTGATGACACGCACGTCAGATTCCCGCTCTCCGGGTGCGGGAGGCTTGCCCTGTTTGGCGAGGTCGTCTGGGTTTGCTCCGCTTCCGAATACGATCCACTTCCCGTCCGGGGACCATGCGGGCCCGCTGGCCCCACGCGGCAGCGACGTGTAGACCCACGAATCCCCGCCCGCCATCGACAGCATAAAGAGTTGCGGAACATTTGTCGGCCCGGGCGCCTCGCCGGAGCGCGTAAATGTCATGAAACTCCCATCCGGCGACCAACGCGGATTCGAGTCACGGTTGCCGCTAGTGAGGCGTCGCGGCTCTTCATTGCCCGACGCGGGGACTACCCAAATCGACGTGTCGTAGTTTGTTTTCGCGGAATTGACCGTCACTTTCACAAAGGCCACACGCGAGCCGTCAGGCGATACTTGTGGATCGCCGATCCAGACAAAATCGAACATGTCCTTTTCGGTAATCGAACGTTTCTGAGCGACAGCGAACGAAGCCAGCGTAAGCGTAGCGAACAAGATCGCAATAAATTTCTTTTTCATATTCTTAAGTTGAAAGCGAGAAAGAGACAAGAAACGCATCCCGCTCCTTGTCTCTTTGCTAACCCCTTCTAGCCTCAGTTCCTACACCCCTGGCATCGCTTTTTTCAGCGGTTTTAGAAGTAGTGCGAGCACCACGGCCATAAATAGCGCCATGCACGCCAGCACGAGGAAGAACGACGATTGCAGCCAAATGTCCCAATAGATACCGATCTGCGTGAGCTTGTTACCAATCGCCGTCGCGACGAACCAGCCGCCCATCATCAGACCGCGAATAGAGATTGGAGCGACCTTCGAGACGAGCGAAAGGCCCATCGGCGATAGCATCAACTCGCCGAGCGTCACAATAAGGTACGCAAAGACCAGCCAGAATGGGGAGACGCGAAAGAGGAACGAATTCTGCAAAATTGCATCGCGATGAACATTGCCCGCTCCGGGCGAGACTTGGTTAACGGCAGTCAGTAACTGTTGTTCGCCGCTTACCCCGTCCTTCGGTTCGAACTTCACGCCAAAAATGCTGTTCTTACCGTCCGCTGCCTTCGCGTCCTTGATTCGCGTGATCGCGTCGGCCGAGACACCGGCTGCACCGAGGTTGGTCAGCACCCGTTCGTTAACTCGGAACGCGCCTCCCGCCAATTGCTCCGGAGTCTTTGGCGCGTTTTCGCCGATGCTCGCACCGAACCATAAAACCAGAAATGACAGCCCCGTGAGCGTCATTCCGAATGCCATTTTGGTCGGCGTCGAGGGCTCCTTGCCGCGTCGGTCGAGAAAGCCCCAGAACCAGACAAGCGGGAATGTCAGCACTATGATCCAGAATGCGTTGATCGAGTTCGAGATCGTTCCGGTCACGTTCCAATCGGTATTGTCGTCCGCAAAATAGGTAAGCGTCGAGCCGTTCTGGTGAAAAACCATCCAAAAAACGATGACGATGATGAAAATGACGATCAGCGCGAGCACGCGCCTCGAGTTAGGCACAGCATCCATTCGCGACTGCCGTCCGGCATCGCCGCCCGAACCCTTTTGATCCACAGTTCCCTGATCGCTCACACCGTGGGGCGGGGCATCGGTCGCGGTAGCCGCCGTATCGGCAGCCTGATCGGCATCCGCGCCGCGAAACTTCTTGTCGGCATGGAGTACGAGATTCTTGAAATACCAGAGGATCGAAACTGAGATGACCATCCCGAATGCGGCGACGGCAAAGGCTGCGTGTACGCCGTAGTTCTGCTTTACAATCTCCATGACGATCGGTGCGAGAAAGGCACCGACGTTGATCCCGAGATAAAAGATGTTGTATGCGCGGTCCTTGAGGTGGCTGCCCTCGGGATAGAGGTTACCGACCATCGTTGATACGTTGGGCTTAAAGAATCCGTTACCGATGACAAGACAGGTAAGAGCGAGGTAGACGGCCCACATCGCGGGGATCGACAGCAAGCCGTGTCCTGCCATAAAGAAGAAGCCGCCGATCATCACCGCCTTGCGGTAACCGAGGAATTTGTCGGCCAAGAATCCGCCGACCAGCGGGCTCAGGTACACGAACATCAGATAGTTCGCGTAGAGCGATGTCGCTTCGGTCGCCGTCCAGCCAAATCCGCTCACCGGATCGCGGAGATACAACACGAACAGCGACAGCATCGAGTAGAAGCTGAATCGCTCCCACATCTCCGTTGCGAAGAGGACGTATAGTCCCTTGGGATGTTTGCCTGATTCGGCGTGAACATTTCCGCCGATTGCATCTGGATTTGCGCTCATCGATTTTCCTTGTCTCCTAAGCGTTTGAATTTTGAAAATAGTCAGGCAAAATATAGCAGATAAACGTATTTATCAAAAAGAGAAATATGCGTGTCGCGCGATCTGCCGCACAAATTCCCGCCGCGTACCTGGTTCATATTCAATGAAAATCTTCAATAAACTTGGGCTGGATATCGAGGGTCGTTGGCGAGAGGTCGACTACGACGAGGCCGCCCCTGCCGAGTATCGCGGCTACTGCGCTTCGCGCACACAATCTACCGTCAAAAACCTCGGTCTATGAGATTCTCGAATGGGCACTTGGTGAGTATGAATTGCCCCGCCAGCGCGACCTTCGAGCGAGTTTCGCCGATCCGCCGCTCACCGTTTTTTCGGGACTTCGCTTTCACATTGACGTTTATCTGTGGTTTGAAGCGACCACGGCGATTCATCAGCATGGATTTTGCGGCGCGTTTCAGGTGCTCAGCGGCTCTAGCATTCACAGTTGGTACACGTTTGAGTCCGAAAAGAAGATCAATATTTTTGCCGAGACGGGGCACCTCGGCCTGAAGGTCTGCGAGCTGCTCTAGGTCGGAGCCGTGCAGGAGATCCTGGCAGGCCCGGCGTATATTCATTCGCTATTTCACCTCGACCGGCCGTCGGCAACGATCGTCGTTCGTACTCATCTAAGCCCCTTGCATCAGCCGCAATTGTCGTATCTCAAGCCAAATCTCGCGATCGACCCCTTCTTTGAACAGGAGACAGTCGTTAAGAAGATGCAGCTGGCCGCCGCCTTGATCAGGGCGGAGAATCCGAGAGCAGACGAGATCATCTCCGGCTGGCTCAATGAAGCGGATTTTCATACAACCTATGAAATCCTCCGCAGCCTGCACCACCTGCTTGCTTCGAACCAGATGGATCAGATTTTTGGGCTGGATAAAGGATCCGAGCGATTTCAACGCTTTCTGACGCTTGCGGAGCAGCGACACGGCAGCGGCGTTTTCCGCGAAGTCTTCGCATTCCAGGATAAAGAGAATGCCGTGGTAAGGCAGCGGCAGTTGGTGAGCGATCCTGAGCAGCGATTCTTTATCGCACTACTACTGAACGTGCCGGACAGGGATCGGGTTTTTGCGATGATCAGGCAGCGATATCCGGACGCAGAACCTCTCGACAAAGTCCTCGACTGGGTTTACAACCTCGCCAATACACGTGTTGCAGGCTCAGAAAAGTCTAACGTGCTCGGTATTGCCGATTTCGGCGACGTCGACCTGTTTGTCCTCGAGCAGATCTTGCGAGCCAAATCCGGTGCTGAGATCGCGGCCGTGTTTGAGGCCGAGAATGGGCAACCGGCGGAATCGCACGATCTGGCGGGTCGCGAGGCTCGCATACGCTCAGCGCCTCTCTTTTGCCGCGCTACTCTCCTAATTTTTGCCGGATGAAACCGTTTGCGGCAAAACTCGCAAATAAACTAAACTAGCGACAAGCTCATGCCCTTGTAGCTCAACGGTTAGAGCAGCGGACTCATAATCCGTTGGCTGTAGGTTCGAATCCTACCGAGGGCATATCCCACACCTCACGCCCGCGTGACGAGCTGTCTTTACAGGATTAACTTAATGTCCACTGGAACTAAGAAGAACGGAAAAACTGTTGTGGCCGAGCCCGCGAAAACCACCGAAGCCGACGGCTACGTCGAGGACCGAAAGACGCAGGGAACGGTCAAAGGTGCGGTGGCCGGCAAGTCCTCAGATAAGGGGCTCGACCGTGAGCGTCACGGCCTCGATAACGAGACGCTCGTCGGGCTTTATCGCACGATGTATATGTCGCGGCGGATCGACGATAAGGAGATTCAGCTAAAAGGGCAGAACAAGATTTTCTTCCAGATTTCCGGTGCGGGCCACGAAGCAATTCTCGCAGCCGCGGCCCTCTGTCTGAAGCCGGCGTATGACTGGTTTTTCCCGTACTATCGCGACCGTGCGTTGATGCTAGGCCTCGGAATGACCGCACAGGAAATGCTCTGGTCGGCGGTCGGTGCCGAGAAAGATCCGAACTCGCACGGTCGGCAGATGCCTTCGCATTGGGGACATAAGGACTTGAATGTTCCATCGCAGTCGTCGTGTACGGGTACGCAGGCACTGCATTCTGTTGGAGCCGCCGAGGCCGCGTACCGCGCCAGCCTTTTACCAGGTCTACAAGACAAGATCGTAGGCTTTCAGAAGGATGAGGTCGTTTATATGTCGATCGGCGACGGGACCTCGAGCGAAGGCGAGTGGTGGGAAGCGCTCAACACTGCCTGCAATCTCAAGCTGCCGGTAATCTTCGTCGTAGAGGATAACGGCTACGCAATCTCGACTCCGGTCGAGGTTGGCACCGCGGGCGGAGACATTTCGAAACTCGTCGCAGGCTTCCCCGACCTCTTTATCCAAAAATGCGACGGCACGGATGTGCTCGAGTCGTACGAGACTTTCAAAAAAGCGGTCGATTACTGCCGCGCCCGAAAGGGTCCGGCCTTTGTCCACGCTAAGGTAATTCGCCCATATTCGCACTCGCTGTCCGACGACGAAAAGCTCTATCGACCAAGCGAGGAACTCGAGGCGGACGCAGCTATCGACCCGATCAAAACCTACGCCGAATTCCTAATGAATGAGGGCATAGCGTCGTCCGAAGTCCTCGAGAAACTGCGAAAAAGTGTGGATGACGAGGTCAATGCCGCGGCGGATATTGCGATCGAGACCCCGCAGCCCGCGCCCGAGACGGCATATCGGAATGTATTTTCGCCTGACGTCGACCCGACTGATCGTCAAAAGTTTGATACCGAAGATGGAGCCGAACTCAGCAGCAACGCCGGCACGATGGTCGACCTGATCAATCGCTGTATGCACGAGGAGATGGAGCGGGATGAACGCATCGTCGTCTTTGGCCAGGATGTTGCCGACGTTTCGCGTGAGGAATATCTCGAAACGGTTAAGGGTAAGGGCGGAGTGTTCAAGGTAACCGCAAATCTCCAGCGAAAGTTTGGCGGAGCTCGCGTATTCAATTCTCCGCTCGCAGAGGCAAATATCATCGGCCGCGCGGTCGGGATGGCCATTCGCGGCCTGAAACCGGTGGTCGAGATACAGTTCTTTGATTATATTTTCCCCGCGTTTCACCAGATCAGGAACGAGGTCGCGGTGACGCGCTGGCGCTCCGATGGCGACACGAAATGCCCGATGGTGATGCGCGTGCCCGTTGGCGGCTACCTGAAGGGCGGCGCTGTTTACCACTCGCAATCGGGCACGACGCTTTTCTCGCACACGCCGGGACTGATGATCGTTTACCCCTCGACTGCACTCGACGCAAACGGACTGCTCCGCACCGCGATCCGCTGCGATGACCCGGTAATCTTTCTCGAACACAAACATCTGTACCGGCAGGTCTATAACAAATCGCAGTACCCATCGAGCGAGTTCCTGATCCCATTCGGCAAGGCCCGAAAGGTTCGAGAAGGGGAGCACGTTTCGATCATCACATTTGGCGCCCTTGTGGAGCGCTCAAATCAGGCCGCAAAACGACTCGAACAGCAGGGCATTACAGTCGATCTCATCGACCTGCGGACCCTGGTCCCATACGACTGGGAAGCAATCGCCGAGTCTGTCAAGAAAACGAACCGAGTCCTCGTCGTCCACGAAGACCCAATCTCCTACGGCTATGGAGCCGAGATCGCCGCGCGAATTTCCGACGAGCTTTTTGAATACCTCGACGCACCCGTTCGACGGGTCGGGGCCACCGACACTTTCGTAGCGTACGCCCCGCAGGTCGAGGACTTCATCCTGCCCCAGAGCGAGGATGTCGAAAAGGCCGTGCAGGAGCTGATCAAGTATTAGCATCCAAAGCGATATGCACGAACTCTCGACCACATATCCGCAAACCCGGACTCGTTTGATCGGCCTTATTAGCGTCGCCACCCTTACTTTTTTCTTCACGGCCTCAGTCTTCGCGCAATCGGGTTCCGACGCCCCAACCATCGTCCAGCCCGGAGCGCCGGGCCAGCCGACGCGTAAACTTTCGGCCGATACGCGCGCCGTATTGCCGGCTAAATCAGCGAAAGACGTCGAGTTTATGCAGGGTATGATAATGCACCACGCGCAGGCGGTGGAGATGACGGCCCTTATCGAAAGGCGGACAACAAATGTTGAGATTCGGCGCTTGGGCGAGCGTATAAGCGCCTCGCAGGCGAACGAGATGGCGTTTATGCGGCGTTGGCTGGTTGCACGCGCCGAGTCGGTAGAGATGAAGACACCGGGCGGACACGAAGCAACTGGCTCGCACTCCCACGATTCGCATAATTCATCGACTCACACGATGACAATGCCGGGAATGCTGAGTGCCGAGCAGATGGCCGAGCTTAGAAATTCCAAAGGCGCCGAGTTTGATAGGTTGTTTCTTACAGGAATGATCCAGCATCACCGCGGCGCACTCGCGATGGTAAAAGATTTATTCGACACTGCCGGGGCCGGGCAGGATGCGGAGATTTTTAACTTCGCGACCGACGTCGATACCGGCCAGATTGCCGAGATTAGGATAATGCAAACCATATTGAATGAAAGACCGTAATAGAGGAACCATGAAACAGATCAAACTTGTCGCTTTAGCACTCTCGTTCGTAGCGATCCTAATCGCTAACACGTCGGCTCAGGACCCCTTCGGTCTGGAGAAGCCCCAACCGCTGCCAGCCGGCATGACGGGCTCGAATCCAAGTGATCCACGGGCGTACCTTTCTCCCGGTCTCTACGATGCGGGTGAAACGTCAATGGGCATCAAGCATCTGATGCTGCTTAGAAAGCCGGAGGCGTTCGAACTCGGAAGCGACCCAAACTCTCCGCAGGTTGCAAAGGCGATGACGGCGATGGGCATTCCTAACGATCCGCGGATCCCGGCTGAGGTCAAGCTGAGTGCGGGCGCAATGGCCCTCGCAAATTCAGATCTCGCCTTTTCCGGAAAACACCTGTTCATGGGTAATTTTTACGGCATAAACATCTATGACATCTCAGATCCGGCCAAGGCAAAACTCGTTACATCGATGATCTGCCCGGGCGGTCAGGGCGACGTCACGGTTTACAAGAATCTGATGTTCATGTCGGTCGAGATGCCAAACGGGCGGATCGATTGCGGCACGCAGGCGTTCCCAATGCCGACGCTCGGAGAGATGCAGTCACGGAAAGGCCCGCCCGCGGCTGAAAAAGATCGATTCCGCGGCATCCGGGTTTTCGACATTTCGGACATCAAGAATCCTAAGCAGGTCGCGGCAGTCCAGACGTGTCGCGGTTCTCACACACACACCCTGGTCCTCGATCCTAAAGACAACGCAAACGTTTACCTCTACAACTCCGGCGCCTCATTTGTGCGGCCCGACGCGGAGCTTGCAGGGTGCTCGAATGCTCCGGCCGACAAGGATCCCAGAACTTCTCTATTTAGCATCGACATCATAAAAGTTCCACTTGCCGCTCCGCAGGATGCAAAGATCGTTGCCAGCCCTCGACTGTTTGCCGACGGAGGCAAGATCAACGCATTGACCGACGCCGGCTCGCACACTAAGAAGGGACGGGTCGAGGCCTCGAATCATTGCCACGACATTACGGTTTACCCAGAACTCGGATTAGCCGCGGGAGCGTGTTCCGGCAACGGAATTTTGCTCGATATCAAAGATCCTGCTAACCCGAAGCGTATCGACTCCGTGAACGATCCGAACTTCGCATATTGGCACTCCGCTTCTTTCTCGAATGACGGTAAGAAGGTCATCTTCACGGACGAATGGGGCGGCGGAGGCGGCCCTCGATGCCGCGAAACCGACCCGAATAAGTGGGGAGCAAACGCTATTTTCAACCTCGAAGGCAGCAAGCTGAAATTTGGCAACTACTACAAACTGCCGGCCGCGCAGAGTGCGGCTGAGAATTGTGTAGCTCACAATGGCTCACTGATTCCGGTCCCAGGCCGCGATCTCAAGGTCCAGGCATGGTATCAGGGCGGCATTTCAATAATGGATTTCACGGATCCCGCGAATCCGGTTGAGGTCGGATATTTCGACCGCGGCCCAATCGACGCGAAAAAGCTCGTGATGGGCGGCTCGTGGTCGGCCTACTGGTACAACGGACGGATCTATTCGTCGGAAATCGCTCGTGGCCTCGACATATTCGAACTGACGCCGACGAAATGGATGACGCAGAATGAGATCGACGCCGCAAAAACCGTCGAAAGGACGCTGCTTAACGTCCAGACGCAGGAGATGATGTCGTGGCCAAAGAGCTTGACTGTCGCGAAGGCGTACATCGACCAGCTCGAACGCTCGCGAGGCCTCGACGGTGAAACGGTTGCCGACCTTCGAAATGCAATCACCAAGGCTGAAGCTTCGAAGAAAATGAAGGACCTTAAGAAGCAGGCGAAAGCGGTTGAAAAGAACGCGGGAAGTGCTAAGAACGCCGCCGATGCCGCCAGGCTGAAAGCTCTGGCTGAGATCCTCAAGCAGCCGACTGTTTAACTTTTCCACTCGGATTGCCGATCGGGAGCTTCGGAACGCCGATAGGGAACTATCATTTTACTTCTGGGACGCCCCATTTTGCTTTTGTGAAGTCCCATTTTGCTTTCGGAACCTTCGGGTCGCCGATAGGGAGCTATCATTTTACTTCTGGGAACTCATATCCTTGATTTGCCGAGGTCGGTTGCACCGGAAACTCGTTTACACGGAGAGCGAGCCGGTTAGTTAGAGATTCGTTATTTTATATACACCAGTGGCTAACCGTTCCGCGAACCCCTCATTTACAGTTTCGTGGTTAGCCTTGCCCGATTCCCGGCAGTCAAAGCAGAACCTGTTGAGAAAAGGTATTGACGTACTTAAACAAAGGGGTAAACTATTCTTGTTCCCGACACTTTTAGTTCTACAAATTTCAAAAAGGGGGAGATTACAATGAAAAAAAATGCGTTGGTTTTATCGCTTATTTTGTCGGTTTTTGGGACAACTTCAATTTTTGCTCAGGAAGGAGGTTCCGTAGCGGCTCGGGAAAAGAAGTACGATGTCAATCTTACTGCATCAGCTATTAACTTTGCCCCAGCTCAGTTGGATACAGTCATATTTCGCGAAGGGAAGAAATTAAGAGAGGAATTTCGATTGTCTTTTGCTAATTTCTCCGGCATCAAAGAGATATGGCAGAATAGCCGCCTCATACTGATCGGCTATAACAAGGACGGAACGCCCTTCGGCGGTCAGTCTTGGCTATGCGGAAATGGCCCTGGAAAAGAGACGTTATCTCAAAACCCGAATAGGGTTACTCTGGTCGTAAGTGACTACTTAAACGGGGCGAATAACTATAGATTAGATCTTGTTGGAGTTGCTGATTTATTTCTCGCAGAGACGTGTGCCGAGTGTGTGGCTCTTGCAAATGATACTTGTGGTAGAGCCAAGGTCGCAAGCGTTACATGTGGTGGGGACGGAAGCTGTGCGTTTACGTGCAGATGATAACCGAAAGAATACCCAGATCTGTCGCGGTCTGAATCTTATTTCGATAAAGGGATTTTGAAAAGCGATTTTCTTAATCCCTTTATCCATTGCATTCCTAGAAACTCTCCAATCTGTATACACCCGTCGCCAGGCGTTCGGCAAATCCCTCATCGACAAGCTGGTGATTCGCCCTGCCCGATTCCCGCCGGTAGAAGCCGAATTGGCGTGAGAGATCGCCAACGAGCGTCATTCCGCACATTTGCAAATAGGCGCGCGCCAGCTCACGAACGGCTTCGTCGCGGGGTATTTTGATTTCGGTCTCAGCCGGAAAGCGGGCCTCGGCCAGTGTCCAGATGTACGTGAATTTAGGCGAGTACACAACCTCTTGCGGCAGCACCTTCATTGTCCGTTGGAGTTTATCAAGGGCTTTTGTAAATCGCGGCCGCGTCGTGATCTCGGCCGCCGACCTTAGATCCGCCGAACCCATTTCCCATTCCTCGCGCAGGACTTTTAGAATTTTGTTCGCGCTTCCCGACAGGTCTTTCTCTTCGCGAGTATTCGGAACACCCCAGATGGCGTTGAAATAAGGGATCATCCTCGGGGCCAGGAACATCGAGTGCCCTTTGACGAGTTTGGCGTAATACACCTTTCCGCGCGCGATAACCTCGTCCTTCAAAACCCACGCGCGGCTTGCCTCAAAATCCTTTTGCACATTGCGCGGCATATGCGCGTCGCGGCGGCCGCATACGGCGATATAGACGGATGGCAGATTCTTCCGGTGGTCGGTCAGGCCGAGGCAGAATCCGAGTTGCTCTACCATGGCCTCAACCTGCTCGGCAGAATCGACCTTAAGCGATTCCTCGCGCCGCCACTTTCCGTCTCGATAGAGCTCGATTTCCTCGGGCAACTCACGCATAGAAATTAACCGCAGATTAACGCAGATCGACGCGGATAGGAAATAATGGTCAAAAGAAAAAGACGAGCAATCTTAAGATTACCCGTCCACTAATTAACGAAATCGGCCTCTTTTATCCGAATTTATCTGCGTCTATCTGCGGTTACTTATCTTGGTTGTTTCTGCGGATCGGCGAGGACGACTGGATCGAAATGATCGAGCCACGTCCGAGCGTCACATCCTCGCGGCCAGTTAGTACAACGGAGCCCGCTCCAGCGCCTCCGCCGATTATCGCTCCGATCGCGGCTCCTTTCGCACCGCCCGCAATCGCACCGATCACAGCTCCAAGCCCTGCGCCGATTCCGCCACGTTTTACGGACTCTCTCGTCTGGCTATCACCCTTTGCCGTACCTTCCGTATCGACTCTGACGTCCTTACCCTGTGCGTCACGAACGCCCGTCAAGGTTCCCCTGTAGTCGTAAGTCTTGCCGTCACGAAGGGTGATCGTCGTGAAATTAAACGTCACATTCGATCGTCCCGTAACCTTGCCCGAACGTCCAACGCCGCTGATATAGCCGTTGATCGTGGCTCCGCGAAACTGGTCGGGCGACTGGACGGTCAACTTAAATTGGTCGTTGTTCTGCGAGATCTTAGTGTCGATTTCGCGTTCGAGATAGGCGGAAAGAATCATTCCGTCCGGAACGATGTAGTCACCCGTGCGTCCGGGGACCGCCACCGGAGGGTTGCCATACGTGCCGCCGCTCTGATCGTTGTCGGAGTAGCCCCCCGAGTTGCTACCCGAATTATTGGCGCCGCGATCGATGCCGAGGCGGGCGACCGAGTCACTCTTGTTGTAAGTACTCTCCGCGAAGACCGTCTGATTCAAATAATCTGTCGTGATGCGTCGGGAAACCTTTAGCCCACGTCCGCCGCTTTGCGACGTAAACGTCACCGTATAGTCCGTCTCGCCGCCAATGCTCGCCACGGTCAGCGTCTGGCCTGACATCGTCGCTCGCAGCCGGATCGTTCGTCCGTTTGCCTGCTCCACGCGATCTCGGCCGTCAGCAACGAAACTCACCGGCGAAGCTTTACTGCTCGCAAGCGTCACCTGATTGCCGCGAATATCAATCGCGATCTGTGCAGGCGCCTCGAGCTTGTCCTTCAGATCTTCGCGATTAGTCGCACTCGCGTTTGTATTTGCGACGATGTCATCGACGCTCTCGCTCGCCCGCACATCGAGATCGTAGGTACCCGAGAGTCCGACCGAGAACGTGTTATCCGGATTCGAACCTGGCCTCTGATCGTTATAGTCGGGCACGCCCTGCGGAGAGTCATCGTTGTCCCAATTTGCCTTGGTCTGATAATTTGAGGCGAGCCTGTCGATCTGCCGGCGAACCGCGTCCCACGCGTCCTGGCTTCGGCGACTCGGATTTGAAATGCGAACAGAATCGTCAATACGGCGAGCCGCAATCACTATCTGTTCGACATCGCTCTTGTTTTCACGCCGACGGTCAAAATTCTCCTGAAACCCGCGGATACTATCCTTGAGAGCACGTATTTCCTCGGCCATGCTGCCCACCGACTGCGAGTTCGAATGATTTTGATATCTGAGGTCGTATTCAAAATTGTCGAGGTTTGAGCTCAGCGCGCGTACCGCATCACGAACTTCACGCGTATTTCGCGTCTGCGCCTCTGCAGGCGCCGCCGAAGCGATAAAAACGCTCAAGATGAGTCCAAGAAAAGGTGTGATTTTGCCAATCGTTTTCATAACGTTTCTCCGCGTCTCGCGCGCACGTGTCGGAGTCGCACACCGAGACTGTCATTCGATAGGAAGCACATTGCGTGCCAAGGGTTGTTCCGTTTTGCCGCCGCACCCCACCCGCTCCGGCGTGTGTGCTAAAATTCGTCTGCTTCACCGTCTCAAAACTATGCCGGAAAATACGTATAAAGCAACGGTCAGATACGCGGGCGATGAACTCTTCATCGGGACGTCGCCGAGCGGGCACGCTCAAACGATTGACGTTAAAAGGGATAGAGCATCGGCTATTACACCCCTGGAGATGCTGCTAGTTGCCGTTGCGGGTTGCACGGCCGCCGATGTCGCGTCGATAATGGAGAAAAAGCGGCAGGATATAACCTACTATAATGTCGAGATCGAGGGCTGGCGGGCCGAGGACCATCCGCGTAAATTTACAAGGTTTCACGTCCACCATATCGTGCATGGCCGTGGCGTTTCCGAAAAAGCCCTAGCCGACGCTATCAACCTCTCGGACACAAAATACTGCTCGGTCGCCGCTACTGTTCGCCCGACGGCGGAGATTACGACGAGCTACGAGATCGTCGAACTTTAGGGCGTAACCTGACTTTCGGCCGTGCTAGAGTTGTATCGATCTGAAATCTTGTGTGTCTATCAATCCGATGAATCGAAAACTTATTAGCGTCGGTGTTTTGTGTCTTTGGTTTTTCGCGGGCGCAAGCGCACAGTTCCCGACCGCGACTCACATCCAGATTCTCAAGGCCGAGGATGCGAGGGCTTATGGTGAAACGCTCGCAGGCTTGCTCAAATCACCTAGCGCGGCGATTCGTATTCGTGCGGCACTCGCTGCGGGGCGGATCGGCGACGATAAGGCACTCGAGGCCCTGCACGCGATGCTCGCGGACGATGCGTCGGCGGACGCTCGTGCGATGGCGGCGTTTGCGATCGGCGAGATCGAGTCGATACGCAAAACCCACGGACTACTCGATCCGCTAAAGACCGAAAAAGATCCGCGGGTTCGCGCACGCATCATCGAGGCCGCCGGAAAGATCGCCGCCGCCAACGCAAAGGACGAAAAGTCAAAAGTTTTGGCCGAAGCTATTCTCGACACGCTCGAATCGGAAAACAATCGCGGAACAAAGCAAAGCCGTGAAGTCGTATTGCTTGCCCTCACAGCCGCCCTGCGAGCCGCGCCGAAGGACACGAAACGCGAGCGGCCAGATAAGACCGACTTTGTTGTCGCAAAATTCCTCACCAGCGTCGACGCCCGCGTCCGTGCCGACGCAGCCAACACGCTTTCCCGCGTCCGCGCAAAGAACAGCAATGAAGCACTGCGAAAGATGCTTTCAACCGATGCCGACCCGATCGCCCGAGCCAACGCCGCCCGTGCTCTCGGCGCGGCGGAGGATAAAGATGCGGTCAATATTTTGCTCGATGCCGCCACCGCGGACAAAGATTCGCGCGTCCGCGTCTCCGCCCTGCGTTCGCTTGCGGCACTGAAAGACGCAAAGGCCGCCGAGCCGCTTCTCGCACGTGGTGAGGAGCTTTTTGCGAAGTACAAAACCGCTAAAAAGCCCAACTTCATCCCAAACGAGACGAGCGAGTTTATCGAGGTAGCGACCGCTCTCGGGCGAATACTTCCAAACACCGACAACCAAAGGGCCGACAAACTATTTGTTGAATTTGGCAAGATCGACAAAGGCTACTCGCCGGATGTTTACATCGCCCGCATACGTATTGGGCAGAAACGCGGCGACGGCAGCTCGCACGAACTTATCGATTGGAAGCAATACAGCTCGCTCGCCCAGGTCATTGGCGAATATGCCTCGATCGAACCCGTGAGCGAGATCGGGAAACAAATGAAGACGGAAGCTCCGGGCGTCTTTCGTCCGCTTGTGGTTGCCTACGCCTCTGCCGATCCGGCGACCGAAGGAAAGCGAATGCTGGCAGGGCCGGACGTTCTGCAGGCATATGCGCGTTTTAAGACCGCGGACCTCGGCGAGATCGCGCGCACGGCACTTCAGAATAAAGACGTTCAAATACGGGCGGCTGCAGCGGGAATCTTGGCCGATCTGCCGGAATCCAAAGAAACTACGGATGCTCTGGAAAGCGCTCTCAACTATTCGCTACGAGAAGATGAGAAATCTGACGACGCCCAGTTGGCGATTCTTGACGCACTGGGGAAGTTCGACAAGCTTTATATCATGCGTCAGGCTTACCACACTTTGGGCGCCTCGAACTATTTGGTCAGAAGGAAAACCGCAGAGGTCTTGCGATCGAAAGGCGTAGACGAAGATCCCCAAATGCGGCCGCTGGATCAGCGTGTTTATCCTTTACAACCTTACAAAAAAGGCAACAAGAGCAAGTTGGGTGTCATTTTGAATACCGACCTGGATTACCGACGGGCTTTGTCGCGAAAGAACGGCTCGGTCAAGGCGATTCTGACGACCGAGAAGGGTGCCTTCACGATTGAGTTTTTTCCCGAGGACGCACCGCTGACCGTTGATAATTTTGTAAAGCTCGCGCGCAGCGGTTATTTCAACGGGCTCGAAGTCCACCGCGTCGTGCCTAATTTTGTAATGCAGGATGGCGATCCTCGCGGCGACGGCAATGGCGGTCCGGGCTGGTCGATTCGCTGTGAGGTGAACATGTTGCCGTACGATCGCGGCGCGGTCGGAATGGCTCTCTCGGGCAAAGACACGGGCGGCTCGCAATGGTTCGTCACGCACTCGCCACAGCCGCATCTCGATGGCGGCTACACGGTCTTCGGACGAGTGCGCGAGACGGATATGCTCGTCGTCGATAAGATCGTTCGCGGGGATAAAATATTGAACGTGCGAATCGTGGGAGGAGGTTTGCCACAGAGTAAAAATGCTCGTTGAAGGCATAAAACGTATTCCTTCTGTGATCTCTGTGGCTAACTCTTATGGCTGACATCCAGAAAAAGGTTGAGGTGGAGGAAGGGCTCGAAAACCTGTCGCGCTATCTCGACGGATTGTTTCGCGTACCGGGGACTAACTTTCGCTTCGGGCTCGATTCGCTGATCGGGCTGATTCCGAACGTCGGGGACACCGCGACACTGTTTCCATCGCTCTACATTCTCTATCAGGGTGCACGGTACGGCGTACCGAAAATTACCCTTGTTCGGATGGCGTTTAACCTCGGGCTCGACTATGTCGTGGGGATAATCCCTGTTGTGGGCGACGCCTTTGATTTTGTATGGAAAGCGAACCGGCAAAATGTGGAGCTCATCCGCGAGCGAGCAAATGGAGCCGGCACGGGGACGACGAGCGATTACCTGTTTGTTTTCGGTCTGATCGGACTCGTAGTCGCGGTGCTTGTAGGATCGGTCCTCGCGAGCCTCTATATTTTCTACTCGATCGTGTGGGAAATCTGGACCGGGAATATCTAGTCACAACCGCCTCGCGTCAGCGGGCGGCCAGTTATTCGATTTTATAGATCTAAGAGGGTGGGAACAACCTCGATACCAAGCAGGATAGAATGAGACGCAACTAACTGGCCGCCCGCTCACGCAGGCGGTTCCGACTATGCGGCGGCGGCTGCTTCGCCGGCCGGAAACATCTTCTCAAGCGCGGTTGTAAGTGCGCTGATGCCAAATTCGCCGGCAACACGCGTCTTTAGCTTCCCTTCCGCGTCAAACAGATAATAGACGGGTACCCAACCTTGCTCATTCTGAAAGGCATCTTTGAGTTTGTGTGCATTATCCACGGCCGTCGGCTCGGTGATGTCGTGAGAGGTCATGGTCTCATTGACTATATCGAGATCGGTGTCGGCCTCGTACCGCGGCATATGGACAGCAACGTTCTGCATTCCCTGGGGTGAATACTTTGCGACTAACTCTTTGAGCTGCGGCATTTTTTCCTTGCATATGCCACACGAAACCGCCTAAAAGTGCACGAGCGTCGGCTTGCCGAAAATGTCTTTACTTGTATCTTCTTGCGAGCCGTTAAACCAGGCGTTCGCACCATCGAGCGCAGGCATCGCGTCTCCAATTCGCATTGGCATGAAAATTTACTCCGTAAATTAGTTGACTTACATTACTGAGTTGGCCGAGTCGCAAAGTTACGGAGAGCACTTACTAAACTCCGTAACTCTGCCAACTAAGTCAATCAAACCTTGAGGTTTTCCTGGCCTGGCTTCCAGTCTGCCGAGCAGAGACCGCCAGTTTCGAGGCCCTGCAGTACACGAAGCGTCTCGTCAACCGAGCGTCCGATGTTTAGGCTGTGCGTCACAGCGTATTGGAGCGTACCTTTGGGGTCGACGATAAAGAGACCGCGAAGTGCGATGTTCGCTTCCTCGACGAGAATGTTGTACTGACGAGCAAGCTTGCCGCCTACGTCGGACGCGATCGGATACTTGACACCCTCAATGCCGCCCTTGTCCTGCGGCGTCTTGAGCCATGCACGATGCGAATGCACCGAGTCAGTCGAAACACCGAGGACTTCAGCTCCGGCGCCCTGCAGCTCGTCGAGCCGGTCGGAAAATGCGATCAACTCCGTCGGGCAAACGAAAGTAAAATCAAGCGGATAAAATAGCAGAATGAGCCACTTGCCCTTGTAGTCTGAGAGCTTCACATTTTCGCCAAGCGTCTCAATATTCTTGGTCGACGGCATGTTGAAATCAGGTGCCGGCTGTCCGACCTTTGCCATCCCCATCGTGTTTTCAGTTGCAGTTGCAGTTGCTGTTGACATAGTTGTTTTTGTATTCCGTATATAGTTATAGCCACTGAGAATAGAGGGTCACTGACTGATTTCTCCCCCCACGCTCGGTGGCTAATCTTTTCTGCAGTCCGGGCAAAGTCCCCGTAAAGTAAATTCCAATGATTGCGGCTTAAACTTCGACATTTTCGCGGCCATCTCGACCAGCGAAGCGGGATGCTCCATTTCTATATCGACCAGTTTTCCGCATTCGGTACAGATTGCGTGGTCGTGCCGGTCAGTCATCGCGTCGAAGCGGCTGGCACCGTTGCCAAACTGAATCTCCGCAATATGACCCGCATCCTTCAAAAATCTCAGGCTGTTATAGACGGTCGCGAAACTGATCGTCGTGAGTTTTGACTTCGCAGCGGAGAAAACTTGGTTCGCCGTCAGATGAGCGTGGGAATCGCGAATCACCTCCAGCACAACCTCTCGCTGCCGCGTTAACCCCAAATTTTTTACGGAAGTAATCTCCATGAGATTGGATTTAGAATAATTCTAATATGGAAGTTGGTCAAGTCAGAAAGCTGGCTTTTGTCGGGGTTAAGGTATTGGATTCTCGGCCCCAGCTGGTACGATGAAAAACTTTGCGGCGTTGGGACCGGACACTTCTGCCTGCGTGAAGGTGATTCTTTCCCGCTCAGATGCCGGAAATCTCTTCAATATTGAACTGTGCAAGGCCGCCAGTTTGGATGGAGCTTGAATTAAAGGAGCCTTTGCATAGATGATGACATGAAGTCTCGCAGTTGGATCATTGTTCAGGGCAAGAAGAATATTGTTGTAGCGCTCTTGTTCGATCTTCGAGAACGGCGCTTCGAACTCATCCATGAGGATCGGAGGCGTCGCACCGCAATTTGTTTGGGTCGTAACCGATGCTGTCGCAACGCACTCGGCGGGCAATCCTTCAACGTCCAAAGTCGCCGTTACAGTTTCCCGAACGCTCCAGTCGACTACGTCGATTACGAGTTCGCCGTTGGTAACAATTTTTCCGCTGCTTACAGTCCAGTTGTAACGCAGGCCGCGCAAACCTCCGTCTCCGATCGTCGCGGTAAAACGGATTACGCCTCCCGCCGGAATGAGATCCGTAGGACCTCCAACGCTAATCGCCGGACAATGCGGGTTCACCTGTTGCTGAGCGATGCAGATGATCGGAGCGCAAATAAGGAGCAATGCAACGGTCGCGAGTCTCATTTGGGCAAATTATACCACCATGAACAAAGCTAACGTGCGATCAGGAGCTTTCTGCGGGCTTCGACGATGAGGCCGGGGCGTTTTGAAGTCACCTCGATGTTGCGCTCAGCGATGCCGCGGGATTCTACAACCGGGATTTTTGGCGTGTACGTGACGACGTATGATGAGTCGATCATCTTGGCAACGAGCGGGGCCTTCTCGACCATTTCCTCGGTCGCGTTTGGCAGAATGAATTCACCGTTCGTGTCTGCGGCGAGCTTCTCGAGGTTTTGTTCGGCGACCTCGAGCTCGAGTTTGCGGTCTTTGATTTTTCTAATCATCGTGCGATCGAGACTGATAGTCGGGCCGATCTTGACACCTCTGTCGCGAACGCCGTTTGGCAGTTGGGCCTGTATCTCATCAGGAATCGCCTTAGGCGGCAGAGATTTTGAGATCATGCTCGCGCGCGGCTTGATATCGGTAACCTCCATCGCGGTATAGCTGAGCACATGCACGGAAATATCGGTCGCGAGCAATCGCCGCAGCGCGTCGGATTTAGCCGAGGTCTCGCCAAGCGAATCCGTCCCATCCGTGATGAGGACGATGTGGCGATTTACTATATCGTCGCGGAGAATGAAATTCGTCGCGGTTACTAACGCCGCCGCAAACATCGAACGGCGTCCAAAGTTCGCTCGATTTATGCCGGCGACCGTTCGCTTGCGATCGGTGGTCCATTCGTCGACGATCTCGACTTTGTCGCTATATTGCATTATCGCGACATGATCTTCGGGGGCGAGCGCGGCGACGAGAGATTTCGCAACGCGGCGGGTGAGATCGAGTGTCTTGATCGCGCGCAGCTCACCGCCCGTGTCCATCACAATAAGCACATGTGCGGGCACACGCCGAACGCTCGTCGGAGCGTGAAGAATATTATTCTCGGTAATTACGAGATCGCGATCCGTAACACCCGCGAAGAACTTGCCGCTCTCGTCGAATGCGAGTACGTTCAGCCTGATCTCTTCGGTCTCGATACGTAACGGCTCCTCCGGCGTGGGTGTCGGCTGCACGCGGCCGCTTTGTGCCATTGCGCTAACCGCAGCGACGAGGATGAGCATCGTGAGTCGAAAAAGCATAGAGGTTCAACTACGATGCCGCATCAGTCGATACCTTTGCTTACAGCGAAGGATTTTCTTCGACAAAATCGATGATATTTGAAACGTAATTCTCAAAGCGTGGGCATGAGACGTTGTGATGCCGCAAGAGCGATTTGGCCTGCGTAGTGTCGTAGGCCTGGTCGATGAAAAAGTAAGGCACTGCGTAATGCGGAAGGCCTGTGACACGAGGGGAGAAGGACACGTTCAGCATCTTCTCGACGATCAACGGCGGCGGGCGAAATTCCGATTTTCGGCCCGTAAGGTCTTTTGCGATTACGTCGAAAAGTTGCGAAGTAGTTAGCGGGTTTGGGTCGGCGAGCGCAATTGTCTTGCGATCCGCGCGCCGGTCGCGCGAGAGAGCGGCGATGGCGTCTACGACAAAATCTACCGGCACGAGGTTGAGCCGGACCTTGTCGTTCCCGACATTCAGAATTCGCAGCAGCGTAGGGGCTTTTCTGAGGTACTGGATTAGGTAATATATTCCGTCATATTTCGTGGTTTCGCCGGTCTGAGAGTCGCCTACGACGACGGATGGCCGAAAGACGGTCACGGGCAAGGTTTCCTTTAACGCCTCGACCTCTAGCTCAGCCAGATACTTCGTCTCCTCGTAGAAATTTCGGAAACCAGAGTTGTGTACAAGATCGCTCTCTCGAATTTCGCCTTCGCGTTTGCCGGCGACGTAACAGGTCGAAATGTAGTTATAGCGGCGAAGATTCTTGAGCTCTCCGACAAAAGCGTTGACCTGCCGCGTTCCTTCGAGATTCACCGCAAAGGCCGTGTCACGATCGACGGCGAGGTCGTAGGCTGCGGCCAGATGAAAAACATCTGTGGCTTCGTAGAGTATCGACTGAAGGTCGTCGTAGTCGATGCCCAGATTTTCCTTAGTAATATCGCCTTCCACGATGGCGAAGCTCTCGAGCGGCGTTCCTGTAAAGTCCGCGATCTCCTCGATCTCTTCCATCGCCCTCGCGACAAACTGAGGCTGGACGAGCAGGAAGAACTGAGTCTCACTTCTTGCAAGGCGCTCGACGAGCCGCGTGGCAATAAAGCCTGGGAAACCGGTAATGAAAAACGACTCGCGAAAGATCATAGGAAAGAGTCATTCTAGCAACTCCGCGAACAAGTTTGCGAGAAAAACGCGTTTACTTCGGCCTTGCGTCCAGGCCAAGGCCGATTGAGCAAATGGCCCTTTGAGGGTAATCCTCAGAATTCGAGAACGACCTTACCAAAACTTGTATTTGAGGCAAGATATCTATATGCATTCTGAACGTCGTCCGCCGGAAAAACGCGATCGATAATCGGGCGAACCTTTCTGGACACGAGCATTGGCACGACGCGTTCAGAAAAAACTTTCGTGACCTCGGCCTTCTCATCGCGTGAGCGTGCACGCATTGTCGTGCCGATGATGGTCGCACGCTTCTTCAGCGCCTTTCCGAGATCAAATTCTGAGGAGCGGCCGGACGTCAAACCAATCAGCATCAATCGGCCCTGGATGGCGAGGCTATCGAGGTTTTGATCGAAATACTTTCCGCCGACCAGATCGAGAATCACGTCGGCACCGCGGCCACCGGTTGCGCTGTTTGTCGCGTCGGCGAAGTCGGAGCCATTAGTGATGATCGCGTGATCGAGACCAAATGCCAGGCATCGGTCGAGCTTGTTCTGCGTCCGTGAGGTTCCGATCACGATCGCGCCCGAAGCTTTCGCAAGCTGTAAAGCGGCGAGACCTACGCCCGAACCGACAGCATGGATTAAAACCGTTTCTCCCTCGCCGAGTCTCCCCTGTGAAAAGATCGCGTCATACGCCGTCATGAATGATTCGGGCACGGCGGCGGCTTCGACAAAGCTTAAACTGTCGGGAATTGCCGCGATCTCGGCTTCCTCGGCGATCACAAACTCAGCTTGCGCTTCGCCGGCGGTGATTCCGAAGACGCGATCGCCGATCTTCCAAGTCTCGACTTTGTTGCCTATCGCAGCGATCTCACCCGCGAACTCGAGTCCTGGAATATTTGAAGAATATCCGGCAGGCGGTGGATAGAATCCCGCTGCTTGCAGCAGATCGGCTCGGTTTAGCCCCGCGGTGTAAACCTTGACGAGCACACTCGACGCCGTCGGCGGCAGCAGGTCGTCGACCTCGCGGATCGAGACGTCGAGGTCCTCGCCAAACTCGTTTATATAAACGGCCTTCACTTAATGTCGATATCGTTTGCCTTGAGCGTGTTGCCGGTCGCGCGTTCGAGCTCGGCGATGGCTTTATTAAGCTCCGTGCGTGCGCGAAGCTCGTTGCTGCGTGCTATCGCGAGAGCCGTCTGGCGCTCGAGAACGCGGAAGGTATCGGACTGGCCCTCGTCGAGTTTTCGCTGCTCCGATTCATACTGACGCTCCGAGTTCTCCCGGGCGATCGCCGCGGAGCGGAGTTGCGCGGAACGGACGCGAATAGTCTGTATCGCATTTCGCACGTCGACCTCGATTGCCTGCTCGATCTGCTCTCGCTGCGTTGCGATCCGCTCGGCCTCAGCCTGGGTGCGCCCGAGCTGGGCCGATGCCGTCTTGTCACCGAACAATGGAATGTTGAAATTTACTCCTACGCGATAGGTCGGATACCGATTTGCAAGAATATCGGTGAACGGGCTACCCGTCAGCGTCGCGAGATTTGCCTGCTGTTGGCGGCATGCGGGCGACGTCGGGTCGACCGTACAGGCTGTCGGAAAGGTCGGATTGAAGTTCGGATTCTGATTACCGCCGACGCCATTCGCTGAGTAGCCCGCAATGAGATCGATTTGCGGCTTCTTCTGATCGCGATAGACACGCTGATCGAGCAGGTTGATGTCCCGCTGCGTGCGATTGATCTCAAGCTCGGGGCGATTCGCGAGAGCAAGCTCGGTCGCCTCGGTAAACGTCGGATCGGGAACGCGTTGCTCGACAGACTCGACCGGCATTATTGCTTCAGCCCAAAGATTGTCTTTCCGATTCGGAGCGATCGCGGACTTTAGTAAGTTCTCCGCCTGATTGACGATATTCAGGGCCTCGTAGACGGCCTGTTCGAAATTGGCTACCTGAGTTTCGGCAGCGACAATATCGATGGGCGCGAGTTGGCCCTCTTCCACAAGCCGCCGATTGTGCTCGAGCTGGCGACGCGCGTCACGAACACTATCACGCTGCAACTGCAGGTTTCGCAGGGCAAATGTTAGGTCCCAATACGCACGCTGCACTCGCGCGACAACCTCGATCGTCATTGCCCGAAACTGCGTGTCGGTGAGCTCGATGTTCTTTTTCGCGATCTCGATGGTCCGCCTCTGGATGTCGAAACGGCGCCCGCGAAACAGCGGCTGCGTCACGGTAAAGCCAAGATTCGAATTGTACTGCGGGCTAAGGATCGAGATCGGATTGTTCGAGGTCAATCTCGTGTTATTAAAATCGCCGCGAAGTACCGTTCCAAATTGCGGAATGTAACCGGTGACGCCCGCGTTGCCGACTATTGAATTCTGCGTCGTCGTTGGATTGTTGCTAAAGATGCTGACATTCGGCAGCGTAGTGCGTTCGTAGAGCGTCGTGCCGGTAAGCCGTGGCTGGTAGAATCCACGGGCCGCCCGAAGGTCGAATTCTGCTATGTCCGCCGTCTTTCGGGCAATCTCGATGTCGCGATTATTCTCGAGTGCAAGGCCAATCGCCTCGCGGAGATTCAACACGCGTTGACGAGCGGTATCGACGCCGACGCGGCCGAGATCCGGAAGCGTACGATCGTCCGATCTGAACGTTGGAGCGATCGCTGGCACATCGATCAAGTTCTCTGGCGCATTCGGGCTCGGCGTCGGCGTGCGTGATGGCGTTTGCGCCAAAAGCGGGAACGCAAACAGCGATAGCAGGAATAAGGTTTTATATAAATACCGCATTACTATTTTCCGCGGTTAAAATTTTCCGACCATCGCACTCGTCGCCGTCTGTAGTCGCCGCTTCACGCCGCCGAAAAGCCACGTCGCGAAGCGATTCACATATCTGAACAAACGCAGCTCCGCGAGGTCGTCGAATATCGAATAAAAGACCGGCACAGCGAGAAGTGTCAGCAGCAGACACAACGACTGACCACCGACCACAAGCACGCCAATCGAGCGGTTGGTCCCCGACCCCGCGCCGGTCGAGAGGACAAGCGGAATCATGCCCGCGACAAGTGCGATCGTCGTCATTAAGATCGGTCGGAGGCGATCGCGATTTGCCTGAATGATCGCGTCGTAACGCGACATTCCCTCCGACCGCAGATGATTCGTATGGTCGATCTGCAGGATGGCGTTCCTCTTGACGACCCCGAAAAGGAGTAGAAGTCCGAGGCCCGAAAAAATATTCACCGACTGACCGAGGACCAGAAGCGAAAAGATGCCAAACGGTATCGAGAGCGGCAGCGTGAGGAGAATAGTTATCGGATGTACAAACGATTCAAACTGAGCCGCAAGCACGATGTACATGAAAATGAACGAGAGCGCGAAGGCGAGCAAGAAATAGAATAGGGCCTTGCCCATCTCTTTGGACTGGCCAACGTAACCGGTCTTATAATCGGCGGGCAAATTCAGTTCGGCAACGTAGCTGTTGATCGCCGCTGTGATGCTCGCAGCAGAGCCGCCCGGCCGTGTATTTGCGAGCAGCGTCACCTGCCGCTGCCGGTTTGTTCGATCGACCGAACTCGGACCGGTTCCTGCCTTCGGCTTTACGACGCGGTCCAGGGTGACCTGACCGAGCTTGGCTGACGGCACGACCATTCGATTCAATCCCTCAATACTCGTTCGAAACGGATTTATCGCCCGCACGCCGACATCGTATTGATCCGTGCCCGCATTGAACGTCGTAGCATCCTGTCCCGCGACGAGCGCATTCAAGGCCTGAGACACGTCGCCGACACGCACGCCTAGATCCGCAGCCGTCTGTCGATCGACCTCTAGCTGCACCTCGGGCTTGCCCGAGATCAACGTTGAGTCGACATCGACCGCGTCGGGAATCGTTTTCATCTTCTCGATTATCTTGGCCGAATATTCCTCGAGCTTCTTTAGATCGGGCCCGGCAATTAGGAACTGGACGTTCGCGTTTCTAAATCCGCCGCCCGAGAAGGCTTGAACGATCTGGACGCTTGTGCGGTATTCCGTAGGAAATTGCTTCAGGATCTCGCGCGCGTCGCCCATCATTGCTTCCTGCGATTTATCCCGGTCACTGACGTCCGCGAGCTTGACGTATATCGTCCCCGCGTTCACGACCCGCTGCTGGCCGCCGCCGACGGTCGCGAGTGTATCGGTAACGCCCGGCATCTTTCGAACCTCCGCCGCGATCCGCTCAAAAATTTGCGACGACTGTCCAATCGACGAACCCTCGCGCACGCGAACGGAAATTTCAAACTGCGACTGATCGTCGACCGGAAGAAAATTCTTTCCCACGCCAGTCCAAATCATCTTGTTGAAGTCGAGCTTTGCGCGAAGGCCTGGTTTACTCAGGTCGACACTTGGAATACCGACGAAGAGCGGGAAAATACTAATGAACACGACTATGCATAACGAAACGATCACCCATCGCCGTGCCATCCACAATCTCAACATAGTGGCGTAGGCGCCATCGACCCTGCGAAACCAACCGGAGTACTTTGAATCAGTTTCAGGTTCGGACTTCGCGGTTTCAAGTTCGTTTCCGTCAGCGGCACGGTCGTCCGCTAGATGCTCGCCACTTGGGACTTTCTTGCTCTTCAGCAGCCGTGCCGCGAGCATAGGCGTGAGCGTAAACGACACGATCAACGAAACTGCGACGGCAAATGAGGCCGTGAGTCCAAACGACGACATAAATTTGCCGACGATGCCCTGCATAAACCCGATCGGAATAAATACGGCCATCAGTGAAAGCGTCGTTGCGAGGACGGCTAGGCCGATCTCACGCGTACCCTCGATCGCCGCCTGAAAAGGGTTCATTCCCTTCTCTTCGATAAAGCGGTAGATATTTTCAAGCACGACGATTGCGTCGTCGATAACAATGCCGACCATCAGCGTCAGCGAGAGCATCGTGATCGAATTCAGCGTGTAGCCCATCGCGTACATGAGCCCGAAGGTCGAGATGATCGACGTCGGGATCGCAAGCGCGGCGATGAAAGTCGATCGAAAGCTCCAGAGAAACAGGAAGACGACTATCGAGGCGAGAATCGAACCGATGATCAAGTGCTCCTCGATCGCGTTTAGCGAATTCTCGATAAAGATCGAGTTATCGCCGATGACTCGCATCTGAAAGCCTTTTGGCAGCGTTGGCTCGATCTCCTTCAGACGCGCTTTAATCTCTTTCGCGACGGCAACCGTGTTCTGCCCAGACTGTTTTGAAACGATGAGAGTGACGGCCGGCTGACCATTTAGACGAGCCTCCGATCGCAGTTCCTCGGCACCATCCTCGACGTATCCGAGATCGTTTACCTTTACCTGATATGTACCCCGCGTCGCGACAACGACATCCCCAAACTGTTCGGGTTTCTTGATCTTGCCGATGGTGCGGACGGCAGTCTCCCGCTGGCCTTCGTCCAGACGCCCACTCGGAAACTCCTGATTCTGAATCCGCAACGCCGCGGAAACTTCGCCAGCGGTTACGTTGTACGAGCGCAACTTGTCGGGATCGACCCAGACATTGATCTGCCGTTCGCGGCCACCGATGATCGTGATCTGACCTACGCCATTGACCGACTCGATTCGCTCCTTGATCTGATTACGAGCCACCTCGGTGACTTCGCGAAGGGCTACAGGTGCGGAAACTGAAATGCGCAGGACGGGAGCCGCGTCGGTGTCAAACTTTTGCACCGTGGGCTGCTCGGCCGTCTGCGGCAGGCGTGGAATGACGCTCTGGACCCGATTCTGAACCTCTTGCGCCGCAACATCGACATTTTTCTCGAGCACGAACTGAACAAAAACCTGCGAGATGCCTTCGATAGAGGTTGAGCGCAGCTCGTCGATTCCCGAGATCGTATTGACCGACTCCTCGAGCTTCTCCGTGATCTCGGTCTCGATTTCCTGCGGCGACGCACCCGGATTAACAACCGTTACGGTGATAGTTGGAAAATCGATCTTCGGGAAGAGATCGACGCCGAGGCTCATAAACGAAAAGGCGCCGACGACTACCAGCGACAATACCAGCATCGTCGCGAAAACCGGTCGCTTAACACATACCTCGGCCAGCCACTGCATAATCTCTCGCTCCTAGTCCGCGCGCACGAATACGCCGTCGAATAGTTGGCTTATATTCGAAGTCGCAACGACCTCGCCTTCGCTTATTCCCTGTTTGACCTGAATTACGTCATTTTCTAAGAGGCCGATTTGGACGATAACCTCGCGGGCAACGCCGTCCTTGATAACAAAGACCTTGTTCGTTTCGCCCTCCGTCCTGATCGCTGACGTAGGGACCATCACCGCGTTCTCAGGTTGTGACTGCGTGATACGAACCGTTGCAAACTGGCCGGGCTTGAGAAGACCTTCAGTATTAGCGACCTCCGCCTCGACGGTGAGCGTTCGCGCCGTAACATTCAGCGAGGGGCAGCATTCGCACGACCGTGCCGGCAAAGTTGCGATCAGGATAGGCGCTGGTCTGAAGGGAGATCGACTGGCCAACCGATACTTTTCCGATTGACGCTTCGGGCACGTCGATTCGCAGCCTCAACACGCCCGTGCGGACGATCGTAGCGATCTTAGAATTAGGAACGCTCGGCGAGATGAATTCGCCCAGATCGGCCGTACGTTCGGCTACGAATCCGCTGATCGGTGCGTAAACGATCGTATCCATCACCGATTTTCGCGCTTGGTCTACCTGCGTTCCCGCGGTGGCTACGGCCGCCCGAGCCGACGCGACTGCGGCCTCCGCTGTATTGATGGCTCGAATCGCCACAGCCGCATCAGAGCGGGCTTCGTCGAGCTGCCCGATGAGAGCGTCACGCTGTGCACGACGCTGCTCGAGGATCTGCCGCGAGACGTCGCCGGTCGAAAAAAGCCGCTCGGCACGCGTTAATTCCTTTTCGGCCGCGGTGAGGTTGGCCGTGACGGATTTTACCTGCGAGAACTTTTCGATGGGAAACGTCTCGCCATCCCGGACGCCGAGCCTCACCTGAGCCTGCCGCAGATTTGCGATCGACTGATCGACGGCACGCCGCTGCTGCTGGACCTGTGCCTCGGCCTGTTCGACCCGTATTCGCGCGTCTCGATCGTCGAGTCGGAGCAATACGGCGCCCTTATTAACGTAGCTGCCGACGTCAAAATTAATCTCAACGACCTTTCCGCCGACTACCGGGGCAACGTCCGTCTGAGCATCGCCCGCGAGATTACCCGTTGCCTCAAAATACGTCGGTATCTGACGCACTATTGCTTGCGCAGTCGTAACATCGACCGTCGGCGGCTGCAGGTTCGCGTTTACGTTTACGCTTTCGGAGCCTGAGCCGCAGGCCGTCGACAGCGTAGCGGCGAGAGCTGTCGATACGATTAAGAGCCCTTTCGTCCTCATAGAGTTATTTCTTAATGCCGCCCAATATGATTTCGGCAAAATTGCGTGCGGCCTCTTCGTCCGATACGTCGAGCAGACTGCGTTTCTTGTCCCACAAAATATTATTCAGCGAGTGATGTATCAGCATTCCTAAAAATGCCCGCACGGCGATGCGCGGATTAAGATCACGCATGGCACCATCCGCCTGGCGTTGCTCGATGTATCCGCTGATAAAGGCGTACACCTCTGAGACAAACTCATTGAAAAAGATCTCCGCCAATTCGTGTTCCTCGAGCGCTGAATAGAACAACAACCGCATAAAGCCGACGTCAGCCTGATGTTGCCTCAATGCGTCGAGAGCGATGTTGTAAAAGACGGCGAAATCGTCCTTCTCCACGAGGGCTTTCTGCAGCGTTTCGTTAGCTTCCCACGGAAACTTATGAACGCCATCCACGCAGCCTTTGCTATGCAGGATCGCTCCGTAAAGTTCTTCTTTTGACGCGAAATGCCGAAAAACCATCGCCTCAGAAACGCCTGATGCGGTGGCGATCTCCTTTGTAGTCGTGCCCTTAAACCCTTTACGCGAAAAGAGATCGACAGCGGTAGAGAGTATCTGCTCGCGCCGCTCGTCACCTTTCATCCGCCCCGTGGGCTCACATTTTATTAATCCGAAAGTCAGGTTATATCTCCAAAGTAAGTGCTTACTAACAAAATAATCGGGCAGCTTAGACCTGTCAATACGCATCAGCATTTTTTTGGAAACATTGGAGGGTTGGATTTCGTTTGAGACACTGAAGGTGTAGGAGGATTTATACATATGTCAGAATTTGAAACAGAAGTGAAGAAAGCGGAAAAGGAATTGGAACAGGGACTCGTGCCCTCGGCTAGCCCATCGGGTGGGACGCCGTTTGGCGCAACGGCAGGGCAGGACGAGTTTTTGGGAGATCTAAAGATGCAGGCACAGGAATACGGACAAAAATTCACGGATGCGGCCGGGCAGGCGCGCGAATTCGCAACTGAAAAGTTTTCGCAGGCGAGCGATAAATTTAAGGAGCTCTCGGCAAAGGATCCGAAGGAGCTGGTCGAGGATGCGAAGGAGTTTGCTCGTCAGAAGCCGGGACAAACGATCCTTATTTCCGCGGCCGTCGGAGTGGTCCTCGGACTGCTATTTCGGGGCAACCGCCGCTAGTCCTAATCCTAAACAACGAAAAGGCCTTCGCGAGTTTTTCGCGAAGGCCTTTTTTTATTAATTGAACCGTTTTCAGGCTTGAGCGTGAATCAGCCGCCGCGTCTGATCGCCGAATAGGACGTCGATCTTTTGTGGTTCGACAACGGCTGTTACCTCGCCGTGACCAAAGACGCTGTGGACCATCGCCTGGCCCTTGCGATACTTGCGCGTGCGGTCATATCCGGCTGCTGCCTTGCCCTTTCCGACGCTGACTGTGGTCTTTACGCCGCGACTGAAGGTGCTCGCCGTGCTGCATTCCGTACAAACAGCCTTGGTGATCTTACCCTGTTTGGTAACCGTTTCGATTGCGTGATCTTTCTCGGTGTCACACGCCGAGCACATCATCTCGATCGTATCGCCCACCGCATATTTTTCTACAGCCATAGTAATTAACCTGCCTCTCTATCTATAACGACGCGGCCGAAACGTTCGATACGGCTTTTTCGCCGTTGCTGCCTTTGCTCCCGGAATGTGTGCGGCTGGTAATTCACCGCCAAACCCCGGAATAAGGACCCTTTCGACCTGCTGTCCGGTAAGTTTCTCGATGGCACGCATTGAGTGCTCCTCGGCAACAGTAAACAGGGTTATCGCGCGTCCGCTTTTCCCGGCCCGGCCCGTTCTGCCAATGCGGTGAACGTAGTCATCCGGCACCTCGGGAACATCATAGTTTATCACATGCGAGACCGAATCTATATCGATTCCGCGGGCGGCTACGTCAGTAGCAATCAGGACGTTGGTGTGCCCCAGTTTGAAGCTTCGAAGTGCCGCTTCACGCTGTGACTGCGAGCGATCACCGTGGATTCGGTTCGATTTGTGCTCGCGCTTCTCCAGAATATGAGCGAGACGGTCCGCACCGCGTTTCGTGCGGGTAAAGACCAGAACTCGATCAAAATCTTCCTTAGCAAGCAGGTCAAGTAACAGGACCGTCTTAGACTGCGCCGCGACAGGATATGCCGTCTGCTCAACGAGCGTTGCGGCCTTACCACGAGCACTGACCTCGACGAATTCGGGGTTATCGAGCATCGGCGTTGCGATCCGGTCGATTTCATTCGACATCGTCGCACTAAAGAACAAGGTCTGACGCTTAGCCGGAATCACTTTCGCAATGCGTTTGATCGCCGGTAAAAAGCCCATATCGAGCATACGGTCGGCTTCGTCTAGAACGAGACAAAACGGTTCCGAAAATTTGAGCATTCCCTGATCCATAAAGTCGATCAGGCGTCCGGGCGTCGCTACGATGATGTCAGTGCCGCGCTTTAGTGCCTGTATCTGCCGGCTATATCCCGCTCCGCCGATAATTGCTGTGCAGCTAATGCCCTTTGGAGCAAATTCTCTACAGGCAGCCTCTGTTTGATTAGCGAGCTCACGCGTCGGCGAAAGGATTAAGACACTTGTCCCGCGTCGCGTTTTGTTTGCGGCAAGCATCTGAAGGATCGGCAGCACAAAAGCTGCTGTTTTCCCTGTACCCGTCTCGGCACAGGCCATGATGTCGCGACCCGCTAAAACTACCGGGATCGCTTTTTCTTGAATTGGTGTGGGCGTAGTAAAACCCATGGCGGCACACTTGTCCGTTAAAAACGGAAGCAGGCCTAAATCATTGAAACTCATTTATTGAACAAATCTTTATCTACTAAAGCGTGTCAGCCAGGTGGTCCGATATCGTCCGCGTAAAATACGCGAAAAATTGGGGCTCACCTCTTGCCGTCCAGCGAAAAACGCTCAAAGACGGCTCTGAAAAAGGCTTTAGGATGTAATAAGAAGTTACTAACGCGGAGTGTTCTTCACTGTAACGGTGGCAAGGAAGGATCAACGTTCGAGGGCAAACTATTAAGTGCCGCTTCTATTGGTCGTAACGAACCATGTCTCGAATATCCATTTCGTTTGAACATACAAACGAGTTTACCGTCGGCGAATGAGACACGGAATTATCAAATCACAGAGCCTACACCATTCAAAAGTATTAAGCAAGCTAATTATTACCGACCCATTCGCCCGCCACTTCGGCCGGCGGACGCTTCCTGCCGTCCACCTCATAGTTCATACGCCGCATGTCTTCGGTAGAGATAGCTCCGGCAAGTCGGTCGAAGATGGGCTTGAGAGTTGCGCTAATAGCTTGTCTTGTAACAAATACGGCCTGATACGGCGGAAAATATCGCCGGTTGTCCTCGAGTTGAAATAGGTCCAGTGCGTCGATCAGCCCGTCGGTAGAATTGCCCGCGATGATGTCTACTTCGCCGGCCTGGAGTGCCCGGTAAGTGAGCGACAGGTCCATTTCGCGGGGTTGTTTGGAAAAGGAGAAGCCGTAGGCCTTTACAAAGCCGGGATATCCGTCCGATCGAGACATGAAATCCTGCCCAAATCCGGCCTGCCAATCGCGGGCGAGCGGCACCGCGTCGGAGATCGTTCTGAGATTAACCTCACGCGCGACCTTGCCTCGGACAAGGATTGCGAAATCATTTGCAAAACCCATCGGCGGGCTCAAATGCAGGCCAAATCTTGAGGAGTATTCTTCTTTGGTTTCGTTATATACCGTCTCAGGATCGGTAATCGGCGGTTTCTTTAGGATAGCCGTGTAGGCGGTACCAGTGTACTCGGGGTACACGTCGAGGCTCCCGGCAAGCAAGCCGTCATGCGGAATATTGCCGCCAAGCTCAAGCTGGCGCTCGACAGTAATGCCTTCGCGCTCGAGCATTTGCGCAAGTATCTCGGCGAGGATTACCGATTCCGTAAAATCCTTCGACGCGACGACGATCCTTTCGCCCGACCTTCCGGGGCCCGTGAGCGCAATCGATGTGAGAATGGACGCGAGGATGACACCCGCTGCAACGATGCCAACACGTTTTGCACGACTCTTTTTTCGTCCGATCTCAAAGCTGCGTGCCACCGCTCCGATCGCAAAATCGCAGGTGAGCGCGAGGAGCGCGGAAAGAATCGCGCCGGCGAGCAGCAGATTATTATCATTCTGACGCAGGCCCCTGAAGATATATGTCCCGAGTCCACCCGCCCCGATAGCCGCAGCAACCGTCGCGACGCCGACCGAGATCACGACGGCCACACGAATCCCTGTGAGGATAACGGGGGCGGCCAGCGGCAGCTCTATCATTCTGAGCTTTTGCCAGGTCGTCATTCCAAGCGCCGTCGCACTCTCACGCAGTTTTGCATCGATACCCGTAATACCCGTGAACGTATTTCGAATTACCGGCAGCAAGGCATATAGCGAGAGGGCGATGATCGCCGTACTCGCACCGATACCGCCTATGAAGGGGATCGGGATCAGCAACGCAAACAGCGCGAGACTCGGCACGGTCTGCATCACGTTCGCAAAACCGAGCACGGGTGTTCGCAGGGATTTGCTTCGGGTAAGCAGAATGCCGAGCGGAACGCCCACGACAACAGCGAGCAGAGTCGAGACAAACACGATCATGATATGGTCGCGCGTCAGCGTCAGCAGTTCTCGCCAGTTCGCCTGTACAAACTCAAGAAAGTTCATCCCGCGATCGTCTCCATATAGTCTCTCGCGAGCGGGAGAGTTGAACTCGAAAACTCGGCGGGCGTCCCCAGAAAAACGATTTCCCCTTTCTCCATCAGGGCGATACGCGTGCCGAGCAGCATTGCCTCCTGCAGGTCGTGTGTCACAAAGACAGCCGTTTTCCCCAGCTCCGAGATCAGGCTCTTAAACTCTTTCTGAAGGCTGCGCCTGGTGAGTGCATCGAGCGCCCCAAACGGCTCATCCAGCAGCAAGATTTCCGGATCGGTCGCGAGAGCACGGGCGACGTTCACGCGCTGCCGCTGTCCGCCCGAGAGTTCGTGAGGAAAGCGGTCGGCGAATTTTGCGGGATCAAGGTGGACGAGATCGAGAAGCTCACCGACTTTGTCGCCGTGTGGTCGACCAATCAAACTGAGCGGCAGCCGAATGTTCTCTGCGACCGTGATGTGCGGAAAGAGCCCGCCGTCCTGAATCACGTAGCCGATGCTGCGACGCAGCTCGACCGGATCCCAGTCGTTTGTTGCTCGGGCGCGCACGCGAACTTCACCGCTCGTGGCGTCGATCAGTCGATTAATCAGCCGCAGCGTCGTTGTCTTTCCACAGCCAGACTCGCCCAGCAGGACGAGCGTCTCGCCGCGAGCGATTTCAAGATCGATACCGCTCAAAACTCGAGCGCCCGCGACATCGTACGACACGTCGCGAAACTCGATGATTGGTTCCGAATCCTCTTTCAAACGGTTACTCCCACTCGATAGTACTGGGTGGTTTAGATGAGATGTCGTAAACGACACGATTAACGCCGCGAACCTCGGAGGTAATGCGCGACGAGACGGCCGCGAGAAAGTCCTGCGGCAGGCGTGACCAGTCCGCGGTCATTCCGTCCGTAGACGACACGGCGCGGAGCACAACCGTCTTCTCGTAGGTGCGAAAATCGCCCATCACCCCGACGGATTGAATCGGAAGGAGCACGGCGAAAGCCTGCCAGACTTCTTTGTACAGGCCGTGTTTCTTTAACTCGTCGATAAAGATGCGATCTGCTTTTTGCAACAGCTCGACTTTCTCAGGGGTGATATCACCGAGAATACGCACGCCAAGGCCCGGGCCGGGAAACGGATGACGGTCGAGAATCTCGTCGGGAATGCCGAGATCCCTGCCGATCAAGCGAACCTCGTCCTTGAATAATTCGCGAAGCGGCTCGATCAGCTTCAGGTTCATCTTCTCGGGCAGCCCGCCGACGTTATGATGCGACTTAATCGTGACGGAGGCTCCGCGAAGCGAAACCGACTCGATCACGTCGGGATACAGCGTGCCCTGGACGAGCCACTTTACTTCGCCGATCTTGTCGGCCTCGGCCTGAAAAACATCGATAAACTTTGCTCCGATCGCCTTTCGTTTTTTCTCCGGATCGGTGACACCGTCGAGGACTTCGTAAAAATCCCTGGAGGCATCGACGCCTCTCACGTTGAGGTGGAGATTCTCCTCGTACGTCCGAAGCGTTTCCTCAAATTCGTCATGCCTCAGCAGACCGTTATTTACAAAGATGCATGTCTGGCGATCGCCGATTGCACGCGAGACAATTGTCGCGGCAACGGTTGAGTCGACGCCGCCCGAGAGGCCGCACACCACGTTGTCCTCGGGGCCGATCGTGTTGCGAATGGCCTCGATCTCCTCGGCAATGAAGCTCGCCGGCGTCCAATCACCTTTGCATTCACAAATGGCAAAAAGATAATTCCGGAGGATCTCTTTGCCCAGCGGCGTGTGGCTCACCTCGGGATGAAACTGCACGCAGTAGATACCTCGCGATTCGTCCTCCATCGCGGTGATGACATCGCCCGTCGTAGCGGTCGTGCGAAATCCATTCGGCGCGTTTGTTACGTGATCGCCGTGGCTCATCCACACATCGAGGTCGGAAGGCAGCTCGCTAAATAACTTTGTGGTGCCGCTCAGGACTTTTAGCTTCGCATGGCCGTACTCGCGCCTCGTCGCAGGCGCGTTTTGTCCGCCGAAATCGACCGCGATCAGCTGCATTCCATAGCAGATGCCGAGAATCGGAAAGCCGATACGCTCATAAAAATCAGGCGCCACGCGCGGCGCGTCTTCGTCGGTTACGCTCGAAGGACCGCCGGACAAGATCACGCCTTTCGGGCGTTTCGCAGCTATCGCATCAGTCGATAAGTGGAAAGGGTGGATCTCGCAATACACGCCCTGCTCGCGGACACGCCGCGCGATCAACTGGGTGTACTGCGAGCCAAAATCGAGGATCAGGATTAGTTCGTGATGCAAAGGAAGCTCGTCTCCGTCTTAGTGTCGATAGACGATTATACGCGTGCTCGCCGTCAGTCAAAACTTGACAACGACGTCACCTAGTTCTTAATCTTTATGTTCGCCTGTCAACAGGTGCGCCATATTCCGCAGTAGCTCAATGGCAGAGCATTCGGCTGTTAACCGAAGGGTTGTAAGTTCGAGTCTTACCTGCGGAGCCAATTTAATCAATACTTTAGCCCGTCAACATTTGACGGGCTTTTGTTATTTACCTACCGAGTTACCTAGCGTAACGAGTATTACCTTCGCTATCCTCACCGTTGCCCTTGGACCTCGCAGGGGGCCAAGGGAGGACAACAAATGCTTCATTTTTAAATAAAGAATGCCAATGCCGACCCGGAAGAATGCGATAAGACCTGCGTTTCGTTTGCGGAGAAGAGTCATTTTTGAGGTCTTTGCGGGCGGCACACACGTCGCTACACAAAACTCAGACGGTGCAAGCTCGCCTTTCGATGGCGATGTGGTATTCCACACCGCCGATCCCGTCACGGGCACCAAGGGCTTTTTCCCCGGCAACGGCGCTGGCACCTACACCGAAGAGTTCGAACCCCTCGGCCAGCAGATCGAAACCACAAACCCGGGCACCGGATACCCGACAAGTTACCCGGAGGTCTTGGGGAACGGCAAAGACCCGGAATGGCAGTGCTTAAGATGGGAGCAGTTCCGCGCGGGCGCGTTCCGTGACATGCCGATCCACTGCCAGAAGAAGGTGGCGCTCGACCCGAAATTCTTTGGCCTCTACTACGGCGACATTGAGGAAGAGACAAGCCCCGAAAACATTTCAAAGCGTAGTGGTTCCCCGCCGACGCTCAAATATCCGACGAAAGCAGACCCTCTCAAGGAACGGCGGGAAGGAAGAGTCTCCGCCGCCGTCGCGACCGCAAAAGGCGACACCGAAGGGCCCATCCGAGGCGAGCAAGGCGTCGGCTGCGACCCAAACGATCCTAACAAACGCATGATGATTGCAAATGTCATAGATTTTAGTGAAACCGGTAAATCAATTTGTGGTGTTCGCGGCCAGTGCTTTACTTAGTTTCCGTCTCGCGTACTCCTTCTGCTCCAGATAAAGTAGACCGGCGCTCCTAATAAAACAATGCCGAGCCCGATAGCAGCGCGTTCCGGCTGGGTCGCAATCGTGTTTATCACGAGGGCAGCGGCCGCGGCGATGAACAGCAGAGGTGTTAACGGATAAAATGGAACCCGGTAAGGGCGTTCGGCATCCGGCACCCGCTTTCGATAGACGAAGATGCTTGCGGCGGCAAGCGCGTAAAAGATCCAGCCGATAAAGACCACATATGTCAGCAGCTGCTCAAATGTTCCCGTAGCGGCAAGGACCGCCGACCAGATCGCCCCGGCAATGATGGCAAACGCCGGAGTCTTAAACCGCGGGTGTACCCCGGCCAGCCTGCGGAAGAAAAGCCCGTCGGCCGCCATCGCATAGTAAACGCGCGGAGATGTGAGCATAGTGCCGTTAACCGCGCTGAAGATCGAGATCAGGATCATGACCGCAACCAGTTTCGCCGCCGCCGGACTGGCGACCGCTGCAACGGCTGTTGCGGCAAGGCGATCGGAATCCGCGACTCCGGTCGGGCCGAGCGCCGCCAGGTAACCAATGTTTGTGAAAAGATAAATGACGATCAGGGCAGCGGTGCCGGACAAAATTCCGAGGGGGAAATTGCGCTGAGCATTCTGCGTTTCTCCGACACTGTAGGTTGTAAACTGCCAGCCCTCGTAGGCCCAAAGCACGCCGATCATCGCCAGTCCAAAACCGGAGGCGAGCGAGCCGCTGAACTCCGCGGGCCACAACGCTGGGCCCGAACCGGTAAACCCTCGGCCAAGCCATAGCAGAGCGGAGCTCATCACCAAAATCCCGATGACTTTGATGGAGGTCGTCCAGTTTTGTAGATTTGCGCTCTTACGCGTGCCGAGCACGTTGACAGCCGTCACGGTCGCTATCATTAAAATAGCGATCACTTTTGCCATCACCGGCGATAGCGGAACGATTTCGCCGAGATATGCGCTGAAGGCGACCGCGAGCGTGGCTATGGCTCCGCTGCTGATGACGAAGAAAAGCGTCCACCCAAACAGGAAGGCCGGAAGCCGTCCAAAGCAATCGCGGATATAGATGTAGAGTCCGCCCGCTTCCGGTTTCATTGCTCCCAACTCACCATAGGTCAGAGCGCCGAGCAGCGACAAAAGGCCTCCGACCAGCCATACAAGCAATGCCGGAAAGATGAAGCCGTCCACTTGTCTGAGAACCGAGCCGGGCACCAGAAAAATGCCCGAGCCGATCACCGAGCCAATGGTCAGGAAGATAATGTCGCGCAAGCCGAGCGTACGGGTGAGCGCGGCCGTCGGACTTAAATCATCTTGCTTTACCATACGCGTTTCTTCTCTAGTTTCTTAAGTATTGATGTATTACTTCGGCAGTAGAACGAAACTCGGCCCTGAACCCTGCACCAAAGTTACACTCTTGACCCTTCCGCCATCCTTTTCGAACTGAACGAAAAATCCTTCCGGCGCTCCGTCTATGCTGAATCGGTTCGCGGCTACAGGCACGAGCGTGTAGACTGGTTGTCCCGGCACGACGGCCTTGAGCATTCCGCCCACCATTTCGACGCTAATCTCGACCGGCGGAGCCTTCGATTCGAAGGCGCCCTCAAACGTTCTTAATTCCGCTTCGCTCAAGGCGATTGTCGATTTGTTTTCGGGCGCATCCGGAACGCGTTTGAACGGATAGTCCGGTGCTATTTCCAGTGTTACCTCGTCGCTCTTGCCTTGGGCGTCGAGGCCGAATGTCACAAATGCCTTGGTCTCGCCGGATCCGCGAAATTTTGCCCGGAAGGTGTCGTAATGCCAATGCTCCAGATCGCTCACGAATGCCGGCCCGAAACGCACGTTGAGCTTGCCGTTCTGGTTCGTCACCTTCACCTCGCCGTAAAGGTCGTTCTTATAAGTTCCGGCGTACTTTTCCGGAGCGAGCGAGGGTTTTGTGTTCGAAACGCGTGCTTCTTCCTGTTTCTTAGCCGCCGCTTTTCCCTGCTCCTGTAACACTTTGAGAGTTTTCAGCAGGTCGCCGGCCCAATCCTTCCGATTAGTTCCTCCCAAATAAGAATCGAAAACCTGGTACATCAAAATATGCGGCAGCGTAGTGCCGTTCATGTTTGTCAAAATAACAACGCCGAGTTTTTCCTCCGGCATCAACGCCACCTGCGCCCGCATGCCGTCGATCGCGCCGCCGTGTTCGACGATCTTTTTGCCGCGGTAGTCGCTCAAAAACCAGCCCATTCCGTAAGACAGAAAATGGGCCTCGGGATAAAGCATTTCCATCGAACCAGCAAGCGGGATGATGGTCTGCGGCGAATGCATCTCCTTGGTCGCGCCGGAGCTGAAAAGACGCTGATTTTGATAAGTTCCCTGTCCGAGCTGAAGCCTTATCCATTGCGCCATGTCCGTGACATTCGAATTAATCGAACCCGCCGGTGCGATGTTATCGATGTTGCGCCAGGCGATCGATTCGATCTTGTCGTCGAACTTTGCATGCGGCGAAGCAACATTATCCCCATTTTTGAATGCCTTGATGCTTGTGCTACTCGAAGTCATTCCGAGAGGCGTAAAGATACGCTGAGCAATGAATTCGTCCCAGGTATTACCGGTTACCTTGCTGACGACTTGTCCGGCCGCCAGAAACATCAGGTTTTGATAGCCGAAATTGCTACGCAGGCTCCAGCTGGGTTTTATAAAACGCGCCCGGCGCAGAATCTCGTCGCGGTCGTTCTCGGTGCCGTACCAGAGAAAATCCCCCCGTTCGAGCCCGCTGCGATGTGTCAACAAGTCCCTAACGCTCAATTCTCGGGTAACATACGGGTCGTATGTCTCAAAACCCGGAAGATATTTCGTTGCCGGATCATTCCATTTGAGCTTGCCTTCATCCACAAGCATCGCGACCGCGGCGGCGGTGAAAGCCTTTGAAGATGACCCGATCGCGAACAGCGTTCGTTCATCGACCGGCGCCGGTTCGCCGATTTTTCGTACGCCGTATCCTTTCGCCAGAACTATTTTATCGTCTTTGATTACAGCGACCGCGACTCCGGGCACTTCCCAATCGCGTATCGCCTTATTGACGTAATCGTCAAAACCGTTGAGCGGGGCTTGCTGGGCGCTCGCGAATTGCACACCGCCCAATACCACCAGCAGAAAGCTGATCAATCCAATATTTCGTCTTAGTATCATGTTTTACTCCTGCCGTTTAAAAATTCGTGAGCTCATTTTTATTTCAGTGATTTACTAAATCACACGAAGCAACACGAAGAAAATAATCAAATAACTAGATCACCGAGCACTCTAGCCCAAATTCGAGAGAGGACTCGCTTAGAATTGCCGCCGAGGATCAACTCGATATCCTTATCGCTGTACTTGCGGCGGATCAACCCTTCGGTCAGATCGTACATCCGTTTGGGATGATCGAGGCCTTCAATATCGATTCTTTTCGCGAAAGCCGTAGCGCTCCGGCGGCCGCCATTCTTTATGGCCGACGTGAAATTAGGTTTCTTTTTGGTTTCATAAGGCCGACGACCTAACTTAATAGCTCGAGGTCAGACGCAATAAATTTCCCGCGAACGCGAACCAGAGAAAGCCGATACAGGAAACGCCGCTGGTGATGACCTGCTCGTTAGTATTATTGGTCGGGCCAGCCGGCAGGTTCGGAACTTGTCCGCCCGCAAGCGATGAAAGCATTAAGCCGAGCATTAACGATGCGGTTATCTTTCTCATTGATTTATCTTTCAATTTTTGGGGGTGATGCCTGCGGCACGCCGCGTGACTTTGTGCAGACTCCGCGCACAATTTTCACTCCTACTTTCTATTAAACAGTATTTCCTTCACCCGAAACGATGACAGTGAGAATCCAGCGATATCGTTCTGCTGATTGCGCTTGAACTTAATGATTAAACCTTGCGGGCTTGCAAAAACATCAGTAAACAATCCTTCGAGCAAAATCTCTTGCCCGCCGACTTTCAATTTCAACTTGTTTTCTTTGACACTAAAAAGATATTGTGCGTCCAACTCTTCGCTGTAAAACAAACCCGCGAATTTGCTCAGTTCTTCGGCCGTATAAGCCGCGGCCTGCCTGGAACCAAAAATTTGGGGTTTTCCGCCGTTAACGACGACATACATGCTCCGCGCCTGGCCCGCCTGCGGTTGGCTGAACGTAACGTCAACCTTGGCAGGAACATTTGCCAGCTGAAAGCTTCTGGCGCTGATAGCTTTCAATTCAGTTGAATTCTCCACGCCTCCTGAAAGCAACAGCCTGCCGTTATTTAAAGTCACACGCCGGTGAGTTTCGGTAGTCGGATTGAAGTAAAGACCGGCAAGGTCTGCTAACTCCTGTTCCGACAGTTTGATAAAGGCTGATTCCACTGTTGTCGCGCCAGAGCTATTTTTGGCCGGCTGCTTGATTTGTTTCTCTAAAAAAATCTCCGCCGCCTTTGTCGCTAAGCCGGTCGCGTTGATATTGCCTGAATTGCATATACAGATCGCCGAAAAATTCTGTTCCGGGAAACGGACCATTTCCGCCCGAAAGCCGTTAAAACTTCCTCCATGACCAATCATCTTCAGCCCCTTATAATCGCCCGGAATTAGCCCGAAGGCATATTCGATCTTTTCTCCGTTATTCAGCATCCCGACGGTCAGCAGGTCATTGATAAAATCCGTTCCGCCCGCCAGTTTGTTGTTATAAAAGTTCCGGTCCCATAACAACAAATCTTCAACCGTCGTAAAAAGACCGCCGTCGCCAACACCGTCGAAGTTGGTCATCACGACGGAAAAGCCGCCGCCCTTCCGCGGAACGTAGCCGGTCGCCCGATTCTTTATGATTTCGCTGCGGTCATCGTGAAATCGAGTGTTGATCATGCCGAGAGGCTTAAAAATGCTTTCATCGGCGAACGCTCGCAGTGATTTGCCGCTGGCTTTTTTAACTATTTGCGACAAGAGAAAGTAGCCCGAATTACTGTAAAGATATTTTTCACCCGGCTTGAAATTGAGGTTTTTCTGCCTGGCAATAAACCTAATAAAATCATCGTCCGTGTTGACATCTCCCGTGTGTCTGCCCGAAAGGTCAATTAAATCAAGATAATCACGAATGCCGCTGGTGTGATGAATGAGATGGCGGACAGTGACAGGGCTCTGATATTGCGGAATCTCCGGCAAGTATTTGCGGATGTCGTCACCCAACGAGATTTTTCCCATTCTCGCCAAAATTGCAATACTCATCGCCGTGAACTGTTTTGAGGTGGAGGCAATATAGAAAGAAGTGTTGGTAGAAATCGGTATGTTATGGTCCAGATTCGCCGTACGAACAACGTAAAGTATCGTTTAAAAATGGTTGGCATCTCCACAGTTGATTCTCCGTCAAACTATTCTCGCAAAGCTGCTACAGATTACTTCGAGTCCATTCGCCAGTAGTCCTCGCCGGAGAACTTTAGATGCATCGACTTGCCGTTCGCCACGTCGAGAAAGCGTATCCACTCGGGGTTGAATTGCGAGTCGGCCAGTCTGAACGTGTTCGCGTCAATGGGCGCGAGCGGCATCGAGCCGTCCATCCAGAGCTTGCCTTTACGGCGAACGACGCGAAAGCTGCCGATCCACGGGCTGTCGTTTCTGTAATGTCCGGTGAACGCGTCCCAACTATTGGGCGTATTAAAATTTCGCGGCCCGGCATAAAATTGATTGACGTACCAATCGGCTCCGTGTGAAACTTCCGTGATCTTTCCCTTATCGCCGTCGGCGCGACCGAAAACAATAAGATAACGGTCAAAGTCAGGGTGACGAGCAAGGAAGCCGCCGCCCGCAGCGTCCAATTGCAGGCGTTCGCCCTTATAAATCAAAAAGAGTCGGTCGCCTACAGACGCGAATTCCATCTTTCCACTGTCAGGTGACGTAAATACGCCCGCATATTCTTCCGCCTTCTCGATTTTATCCGGCGGATTCGCCGGCGGCATCGGCGGCATCGCCTGAGCCGTGTTCGCGGCACGCATCGCTTTCAGCGCGTATATAACTACCGGATTCGGCCGGTAACCCTGCTGCGCGTTTACCGAAGCGAATGCACCGACTCCTTCGTCCAAATCGACGTGCATCGACGACATAAACGAAACCATCCCGCCTGTGTGCCGGGCGATCATGTGGCCGTCCATTTGGTCGATGGCCAGACCGTAGCCGTAGCTGGCGGTCGGCCCAAAGTCTTTGGCCTTTATGTGCGGTTTTACGAACAGAGCAAAGCTTTCCTCTGAAAGCACGCGGCGTTTGGCGCCTTTGCCGCGATTGGCCAGCATACTGATATAGAGGCCCATGTCGTGCGGAGTCGAAGCGATGCTTCCCGATCCCTTTTCAAATATTAGCTGCGGGGCCTCGGCAAGTTTCCCGTCGCGCGGGTATGGACGCTCGTCGTGATAGGCAAAATAGTTCTTCGCCGTGCGATCGCGAATATCGCTGCCGATCGCGGGCTCAGTGGCGGTCATTCCGAGCGGGTCGAGGATACGTTTGCGGATCGAATCTCCGTAAGTTCGATTGTCGAGCGTGCTCACCAAGCGGCCCAAAATGTCATAACCCAGGTTGCAGTAATGAAAATGCACGCCGGGAGCGTAAGCCGTTTTGTGTTTCGCGGCCGGGTCCGAAAGAAACACCGGCACGTTGCCGGGCAGGCCGGCGGAATGCGTCAGCAGATGATGGGCCGTTATGGGCGCGTATCGGGTCTCGATTCTCAGCCACGGCAGATATGAAAGTATCGGCCTATGCAGATCCAGCTTGCGTTCTTCGTGCAGCTGCAGGATCATAATGGCTGTAAAGGATTTGCTTATCGATCCAATGTGAAAAAGCTGATTCGGCTTAAGTTCCAGCCCGCGTTCGATGTCGCCCAAGCCGTACACAGCCGCCCGCAAAACTCCGTCGCGGTTTGCAAGCACCACCGACATGCCGGGCGAATTCATTTCCCGCATGTACTGCTTCACATAGGCGTCCAAAGCTTCAAAAGCCTTGTCATACTTCGCGTCCGCCGCTAAGTCTTGTGTCATGCCGGCCGACTCTGTGACGAAAAACCTGCCGGCACCGGCGACCGCCGTGGCCTGTGCGGCGAGCCCCAACAACCTGCGGCGGGTGATTTTTGTGGACATAAATCTTCTATCCTTCCGATCCTATACTTATTATTTGGCTTCTATCCGCATCGCGATATGGGACGCATTCCGGCCCGAGCGAAATACACGTTGGGTCGCTTTCTGAAAGTCCGACTCTTTTGCAAGGAAGATGTTCGGAACGAATCGCTGCGGGTTGCGGTCGATCACCGGAAACCAACTGCTTTGGACATGCACCATGATCCGGTGTCCCTTCTTGAAAACATGATCGTTCGCCGGAAATCCTATCTGATAGCGCAGCACCGAGTTTGCCGCAATCGGCTCCGGCTTCTCAAAGCTCTTATGGTAGCGGCCGCGAAACACGTCGCCCGCGATCATAAGTTGGAAGCCGCCCATTGTCGGGTCGGCTTTGTTGCGTTCCGGGTAAACGTCGATCAGCTTGACGATCCAGTCGCTGTCCGTGCCGGTTGTCGATGCGAAAAGGTTTGCGATGATCTTACCCGAAACAGTAACGTCGTCTTTTAGCGGTTCGCTCACCCATGAAAGCACATCAGGGCGATGATCTGCGAATCGCTGGTCCTCGACCAGCCACGTCGACCATCCTGAATCCACGGCAATCGGACGCGGACGATACGGTACAGGATTAGCTGGGTCAGAGATGTAGCTGTCGAATGCCGGCTGGACCTTCGCGGCCGGTGGTTCGAACGAAAGTTTTCCTTTCTCATGAAAATAAAGCCGCCGGTCAACGATATTGCGCTTCGGCGGCCACGCATCGTGCCTGACCCATTCGTTGGCTCCGGTCCTGAACGTCAGGGCCTCGGGAAGGCCGGGATCGTCCTTTCCCTTCAGATAATAAGCCATGAACCGCGCCAAAATGTTCTTCCGGTAGTGCGCCGCAGTCGCGCTGCCAAAGTCGATGCGGCCAAGCTTTTGCCCGTCTCCGCCGGACCACCCGCCATGGTTCCACGGGCCGACTACGAGAAAGTTCTTGTTCGCCGAATCGTGCAGCTCAAGCAGTTCGTAAATTTTGATCGGGCCGTAAAAATCTTCCTGGTCCCACCACCCTGCCACGTTCAGCGTCGGTACGGTAACACGGTTGAGCCACGGGGCAAAGCCCTGCCGTTTCCAAAACGCATCGTAATCCGGATGGTTCACAAAATCGTTCCAGGTCGGGAGGCGGCGTTTAAAGTATTTTGCATCCACGTTCGACAGCGGGCCGAGATTCAGATACCACTCGTACGCATCGTAGTGGTCGATGACGTCGGAAGGGTCGGAAATCTCCTTCGACGATTCCATCATGTACGTGTATTCGAATCCGTAGCTCAACCGAAACGCGCCGTTATGGTGAAAGTCGTCCCCGATCCACATATCGGCCGGCGACGCCTGCGGGACAACGGCCTTGAGCGCCGGATGCGGATCGAGCATCCCCATCACTGTCAGCCATGCGCCGTAGCTCGTGCCGGCCATTCCGACCTTTCCGTTATTGTTAGGCACATTTTTGAGCAGCCACTCTATCGTGTCGTAAGTGTCGGTACTCTCGTCGATCGCCTGCTTGTCTTTTGAATCGCGCGGCTGTCGGAGCATGACGAATTGACCCTCTGACTTAAAACGCCCGCGAATGTCCTGACGTACGATGACGTATCCGTCAGCAGTAAGTTCCGCGAGCGCCGCCGCCAATTGCCCGGGGCTCGAATCACCGATCCCGTAAGGAGTCCTTAGAAGCAGGATCGGCAGCCGTTCGGAGGTGCGGACCGGAGAATAGATCTGTGTGTGCAGACGTACACCGTCGCGCATCCTTACCATCGCCTCCGTGCGGGTAGATAAGGAAGCCGGTTGCTGCGCACCTAACGGCGCTGCAGATGCAAGAAATGCCAGCGTTAAAAGAAAGCGCAGGAGCGGAGCTGCAGTTTTGTTCATTCTTTCTTTTTATTATCGCTACCAATAGGGCCTTGCACCTGACCCGCCAAGTCTAATTCACCGTTCGTCTGGTTACTCTGTCGATCGGAGCTGGCCTCGGCAAACGCTTCACCGGTTTCTGTTCGAGCAGCTTTAATGCCTCGGCCACAGCCCGTTCGAGCTGCGGATCGCGGCCTTTAATTACTTCGACCGGTGTGTGCTCCACTAAAATGTCGGGCGCGACGCCGATGTTCTCAACGTCCCATTTTCCTTCCAAGTTATAGAATGCCAGATTCGGTGCCGTGATGCCGCCGCCGTCAATCGTCTCCGGGAAGCCGAGCGTACCGACCAGACCGCCCCACGTACGCGTTCCCACTAGCGGCCCGATCTTTCGAAGCCGGAAGTAATACGGTAGAGCGTCGCCGCCCGAACCGGCCGATTCGTTGATTATCATTACCTTTGGCCCGTATATTCCAGCAAACGGTGAGGTCGCCGGCTGTCCGTCGCGCAGCGAGAAAAAGCCCATCGGCTTCCTGTCCAGTTCAGGGCCTCAATAAAAGTATATAAGCGAGCCTGGGCCTCAGCGGCGACCAGGCTCGCATTAGCAGCGGGATTGACCGCAAAGCCTAGAATTAGAACTCGATTCGGAATCCGACCTGCCCTTCAC
>Ga0136640_10000008_pt1 | contig 79584 bp, 81 predicted proteins | sample AntDrymUQ8642106_2_FD_105498 | JGI IMG/M metagenome (GOLD analysis project Ga0136640, IMG submission 105498) | Polar desert sand microbial communities from Dry Valleys, Antarctica - metaG UQ864 (21.06) | ecosystem: Environmental > Terrestrial > Soil > Desert | place: Antarctica: Dry Valley...
GCCGCGATCTATGCGGAAGCGATAAGGTGGTACGACCCACGACGGGCGAAAACCTCGATCCACGTTTCATTTTACCCGTACGTCGGGATAAATCATACGATCCGCATTCGGGATAGCGAAATTTTCGTCCGCATCGCCGATATTTGCCGTGAAATGCCTATTGTCTGCCATCGGGGGCTGGCGTTTATCCTAATCGGAAAACTGTTCCGGCGAAAGATCCCTTCGGGGGCCCGTGAGGCCTACGCCGCGTACATTGACTCGGAAGCGATGCGGGAACTGACGAGCAAGAACAAGCGCGAGCGCGGCAGAAAGGTCGTCACGACTCCGAAGGGATCAGTTTATGATCTGGAATTGATTTTCGACAATATCAATACCGATTACTTCAGCGGCCGGATTCCCAAGCCGGTACTGACTTGGTCTGCCCGAAAAACATATAGGATTCTCGGCCATCACGACTCGCATCACGACCATATCGCAATCAGCCGTTCCCTCGATTCGTTGGACGTGCCGAAATATGTGGTCGAATACGTGATGTTCCACGAGATGCTGCATATCGCCCATCCGACGATTCACAAAAATGGCAGGCGTCACAACCATACCGCCGCATTCAAGCGTGATGAACAAAAGTTCGCACATTTCGGGCCCGCCGAGCGCTGGATTGAACAGAATGTTGGGAAGCTGAAACGGGCCGCGAAGAAGTGACATGCTAAAATCCCCCACCATGACATTCAGCAACGACATCTTAAAGGGGAAAGTGGCCTTGCTCACGGGTGGCGGGACCGGCATCACAGGAGGCGTCGCACGCGCCTTTGCGGCTCATGGCGCTCGAATTGCCATCACGAGCCGAAATGAAGAGAGCCTGGTTCCGCAGAGGCAATTTATAGAGGAGAACGGAGGCGAATGTTTTGCGATCGCCGCCGATGTCCGCGACTACGCCGCCGTTGAAGATGTGGTCGCGAAAACCGCCGATCATTACGGGAAGATCGACATCGTAGTAAACGGCGCGGCGGGCAATTTCCTGTGTGCTGCCGATCAGCTCTCGGCGAACGGCTTTGGCACAGTTATCGATATCGACACGAAAGGAACGTTTAACGTTTGCCGCGCAAGCTTCGAAGAACTAAAGAAATCGCGAGGCCAGATACTGAATATCTCAGCGACGCTCCACTATCTCGCTACGCCGATGCAGATCCACGTTTCAGCCGCCAAGGCTGGCGTCGACGCAATCACACGAAACTTGTCGGTTGAGTGGGGCCGCCACGGTATACGAGTAAATGGAATCGCTCCGGGACCGATCGAGGACACGGAAGGAATGAAGCGTCTATTGCCGCCCGAGTTAAAAGAGAAGCTAATAAAGAAGATCCCGCTCCAACGACTCGGCCGAATCGCCGATATAGAGAACGCGGCCCTGTTTCTTGTTTCGGATGCTGCCTCATACATCAATGGAGTGACCCTCGTCGTAGACGGCGGACAATGGCTGCTCGGGACGCGGCTCGGCTAGCGGACGAAATACGCCGCCGCGTGGACGCCGTGAGACATGCGCAGCGGATTTACTTCGCCAGCGGTTTCGCGCAAACGTGTCTATAATAGGGTCATAAATAGGTTCATCGGTCACAATAGTGAACGGGTATGTTACTCGTCATCGACAATTACGATTCGTTCACCTATAACCTCGTCCAGTACCTTGGCGAGGCTGGGACAACGATGCGGGTGGTTAGGAATGACGATATCTCAGTTGACGCAATCGCAACCGAGATTCGGCCTCAGCGAATTCTAATCTCCCCCGGACCTGGTTCGCCCGATGATGCAGGAATTTCTCTGGCAGTGATTGAACGCTTCGCGAAGGAGATTCCGATCTTGGGAGTGTGCTTGGGACATCAGGCGATAGGGCAGCATTTTGGCGCAACTGTTGGTCGTGCCCCCGAGCCCGTACACGGGAAAACGGTCACGGTAACTCACAATGGCAAAGGTATTTTTGAGAACATCCCTTCACCGTTTGCCGCCGCGCGATACCATTCGCTAGTGGTTGATCGAGCTTCGATGCCGGCCGAACTTGAGATCTCAGCCGAGTCGCCCGATGGCCTCGTAATGGGATTACGGCACGCCGAGTTTGAGATTCATGGCGTTCAATTTCATCCAGAGTCCATCCTGACTGAACACGGGAAAAAGATGCTGCAAAATTTTATGCGGCTCTGAGATCTTAGTTATAAATGCTCTCCGCGATCTACGGAAAAATCGTCGCCTTTCGAAACGCACTTTTCGATCGAGGCGTTTTCAGATCGCACAATCTGGGTGCGCGAACGATAAGCATCGGCAACATTACAACCGGCGGCACCGGGAAAACGCCTCTAACCGCCCACGTCGCGAGCATTCTCGCAGGCCGCGGCGAGAAGGTCTGTATTCTTACTCGCGGCTACGGCAGGAAGCATCCCACTCGTCGTGTACTTGTTTCCAACTTCGATGGCCTCCTTGCCAACGCCGAGACTGGCGGCGATGAGCCCGTAGAGCTCGCAAAAAAACTGTTAGGAAAGGCGGTTGTCATCGCCGACGCAAATCGCGTCGCGGCGGGGCTGTGGGCAAAGGAGGAATTCGGCATCACAGCTTTTGTTCTCGACGACGGGTTTCAGCACCGGAAGGTCAAACGTGACGTCGATATCGTGTGTATCGACGCGAACGACCCATTTAGCAACCGCAAAATACTGCCCGCCGGACGCCTCAGGGAACCGGTTGAGGGTCTTGAGCGCGCTGATATCGCTGTCATTGTGCGTTCTGAGGGAGCGAGCGCTTTAACACCACTCTATAAAGATCTAAAAAACACGGCGCCGAAACTCGCAATCTTCGAGGCACGCAAGACGGTAACGCGCATCCGACCAGTCGAAAACGGGCCAGTCCCGGACGATCATCGCTTCGTAGCTTTTTGCGGCCTCGGAAATCCCGAATCGTTCAGAGTGCTCCTAGCTGAGCAGGGCGTAACGGTTGCGGGATTTTACGAATTTGCGGATCACCACCGGTACTCTCAGGCTGATATTGACGCATTGAACAACGCGGCATTAGAGAAGAATGCTACGGCCTTCCTCACCACGGGAAAAGATGCCGTAAAGCTGGATGGCCTCCGATTTAGCCTCCCCGTATTCGTAGTTGAAATCAATTTATCGCTAGACGACCCGGAAGGGTTTGCTGCCCTGCTTTAGTCCTTCTGATCGGGCGGTTTGTTGCGCCCGCCCCAATAAAAATACTTCACCACGAGAACGTAGACCGTGATGCTGATGGCCAGGATGACAAAGAAGAACAGGATGAGTTGCGCCAAGGATGACATTTTACGTAACGCGCTCTTCCGCCGGCTCATCCTCAAACCAGTGTGAAATTAAATTCTTTCGACCCTGATGCTCGAGGATGTGCTTGTAGAAAACAGTTACGATCGCAACTATTGGAATTGATAAAAAAACTCCGGCAATCCCCGCGACCTGTTCTCCGGCGAGCACTGCCATGATTATCAATAACGGATGCAGATGAATGCCTCCGCGAACGATTCGCGGGTACATGAAGTAGTCCTGAACAATGCGGAGGGCAAGCAGGAATATCGCAACGTATAGGGCCCGCCAGCCGTCATTTGAGGCTGCCGTGGTGGTAACTACAACCACGGCGATCGTGAGCGGCCCGAGGAGCGGGACGAACTCGAATATACCCGCGAGAATGCCGAGCAGCAATGCGTACTTAAGTCCAAAAATGTAGAACGCGATCGTACAAATCGCCCCGATCACAAAGCACGATATAAGCTGCGCTCGCGTGTAAGCGGCCAACGTAGAATTAAGGTCTTGCAAAACAGACTCGGCACGTATTCGCCAGCGGCCCGCCGGAAAGGTGCGCAGGACAGCAAGCCGAAGCGTGTTTACGTCCTTCAGGAAGAAGAATGCAAGTACCGGAATTAGGATCAGCCACGGAAGAAATGTCACCAGCGTGATGAGGAATCCGCCGATCGAAGCCGAGATGTAGGCGGCTCCGTCGGACGCCTTTCGCTCAATATCAGCTTGCACTTCGTCTGGCACTCGGAGCCGCTCGAATCGCCGATTGAGTTCACCGGCGCGCTGCTGTATCGCAGTCCCATAGGAAGGCAAATTGGTCGCAAACTCCCTGCCCTGCTCAGCAACGCGAGGTGCGACGCTGGCTATCAATGCCCCGACAACCGCAAAAACGATCACATACGAAATCGCGATTGCGAGCGGACGCGGCATCCAATGTTCCCTCGCTCTCTCTTTGAACGGTTGGCGGATTAGTTGGACGATCGGATCGATCAGGTAAGCAAAGAAAACTGAAAGGACCACCATGAAAAATAGGTGTGTCAGGGCGGAGACTACGGTCGTTACAAAACCCGCGATGCCAACCAAAATCAGCGTGATAACGACCACGCGAGCTATGGACGCAACGGAAGGCGAAGACGGATCGAGGATGACACGGCGGTCGGATCTTTTCAGTTCGCCTGCGCGGGTCGCATCATGAGATTCGAGCTCCGTCGACTGATTTTGGTCTTGCGTGGGGAGCATTATTTAACGAGCAGAATCGGAATTTCCCGCATCCGTCTTTGAGTAATTATCCACGGCAAATCTATCATAGACGGCTCGCATTTTGTCTGGGGGCACGGGAAAATTCGTGCCGATGATGGCGGCCCGTCCTTCGTCGGATACCACTCGTCGATTTACGTCGAGCATGTTTGTGCGGATGAAGGCCCGATCCTCGGAGTCGAGAGGAGTTTCGTCCTTTCGGCGTAACACATAGATGAATGAATAATCAGCGTCCCGCATATCGGACAGGTCCTGCTCAAAGCCCGAGCGGGCGGGCGTCGCCGCCGAACTGTCAGCCGACGGGCGTCCGGACTTGAGCACGCCCTCGTTTGGACCACAGCCCATTAGCGACGCGATCGATACAATAAGTGCGATTCTATTGATCGGAATTCGCATTTTCCTTAGCTTCACTGTCCGCATCCTGGAGTTGAAGGTCGTCGAGAATCTTCTTTTCCTCGTCTGATTCAGGGCGCGAGTCGGGAGCCGGCGAAAAGGGCTCGCCTTTTTCGGCCCTGATCTTCAATAAACGCGCCTCCGAATCCTCATAAATGATTTCCGCCCAACCCGAATCGAGGGCTTTGGCGACCAGGTCGACATTTTCCGCGGCATCAACAAAAATGTAATTTGCCCCGAAACGTTCACGAATGACCGGTGCTGGATCCTCGATCTTTCCTTCGGTCAAATCCTTGAGAAGTTTGTATAGTTCCGGGCTCGCCGAATACAGATAGTTTGGATCAAGTCCGTAAACGTATCGGTGCTTAGTGTTGTAAAAAAACAACTTAGGAAAATCGTCCCACGTGCAATTGAAAATAATTTCGCCTGCCGGAATATTTTCCGCGCCTGCTGCGTCGAGGCCGGTGGCGAATTCCATCGCGCGGCGATATTTGTCTGCTGACTCGTTGGACGAGATATTTTCGGCCACGCCTACAACGTCAAACCCGAGCCTATGAAAGCCTGTCAGGCTAAATAAAAACAGGACCGCCAGGCCGATGCCGATTACCCAAACAGAGATGTTCCTGGCCAAATTCCATCGGGAGTTGCCGGGCGGTTCGCCTTTGTCGAGGTACGGGTCGATGTCGCGGATAAATTCCTCGGGCAGCTCGACCGTTTTCGGCGTGATAAAAGCCTGCCACGAGAACGCCGCGAAAAGTATTGCGAACGGCGGAAAATACTCAGCAAAACGCTTCGATCGAAACTGCGCGGCAAACAGGATCGTGACGAACCCAAGGAAGAATGTGGCACGTTCCGGAAGCCGTAAACCGCGCGGCATGAATAAGATATAACCGGCGAGCATCGCGAGCATAGCGATCGGGAAATCGGTAAGCAGTTCCATCCCCGAATACGGATACCATTCGCCGCCAACCGCCACGGCAAAGTCCTCGCCCACCTTAAACTTCGTCGCGAGATGCTCCCAGAACAGGCCGAAATTCTGCGGAAAATATGGATTTATCACGTTACCGAGCACCATCCCGCCGAAGGTATACGCGACGGGGCGCCATTCGAGGACGCGCTCGTTCCAGCTCACGATCGCGGCCCAGATGATCGCCGCAAAAAGGAGCAACGGGAAGAGGCTGTAAGTCCACACGAACGCAAACATTAACGGCGCGAGCCACACGTATTTTCGCTGGAACAACAGGTGAATCCCGAAGACCGTGATGATGATGGTCAGCGGCGGGGCCTTCGCCATATTCATCCGGTAATAAAAGGCGTTGGCACACGTCAGGATCGCGAGCAGCCACAGCAGCTGATGCTTTACGCCGTAGCGATAGAGCAGCCAGTAAACGGACGAGATCGCGAGCGTCGAGTAGAAGATCGCCGCGACCTTGGCCGCCGTGACGGGCTCAAAGAGCCATAGAAACGGAATCTGCAGCAGATGGAAAAGGAAATGGTGATCGGCATAAGCGTTTGCGTTTAGGACGGTTAGCGGCAGCCATTCGAACGTCGGCAGCCACCTGCCGGAGCTGAAATTCTCCCACAGCATCGACGACCATTTGATGTGATAGTAGCCGTCCCAATCGCCGCAGCAGATCGCCTTGGTACGCGTCTGCAGAAAGGTCATTACCATCGCGATCGCCAAAAAGCCGAAGATCAAATAAATCAGCCGGGTGGCTTCGTCGGTGTCGAGGTACTCGCGCCAGCTCTGCCTGCGTGTTTCAGTGATTTCGTCCATCAATATGGGGTAAAAAAGAAGACTCCGAAAAAAGTAGCATGAAACGCCCTACCCACGCACTTGCGAGCATTCAAATGAGCCTCGTGCGGCAACCGATTTTGCATCGCTGCCGCTAATGGCAGGAATCGACCCACGCTGATCGCATAAATGATGGCCGATGATCGAGGTTTGGTGGAATGTAATCGGCGCGTGATCAGCACGCTAATGCCCTGCCTCGGACCGCCTTTTCGTTCCCGTCTCCCGCACGCTCGCCCTTCTCATTCTCATCACCGGCGTCTTCGTTTTCACATCCATTCAACGTCGTCATCGCGGATCTATTTCGTAGACGCGCCGGTACGGGAATAAGGCAGAACCACCTCACGTGAGCGGGTGACCTCGACCCGCCGTCAAGGGCGAACCGCAACTACACTTGCTTCGAAAGATCATAGCGGACTCGAGGCCGATTCGCGCGAGTGGCTTTCCGCAGACACGTGGCATTGTAAAAAGGGGGTCTCGGGAAGCCACGAGGCCGTTAGAGCTTCTTATCATGTTCAGGGTGATACAATTTGATTTTAATGAGACAGCTCGCTAGAATTTCGCCGATTCTATTATTTGTTGCGATATTCACCTCCGGCCCTGCGGTATTCAGTCAGCCGTCAGCTACAACCAGTGACCAATACTCGGCTCCTGTTTCTTGGGTAGAATATCGGATACCTTCGCAGAAATTATCTATCACTTTTCCGAAGTTACCGGTCGTGAGAGATGCATCAGATCCCTGCTCGCAGACTGATGGCGACCTGTATCATGCTTACGCGGCCGGCGTCGTGTATGAGTTCGAGTGGCATTCCAAAAGTCAGAAGCCGATACCGGATTGGTGCCCGGTAAAAACCAGATTCTCAAAAACAGAGTTCGCTAATCGCATTAAAGAATTGAGGGAGGGGAGTTGGGGTTTCGCAGAGTCCTGCTGTCGGGCGCATTGGCGCTCGATATTTTGGAGAAAAATGTGAACGACTGGATAGCAAAGAAGAAAATAACAAAGTAGAAAACAAAGGCGGCTTGAAGATTGAAAACTAAAAAGACATTCCGCGTTTCTCGTCAGGCTGCGCGAAGGCAACCCCGACGATCTCAGCCAGCGATAGGCGACAAGTTTCCGAAATGCTCTGGAATGATTCCAGACAATACACAAAATACGCGTGTTATGCGGAATCATTCCGCTCAACCACAAAAGTTAGATGCTTTATTGTTTCAAAAGGAGAAATTCTTGTGCGTGTTAATTTTAATTGTATGAATCGGCGCGCAGCTTTAGCGGCATTATGCCTATTCAGCGTCCAGGTTGCTTTGGCGCAAACTCCAACTGCACAACAGATTACCGCAAAGGTCGACGCCTATATGAATGTCGCCGCTCGCGCCAAATATTTTAACGGCTCAGTCTTAGTCGCGCGGAACGGGCAGCCTTTGATCAGCAAAGGCTACGGGATGGCGAACCATGAACTGCGCGTGCCGAATAAGCCGCAGACGGCGTTTCGTATCGGCTCACTTACCAAACAATTTACCGCGACGGCAATAATGATGCTGCAGGAGCGCCGGAAGCTAAATGTCAAAGAACCAATATGCAAGTATCTGGAAAACTGCCCGGCAGCGTGGCAGAACGTGACGATTCACCATCTGTTGACGCATACTTCCGGCATTCCGAGCTACACGAGCCTTCCCGATTTTGGAAAGATATCCGCCCAACATTTTACATTCGCCGGTTTTGTGGACGTTTTCCGCGACAAACCCCTGGAATTTAAGCCGGGTGATAAATTCGATTACAGCAATTCCGGTTACTATCTGCTCGGGTTGATAGTCGAGCAAGTATCGGGTGCGTCTTACGCCGAATTTTTACGCGGTAATGTTTTCCTTCCGCTCGGAATGAAAAATTCTGGCTACGACGATTCCAGTACGGTCGTCCCAAACCGGGCAAGCGGCTACTATCGGAGAAAAAACTCGTTCTTCAATGCCGACTATATGAATATGACAATTCCGTATTCAGCGGGCGCGCTTTATTCGACGACCGAAGATTTACTGATCTGGGAGCAGGCTCTTTACACCGATAAGATCATTCCACGAACATCGCTTGATGAAATGTTCAAGCCGCTCAGTAAAAAGGTGAATCGTAATTGGGACTACGGTTACGGCTGGGGGATCGGTAAAAAGTTTGATCGAGCGGTGATCGGACACAGCGGCGAGATCAACGGCTTTTCATCCATGCTTATCCGCTTTCCATCCGAGCGGGTAACGGTGATCGTTTTGAGCAACAATCAAAACGCAAATGCAGAGGAAATCGGAGAGGGTCTATCTGCGATAGTTTTCGGCGCGCCGTATGATCTGCCTGCGCCGCCCGTTTCGGAGATGTTAGCGGCTACCATTGATCAGAAAGGTATCGCTTTCGCCTTGAAGCAGTATCGGGAATTAAAGCGTGCTCAACCAAATAACTACGATTTTTTTACCGAACCAGTGCTGGACAGATTAGGCTACGACCTGCTGCGAAACAAGAAGGTACAAGAAGCGATCGAGATCTTAAAGTTAAACGTCGAGATGTTTCCCACTTCGTCTAACGTCTATGACAGCTTTGGCGAAGCCTATATGGTGAATGGGGATAAAGAACTTGCCATTAAAAATTATGAAAAGTCGTTGGAGTTGAACCCGAAAAATACGAACGCCGTTGATATGTTAAAGAAGTTGCGAGGAAATAAATAGCGGCTTTGAAAATATATCTCAAGATCAAACAATCGACGGGCGAAGCCCAGAAGAATGAGGAGGCATGGGGCGTGTTCATAACCTTAGAAAAAGCGACTTCTCACATGACCGACGAAGCTTCCTCGACCTACGACGATCTCGATCGCTGATGGAATTCCAACTTGAACATGCTAAAGAAATTCTCAGGCGGACGCCTGCAACGCTGAATTCGCTGCTGCGCCACCTCCCGGAAGAGTGGGCCCTTGCAAACGAAGGCCCTGAGACCTGGAGCCCGTTTGATGTTGTCGGTCATCTGATCCACGCAGAGGAGACCGATTGGATTCCTCGTGCCAAGATCATCATGGAATATGGTGAGGAGAGCACTTTCGAACCATTCGACCGCTTCGCCATGTTCGAGAAGTCAAGAGGCCAGAGTTTGGGCGATCTGCTGGACAGGTTTGAGTGGCTCCGAGGAGAGAGTTTGAAGGAGTTGGAGAGAATGAGCTTAAGTCCAGAGATGTTGGGGAAGCGGGGGATGCATCCTGAACTTGGGGTGGTGGTGACACTTAGTCATCTGCTCTCGACGTGGGTAGTGCATGACCTCGGTCACATCGGGCAGGTCGTTAGAGTGATTGCGAAACAGTATGACGAAGCGGTAGGACCATGGCAGGCCTATTTGCCTATCCTGAGTAGGCCGTCGTAAAGCAGCTCCGCATCTAACTTAATACGTCGTCTCCGCGGCCGGTGATGCCGAGCGCTTTTCTTTTGGAAAAGTAGAATCGCACATATCGACGAAGCCACTTCGGTAAGTTCCGCGCGGATACAAATCCTATCCATCCAAGATCCCCTCGCCGGTAAACTTCGTGCGGGCGTGCGCCTGAAGCGGCGTGGGTGTGTCGCCCTTACTTGCCACCCCGCTCGGAGATGCTCCGGCGGGGGCCCCGGGTCGTGTGGGCTTGCGCCTAAACGCAGTGCCTTCCGCAATAGACGGGCACAGCCCGAAATTCTCGCAGAATGCGTCGTTTCGAGAAAAATGCGTCATTTTGTGTAAGTTGTGCGCTATGCGTCGTTTCAAGAAAAACGGGCTTCTGATCGGATTGGGAACGAGTCAGAATAGCTTTACGAAGATTGATTGGACGGTTTTTAATGGTCGGCAGTACACGGGTGGATCGTCGCGCGATGCCGTGCGGGTAACGCTGCATCGGAAAGGGATGTTTTATCTAAACCTACGGGCGTTCGAGGCGTTGGGGTCGCCGGCTGCGGTTGAGCTGCGGTTTAACGATACGGGGCGAATTCTGGGAATGAAGGCGACCGATCCGACCCGGAAGAATGCTTTTCGGGTAAGAGATCACGGAACGGGCTCGAATTCGTCGAGCAAGCGCATATCGGCAGCCGCATTATTTCAGCATCTGAGATTCTGCGTGGACAGAACGGTCCAGTTTCAAGACGTGGACCTGGACGACGACGGCGTGTTGATACTCGACCTGGATAACGCGTTGACGGTCACGCGCGGAGCGAGATAGGAGGGGAACAGCTCCCGATGCGCAGCGTGCGGATGAATGACGAATCGAAATCCGTTATTCTGCATTTTGCATTCTGACTTCTGAATTCGATTCGATGTATCCAAAAGGCAATTTATTTATCCCGGCGTCGCACGGGCAGCTCGAGGCGATCGAGAAAGCTCCGAGCGGCGATAGAAAAGGCGTGGGCGTGGTGTGCCATCCGCATCCGCTGGGCGCCGGGGCCATGCATAACAAGGTGGTGTTTCGCGCGGCTGCCGGTTTGCTCGACGCCGGTCTGCATACTTTTAGGTTTAACTTTCGCGGCGTCGGCGCGTCGACGGGCGAGCACGATGAGATCGAAGGCGGCGTGGAAGACGTGCGCGATGTGCTGGATTATGTGGTGGAGAAATTCCCCGCCGAAGGCCTGACTCTCGCGGGCTTTTCGTTTGGTTCGCGAACGGGCATGGCAGTGGGAGTCGATGACGCACGCATCGCGCGGCTGATCTCTATAGGCACGCCGGTCGAGAAGTATCGCGATTTCGAGTTCCTGACGCACGTCGAGAAGCCGATACTTTTTCTGCACGGCGATAAGGATGAGTTCTGCTCGGTAGAGAGCCTCCGCAGCATCACGGACAAGATAGCGCACGCAGAGGTCAAAATATTCGAAGACTGCGGGCACTTTTTTGACGAGCATCTGAATGAGCTGCGTGAGGCGGTGCGAGAATGGGTCGAGGGGAAGGTTTCTTCAGTGGTTAATGAATAGTCTTAAGTAGATAGTCCAAGATAAATAAGCCACAGATAAATACAGATTACACAGATTTAAGGATTGCTATCTGTGTAAATCCTATTCATCCGTGGTTTCTCCTTGTACGGCCGTGGTTTCTCCTATCACGGCTTTGCGTCTTTGCAGCTTTGCGTTGAAAATCTGAACTTATGGCAGATGAAACACGCCGCGATGCGGCGATACGATTGACGATGATGCCGCGAGACACGAATGCTCACGGGACCGTTTTTGGCGGCGTAATACTGAGTTATATCGACGTTGCGGGCGGCGTCGAGGCGGTCCGGCACACAAAGCATGAGCGTTTTGTCACCGTCGCGATGAAGGAAGTGATTTTTCACGAGCCCGTTTTTATCGGCGACCTCGTAAGCTTTTATGCAACGACGCTGCGGGTCGGAAAGTCGTCAATATCGATCCACGTTGACGTCGAGGCCGAGCGCTTTGGCAACAAGGGAAAAAAGGTAAAGGTTACCGAGGCCGAGGTGACTTTTGTTGCAATAAATGAGAAGCGTGAGAAGGTTCCGATAGCAAAATAGTCGCCCTCGCGGTTGCCACAACGAGTGCGATATGGCAGATTCTTTTTAAGAAAATATATGCCGCTTATTACTGCTGAAACTGCGAACGGACCGGTCAAATTTGAGGCTGTTGAGGGTACGAAACTCGTGCTCGCGCTCGAGGATAACGGCGTGGATATCCTGCATCGATGCGGCGGAAATGCGAGATGCACGACCTGCCGCGTCGAGGTGATCGAAGGCGACCCGGGCGAGATCGGTGAGGGCGAGGCCGCCATACTTGCGACGAAAACAGATCTTGGCGAGCGAACGCGTTTGTCGTGTCAGATACGTGTCATCGACAGCTTGAGCGTCAAGGTTATTAATCAGGCGAGCGTTAAGGGCATCGATCCGGGAACGCGGCCGGAGGATTAAGCAGTCATTAGCGATAAGCGATAAGCTTTTTGAACGAGGAGAGAACAATATGGGAATCAAAACGACGTATAAAGCAAAATCATTTGACCTCAGCGGTCTGAGCGGGATTTCGGACGAGACGCTCGCGATGCATTTTAAGCTCTACGAGGGCTATGTCACGAACACTAACACGCTGAACGAGAAGATCGCTGAACTGATAAAGGGCGGCGAACTCGACGCCACGAAGACGGCCGCGTATAGCGAGATGAAGCGACGGTTGGGATTCGAATACAACGGCATGGTGCTGCACGAATACTACTTCGAGAATATGATGAAGCAGGGCACCGGCGACGCGAAAAAAGAAACGGCGTTTGCGAAGGCTGCGGAGAAAAGCTTTGGCTCATATGAGGTGTGGAAGGCGGATTTTGTAGCGACCGGCAAGATGCGAGGCGTGGGTTGGGCCGCGACTTATCAAGACCCTTCGAATGGCGAACTATCGAACCACTGGATCAACCTTCATGAGACCGGCAACGTCGCCGGCTACACGCCCGTCCTAATTATGGACGTCTGGGAGCACGCGTTTATCAAGGACTACGCACCCGCCGACAGGCCGAAATATATCGAGGCATTTTTCTCGAATATCGACTGGTCTGCGGTGAGCGGTCGGCTGGCGTAGTTCGCCAATACAATTAACCACAGATAAACACGGTTTCGCACGGATAATTCGTCTGTGTTCATCTGTGATAATCTGTGGTTTTGAGTTTTATGATCGAGGAAAAGGTCTTAGTTCAAAAATTCCTCAACAGGAAAGGACGTGAACGGCTGAAAAAGCCCGACTGGCTAAAGATTAAGCTAGGAGATCCGCGTAACCAGAACGCAGTGCTCGACCTGATCTCGGGGCTCAACCTGCACACAGTCTGCCAAGAGGCGAAATGCCCGAACATTTTTGAGTGTTGGACGGACAAGACCGCGACCTTCATGCTCGGCGGCGACACGTGTACGCGTCATTGCGGATTTTGCGCCGTAAATAAGGGCAAGCCGATGGAGCTCGACCGAAACGAGCCGATGCACGTCGCCGAGGCCGTTCGGCACCTCGATCTGAAGCACGCCGTTATCACTTCTGTAAATCGCGACGATCTGCCGGACGGCGGCTCGATGCACTGGGCGGAGACGATCCTCAAAGTTCGCGAGTTGAACCCAGAGTGCAAGGTCGAGGTATTGATTCCAGATTTCAACGGCGACGAGACATCTCTCAACAACGTCCTTCTGGCGCGCCCCGATGTTCTCAATCACAACACGGAAACAATCGCACGGCTCTACCGACGCGTGCGACCCGACGCGATCTACGGACAGTCGATGGAACTGCTAACGCGGGCGGGATACTTTCGCGATACGCAGATGCCGTCGATGAAAACCAAGAGCGGCATCATGGCAGGCCTCGGCGAGACTTTTGAGGAAGTCGTCGAGCTAATGCGCGATCTTCGCCGTGCGTCGTGCGACATTATGACGATCGGCCAGTACCTGCAGCCTTACGAAAAACGCCTGCCCGTCGAACGCTATGTCACGCCCCAAGAATTTGCCGAGTGGAAAGCAATCGGCGAAGCGATGGGCTTTAAACACGTTGAGTCGTCACCGCTCACGCGCAGCTCTTATCATGCGCGTGAGCAAGCGCTAAGTGTGGAAAATCTTTGATGAGAAGCAGGTCTGCTGGTGTTTTGATCCTCATGCTCGCAGGGGTCGGCAAAAATGAGTTGTTAAATTCGATATAAATTTAGCAACTATGCGATATCATTTCGGCATGAAGTTAACCCGAGACATCCAAAGCCTCAGTGTCTTTAAGCGGGATACCTCAAAATTCAGACGCCAATTGAAGAAGACGAAGGAGCCTATCGTGCTGACCGTTAATGGGAAAGCTGATATGGTAGTCATCGACGCAGAGTCTTATGACGAGTATCTGCGCGAAAAAGACCGCATCGATACGATTGCGAGCATAAACCGCGGGATCGACGACATGAGGGCCGGTCGTACTAAGCCCGCGGAACAGGTGTTTCGAGAGTTCGAAAAGAAATACAACATCTCCGCAAAAGGATGAAGCGCTATGAGGTCGAGTTTTCGGAAGAAGCAATTGCCGATCTCGATTCGTCATTTGAATGGGGATGTGAGAAGTGGGGCGTTGCTGAGGCTGCGAGATGGTATTTCACAACTCGAGATACGATCAATGCTCGACTGACCGCATCGCCGCTGGGATGCTCACTAGCTCCGGAACAACATCGATATAAGGCACCCACACGAGTGCTTGTGATTGAACGCTACAATGTATTCTTCCATGTGGAGCGAAGATTGGTGACAATACTCCACATTCGCGGTCCTTTTACGGAAAGCAAATTATGAACGAATTCGAAAACAAAAGCGCGATTGATGTATTGAATAGGATCATGGAGCTCGAGCTGGCGGGCGTGGTGCGATACACGCATTACTCGCTGATGGTGTTTGGGTATAACCGGATACCGATCGTTTCGTGGCTCAAGGGTAATGCGGACGAGAGTCTGATGCATGCTTATAAGGCAGGTGAATTTGTGACGATGCTGGGCGGGCATCCGAGTTTGAAAATCGGACCGCTGCTCGAAACGTCGAAGCATGACATCGGCGACATCCTGCGCGAGAGTTTAGATCAGGAAAAGTCCACGCTTGACGCGTATTACGAGTTGCTCTCGCTGACCGAGAGCAAGTCTGTCGCCCTGGAAGAATATGCGCGAGAGATGATCCTGGCGGAGGAGATGCATCTCGACGAAGTGAACAAAATGCTTCGCAAGCCGGGCGAAATGCAGCCCTTTAGCGAATGAGAATCACGCATGCACTAGTTTTCATCTGTGGTCTCGCCGCCGCGGCTTTCGCGGGCGATTATGCCAAGCTCGAAGTGATCGGATTCTCTCAGGACGGCCGTTATCTCGCTTTTGAGGAGTACGGCACGCAGGACGGCTCCGGCTTTCCGTATTCGTCGATTTTCTTTATCGACACGGCAAAGAACTCGTTTGCGGCAGCTCCCATCAAGGTTCGCATCGAGAAGGAAACGGCTACCGAAAAGTTAGCACGGACGCGCGCCGTCGCGCTCGCGACAAAGTCACTGAGGCAGTTTGCGATCCTGCGAGGCAACATGGGCAATCTCGTCGTCTCGCAGTTGCCGACGGATCTTACACGTGACGGCCAGAAGAAGTCGGTTCGCTTTACGGAAGATATTGGTTCGATGTATCGCAAGGGCGATTACGAACTGGAGCTCCGCGAAGTGAAGGTCAAGATAAAGCCTTGCGATGAGTACGGCGATGAGACATCGATGTTCGAACTCAAACTCCACGACAGGGAGAACAGCACGTCAAAAGTCATGCAAAAAGACGCCACCTTACCCGCAAGCCGTAGCTGCGCGCTCGCGTATGACATTCGCTCCGTTTATATTTACAAGGGGCTAGTCGCAGCCTTCGTAAGCGTTCATACGCGAGGATTCGAGGGGCCAGATCTGCGCCATCTCGCCGTCACCGGAAAGCTCAAATGATCCCGATCGTCACCGAGCGGCTGACGCTCCGCGAAGTCACGTACGACGACGCAGCTTTCATTCTCGAACTTCTCAACACTCCAAAATTTATCAGGTACATCGGCGACCGCGGCGTTCGCTCCATCGAGGACGCCCTTCGCTACATCGACGAACGCTATCTCGCAAGCTATCGCGAGAACGGCTACGGTCTCTACGGCGTCGTTGAGATTCTACCGGCAAGCTGATCGGCGCGTGCGGTTTCGTCCAGCGAGATGCGCTGCCCGCGCCTGATATTGGTTTTTCGTTTTTGCCGGAGTTTGAAGGTAAAGGCTATGGATTCGAATCAGCTACGGCAGTGATGGAGTACGGCCGGGACGTACTTGGATTTGATAAAGTCCTCGCGATCACGTCGCTCGACAATGATGTATCAGGGAGACTGCTGGAAAAGCTAGGTTTCCGACTCGACAAGATCGAGGAATTCGACGGGGAGCCGCTTAAGATTTACTCAACCGGCATATTCGAATAGCCAGTTTCTTCCGCCGGCCGGCGATCGATCCATATCAGGGTAAAGCCGAGTGCCACGTAAAGATACCCGAACAGCAGAATGAAAACGGAGACGAAGAGCATCCCTTCCAAGTACTCTTCTATCGTTTCTCGCAGGGTTGGCTGCGCATCGGCGACGAACGTATAGATAGCGAGACACACGGCGGTGCACGCGATCATAAGCAGCGGCGAGAGTAGCAGGCAGATGCGAATCGAACGTTCTTCCTTATTGCGCATCCACCAGACCATAGCGATCGCGAGGATCAGGTATGGTATCCCGCCAATCAGGAGCGAGTAGAAGAAGAATACGAGAATGACCCCTCCTACACCGTTTTCCCCACTAAGAAGCCATAGCGGAGAGAGCAGCAGCGGCACAAGAAATGGCAGGGCCAACAAGAACTGATATTTACGCCTCACGTGCACTTGTCAGTTCCCTGTCAATTCTCGCACCCCTCGTGGCGGCAGCAGGCGAATTGAGTTTCATACGTCCTAAAGGTCCGGCGGGTACTTCCGCGACACGATATTATCCTCAATACGTCTAGATTTGGAAATTGATTATAGGGCCGATCTGCTTCTGTTTATCGAAAATTACTATTGTTATGTAAACTGTTGGGGACCTCTCAACCAATACCTAAAATATCGAGGTTCGATTCACGATGAAGAAATTCCTGTTTGTCTTGCTGTTCCTGGGCGGGCTTAGCCTGTTCACATTCGGGCAGGGGCGTCAGACGGCGTTCATCAATGCTCGCATTATTCCGATCGTCGGAGCTCCGATCGAACAAGGCATTTTGATTGTTCAGAACGGAAAAATCACGGCGGTCGGCGATGCCAGAACCGTGCGTTTGTCGTCTGAGGTGACAATCGTCGACCTCAAAGGCAAGGTGATCATGCCGGGCTTTGTCGATACGCACAGTCATGTTGGATCGCCGGCAGGTGCGGATTCGACTGCGCCGATTCAGCCCGACGTGCGAATCCTCGACAGCGTAAATCCGCGTGCTTTGAGCCTCCAACGGGCGCAGGCCGGCGGCATCTCGACGGTCAACGTAATGCCAGGCTCAGGCCATCTAGACAGCGGCCAGACGCTGTATCTAAAGCTTCGGGATGACGCCCTCAAAATCGACGACCTCCTGATCCTCGACAAGGATGGAAAGTACATGGGCGGCATCAAGTTTGCGAACGGCACGAATGCGCTGCGCACCGGCAGCGGGCCGTTTCCGGGTACGCGTGCGAAATCGGCTGCCCTCGTTCGCGATCAGTTTATTAAGGCACAGGAGTATCGCGACAAGATCGCAAAGGCGGGCAGTGATAAACCGAAGCTGCCTGCGCGCGATCTCGCCATGGAAGCACTTGTCGAGGTCCTCGACCGGAAGCGCGTCGTGCATTTTCACACGCATCGTCATGACGACATAATGACGGCACTTCGGCTTGCGAAAGAATTCAATTTTCGCATCGTCCTGCAGCACGTTTCTGAGGCGTGGAAGGTCGCCGACGAGATCGCAAAGAGCGGCGCGCATTCGTCGATAATTATGATCGACTCGCCGGGCGGCAAGCTCGAGACAGTTGAGATCGACTACAAGAACGGAGCGGCACTCGAGAAGGCCGGCGCGCCCTTCGGCTTTCATACCGACGACGGCATCACAGATTCTCGCTGGTTCATTCGCTCGGCGGGCGTGGCGGTTCGCGCTGGCCTGAGCCGCGATAAGGCCCTGTACGCAATGACGATGGCGGGAGCAATAATGCTCGATATGGCGGACCGTGTGGGCTCACTTGAGACAGGAAAAGACGCCGATTTCATTGTGCTGTCGGGCGATCCGCTCAGCATTTACACTCATATAGAACAAACGTGGGTTGAGGGCAAGAAGGTTTTCGACCGCTCGCGTGCAGAGGATCTCGTCTTCGCAGTAGGCGGCAAGGGTGCGACGGATGATGGCGACCTGAGTCACGGGGCACACTGCTCTGACGGAGGTAACGAGTAATGAGCAAGGCTTTCACTTCAGGTACGCGCAAGATTACATTTCGGATCGCTCTCGGCCTCTGCATCTCGGCGGTTATTTTCGCTATACCTGCTTACGGCCAGATTGCTGTTAAGGGCGAGACGGTCTGGACTATGGCGGGCGCACCGATCACGAATGGTGTGGTGCTGATCAAAGACGGCAAGATCGAAGCGGTTGGCACAGCGAATTCGATCACAATTCCATCGAACTACCGCGTGCTGAACGCGAAGGTCGTCACGCCCGGACTCATAGATGCTCATACGGTGATCGGACTCAACGGTTATCTAAATCAGCCGCATGATCAAATGGCTCTCGACGGTGGAGGATCGTTTCAGCCGGAACTGCGTGCGACGGATTCTTACAACCCCGAGGAGAGACTGATAGAGGTCGTGCGCCAATACGGCGTTACGACGATTCATACGGGACATCAGCCGAGCGCGCTCGCCTCGGGACAGACGATGATCGCGAAGACGTGGGGCAAGAACGTGGATGAAGCCACGATCGTCCCGACGGCGATGATCGCGGTGACGTTGGGCTCCGGTGCGAATGCGTCGGGCCGTTCGCCGGGGACACGTGCCAAACAGGCATCGATGCTGCGTGCTGAGTTGATAAAGGCCCAGGAAAACGCGGCAAAAAAAGAACCTGCGAAAGACTTGAAATCCCAGATCATGGACCGCGTCATCAAACGCGAAATCCCGCTGCTGATCAACGCCGAGGCAGCACAGGACATCATGACCGCGATTCGAATTGCCCGCGAATTCAACATAAAGATCGTGCTCGACGGCGTCGCTGATGGCCATATGATCGCCAATGAAATCAAGGCGTCGGGATATGGCGTGATCGTTCACGCGACAATGGCGAGGCCGGGCGGCGACCGCGCAAATCTGACGCTCGAGAATGCGGCAAAACTAAGAGCTGCCGGAATTCCCGTCGCAATACAGAGCGGCTACGAAGGGTACGTCCCGAAAACGCGAATCGTCCTTTTCGAAGCTGCGATGGCCGCAGCGAATGGACTTTCTCGCGAGGAGGCACTGAGTGCGATCACAATCGACGCGGCCAAGATTCTTGGCATCGAGAATCGCGTTGGCTCCCTGGCGGTAGGTAAGGACGCAGACATCGCAATGTACGACGGCGACCCTTTCGAATGGACGACGCATTGTACGGGCACGATCATCAACGGCCGGCTAGTCAGTGATGTGATCAAATAGCAAGATGAGTTTCGGCCTGATCGCCGGGAACGGCAGATTCCCTTTTCTCGTCATCGACGGAGCGCGCCGTTCAGGCGTCGATCTCGCCGTAGTCGCGATCAAAGAGGAGACCGAGCCGGAGCTCGAGAAGTTCGCATCGAATCTGACTTGGGTCGGCATCGGCCAGCTCGGTAAAATGATTTCGTTTTTTAAGAAGAACGGAGTCACGCAAGTCGTCATGGCCGGCCAGGTAAAGCACGTGCAGATTTTCTCGTCGGCACTGCCAGACCTGCGAATGGTCAGGTTGCTGTGGAATCTCGAGCGGCGAAACACGGATGCCCTGATCGGCGGCGTCGCAGATGAGCTCGCGAAAGAAGGCATCGAACTTATCGACTCGACTCACTTTCTTCAGGACCATCTCGCCACGCAAGGCGTTCTCTCGAAACGCAAACCTTCTCAAAACGAACTCGACGACATCCAATATGGCCTGCACATCGCCGGCGAGCTCGGGCGTCTCGACCTCGGCCAGACGGTCGTGATTCGTTCGAAGGCCTGCGTTGCGATCGAGGCAATGGAAGGCACCGACGCGACGATTCGACGGGCGGGCGATCTCGCGAATGGAAAACTCACGGTCGTAAAAGTCGCGAAACCCAATCAGGACATGCGATTCGACGTGCCGGTCGTGGGCGTGCCGACGATTCGCGCGATGGCCAATGCCGGAGCTACCTGCCTTTCAATCACTTCGGCCAAGACGCTTATATTCGACCGAGAAGAAATGCTTGCCTCTGCGAATGACGCGGGGATAGCGATTGTCGGCTCATAAAGCGACTCAAGCGAAACATATTGAGCAAACGCGCGTATGAATTGCTTGCTCTAATCCCTTCGGAGACATTTATGAAGAAAACCCTTGTTTCGTTAGTCCTGACGATCGCGATGATCGTCCCCATTTTCGCGCAGAAGGTCGTGATATCCGCCGATGAACGCCAGATGGCGGAGTCCATCACAGCCGCACAGCTCAGCAATTATCTCTATTTCGTAGCGTCCGACGCGATGGGCGGCCGCGATACACCGTCGGTCGGCCTCGATGTCACCGCCGAGTTTCTGAAAATGAATCTCGACCGCTGGGGATTTAAGCCGGCTGGCGACAGTGGAACGTTTTTCCAAAAGATCCAGCTTACGCGCGAATCCCTCGACATCGACAAGACGACGCTTTCGCTCGGCGATCGCAAATTTGTATTCGGCGAGGACTTTTATAGAGTCGGCGGTTCGGGAAATGCGACCGGCCCTCTTGTTTTCGGCAAGGATGGTTGGATGGTCAAGTCGAAGGGCATTGATGCCTACGCGGGTGTCGATGTAGCGGGCAAGATCGTTGTGCTCTCATCCCCAACGTTCAGCCAGCGAACGATGATTTCACGCCCCGCAGGCGTGACGGACGACGACCTCAAGGGAGCACCGGGAACCGAATGGGCCGACCCGATGAGCTACGCGCGAATGAAAGGCGCGGCCGGCGTCATCGTAATCGCTCCACCTCAAATGATGACCATGTGGCCTATGCTACGCAACTTTTTGGGTCGCGGACTCACCTATCCCACGCGGCTTGGTCAAGGCCGTGGTCCGACGACGTCGACGATGCCTTCGTTTATCGTAAGTGATAAGGTCGGCGATGCGCTGCTTGCAGGAGAATCGGGAACCAAGACGTCTGCCACCGCTTTTCAAACGAACAAAACCGTAAGCGTCAGCGCCGCCGCAAAAACCGAAACGCTGATGACGCAGAATGTGGTTGCCGTATGGGAAGGCAGCGACCCCGCACTGAAGAGCGAGATGGTCGCGGTCGGTGCACACTACGACCACGACGGCATCCGTCCAGACGCCCCGGGCGATGACAAGATATGGAACGGCGCGGATGACGATGGGTCAGGAACTGTGGCGGTGCTCTCGATCGCAGAAGCTCTCGCCAAGGCGAAGACCCGCCCGAAGCGCTCGGTGCTGCTGGTCTGGCACGCCGGCGAGGAGAAAGGCTTGTGGGGCTCGGACTACTTTAATAAGTTCCCGACGGTTGATATCAAGAATGTCATCGCGCAGCTCAACATCGACATGATCGGCCGCAGCAAAAAGGCGGGCGACACGAACCCGAAGAACAAAAGCCTGACCGGCCCGAGCGAGATTTACGTCATCGGCAGCGAGATGATGAGCAGCACCATGGGTGCGATCACAAAGGACACGAACGACGCTTTCCTCAAGCTCAAGTACGACTATCGCTACGACGATCCGAAGGACACCAACCGTTTCTTCTTCCGATCCGACCACTTTCACTACGCGCAGAATGGAATCCCGATCGCGTTCTGGTTCGACGGCGAGCACGAGGATTATCATCAGGCATCTGATTCGGCGGACAAGATCGATTACCAAAAGATGGAGAAGGTGACGCGGACGATCTTTCTAACGATGATAGAACTCGCCGATATGAAGGAGCGGCCGAAGATTGATAAGCAGCTGCCGGCTGAGCTGAAGATTCGGTAATTTTGGCACGCTCCGCTTAGAGTTAGGGCGATACTCCGGCAATGGGATGTATCGCTCTTTTTACTTTGCGGCCTTGGGCCTTTTTTCCAGTTCGACGAGCCGATAGGCCTCGGCCTTTGGGATCCCGAATTCTTTTGCGGCTTTCTTGAGCGCCGCCTTCCGGTCGACGCCCTCGTTTTCGAGTTCGTGAAATCGCGCCGCGAGGCCATCGACCGACTCCCTTACGACTACCTTTTCCGACGCCCGCTCGATGACCACCACAATCTCACCGCGGACGTTATCGTCGCCAAACCTCTCGATCAGCTCAGAGAGTTTTCCTTTTACCGTTTCCTCGTGAATCTTCGTTAGTTCGCGTGAGACCGCCGCGATGCGATCGCCGAGTACTTCAACACAATCCTGGAGCGACTTTTTCAGCCGATGCGGCGCCTCGTAAAAGACAAAAGTGGCGGGAATCGAATTTAGTTCTTCGAGCTTGCGAACGCGTTCGCCTTTTTTTGGCGGCAGGAAACCTGCGAAATAGAATGAATCCGCCGAGATGCCCGATGCCACGAGAGCGGCGATAAGTGCCGACGCTCCGGGAATCGAGATCACGGGAATACCCGCCTCGTGCGCTCGCCACGTAACGCGAAATCCCGGGTCGCTTATCGCGGGCGTCCCCGCATCGGAAACAACGGCGACGGATTTGCCGCTAATCAAAAGGTCGATCAACTCCTCAGCGCGCTCTTTCTCGTTATGCTCGTGGTAGCTGATCGTCGGCGTCGAGACTCGATAGTAGGAGAGCAGCTTCTGCGTATGACGCGTGTCTTCGCATGCGATGAGGTCTACGGTGCGGAGCACGTCGAGAGAGCGTGCCGTAATATCCTGCAGATTGCCGATAGGCGTCGCGACGATGTAGAGAGTTCCCGGCATTCTTGCGATGCCCTGATGTTACAGAATTTCCGCCCTCAAATAAAAAAGCCCGTGCGTTTTACCGCTCGGGCTTGAAAGTTTGAACTTAGTTAACAGTTAGAAGGGCCACCAGCTCGGCAGCTGTCGATTCGTTTGTCGACCATTGCCGTAGGTGCCGCGATTGTTGCGGACTCCTCGCGGGTTGTAGTTGAGGCCGTAGGCATTCGCGATCACTCGAACATTGTTGTCGATCGCGTACCACTCGCCGCCATTGTAGATGTTATTGTTGCGACCGCCGCGTCCCATCGTGTTTGCGACCTGCGATGCTATCTGCACGACACGCTGTGCCTCGTCGCGGCTGTTGTTAAGGTTTCGGCCTCGACCAAACTCACTCTCTAGCCGCGATGCCGCCTTTGCGAGATCATCAGCAAGATCTTCAATTCGGTCGCCACGTCGGTTGTTACCATAACCGCCGTAGCCGCCGTTGCCGTATCGATCGTTATCGCGGTAGCGATCGGTCTGCCGCTCAAAATTGCGGGTGCGATACTTGAGATCGCGCACTGCCTGCTGGAGATTGCTGTTGTAGCCGTAATTACCGTTGCGATTATTGCCGTAATAATCGTCGTCGTTGCGCCACTGCGCCGAAGCGATGGCCGGCAAGCTTAGAATCATCAACGCAAACGTTCCGATTGCTAAGTAATGCTTAAGATTTTTCATAACTTCTCCTATCCACAAATTAATCTAGGGCAATGTTGGCCATTGCTCGCCCTTTAATTTAATTGCAAAGAACGTGCCACTGATCGTATACAGTGTCGCGAGGCCGCTAAGTCAAGTAACATCAGCCTTTACGAGCAGGTAGGGGCTGACCCTCTCTCTCGAAATCGTCGTATTCAGGTTGCGTGATAAACGAAATGGTCAGTAGCGAAATCTGCGGCCTCAATGGCCTTTCACGATCATGCCGAGTGCATTGGCGGCACAAACGCGCGATGAGGTCGCGACCTTGCCGTTGATGGTCTCGATCTCGTCGGCGCTGCCGAGTAATCTATCGCGGAGAGCTTTTAAGGAAATGTTCGGTTGGTTTGCGATGATTAGGGCCGCGGTGCCGGCGACGTACGGTGCCGCCATCGACGTGCCCGACGCTTCGCGATAGCCGCCTCCGAGCCAGGTCGAAAGAATCGCTTTTCCGGGAGCGGCAACATGAACGCTCTTCGCGCCGTAATTGGAGAACGAAGCAAGCCGATCGTTGCGATCAAGGGCGGCGACGCTGATCAAATTTGGCAGATCGTAATTCGAAGGATAATGCGGCCAGCGGTCGTTGTTTGATGAATCGTTACCGGCGGCAGCGACGAACAAAATGCCCGCATCGCCCGCTGCCTTGATCGCGTCGCGAAGCGCTTTCGAATTAGTCGCCGAGCCGAAGCTCGCACTGATGATTCGGAGGTTCACGCCGTTCGTCTTCCGATCGATTGCGTAGTTGATAGCCTCGATCGCGTCATTGACGTTGCCGTAGCCGCTGCGGCCCATAAACTTGAGCGGCATTATCTGCACTCGCCAATTTACGCCGGCAATTCCCTCGTTATTGTCGCCCTCCGCGCCGATAATGCCCGCACAGTGCGTGCCGTGGCCGTTGTCGTCCATTGGGTCGCTCATCGCTATCCCGTGGCCTTTTGCATGACTCGGCTCACCGTTGCCGTTGGTCGCGTCGAAACCGCGCTCGTCCTCGTAGGATCCCAGCTCGTCGTCATAATAGCGTCCAATTTTCGCGGGGCGCGTCCATATGTTCGCTTTCAAATCTGGATGGTTGTAATCTACGCCGCTGTCGAGGACGGCGACCACAACCTCTTCGCTCCCGTGTGTCGTCTCCCAGGCCCTGATCGCATCAATATCCGCCCGCTCCAGACCCCCGTCGAGGCCAGAGTTATTCAATGCCCATTGACCGGCGAATAGCGGATCGCTCGGTGCACCTGCGGGAAGCTCCGCGGTTTGAGTATCCGAAACTGTCTGGGCGACAGGGTCCTCGAGCTTTATTTGAAAATTCACCTCGGCGTATTCGACTTCTGCCATCGCGGCATACTGCGCCGCGACGGTCGCAGCGTCCGCGTTATCGAGGTCATCGATCGTGACGAGATTTGAAATCTCCTCGAACTCGTCGAGCATGTAATCGTTATTGCTCGCGGCGATCGCCCGGATTGTAAGCAGAGACGTTCCCGACGTGAATCTTACGAGGATCTCGGGTGTGGAGGGCACATCTCTTTGCGAGCCGTCTTGAGCCTGCGACGGTGTGGCTTCCGAATTTTTCAATGAGACTCGCCAGCGGTCGATCTGGCCGATCACAGCGGCGAATACGACCAAAACGGCGGCCAGGGTAAAATGAATCCAGATATTGCTTCGGTTCATCGCGTTATTGAACTATGACGTAATTCTTCCCTTCAAAGTTGTAGAGCCGAAGCTGATATTTGTCCGCTCGATATTCGAAAGTTCTATCGTCCGACGCGAGTTCGATCCGCCAGCCTTCCGAGATCATTTGAGCGGCCATTTCGCCGGCAGCCGCTGCACCGAGTGCCATGTCAGGAAACTCGACATCGGCAGCATCGATGAGCCTAATGTCGTCAAAGGCTGCACTCAGCCTGTCGGCGAGGTCGCGACGCGCATGTTCAACTGCTGTTTCTCGGTCAAAAGACATCGGTACTCCTATAACGCGATTCTAGCGGGAAATGTTCGGGATCGGCAATCTTAGCGCAAGCCTGCACGCTGTAAGGGTAAAAACTTTCCACGTTGGGTTTACGCCTTCACTAGCCACCGGACTCGAAGCTGCTCGGCGTGCGTGCTTGCGCCTTGCTGAAACTCCAGACGATCTCGATGGCCGCCGGGACAATATATGTCGCACAGACGGCTCCGAGGATAGATCCTGTCACGAACCGCGACAGATGCGTATTCTCCCAGATGCCGAAGAACGTGAGCGACCAGTCGATACCGATCGGAACGAGTGCGAGAAAGAGCCACACCCTCGATATCGGTTCCGTGATTTGGGCTCCGCGCCAGATCGGATAGATTGCGACGCCAACCAGCAGGCCAAAATAGATGCCGAAGCACCGTGAGCAGACGGCCATCGGTGCGCCGAAAGCGTGAATAGACCGCTCTGGTATCTGGTGACAGATGGGGCCGAAGAATCTATAGAGCGGTTCGGCAAAACTGTGCGGAAGCACCGGCGGAAGTAGGAAGAGCAGATTCCAGATCGCGACCACCGCACCCGTGATCGCAATCACCACGACAGAGCGACGTCGCATCGCAAGACGATAGTCGTGGCTGTGATAGTTTTCGGCCGACTCGGGCACTTAATTTATTAGCTGCGGATTCTGAAAGTTCTGGCCACCCGCTTACGCAGGTAGTTCTCCCTAAAATCTGATTACCGCGTCCGGGCCGCCTTCGACGTGGACGGTGTCTACGAAACGGATGCTCTTAGAGTCGGTTGTCATGACGACCGAATGTGTGCGCTTGCCGGCGCCGAAGAATCGGACGCCGCGCAGCAGCGAACCGTCGGTCACGCCCGTCGCCGCAAAGATGATTTTCTTGCCCGGTGCGAGATCGTTCGTGTCATAGATCTTGTTTGGGTCCTTGATGCCCATCTCAGCGAGCCGCTCCATCACCTTTTCTTCCGATGGAACTTTTGTTTTATCTACACCGAGACGGTCCGGATCCCAGACGAGCTTTGCCTGAATTTCGCCGTTCAGGCACTTCATCGCGGCGGCCGTGATGACGCCCTCCGGAGCACCGCCGATTCCCATCAGAGCGTGAATATTCGTACCGGCGACTGCCGCGGAGATACCGGCGGATAGGTCGCCATCCGAGATTAATCGAATACGAGCTCCTGCCGCTCGGACCTCGTCAACGAGCGCCTTATGACGCGCCCGGTCGAGGCAGATGACGGTCAAATCGTCGACGTCGCGGCCGAGCCGACGCGCGATGTTTTTCAAATTTTCGGTAACAGGAGCATCGATGTCGACGGAGCCGCGGCAGGACGGGCCGACGACGATCTTGTCCATGTACAGGTCCGGGGCGTTTAATAGGCCGCCGCGTTCGGATGCTGCGAGCACAGCGATTGCGTTGTTCGCACCGAGTGCGCACAGGTTAGTTCCTTCGAGCGGATCGACGGCTATATCGACCTCTGGGAATTCGAGCCGTGCCTCGTCCGAGAAGATTCCACCGCCGACCTCTTCGCCGATGTAGAGCATTGGCGCCTCATCGCGTTCGCCTTCGCCGATAACAATGCGGCCCCTCATCGGAACGGTATCCATCACCTCGCGCATCGCCTCGACAGCGACGTGATCGGAATACTTTCGGTCGCCCTGACCCATCGTTTTTGCAGATTCGATGGCGGCGGCCTCGCACACACGCAGGAAATCAAGCGAGAGATCACGTTCCGCTTTGGCATTTTTCATAGAATTTTGTTGGCATTCTAACACTATCCGCAGAGTCGGCGGTAACGCGACGAACTTTTAATAACAGATGAATAGGATAATCACAGATATGCAGATCGATAATCCGTATGCACGCTTACTATACGGTGATTTCGGCGCCGATTTGACAACCTCGAGGTCCGAGTATTACGGTTTTAACTTGCGTTTTGATAAGCAATTAACGCCCTCGACCATCTATGACCTATATCGTCGCCGAACCCTGCGTGAGCTGCAAATACAGTGACTGCGCCGCCGTCTGTCCTGTCGAAGCGTTTCACGAGCTGCCTGACAGGCTTTTGATCAACCCTGACACCTGCATCGATTGCGACGCGTGCCTGCCGGAGTGCCCCGTTGAGGCGGTTTACTCGGATATGTCGATTCCGCCGGAGTATATGGAGTGGCTCGAGATCAACAAAGAGGCCGAGAATTACCCTATCATCAGCGTCAAGCAGCCGGCGCTCTATGCCGAGGGCTGCAAAGGGCCACCCGAAAGTTAAGATTCCTTATTCCCCAAAAGGTGACGGCCGTGCCTCGGCGCGCATCGTAAAGATCATCGACCAAAAATTCGCCTCTGCTCGTGCCGTCGCCCAGGCGGCATAGATTCCTATGTCAGCGCGATGCGGATGAAATTTGGCTCGCGACGGCCGAGGTTTGTAGCGTTACCGACGCTTGTGCTCCCTTGGAAAATCACGCCTTCGCGAACTACACTGTTGTCCTCGAAGAGAATTTTTACAACGAGACACTTCGCCTCTTAAAACGAAAATGAGCGATTCTATCGACCCGCGAAGCACCGACAAGCCGCTGGAACGCTGCAGTGAGTGCGACCGCGAGACCGACCATTACAACGTTTTCGTTACTCCGTCGAACGAGAAAAGCGTTATCTGCTGGGAATGCCTCTCACGGGGCGAGAAGGGCTTCAATGCCGCACGCGGATTCTCGCGGGACTCGCGCCGCGGCGTGATACCTCGCTAACAGATGGCAGTCCGCAAGATCACTGAGTATCCCGAAGACGTCCTCGCTACGCCCGGCAAACCTGTCACCGAATTTGACGACAAACTCGCGGATCTCTGCGCGGATATGTTCGAGACGATGTACGATGCCGAAGGCGTCGGCCTCGCCGCACCGCAGATTGGTCTCAACCTTCGCCTTTTCGTAATGGACTGCGAAGGGATGAAACTAATCGCCGCAAATCCTGAAATTATTCATACAGAGGGCGAGCAATCAAATCAGGAAGGATGCCTGTCGGTCGGTAAAGTGCCCGCGGTCGTCGTTCGTCCGGCCAAGGCGCGTCTGAAGGCGCAGGACGAAAAAGGAGAATGGTTCGAGCGCGAGGCCGATGGCTACGCCGCCCGCGCCTTCCTCCACGAAACCGATCATTGCAACGGCACGCTCTTTCTAGACCATCTGCCAAAACTGCGACGCGAGATGGTGATCAAGCGTTTTAAGAAAGAGAAGACTTGGAAGTAAGAATTTTGATCCGCGAATTTGTCCCCACCTTAAAACTGGACCGATAAATCGGAAGACCTTTTGCCTCGACAGCTAGTTCGCGTTCCGTTTTCACCTCGAATGGATTTTCGCTGATCATATTTTCTGTCAGTCGTAAATCGCTGCGACAAATCCCGAACATCTCTTCCGCCAAGACTTCGATGTCGGTTTGAACAAAAATTATCGCCGCGGGGCCGAGTTTTTCGATGATCGCGTCGACGAGCTCCGCGTTCACCATTCGCCGCTTTGCGTGTCTCTTCTTAAACCACGGATCGGGAAATTGGATCGTGACCATTTCTATCCGTCCGGGGGAAATTTCTTTGAGCAGCTCATCGAGCCAAAGCATCGCATTGCAGAACGAATAATGCAGATTCCCGAGGCCCGCCTCTTCTGCAAGACGGTTTGCCTCATCAACAAGCGGTTCGCGAATCTCCACGCCCAGAAAATTGCGTGTGGAGTCGAGCTCCGCCATCTTTAGAAGAAATCGCCCTCGAGCGCAGCCGACGTCTAAGAGTATCGGTTTTGCGGGATCGGCAAATACTTCATTCAGGTCGATCGGTGTCGGCTGCTGTCGGTAATAGGGCGAAAGCGGATTAACGTGTTGATGTACTCGGACGCGGGCCATAGGTCAGACCACGCCCATGATCACAAGGACCGCAAAAACGCATGTGGCAGCATAGACTCCGGCCGAAACGACACCCGCGATTGAGACGGCGTCGGTCGAAATTCGCGGGTCGGAATAGCTGTCGCGTGGCACCTGGATAAGCGCATATGCCGCTCCCGTCAACAGGCCACCCACGTGGGCAGAGTTGTCGATGGTCCCGACGAGCACGAATCCGTAAAGGAGAATGAAGCCGATATTAAAGATCAGTCCGCGGCGGAACTCAGCTGTGACAAATTCCTTTCGCTTAAACGAATAAACTACGAGGTAGCCCACGACTCCGACGATGCCGCCCGAGGCGCCTACGGAGATTCCGACAGGATTGACGACGAGGCTGAGAATCGCTCCGCCGATCGCGGAGAGCAAAAACACGATCGGCAAATGCGCCCGTGCGCTCATGATTTCGAAAATCTTTCCGAATGAGTACAACGCAAACGTATTCATCGCGTAGTGAAGGAGGCCGCCGTGGAGAGCTGAGCCAGTAAGCATTCGCCAATATTCGCCAGCGAGGAACGCCTGCTTATCGTCGCCGGCGAGGTATACCGATTGCTCGAGCCCAGCGTAGAGCTGGGCAGCGAATACCGCCGAGTAACAGACAATCAGAACGATCGAGTATACGGGCAGAGGCGCTCGCTCCGGCGCTTGTATCCCGGCGTTTTCGTCGGAAGGATCGATCTCAGGAGAATGGTGCTCTACTACAGACATTTAACGGCTCTACATGGCGAGGCCGCCGTCGGGCTGGATCACTTGGCCCGTTAGATAGGCGGCGGACGGCGAGAGCATGAAGCACGCAATGTCCGCGACTTCCTGAACATTGCCGAGACGGCCGAGCGGGATCTGGGCCAGGATCTTCTCGCGATAGTCGGCGTTCATTTCGGCAGCCATCTCAGTTTCAACGAGGCCGAGGGCAAGAGCATTGACGGTGATGTTGCGGCTCGCGACCTCCTTAGCGAGAGATTTTGTTAGGCCGATCATCCCGGCTTTCGATGCGGAATAATTCGATTGGCCGAGCATTCCGACGACGCCAGAGATCGACGATATGTTTAAGATCGAGCCGCCATTTTTATTCTTCATCATCGGTCGAAGCACGGCCTTCGAAAAGTTCCACGCACCCTTCAAATTAGTATCGATGACCGCGTCCCAATCGTCTTCCTTCATTCGCACGATTAGCTGATCACGCGTGATACCCGCGTTGTTGACCAGGAAATCAATCGAGCCGAACGCCTCTTTGACGGCTCCGACGAATTCCGCTGAGGCCTCGGTGTTTGCCACATCGCACTGCGCCGCCAGGGCCTTCACGCCGAGGCTTTCTACCTCAGATCTCAACCGCTCGGCCTCATCCGCACTTTTCGAATAATTAAAGGCGACGTTACAGCCCCGATTCGCAAGCTCCAGTACGATCGCCTTTCCGATCCCGCGCGTGCCGCCGGTCACGATCCCGCATCTCCCGTCAAATTGTTTTTCGCTCAATGTTATTCTCTCCCGAAGTTTTTGATTCTAGTTTTGTTATCCCACGTGGTCAACGCGTGTTGCACATCCCGCCCCAACTGACCTAATATCGCGAACAATATGTTGAGAAAATTACTCGTCGGAACAGCCATTCTCTCGACCCTCGCCGCAAACGGCCTGGGCGCCTCGGTCGTCTTCAAAAGTGCTACCGTCGTTGACGGCACGGGCCGAAAATCGTTTGTCGCCGACGTCCGAATCGATGGGGACCGAATAGTTAAGGTCGGCAAGGTCAATGCGAAAAAAGGCGAGGAGGTTATCGACGCGAGCGGCCTCGTGCTATCCCCCGGATTTATTGACATTCACAATCATTCCGAATCCGGCCTGGTGCGCGAGGGTGCAGCCTCGAATCAGGTCTCGCAAGGTATCACTACTGTGATCGTCGGACCTGACGGCGGCAGTTCGTGGCCGCTCGCGGATTATTTTGCCAAGCTCGAAGGTAAGATTGCAGTTAATGTTGCTTCATTCATAGGCCACGCCACGGTTCGCGAGCAGATATTGAAAAATGACTATCAACGCTCCGCGAGTTCGGAGGAGATCGCGGCCATGGCAAAGCTCGTCGAGCAAGGAATGATCGAGGGTGCATTCGGACTGTCATCGGGGCTCGAATACGATGTCGGATACAAAGCGACGATCGAGGAGATGATCGACCTCGCAAGGGTCGCGGCGAAGTATGACGGTATCTATATGAGCCATATTCGCGACGAGGAAGAAGGTTTTCGGGCCGCAATGGAAGAGGCGATACGGATCGGTCGCGACGCAAGATTGCCGGTGCAGATCTCGCACATTAAGATGGGCAATCGGAATGTTTGGGGCAAATCCGCGGAGGCGATATCGCTCATCGAGGCCGCGCAGAAATCCGGACAGGACGTGACGGCCGATGCTTATCCGTACACAGCGTGGGCCTCGACGATTACCGTCTTGGTGCCGAGCCGAAAACACACGGATCGAGATGAGATCGAAAAAGGCCTCGCCAATGTCGGCGGTGCGGACAAGGTTTTGATCACAAGCTATGCGGCCAACCGTTCGTATGAGATGAAAAACATGGCCGAGATCGCAGCTTCGAAGAGAATTTCGCCCGTCGAGCTGTACATCGAAATCGTTAAAAACGGCGGCGCGAGCGTCGTGTGCAATTCAATGAGTGAGAACGACGTCAAAGCTTTTTACACTCGCCCGTGGGTGATGGTCTCGAGCGATGGCGGCATCGGAAGTCGCCACCCGCGAGGCACGGGTACGTTTACCCGAGTTCTCGGGAGATTTGTTCGCGAGAACGGCTGGCTGGGTCTCAGTGAGGCCATCAGAAAAATGACGTCGTCGCCCGCTCAACGTCTGGGCCTGAAGGATCGCGGCAGGATAAAGAAAGGAATGAAGGCCGATCTGGTGCTTTTCGATCCGTCGCAGGTCATCGACAACGCAACGTTCGCCGAACCGCAAAGATTTTCGTCAGGAGTCCGCGCAGTTTTTGTAAACGGAGTTCGTGTTTGGGATGGAGCGAAAGTGACAGGTGCCTTGCCCGGGATCATTCTCAGACACCGCGTATTGTAAACTCTCCTCATATGTCGAAGCGCACTCTGGGAATCGCGGTCGTCGGCCTCGGCGGAGCCGTCGGGACAACGATGGCCGCCGGCATCGAGCTGCTCCGGCTCGGCCTGGTCGGAACGGAGGGCCTGCCGCTCGCCAATCTTCCCGTCAAGGGTCTTGCGGATTATACCGATATCGTTTTTGCCGGCTGGGACCTTTTTAGCGATCACCTCGCAAAAGCGGCTGAAGAACACGACGTCCTAAGCCATAAACAATTTGTGGCAGCCGAAGATTCACTTCGTGCGATCAAACCGTGGCCGGCCGTTGAGAACCCGACCTTCCTCTCAAATATCGAGGGCGAAAATAAGCTTGCCAAGCTTTCGCACCGGGAGACCATCGAGAAACTACGAGCAAATCTGCGCGAGTTCATCTCGACTTGCGACGGCGTCGTAGTCATAAATCTCGCATCTACAGAAAAGCTTGCCGTCGAAGGCAACGAGATCTTCATTTCGCTAGCCGGATTCGAAAAAGCGCTCGACGAAGATTCCCCTGACATCTCACCCGCAATGCTTTACGCCTACGCAGCGATGACCAAAGGGATACCATACGGAAATTTTACCCCGTCAGTCGCCGCCGACATTCCCGCGTTTATCGAGCTTGCCGACCTAAGAAAAGTTCCCATCGCCGGCAAGGACGGCAAGACCGGCCAGACGTTTATCAAGACAGTTCTAGCTCCGGCTTTGAGAAGCCGCGCGCTGAAGGTCGACGGCTGGTATTCGACCAACATCCTCGGCAACCGTGACGGGCTCGCGCTTTCGAACGAAGATTCGCTGGCTTCCAAGGTGAAAACGAAAAGCTCGGTCCTCGAGGACATACTCGGATATGAAGTTGAGGATCATCTCGTCGACATCCGTTACTACCGTCCTCGCGGCGACAACAAAGAAGCCTGGGACAATATTGATGTCAGCGGCTTTCTCGGCCAGACGATGCAAATAAAGGTGAATTTTCTGTGCAAAGATTCGATACTGGCCGCCCCGCTCGCGATCGAAATAGCGCGGTGTCTGGATCTTGCGAAGCAGCGGGGTGAATCCGGTATTCAGGAGCAGCTCTCGGTTTTCTTCAAGCTGCCAATGTCGAGATCGGGAAAACCTGAACAGGCGTTTCACCGACAGGAAGAAATGTTGTTGAAGTGGTTAGGCCAGAAGCGATAACAAGCGTTTTTTAACGCAGAGATCGCTGAGACCGCGGGGACAGATTTTTCAAACTCTCTGCGTTCTCAGCGATCTCTGCGTTTAATTTCGGGTGGAGTGTCTCATCAATTCAGTCTCTGCCGCGATAAATCCGAAACTCGACCACTGATTCCCCGCCACGATCGTACGAAAGATCGTCATCGCCTTCTCACGATCGCCATTGTAGAGAAAATAATTACCGATGCCATAGCCGAGTGAAGCGCTCGCAAGCGAGCTCGCATCGCTGATCTGCGACAACAGTAAATCTCGCTTGAGCTCTCCGCGGTTCAGCCTGATCAGCTTCAAGTACTCGTCGTTCTCGATCAGCTCGCTCTTTCCCGCGAACGGTTCGAGTACTTTCTTTGCTTCTTTCTTTTTGCCTAAACGCCTCAGCGTCATGTAATGCCAATACGAAGTCGCGACGCGCATGTCGTTGTTGGTCGAAACTTTTTGCGCTTCCTCGTACGCCCGCAGTGCATTTTTGAGATCGGCCTTCAAATAATATGCGAGACCAAGGTGATACCAGATGTTCGATTGCAGTGTGCTTGTCGGGATGTTCTTCGCGTTCGGTATTCCGTCGGGTTCGATCTCATCCGGTTTACCGGCGACTAATTTCGCCGCCATTTCGAGATCGCGGATCGCGTCGTCAAAACACCGAAGCGTGATATATCGATGGCCCCTATGCCGATAAAATCGAGGGTCCGTCTTGTGCAAGACAAGACCGCTGGAAAATACGCGAACAGCATCCTTGTACCTGCCCAGATATCCCATTCTGCGTCCGAGCCAAAGTATCGAATCGGCCTCGTTTGGTTTATCGAGATGGACCGCTTCGGCGATTGTAAGGTTCTTTTCGTAAAGCGAGCGTGTCTCGGTGGATAGAACCGGAGCGACTTCGCTGGCAGCAAGCAGGCAGGGTTGGGCCTGGGCCAGTGCAGAGAGGAAGAAGGCGATCAGAGCAGTTATTGCAATTCTCATTGTCGACATACTAACAGACGCGTAACTATAACAGTGGCGGGGGCAGCCCACCTTCCTGACCTGTAAATGTAGCCAGCTTTCGAGATTATCTAACATTCGCAAGTCTGGAAGGCGGGCTTGCCCCCGCTTCTTTGATTTATGAGAATAGGACAACGCATGAGCCTAGATCAGATTGCCTATTCCGTTCCGTCCGATCTGGATGACGCCGTCCGCGTCGAGATCGAGTACTGGAAAGAATGCAAGGTGACCCGCGTGTGGTCCAAAGACGCCACCTTGTGGACGAACGACGATGAGTCGAAATGGCTCGGCTGGCTCGACATCGTTGTCGAGGAGTTAGACGACCTGCACAAGTATCGCGACCTGCAGGCCGACATCGAGTCCGCCGGCTTTACGGACGTTCTGCTAATGGGGATGGGCGGCTCGTCCCTTTGTCCGGAAGTCCTGGCAATGACGTTTGGGAAAACAAACTTTCATATTCTCGACTCGACCGTTCCGGCCCAAGTGAAGTCGCTCGAGGACAAACTCGATCTTGCGAAAACGTTATTTATCGTCGCGAGCAAGTCCGGCTCGACGCTCGAACCGAATTGCTTCAAGCAATATTTTTTTGAACGCGTTTCGCAGATCTCAGAAACGCCGGGCAAACAGTTCGTCGCCATCACCGATCCGGGCTCGAAGATGGAGCAGATCGCAAAGGCGGATGGTTTTCGACAAATCTTCTACGGCAAGCCAGAGATCGGCGGAAGATTCTCGGCATTGTCCGCGTTTGGTCTCACTGCCGCTGCGTCGATGGGACTCGACGTTGGGATCCTTTTGAAGCGCGCTTCGGAGATGGTTTCAGAATGCGGCAAGGACGATCCGCAGGAGAATCCCGGTGCCTTGCTTGGACTCATCCTCGGCGTTTGTCATAAGCGGGGACGTGACAAACTTACGATCTTTACCGCGCCCGAGGTTCACGACCTCGGCGCGTGGCTCGAGCAATTGATCGCGGAGTCAACCGGTAAGAACGGCGTCGCGATAATTCCGGTCGACCGCGAACCGATGATCGATGCCGAAAACTATTACGACGACCGCGTATTCCTTCATGTTGGAGTGAAAGGCGCGGGTACGGACGAGGACGTATACCAACGACTCGAAGACATCGAACGGGCGGGACACCCGATGATTCGTATCGAGCTGGAGAGCCTGTATCACATTTCGCAGGAGTTTTTCCGCTGGGAGTTTGCGACTGCGGTGATGGGTTCTTTGATGAAGATCAACCCGTTCGATCAGCCGGATGTCGAATCGGCGAAGATAGAAGCAAAGAAGATCACCGAGGAATACGAACGGACAGGAGAGCTCCCGAACGAAGAGCCGTTCTTTGAACAGGACGGGATCTCACTTTTTTCCTCGCCGGACTACGCAGCAAAGATCGGCGGCGAGTCGGTCGAGGCGATCCTCAAATCCCACATCTCCAACATTCGCGAAGGCGACTATTTTGCACTCCTCGCTTACATCGAAATGAGCGAGCGCAACGAACGTATGCTGCAGTCATTTCGCGAAAAGATTTTGGAGAAGTATCGCGTTGCGACGTGTCGGGGTTTCGGGCCGAGGTTTTTGCATTCCACAGGCCAAGCCTACAAGGGCGGGCCGAACACTGGTGTCTTTCTGCAAATCACGTGCGACGACGCGGAAGACCTACCCGTACCCGGGCAGAAATATACCTTCGGTGTCGTGAAAGCGGCGCAGGCGAGAGGGGATTTTCAGGTGCTGCTCGATCGCGACAGGCGAGCTCTTAGGCTCCATTTATCGTCTATCGACAAACTGGAAGTGCTCGAACGCCTAATCGTAGTTTAATGCCTCGACCGCATCGAGTCGTGCGGCTTTGATTCCCGGATATAGAGCTCCGACGATCGTGCTGATGATTCCCACAACCACAATGCTCGCAACTACACGCGGGTCGATTTGGACCGTCAGAGTCGTCCAATTATTGAGCACGTACGTGAGCACGAAAGTGCCGATCAGGCCGAAAAGTATTCCACCCAAACTGATCAGCAGCGCCTCCTGAACGATCGTCCCCGCGATTCCCGCTTTCGACATTCCGAGCGATTTGAGGACGCCTATCTGCCGCGTACGCTCGGTCACGGTCGTATACATCGTGAGTAGAATGATTAACGCGCTGATTGCACCCGCGATGCCTACGACGACGTTCAGAAAGACATTGAGAGCGGGAACGCCCTGCATGTAGAGTTCCTCGAGCTCGCGCGTGAGGATAATCTGATTCTCGGGGTAGCGATCCTGAAGCTGCGTCGCGACGCTATCCACATCGTGCGCTTCCGCAACTTTTATAAATATTGCGGAAGCCTTTCCGGACGATCCGAGCTGTTCTTGCATCGTCGCAAGAGGAATCTTTACTCGGGCACCGGCGCTCGGTTCGTACACACCGACGAGAGTGAAAGTCTGCCCGTAGATGGGCATCGTGTCGCCGAGCTTGAGGCCTTTCTGACTCATCCACAGTGCGTCGCAGACTGCCTCATTACCAGATGGCGCTAGAGCCCGGCCCCGCACGACCTGAAGGCCCGCGATCTGGGCGTAATCGGCAAAATTCACTCCGTCCACGAGGCGCGTGCCTGTAGTAGAATCCTTCACGGCGACGGAGTTCTGCCCGATGGCGACTGCCGACGCGACACCCGGAAATCTCGCGATCTCACTAGCGAGCTCAGTCGGAATCCGAAGCGACTCCGAGCCGCTCAGTCCGATACTGCCCGACGCGCGGAACATTATCTCCGCACCGACATTTGCTTCACGCTGTGCCCGCTCGCGCAAACTGCCATTCGCGAGTCCTACCGTAAACACAATCAGTAGAATGCCGACGCCGATACCGACGATGCTGACCAGCGTGCGGGCCGGTCTATGGAGCATGTTTGAGAAAACGAGACTGTTCATGTCATTCAACAACGGTTTTTGCTCATCAAAAAAGCGTTCGGATTCGCAACCCAAACGCTTTTTTCTTCTTCGAGCAAGATCTATTTTTGCTCCGTGTCGTCGTCTTCAGGCGGGTGAAGCAGATTGCCGCTTTCATCGATTGCGTCTTTGTCAACATGCTCCTGCGGCGTCTTCTTGCCCGGCTGCGGTGCGTGTTCCGGATGTTCCCCTTCGAGCTCGGCGGTTGTCCCTTCTCGCTCATTCTGTTCTAAGGCCTTTTTTGCCTGGGCAATGTCTTTTTCGTCTGGCATAGCTTACCTCCCTTGTTCGTCTTCAGTTAAACTGCTGCCTTTCCGTATTCACCTTCCTCGACGAGATACGGCGAAGAAGCTGGAGCATCCAGATCCTCCGATACGATCTTGGCGATCACGGGCAAGCTAAGGCTACGCGTTTTCGTGATACCGGGGACGGCTTTGCCCTTCGCGTAGACGTCATGGCGGCCGTGCTCCTTGTACCATTCCGAGAGTGAGGCGGTCTTGTGCATTTCCTCGACGATCTGGCGCCAGCCGACGCCCGTGTTGTATGCGCAAAAGGAAATCTCGCCGTCCTGCGTCCCGTACGGGATAACGCACATCTCGGTACGCCGAAAATCGTAAGTGAACAAGTCCTGGAACCACATTCCCTCGACACAAAGCACACGCCAGATGTCTTCTTCTTTCTTCTCGGCCTGCATCCTGTCGTTGCGATCGGAATTCGCGGTGGCAGACGAAGGCTTGAATAGGTTTACGATCTGCGAGATGGGAAAGCCTTCGGGCGCACGCGACGCGTCATAGTTGCGCATGATCGCGAGACCGAGCTGCGCCATCGTGAGTTTTTTGCCGCGGGCGGTGTCGGTGATGGTTGCGACGTCCTTCATAAATCGCTCGTAGTTAAAAAACTTAAAGAGCGATCGCATCTCGTTCGTATTCTTATTGACGACGATCAGGGTAAAGATTCCGCAGTTTGGATGGCAGTTGCACGACGACCAGCCCCAAGGAGCGTCCGCTCCCTGCAGCATGTCCATCACCGAGGTAAATGCGGAATAAGAAGAAAGTGGGAACCAATCCCGCATCGGTTCGAGAACGCCGCCGAGCTGGTCCTTGAGATCGTGTGTCATCCCGGCGAGCGTATATCGCTGCGCGACACGGTCCTTGTCTGAGATGTCTTCGTCGCGTCCTGTAAAGCTAACCGGCTGAAATGCGATCGTTTGAACCTTATCAATATTTTCGGCAGCAAACTTTACGATTGAGCCGATTCCATTGTTGTTCCAGGAATTAACAATCGTGGTAACGAGCGTCACCTTAATGCCGACCGACGCAAGATTCTCAATCGCTTTCAGCTTTACATCGAAAAGATTTCCGACGCCGCGATGCTTGTTGTCTTCCTCATTTGTACCGTCAAACTGCAGGTAAACTCCATGCTGGCCCGCGGCCTTTGCGGCCTTACAAAACTCGATGTCCTCAGCGTATCGAATACCGTTTGTGGCGGCGAGGATTCGATAGAAACCGACCTTCTTAGCGTACGCGACCGCGTCGAGAAAGTATGGCGAGAGCGTTGGCTCGCCGCCGGAGAAAAGAATAATAATCTGGCGTTTTGGCTTGAAGGAAACGGCGTTGTCGAGGATCTGCTTCGTATCCTCAAATGTAGGTTCGTGCACATAGCCGACTTGATTTGCATCCATAAAGCACGGATTGCACATCATGTTGCAGCGATTCGTCAGATCCACCGTTAGTACCGCACCGCGGCCGAATTTAATGTCGCTCGTGCCGTGATGGTGAACGTGCTTATCTTCGGCAGATTTGAAATCGCGTCCGAAGAAAAGATCTTCGATCCGCTGCAAAAACCGCGCATCGGTTGCAAGAACATCGACAAATTCGCCGTGGGTCGGGCACGTTTTGCGCATCAGCACCTGGCCGTTCTCTTCAACGATCTGAGCCTTTATTTCGCCGGGATGAGAGTCTTTGAGTATCTCAAGCGGAATCTCGCCCGTAATCACGCCATTTCGGACGCTCTTAACGCATGTCGGGCAAAGCGAATCAGTCTCCCGGGGAAAGCCGAGCGGCGGCGCCGTGCGCTCGTACGATTTCAACAGCGGTTCGGCCGCCCAGGAAGGCTTTATCGATTCGCCCTCCGGCATCAGCGTATTGACCGCCTGGAACGCCTTCCAACCAAGATCGGCCGCCTTTGAAGCAATCTTCGAACCGACCATGCCCTTGGTGTTGCCTTCTCCGCGTCTGAAATTGTCACTAAACATAGATTTCTCCGTCGATCAGACACACTGATACCGGGGAATTCTAGCAAGTTTTACAGATTATCGCGAACGAATGGGCGTTATGCCGATGTGCGTGGTGGCGCGGCTATCATAACCGGGCGGCAGCGGCTTTGACCTGTCGTAGAGAAAGTAGCCGGCGGCGTGCACACTCGCTTCGTCTGCAACATGCGCCGCTTCGTATCGAACTTTTAGTGCTTCGTCTGCGAATTTTGCGTTTTCAGAAATATTATCTCGGTTCGTATGTCTGTGCTCGTTTGTCAACACGGTTAAGAACGGATCCTTGTTCGTAGTTGCTCGCGTCAACGTCCACCAGATATTCGCCTTTGAACCTATACATCAGATCACCAAGAGGGCTTCGGACTCTTGCGAACACGAGCCGACGTCCGTCGAGTTCAAATGTGCGGATAGTCCCATCGACCTGCGCCTCACGGCGTCCAGGTATTTTGCAGATTTCCGTAATGACCTCCTCGTCGGACGATAGAGTGTTAAGCCATTCTGCATTTTCGTAAAGCTTTGGAAACCATAAGAATTTTCCACGCTCGGTCGGGTGGGGAATGAATGACTGCTGGAGGCCATCATACTTTTTGCCGAAGCAACTCGCGGCGTCAGCCATCGTCCTGAACGCTACGTCATCATCAACGTCCACATACCCCTTCGCGATGTAGGTCGCCGGGTTCATCTCAACTTGCGGGTCCCATTTTTCGAAATCGGTGGACTCAGCAACGGCGGCAATTTGATCTACTGCTTCATCGATCAGGCGATCAAAGGCGGTGATGTCGTTGGAGACAGGAACGCGAATGAACTTGTGTCCAGTAGCGTTGATGATGTCGGCCTGACGAAGTTGATCTGCGGCGACCTGATTCAAATGGTGGGGTTCGTCGATCTCGATATGAATACCGAGCTGCGGGAAATACATATCGGTCATCGCTCGCCGGGGTTCGCTGTTTGGACGGCTTACGAACTGCTGCGTGATCATTTTAAGGTCGGGGCGGTTGAGCCTATGCCAGATGCGCTGAACGACGTAGTGCTCATAACGCTTGGTTTGAGCTTTTGAGAGCTGCCGAGCAATGAATTCTAGTTTTTCCATATCATCGAAACGTAATCACCCACACTTCACTCAACACAAAACTCGACAACAAACTTACCCTGCTCCGTGGCTGTCGCAGCCGTACTTCACCTCGCCGGCTTTGGTGACGTTGTAGAAGAATTTCTGCGTGTCCCAGGCGGCGGTGGGGCAGCGTTCGGCGCAGTGGCCGCAAACTCTCGCCTTATGCGACAGTTAGAGTTCCGCCGTTCGCCAACAAGGTTTTTTCAATACTTGTCGGAAGTTCTATTGGGTGAAATCGATTGGCGGTAAAAGCGTAATCCTCACCGCTCTCGTCAACAACCCGTAGATAGCCTTCGGCTGACGCTTCTTTATCCTCGATAACACGGTACAATTTGCCGACTTCAAGCGATGCCGAGTAACCGTTGTTATTGAGACAGAGTGCAAAATGTGTAATTTTTCTTTTCATATTTAATCCAAGAACGGCAATTTCAGCTTGATTTCTTTTTTGCCTTTGCCGTGTGCTTCGTACCAATGAACTTCTGCTAATCGTATTTTACCACTCACAAGTTTGACCGAGGCAATCCCTTTCAACTTACGCCATCTTCCGGCACCGTATTATCTTCGCAATCTTTTTCGGTCGCGAACACCGACCCCGACGGCAATCGTTTTGATCTCGGAAATCTCACTGACTATTTCAAAGTCCATTGCTCACCAAAACTAAGAACCCAGTCGCTACCGCTCCCGGTTCTGACAAGAACCTGCTCACGCTCCGTGGCTGTCGCAGCCGTACTTCACGTCGCCGGCTTTGGGGACGTTGTACCAGAATTTTTGCATGTCCCAGGCGGCGGTCAGAGCAGCGTTCGGCGCAGAGGCCGCAGTGGAGGCAGACATCTTCGTCTTTGGCCATGATGCGGGCCGTTTGCGGCAGCGGGTCCGCGACGTAGAAACTTCCAAAATATGACCTATTCCGACGGAAATAATAGCAGATACCTTAACCGAACGCTTCCAAATACTTTATTCCCGAGCCCGTATTAAACAGCACGACGGTTTCGCCTTCTTTCACCATTCCCTGTGCGACCAGCACGCGCGACTACAAAGAGTTCAGAGAAAAAATAGGCGGCCTTAAAATACCGATTCTTTTGGGGGGAAGAGTTTTCGAGGACGATAGTCTTCGCAAGCGCTTCGAGAGCGAGTTTTACGCACGCAGTTTTACCGAGCTCGCCGAATTCGCTCGAAATCTCTGATCAACTGTTACGCCGCCTTCACTTTCGAGCAACGTAAACCGAATTAACGGACATAGAGTTTGTGTACGGATTTGGGAACGCGACGTCGTGCGCGGCGGCGGATCCGAAGACTGATTTCAAATGTCTGGTGAAAGCCTCGCTCGCGGGATCATTGGACCAGAGAGCAAAGCTCCCGCTTGATTTTAGTTGGTTGTGGATGCCCGCCAGACCTTCCGTGGTGTAGAAGGATTCATTCGACGCGTCGAGAAAATGTTTGGGCGAGTGGTCAATGTCGAGAAGAACGGCATCGAACTTTCTGCGCGCCTCCGTGATGTCGAACCCCTTCCGTGCAAGTTCAAAAAAATCCCCCTGCCGCAGCTTACATCGCGCATCCGCGGTCAACACGTCGCCCATAGGAACGAGGCCGGCCTGGTGCCAGTCGATCACTGCCTGGAAGAGATCGATTACGAGGAGGCTGCGGACGTTCTCATTTCTCAACACCTCCGCGGCCGTATAGCCGAGACCGAGGCCGCCTACGGCTACGTCAAGATTGCCGTCGAGCCCGGCAAGGCCGAGGGTTGCTAGCTGCTGCTCCGCCTCGGTGAAAAGGCTCGACATCAGATACTCGTCGCCGAGCTTTACTTCGAACACTTCCCTATTTTGCAGGAGCGGTTCAGGACGACGCCGGAGCGTCAGCTCGCCTAGCGATGTTTGCTCGTATCCGAGTTCTTCGACTTTCACGTGTCCCGATCTCAATCGAAAGCCTCGAGATATTTGATTCCGGAGCCGGTGTTGAACATCACGATGGTTTCGCCTTCTTTCACCATTCCCTGTGCGACCAGCACCCGCAAGGCCGGGAGGCAGGCTGCTCCCTCAGGAGCCGCGAAAATGCCCGTGGCCGCCCCGATCTCTGCAACGGCTGCGACCAGTGCGGCGTCATCGACGGCAATGGCCGTGCCGCCCGATGCGCGGATCGCGTCAAGGATGAGAAAATCACCGATCGCTTTTGGCACCCGAAGGCCCGATGCGACCGTCGATGCGTTTTCGAATTCATCCGCAAATCGCTTTCCGTCTTCGAAGGCGCGGACGATCGGTGCACACGTCGACGATTGAACGCTCACCATTCGTGGACGTTCGCTGCCGATCCAGCCCATCTGCTCCATTTCATCGAACGCCTTCCACATTCCGATGAGGCCCGTGCCGCCGCCGGTGGGATAGATGATCACGTCAGGGAGAATCCGCCCGAGCTGCTCTGCGAGCTCGTAGCCCATTGTCTTCTTACCTTCGACGCGATACGGCTCCTTGAGGGTGGAGAAGTCGAACCAGCCTTCGGCGTCCTTTCGCGTCGCAACGATCTTTCCACAATCCGTAATCAGGCCGTCGACCAGCGTCACATGCGCACCGGTTTGTTCGCACTCTACAACGTTTGCACGCGGCGTATCGGAAGGCATGAAAATAAACGCTTCCATTTGTGCAGCTGCCGCATATGCGGCGAGCGCACCCGCGGCATTTCCGGCTGACGGGACAGCGACCTTCTTAACGCCAAGTTCCTTGGCCATCGAGATTGCTGCCGTCATCCCGCGTGCTTTGAAAGATTGGGTAGGATTCTGGCCTTCGTCTTTGATAAGAAGGTTGACCTTGATCGGCAGCGTGGCCGCGAGGCGTCCGGCGTGGAGCAGCGGCGTCCAGCCTTCACCGAAGGAGACGATGTTCGCTTCGTCGACGACTGGAAGCACTTCGCGATAACGCCAGAGTGAAGACACGCGACTCGATAACGGATCGTGTCTAAAGCTCGCGGCGGCCTTGGCGAGGTCGTATCGTACGAGCAATGGCTTTGCGCACGTACTGCACAGATTCTGGAGCACGCCGGCCTCGTGTTCGAGACCGCAGAGAGAGCATTCGAGATGAGTGACGTTCATTGAGTATCTGATTAGCCGACGGTGGCGATCATTTGCCTGAGCGCGCGATAAATATTCTCGGTCATAATGCGGGCGCCTTCTGGGTTCGGGTGAATGCCATCCGCTTGATTCAGTTCTTTTTGCAGCGCGATCTTGTCCAGCAGAAAAGGAAGAAAAGTCAGTTTATGCTCTGAGGCGAGATCGGGGAAGGCCGTCGTAAATTCCCGCTGATAGCTCTCGCCCATGGTGGGCGGTGCGAGCATGCCACACAGCAGCACACGAACGTTTTTTGCCTTCGCCCGTTTGATGATGGCGTCGAGATTCGCTTTCATCTTCGTCGGCGGAACGCCGCGAAGCAGGTCGTTTGCGCCAAGCTCGAGAATGAGGATCTTTACGTTGTCCATCTCGAGGACCCAGTCGATCCGATCGACGCCGCCAAGGCTCGTATCGCCTGAAACACCCGCATTTATGACTTCGTAGTCAAAGCCGTCGGCGCGCAGCTTTTCTTGAAGCAGATAGGGATACGACTCTTTTTCAAGAAGCCCAAAGCCTGCCGTCAAGCTATCGCCGAAGGCTACGATCTTTGGACGGTCGAGTTTGATGTTCGGGATCGCGAGCGGCTTTTCGGAACTCGTGCCATCCACGGAGTATTCGCTGCAGCCGTTAAAAAAAATGCATCCGAGGATAATTAAGATGAATACTGGAACGACAGACCGACGAATCATAAGTGTTATATGCCAGCCACCGAAGGCAGGATGCAGATATATTCTCGCACTGCTCCTCCTTTCGCCCAAAGCGGCACATCGCGAGGCCGATGCTAAACTCTCGAATACGGATAACACATGATTGAGTTGCGCAGTCTGACAAAAACGGTTCGCTCAGGGGCGGACGATCTCACGATTCTGAGTGATGTCTCGGCTTCGATACCTGGTGGTCAGTTTGTCGCCATCACTGGTGCCTCGGGCAGTGGAAAGTCAACGCTGCTAGGTTTGATAGCCGGGCTCGACGCTCCCTCGTCAGGCGATATTTTCGTCGATGGCGCGCGAATAACGGCAATGTCCGAGGACGAACTGGCCGAGATGCGTGCAAAGAAGATCGGATTCGTATTTCAGTCCTTTCACCTAATTCCGAGTCTGACCGCCTACGAGAATATCCTCATTCCGATGGAGATTCTCGGCGCCCCAAACGCCGGCGACCGAGCCAAATATCTATTAGAGACTGTCGACCTTGCAAGCCGAGGGCACCACTATCCCGCCGAACTCTCGGGCGGCGAACAGCAGCGCGTCGCGATCGCACGGGCATTCGCAAACTCGCCAAAATTTCTCCTTGCCGACGAACCGACCGGCAACCTCGATTCGCGCAATGGGCAGCACATTTTTGAACTGATGCAGAATCTTCACAGTCAAAATAATGTGACGCTCGTGCTGGTAACCCATGATCTCAATCTTGCCGAGCAGGCACAGAGACAGATCACGCTGGTCGATGGCCGCGTCAGTCGGGACACTGAGGCGACTCGATGAAATTTATCCTGAGTCTCACGGGCCGCGAAATCCGCTCATCCTGGCGGCGCCTTCTGTTCTTTTTTCTCTGTATTGCCCTGGGTGTTGGCTCGGTGGTCGCGTTGCGGTCGTTGATCCAGAATTTGACACGCGCGGTCGGCACCGACGCTCGCGCACTGATGACGGCGGATTTTGAGATAAGCACGACCAACGATTTTGCTCCCGAGGATCTCGCGAAGATAGAGATGGTAATGGGTGCTTCCAAGATCGTAGAGGCTCAGAACGAAACGATCTCAGCCGCGGTGATGGCACGACCTGCTGACGCCGAGAATCTCCGCGTAAAGTTCGTCGAGCTGAAGGGCATAGAGCCGCCGTTTCCGCTTGTCGGAACCTTTTCGTTATCGGATGGACGGCCTTTTGATTTTCCCCTGCTCGACGGAAACGGAGCCGTGGTAGCACGCATCCTGATAGAGGGTCTTGGCATCGACGTCGGCGACCAGATCAAGATCGGTGAAGGCACTTTTACGATTCGAGGCGTACTGGATGAAGAGCCGGGCGGCTCGAGCGGCTTTCGGTTAGGCCCGCGCGTGTTCGTTGAGAAAAAAGCGGTTGATAGCGCTGGGCTGACGCGAAGCGCACGAGTGCGGCGGCGCATTCTCTACCGAACGAGCGACAATCCGACGCAGCTGGTAACCGAATTGCGCACGGCCCTAAAAGGTTCTACCGTGCAGGTCGGGTCGTATCGGGAGCAGCAGGAAAATCTGAGCGAACAGTTCGTTCGCACCGAGAACTATCTCGCCCTTAGCGGCCTATTGATCCTCGTGCTCGGGGGCTTGGGTGTTTGGAATGTCGCGCGGGCCTTTGTCGAGCAAAAGCGCAAAACCATCGCTGTCCTCAAATGCCTCGGCTCATCGAGCGCAAAAATCTTGACAGTCTATGGGCTGCAGATTTTTGTTCTCGGCCTGGTCGGCAGTCTTTTTGGGGTGATTCTCGCTCAGCTCGGTCTCTATGTGACGCAGTGGCGTTTCGCGGATGTCCTTCCGCAGAAGATGACTTACGATGTCGGCTTGAGCGTGGGTGTGCAGGGCGTGGTGCTCGGTGTCGTGATCTCGCTGCTCTTTAGCGCCCTGCCGCTCCTGCAGATCCAGACAATAAAGCCGAAACTGCTGCTTCGCGACGAGAATAATACAAGCGTGGGGCGACTGGATCGAAAAAAATGGTTCGCCGGTTTGCTGATCGTCGCCGCGCTGCTCGCGATCGCCGTCTGGCAGGCAGGCTCGCTCAAGGTCGGTGCGATCTTCCTGGTGGGCCTTAGCATAACGTCATCGATGCTCTATGCGGCCGCCGCGCTCGTGACGTCACTACTCAGACGCGTGCGCGGTGTCGGGAGTTTTACACTGCGGCAATCCATCAATTCCCTATACCGGCCTGGCAATCAAACTCGCATCATCCTGCTGGCCGTCGGTCTGGGAGCGTTCGTCGTCCTCGCGACCCACCTCACGCAAAGCAACATCATTCGCGAATTCGACTTTACGCGGAATTCAAAACTGCCAAGCTTGTTTTTTGTCGATATTCAGAAAGGCCAGATTGATGAGCTGACCGCTATGATTTCGAACCGCGTAGGCGAAGTTCCCCAAGTAATCCCGGCGGTTCGGGCTCGGATCGCTTTTGTAAACGCCGAGCCCTTTAATTATCAGGATCGCGAGGTGAGGCGCGAACAGGGTCGAATCGGTCGCGAGTTTGCCGTCACCTACCGCGAGAAGCTCGAAGAAAACGAAAGCATCCTGGCAGGCGAATGGTGGAATGGGGCGAGGGCCGATGAGCCGCAAGTGTCTGTGGAAGACGCGATGGCAAAGACGTTGAAGGTCTCGCCCGGCGACTCAGTTACATTCGACATTTCTGGGCGGATGATCACCGCCCGTGTCGCGAACATTCGAAAGCTCGATCTCAGAAATACGCGTTCGGCATTTATCTTCGTATTTCGCCCCGGCACTCTCGAGACGGCCCCGCAAACGTTCGCCGCCTCGGTCCTCAAACATACGGCGCCGACAGACCGTCAGCGCCTGCAGCGCGACCTGCTCGAAAAATTTCCCAACGTTCAGATATTTGATGTAGACGATATTCTCACATCTGTAAAGCGTCTGATCGAAAACTTTGTACTGGCGATAACCTTTGTCGGAGGTTTTGTAATGCTGAGCGGAATTCTCATTCTTATAGGCTCGATCGCGCTGACAAAATCGCAGCGTATCTATGAGAACGCAGTCCTGAAAACCCTGGGCGCCCGCCGCGCGATGCTCGGCAAAATCCTCATCGCCGAGTACGGCTTCGTCGGCCTGCTGGCAGGAATAATCGGGACGATTTTCGCGATCGGAATGTCGTATGCGGTCAGCAGGTTTGTGATGAATATCGAGTGGCAGTTCGACCCAATCGTCGCCCTCGTCGGCGTTGCCATTACGACCGCTATCGTGGTCGTAGTCGGCCTTGCAGCTAGCTTCGACGTTCTATTTCGTAAGCCGCTCGGTACACTTCGCGGGAGCTAGGGCTTGGGATTCTCGAATGGGTGATGCTCGAGGATGGCCCTGAGGCAGACCTGGCCGAATAGCGTCTCGACATAGGCCGCGAATCGGTGAAGCAGGGCAGTGAGATCCTTCTGATTCTTGTTCTCGAGGATTTCCTCGACAAACCGCTCGAACGTCTCGATGTCTTTGTAAAAAAGATATCGGACGGATTTTTCCATAAACCGATTGAGTTCCTTGGTTAGTCGCTCGACGCTTTTAGCATCGGTGCTCTTCTCGGTCTCGCGCGTAAGTTCACCGAGTGCATGCAGATCACGGCGGAGGACGACGGATTGCTCTAATTTGCTTCGGAAACTCGGGAACAGGGCGAATATATCGACATTAGAATCGACCTGTCGTGCGAACGAGGCAAGTATCTGCTGGAGACTCTCGGTGAGCAAGGCGTACGCTGTTTCGTTTCGCGCATAAACCGTCGTCGCCGGTCGCAGAGCTACCACTCCGAAGAGTTCCTGCTGCAATACCTTTCGCAGCTCGATCGACGTCATGTACGAGGCCCCATCGAGGACGCCCATCATCCCGTCGAGATCATCACCGGCCCTGAGCACACGCTGATTCACGTGGGCGATCATCTCGCGTACGCGGTCCGCCACCTTGGCGAAAATAATTAGTGACGCTCTGAGCGGCTCATCGCGCTCTAGCATTTCCCCGACTAGATCGAGCAAACGGAGGATCGTTCCAAATCGCGGGAGCACTGCATCGAGGTCGAGCGCGTCTGCAGAGTCGCTATGGTTCGCAAGAAGCTCTCGAAGCTTTCGCGGCAGAAAATCAATGCCGTCAGACTCGGCGGCCGCGACGAACGACGGAAACGCCGGGCAATTAGTCAGACTTTCGATAGTGAAAGTTTTCCAGGCGATCCAAACATCCTGGCCGAGTGGGGCCGCGGTGAGCATCGAGTCACACAGGCTCAGGGGCTTTCTAATCGCACCGTGCATCAGGCGAGCCGCTGCCGAGTCGATGTTGGTCAGGGTCGCACCCTTCTCCAACTCGCCGGTAAGGATGAAGCATAGGTGCGATGCCTTCTGCAAAGCAGATCGCGACACCCGAAGTGGCTTCGCAAAATCATGGATAGCACCCGTAGAGAGAGCGTCGTTTGCAAAGAATGCCTCGATGCCGCTCACCCAAGCACCGGTCTGAAATGCAAGCGTAGCCGCGCCGGCCCGTGGAGGGTTGCGCACAGCAATGTCACGATCCGGCAGGGCGGAAACACTTATTCTGTTTTGAGTGGCTGCTTCCAATTTTGAGAAGGTTCGCTTATGCGAGCGAGGTGCTAAGCTGAGGATAGGGGCGATGCCACCGTTGCGAATACGCGTGACAGCACCCTCTATTTATATCTTTTTTCGCGTCGAACAGGCAACATAAATGTTTGAGATCGTCCTCGCCACCACAAATTCCGGAAAGCTCCGGGAACTACAAGACGTTGCCTCCGAGCTGCCCGTAAACGTCTGGTCTCTCGCTGAGTTCAACGGTCTGAGCGAGATCGAGGAGACAGGTACGACCTTCCCCGAAAATGCGGTGCTCAAGGCCGTAGGCTATGCGCGCAGACTCGGCATGGCAACGATCGCGGACGATTCCGGGCTCGAAGTAGACGCTCTAGGCGGCCGGCCCGGCATTCTTTCGGCGCGTTACGGCGGCGACGTTAACTACGATCTAAAGATCGCCACGCTTCTCGCCGAGATTTCCGAAGCTGGACCGCACGCCGTACGAACTGCCAGATTCAAATGTGCAATCGCTCTGGCGGATGCGAACGCAAATTTGATTGCATGCGTCGAAGGAAATTGTGAGGGCACCATCGCCTACGCTCCGCGCGGTACGAACGGATTCGGCTACGATCCGGTGTTCATTCCCGACGGATTCGACAAATCTTTTGGTGAGCTTGGCTCCGAAATCAAACAATCCATCAGTCACCGCTCTCGCGCCATTTTAGCGATCATCCCGTATTTGCGTGATTTTATCGCAGTTTGACTTGACCTAGGTGCAGTTGGCGCTTAGAATTCGACACTTGGAATCGTTCAGCATTGACATAACGGGGCGTAGCACAGCCTGGTAGTGCGCTCGCTTTGGGAGCGAGAGGCCGCAAGTTCGAATCCTGCCGCCCCGACCATCAATCCTTGAACGCTGCCGATGGTACCACCCCGATTGCCAATGCTGTTTCGGCAAAGATCGATCGAACTTTCTTAAATTACCTTGGAGGTTAGTAAACAATGGCTCGTTTAACTCAAACTGAAATCGTCAACCGCCTGGCCGAAAGCTCCGGACTCAAGAAGTCGGACGTAAAGTCGCTGCTCGACCAGATGGCGTCGCTTGCAACCAGCGAAGTTCGGACGAATGGAGAATTTACCGTTCCCGGCTTCGGCAAACTCAAGAAGACCCACCGCAAGGCACGCGATGGACGCAATCCCGCAACCGGTGCCGTGATCAAGATTCCGGCGAAGACCACAGTGAAATTCAGCATCGGCAAGGCGATGAAAGACGCTGTGGCCTAAACACTATATCTTGTAGTCGTAAATCTTCGGGGTCGGCACATATATGTGTCGGCCCTGACTGCTTTCCGAGAGAAATTTCGCTTTTCCCGAAAAAAAATGGTGACAAAGGTTCACGACGTCTGTTACCATTTCATTACAGGTTGAGTGAGGACAGCGAAGCACCGGTGGATTTTTCCGGGCAACTCTTCGATTTCAGATTTCAACCTTTGCATTTTGAAGCAAAGCAAAATGGCTATTTACAGGAATAGCCGATTTTCATTGAAGGAGAGTAAAAAGTGGCAGCAGCTAGACCGATGACATTGCAGGACAGAGTCTTGCAAATCGACCATATTCAGGCACGCCGTTATTCGAAGCTCGCCGGTGACACCCTTGAGATCGCGACCGAGGGGATTATTCGTCACCTCAGAGCGTGCGTCAGAATGGATGTAAATCCGGATGCTTCCGCCGTGCGTGAAATTATTGACGACGCCATTAACGGACGTCGCGTTTTTGCCGAGACGTCTAACGACGTTCTTGCAGCGGCATAATTAGCACTTATATTGTTTTGGCAATAATGTTTTGGGCCGCCCGGCTGGGCGGCCCTTTCTTGTCTACTTGAGCCGAAGCGTGTAGAGAATATACTCGCCGTAGATCTCGCCCGAGTCTCGCTCGTACCACAAGTCTACGTTCGACAAATCGGGAACGGCGTCCGCACGCGCAATCGCGTAATCGAGCTTTTTGACACCACCGCGTCTCGGGTCAAACGTCCGCAGATACTCACCGAAAAGGTCGGCCTCTGCATCGATCTCAGCAAACGTCAGGGGCTGATATTCGGAATTCAATCGGTCGGTGTGACGACCCCAGCCGAAGAGCGCAATAATCGAGACAAAATCGCCCCCTCGCTTCATTGACTCCGCCAGCTGACCCGGCGTAATGCCGCTGTAGTAGAGAAACTGATAGTAGCGTTCCTTATGCTGTTGCCACGTCTCGCTCGCAAATACATGCTGATGCCGCGCCCACAGAAGCGACTGCGGTGCGAGCGTCGGAAGATCGTCACCCTCAGCCACCCCGAAGTGAAGTACGACTTTTTCTTTTGCCGCACGATCGGTCCTCGCGATCTCGTCGAGACGTTTGGCGACCGGAAGAGCTGCGTCGCGTATGACGTTGACCTCATCGAGGATACGCACCGTGTAGTGGCATTCGACGAATCCCCATACGGCGGCGACAATGCCAAGAGTCATCGCGGCTGCGGTCCGGAGTCTCGCCCGAATCTCTCCGCCTGTAAAGCACAGCAGCCCGACGCATAAAACCAGCGCGAGCCCGGCGACATAGTTGCCGATGAAAACCTGATAGTGAATCGGCTGCAGTGCCTGGCCTGTAATAACCTGCTGATTGAATATCGCGAGCGGCACGAGCGCGAGTGAGAGCGTAAAGACGATTCGCCGATCTTGAAGCGACACGACCCTTAGGGTCGCGGAAAGCAAGATCAATACGATCACAAAGTACCCGATTAGCTCTGGCACTCTCAGCAAATCGGGTTGCCGCGTGCGCACGAGGAGTTGCACATTATCCATCGTCTGCGAACGCTGGCTGAGCAGGTAGGCATATGGAATCAAGGCTATCAACGAGCCCGCGCCGATAAGCAGCAGGCGTTTAATATCCGTGAAAAGCCAGTTCGAACGAAGCACGATCAGGCAAATGCCGAGGCATCCGAACCAGGCGGCGGCGGTTGTCCAGACATAAAAATACGAGAAAACGGTGTAGGAGAACGCTATAACCGCGACGCAAATCAACGCCAGCACGCGCGTGTCAATTCCTGCGACAGAATGCCGCTTCGTGTTTAGCTCTAGCTCATCGACTCTTTCTTGCCCGACCAATCTCCACACAATCCCTACAAGCGCGAAGAACGCAGGAAAGGCCAGGGCCGGAATGTACCTGCGAAATCCGGGGAAATACGGATACGCGTAACCCATTCCAGAGATCTCGCCGATCGCGCCTTCGCCCGCAAAGATTGCTCCGCCGGCAAGCACGATTAGCGAGCCGGACATCGCAAAGATCGAGTTCCCCGTTATCATGCCGATCAGCCAAAATACCGCGAGCGCCGTCAAAAAAGCCGCAATGGCCCCGGCGAGGGTCATCGCCCACGGAGCTCCGATGCCGATTAGGCGCGCCGGTAGGGCGACCGTATAGGGAGCAACAAACTGAATCGAGAACAGCGACTCTTCCTGCGGCGTTGCTGTTGAGTCATCCTTGCCGGTGTAAGGATCGCTTTTCCTCGGCCGCCCATCGATCAGCGCACGTACGTAGGCCGCATAAGCGACCTCGTCGATATCGTTGTAAGCGTAGTGCCCGTTCCAATCGTCGCCGCGCAGATACACCATCTTCATCTGCGGATAGAGCGAAAAGATCGCAAGGAAAATTCCCGCGATCAGGCCGTAACGCCATCGAAGCTTCATAGATTGTTGAGAGACCGGACTCGCGAAAAACTCTGTCAATTTTGCTGTTTTAATAGAGCAAAGTCTAGGCGGTTGAGGGATATACTATTGCTAATGCTGATCGTGTTAACTACCGTCCCGGATAACGGTTTGGGTGAGTCGCTTGCCGAGGCTATCGTAAAGTCTCGGCTCGCGGCATGCGTGCAAATATTGCCCCAAATGCTGTCGGTCTACTCGTGGGAAGGGAACGTTGTGAAGGATCAAGAGCACCTGCTGCTGATAAAGACCCTGCCCGAAAAATGGGAGGAGCTACGCGATTTCATCACCGCACATCACAGTTACGAAACGCCTGAGATCGTCGCCATCGACGCCGAGACCGTGGCGAAGCCATACCGAAAATGGCTCGAGGCCGCACTCTAGCTACTCGTCTTTCGCATTTGCGGGCGATGGACCGAGATCGCCAGGAGCTTGGCACGTGGAGACGATAAAATCGACGGCGTCCTGCGGCGAGTCTGTGAGGTGAATTAGCGCTAGGTCTTCGTCGGCGATCATTTTCTCGTTGAGCATCGTCGATGTGAGCCATGCTAGAAGCCCACGCCAGTATTGCGAGCCGAATAGCACGACCGGGAAATTACGGATCTTCTTTGTTTGGATTAGCGTCAGCGCTTCGAACAGTTCGTCCATCGTGCCGAAACCGCCCGGGAAAATAACATAGGCGTTGCTGAACTTTATAAACATCGTCTTGCGGACCATGAAGTATTTGAAAGTCAGCGACTTTGTCAGATAAGGGTTCGCCGACTGCTCGAAGGGCAGCTCAATGTTGCAGCCGACCGACATGGCACCGGCGTCGCGAGCTCCTTGGTTCGCCGCCTGCATCACGCCCGGACCGCCGCCGGTGATGATCTCAAACCCTGCATTTCCAAGTAGATACGCCGTCTGGCGGACAGATTCGTAGAGCGGATCATCAGGCGATGTGCGAGCCGAACCAAAGATAGAGACGCCCCGAGTGACAGTGGCCAGCTCGTCAAAGCCACTAACGAACTCGCCCATTATCCGAAAGACGCGCCACGAATCTGATGTCTTGTAATCGTCACCGGGCTCAGGCGATCGGAGCAGGATCTCGTCATCGGTCAGCTTCCAATATCCATCCTCGACTCGGGCGTCTTTCGCCTCAGCGATCGTTTCCGGCTCGTGCACTTGTCGCGCCTTTCTGATTACTTCCTTTTTTACCATTCGCTAAATTCCCATTATGTTGTAGCCACAGTCGACGTAGATCGTCTCGCCCGTTATGCCTGTAGATAGATCGCTAACGAGAAAGAAGGCGGTGTTGCCGACTTCCTCAGTAGTCACGTTACGCTTGAGCGGAGATTTGTCGCCGACATAGCTCAGAAGCGAGCCCATATTCTTGACGCCGCGGGCCGAGAGCGTATTGATCGGGCCGGCGGATATCGCGTTCACGCGGATATTATTCTTGCCGAGATCGGCGGCGAGGTAGCGAGTGGATGCCTCAAGTGCGGCCTTTGCGACACCCATGACGTTATAGTTCATCACGACCTTTTCTGCCCCGTAATACGTCATCGTGACAATGCTGCCGCCCTCGGTCATCAGCGGAGCGGCGGCGAGCGAGACCTGCGTGAGCGAAAATGCACTGATCTCTAATGCCGTACGAAAGGCATCGCGTGTCGTCGCCACGAACTCGCCCTCGAGCGCTTCCTTTGGAGCGTACGCGATCGAGTGAATGACAAAATCGAGCCGCCCGTATTTCTCTTTCACCGCCGCGAAAGCCGCGTCGACCTCCTCCTGCCTGCTGACATCACAAGGCACGACCAGCGAATTCTCGAGCTCGCCCGCCAGCTTTTCGACATTCTCTTTGAGTCGTTCGCCCTGATACGTGAAAGCCATTTGGGCGCCGTGTTCGGCACACGCCCTCGCGCATGCCCACGCTATCGAGCGCTTGTTGGCGACTCCGAATATCATTCCGATTTTGTCATTTAGCAAACTCATAACGCATCAGTCTTCCCTTCTTCCCTCTTCACTATTCACTATTCACTATTCCCTATTCACTAACGTAGGTCGTCTGCAGCATCTCAAAATCGAGCATCCTGATATCGATGTCGACCGGCGTTTCGGTGAATCGGCGCGTCGTGAATAGTAGACGCAGGTGCTCCTCCTCATCCGCCGACATTTGAGTCACGAGAACGAGCATTAGGCGAAGCCGCAACTTCCTCTTCATCGTCGCCAGATTCTGTATCGCGGTCGCGACCTTTTTTAGCATCGACTCGATTTTTTCCTGCCTAAGATCGGGAGTGACGAGGAATGCGACCTCAACGCACGTGATGAGATCCTGATCGACCAGGATCGCGTCGAATGACGGCCCGCCGATGTTTACGTGGCGCAGCAGGGGAAGATTCTCTTCCTGCTGTATCTGTCGTAAAGCAAGGTCCTCAGCGACAATGTATGCAGAAAGGAGATCGGTAAGCGAGTCGTCGCCCACGCCGAGCAGCCTCGCGAGCTCTCGTACCTCGATACTCACGTTTTGACGCTGAAGCTCGGGGGAGGCGGCGTCCCACCGGATTACTTTTCGATCGTCGAGTGCTGACGCACGGCGCGAAGCCGCCCTGTCGATAAGAAAAAGAGCGGCAAGCACAATCGCCGACACGAAGAATATCGCCGCCTCGGTGTAATTGCCCGCACGAACGGCCGTAACGAGCCCGGCGAGAATGAGCAGTACCAATACCGCCGCGGCGATCAGCAGCGGATAATCCGGCCGTCGACGTTCGACGCGTGCAAGCGGATTTTCCGTGCCGTCTTTCATCAATGCTCTAGGCAGTTGTCGATCGCTCGAAAGGAATCTCGTCAAAATGAGTCATCCGTTTGAACGCGGAAAATCTCTCGTTGATCTCTGGGTAGGTCAAAGAATCGACCCGTTCGGTGCCGAACTTCTCGACGTTGAAGGACGCCATTACAGACCCGTAGATCATTGCGCGCCGCATCGTGTCATCAGTGATTTCTTTTTGCGCCGCCAGATATCCCATGAATCCGCCGGCAAAGGTGTCGCCCGCACCCGTTGGGTCAAAAACGCTCTCAAGCGGATACGCCGGCACCGCGAAATATGCGTCCTTTGTAAACAACGTGGCACCGTACTCACCGCGCTTGATGACGACCGCCCGCAGTCCAAAATTCATGATCGCCTTCGCGGCCTTGTGTATGTTTGGCTCGTCTGTCAACTGCCGCGCCTCGGCATCGTTGATGATGATGCAATCGACGACTTTGATGGTCTCGATTAATTCTTCCTTCATCGACGAAATCCAAAAATTCATCGTGTCCATCGCGACAAATTCGGCATTCGGGCATTGCTCCCGAACCTGTCGCTGGAGAATCGGCAGGATGTTCGCGAGAAACAAAAGACGCGCGGATTTCGAGTTGTCCGAGAGCTTGGGATCGAATGTCTCGAACACGTTCAACTGCGTGTCGAGCGTGTGAGCCGTGTTCATATCGTAGTCGTAACGGCCCTGCCAAAAGAAGGTCTTGCCGTCTTTCACGATCTCGATATCTCTCGTATCTATATCGTGACGCTCAAAGACCGCCCATTCTTCTGCGCCGAAATCGCCGCCGACAACGCCCACCGCATTCACTCTTGTGAAGAAGCTTGCCGATAGCCCAAAGTGCGTAGCCGCACCTCCCAAAATTTTGTCGCGTTTGCCAAAAGGCGTCTCGAGAGAATCAAACGCAACCGATCCAACAGCTGTTAATGACATAAATAAGAAGCGAATCGTCGATTATAAGTCAGAACGCCGAAAGGCAGAAGGCGTCACGTTTGCACACTCGGCTCGCGTATCAAAGATACGTGCCACCTCAATCTTGACAGTAGATGCAATGAGAATTATTCTAATTCCAAATATATCAGGCATTTCGTTTGACACAATGTACCACTTGGCCATTTCTTTGGGGTGAGTGAGTCGGCCCGCAGGTAAAGGCAGAATATGGAAAACAACACTGAAAAAAATGGGAATGGTTCGGGCAAATGCCCCTTCACCGGCGGAGCAATCGGGTTTACAACCGAGAGCAACCGGACAAACCGCGATTGGTGGCCGAGGTCGTTGAATCTGAACATACTTCGTCAGCACTCGGAGAGGTCGAACCCAATGGGCGACGACTTCGATTACGCAGAGGAGTTCCTGTCGCTGGACTATGCGGCCCTGAAGAAGGACCTCGCGGACCTCATGACGGATTCGCAAGACTGGTGGCCGGCCGACTTCGGCCACTATGGCGGCTTGTTTATTCGTCTGGCCTGGCATAGCGCGGGGACGTATCGCATTGGCGACGGTCGGGGCGGTGGAGGCCGTGGGCAGCAGCGATTTGCACCGCTCAACAGCTGGCCCGACAACGTAAGTCTGGACAAAGCACGCAGGCTCCTTTGGCCTATTAAACAGAAGTACGGCCGAAAGATCTCTTGGGCTGACCTGATGATTCTCGCCGGCAATGTCGCGTTAGAAACTATGGGTTTCGAGACATTTGGCTTCGGCGGAGGCCGTGCCGACGTTTGGGAGGCTGACCAAGATGTTTACTGGGGAGCCGAAACAACGTGGCTGGGCGGCGACGTTCGTTACGGGCATGGTTCTGAGGGCGCTGAGAAGCAGGTGGGCACGTTGGTCTCTGACGATGATGCTGATGGCGACGTCCACAGCCGCAACCTCGAAAATCCACTTGGCGCGGTGCAGATGGGCCTCATCTATGTTAACCCAGAGGGGCCGGACGGCAATCCTGATCCTCTGCTCGCGGCGGTCGACATCAAACAAACTTTTGGGCGAATGGCTATGAACTTAGAGGAGACCGTTGCCCTGATCGCGGGGGGACACACGTTCGGAAAGACCCACGGCGCCGCGGAATCAGAGCACGTCGGTATTGAGCCCGAAGGCGCGGGAATTGATTCTCAAGGCTTCGGCTGGCATAACAGTCACGGGGCCGGTAAGGGCCCCGACACGATCACAAGCGGCCTCGAGGTCACATGGACGAACAATCCAACGCAGTGGACCAATAACTATTTCGAAAACCTCTTCGGCTTCGAGTGGGAGTTAACAAAGAGCCCGGCAGGTGCCCACCAATGGGTCGCCAAGGACGCCGACGAGATTATTCCCGATGCCTGTGACCCGACTAAGAAGCATAAGCCGACGATGCTCACGACAGATTTATCACTTAGGTTCGATCCTGAGTTTGAAAAGATTTCAAGACGCTTCCTGGAGAATCCGAATGAATTCGCGGATGCATTTGCGAGGGCTTGGTTCAAGCTAACCCACCGGGACATGGGGCCGATCGGGCGTTATCTCGGCCCTGAGGTGCCCGCGGAAGAGCTGATCTGGCAGGACCCGATACCGGTTTCGGAGGGCAAGCTCATCGATGCCGGAGATATCGCCGCACTGAAGGCAAAGATACTCGATTCTGCGTTGACAGTGTCGCAACTCGTTTCTACCGCGTGGGCATCGGCATCCACGTTCCGTGGCGGCGATAAACGCGGCGGAGCGAACGGAGCTCGTGTTCGTCTCGAACCGCAGAGAAACTGGGAAATCAACAACCCGTTCCAGCTCGCGACGGTGCTCGCGACGCTCGAGAGTATTCAGAAAGATTTCAATAAATCGCAAGACGGCATAGTGCTCTCTGGTGCTATGGTCTCACTCGCAGATCTGATAGTTCTGGCCGGATGTGCTGCCATAGAAAAGGCAGCGAAAGACGCGGGCCACGACATTACGGTTCCGTTTACGCCGGGCCGGATGGATGCGTCGCAGGAGCTGACCGAGGTGGAATCCTTCCGCTACCTCGAGCCGCAGGCCGACGGTTTTCGCAACTACAAAAAGTCGCGCCATACAACGGCCGCTGAAGAGATGTTGGTCGACAAGGCACAGTTGCTGACATTGACCGCTCCGGAGATGACCGCACTCGTCGGCGGGATGCGGGTCCTGGATGCGAACTACGACGGATCTAAGCACGGCGTTTTCACGGATCGCCCTGGCGTTCTCACGAATGACTTTTTCGTCAACCTGCTCGACATGAGCACGAAATGGGAAGCGTCGGGTGATACCTTCGAGGGAAGAGACCGCGTCACCGGAGAGGCCAGGTGGACAGGCACTCGCGCCGATCTTGTCTTCGGTTCGAACGCGGAACTCCGCGCCATAGCAGAGGTCTACGCGTGTAACGACTCTGAGACGAAATTCGTCAGCGACTTCGTTGCCGCCTGGAACAAGGTGATGAATCTCGACCGCGTCGACGTATAGACGCCGTTTGATTCATAGGATTGATGAGCGGCCGCCGTCGGCCGCTTTTTGTTGCTAGGACGAGAAGTTTTACTCCTTATCCATCAGAGCCTGGTATTCCCCACTTTCGACCCATTCGAGCACCTCGGCTATACGCCATATTGGAAACGGGTGTGAAAGACCGGAGTTCATTACGTCGGCCCAGAATCGGTCAAGGCGTTTCTCGTCGTAATTCTTTTTGAAGTCACGCCCCTGTTCGAGGAAGAGTTCGTAATCGATTTTCGATGCGAAGGTGCCGCCTGCGAGTTTCATCATCGTACGCCCGATGATGTGTGGGTCCTGCATCACCAGCAATGCCGCGCGGTCGCAAGAAAGTTCGGCGCGTCGCGACCAGGCTAGCAGCGCGCTGGCGATGCCCAGGCTAACGACGAGTTTGATTATCTCCGAGCCGGGCACGAAGGCCGCCACGGATCGGTTCAAGGCAAATTCGATCAACCGAGCAGCCGTAATGTAGAGAACGTGTTCGGAGTGGATGTGGCCGAGCTCGTGTGCGATGACTGCGGCGGTTTCTTCGTCATTGAGTTTTTCGATAAGGCCTGAGAAGAGGACAATTATCGGTTTCTTGACGCCGCCGGTAAACGCATTGACCATCGGATTCTGCTGTACGTACATATCCGGCTGCTCGACGCCGAGCGTTTTGCACGCGACCTCGAGTTTAGCGTACAGGTCCGGGCATTGCTTTGGCGTGACCTTGACGGCAGACGCCATAAACATCACTCGAATCGCGGCTTCGCCCGTCCATTCGAGCAGCTTCTTGAGCGCTGAGTCGACGCCCGGAATCGCCTTGAGGGCCTTCATCGCGTTGCGATCGAGCGGATGAATGTATTCGTTCTTGTCGAGGCTCGAAAATTTCTTATGCGGCTCGTTCGAGAGCGGGAGCTTGCAGCGACCGCAGTTAGCGGTGTTGTTTTTGTAGTCGGCGCGGACGTTATTCTTCTGAGCGCAGAACCGGCAGATCACAAAATTGCTCCGCGACATTTCGGTCGACTCGTTCTTCTTCGGCATAGCAATATTCTAACGTAGTTCGAGGCGGACCACTGTCTCGACGTGATGTGTCTGCGGGAAAAGATCGAGCGCGGTTATCTTGGCGATCGAGTAGTTGGACAGGATGGCGAGGTCGCGCGCAAGTATCGCGGGATCGCATGACACGTATGAAATATGGCTCGGCCGAATGCGAGCGAGATGCCGAATGGTTTCGACGTCGGCCCCGGAGCGGGGCGGATCGAAGAGTATCAGGTCAGGCGAACTGCCGCTGTATTCTGCCAAATAGTTACCGACCTCATCTCGAACGAAAGTCACATTCGCGAGGCCGGCTCGCGCCTTGTTTTGCTTTGCAAAGCGGATCGACTCTGCATTAGCCTCGACGCCTGTTACTCGCTGGAATCGGGCCGCGAGCGGCAACGAGAACAGGCCGACTCCGCTGTAAAGATCGAGGGCATCGGTACCGGACATTCCATCGATTGCAAGGTCTATCAGCGCCGGAATTAGTGAACGATTCCCCTGGAAAAATGTGCGTGCCGAATATGCGAACTCTAGGCCGTGCACATTCGTTGCAATCTCATCCGGCGAATCACCAATCTCCTTGGAATATAAGGAGATCGTGCCACCGTCCTCCGCCGCCTCGATCTCGGAAGTATCGCCGGTGAGCTTGCCCCACGGGGCGGATCGTTTAAGCGAAAGCAGCGTCGCCTCGAGCGGCGAGGTAAGGATCGGGCACGTCCTGACATCGACGATGTCGTGAGAGTTTCGGGCGTAGTAACCGATTCGCTCGGCTTCTCCGTCCGCGTGCCAGCGAGCCCGTGAACGATAACCGAACTCATTCGAGCTGGGAATAATGTTGATCTCCGCCTCGTAATCAATTCCGCCGATTCGACGGAGTGAGTCGCGAATAATCCCTACCTTCGCGGCGAGTTGGGCTTGGTATGAGAGCTGTTGAAAATCGCAGCCGCCACACACGCCAAAGTGCGGGCAGGGCGGCGTAATCCTGTCTGCAGACGGCTGGAGAACGTCTACGATCTCGGCGAAGGCCGTGCGCTTTTTGCCTTCCGCGATACGCACGCGGACAACGTCACCCGCGGCGGCCAACGGAACGAATATGGTTGAGCCGTCGGCAAAGCCGATGCCGAGTCCACGCGGAACGATTCGCTCAATCTTCAGATCGAGCAGATCGCCGGACATTAGTTTTGGGGATTGAGTCACTTGAGGGAGAAGTTACCCTCTTCGAGCATTCGCCGCAACACGGCAAGGTCGTCAGCGGACGAATACGAGATCGTAAACATCAACGCCCGTGTGCCACGCACCGTCGCATACATTCGTTTCCTGGTAGAGCCGGATGAGGTTTCGAGGAATGCAAATTGTTTCGGTCCCAGCTTCTCGGCCTGCACCTCCGAAACGCTAAAGCCGGCGGGCAGCTTCATCGTCGATATCTGCGAGCGCATCATATCGAAGTAATCCACGGCATCCTTGATCTGCGGAGTATCAGAGACGTCCTCGACCGAAATGTGAATGATTGAATTCCCTTTTGTTCCCGGCATCGATCGATACGCCGTGAGGAGAAGGACGACGTTCTTCTCAAAGCGCCGTACATTCGCCTTCATCTGCTCATCTGTGTTCGGAATTCTTACGCGCAAGTCGTAACCTTTGTTGCGCATGAATCCCTCAAGATCATCGCCCGGGATCAGCCACGTGTCGGGGAACGTCACTTCGAAACCTAGTTCCCTGTTTGCATAAGTTTTCCCGGCGACTACACCGGCATCGACCCCAAGATTGTTCGTGGCGGTGAGCACCTCGGACACCGCCTTCGCCGGAACCTCGGACGGAGACCGACGAGGCGTGGGCTTGGCCTTCGCCTGAGCCGAAACGCCGACGGCGAATATAAAGACAATAGGTACCAAGGCGAAATTTCTCATAGATAATAAATTCCGAGACGGGGCATTCCAGATGCTTCGCGCAGAAGTTTTAAGAGCATCAGCCGGGCGGCGTTCTCATAAGCGTCAGGCTGCATCTCCGCCTTATAGGCCTTGAGCTGCGACGCAACTTCCTTCTTCAAATCCTTTAGATGCGATGCGTCCCAGTTCGTTAGCATTGCGCGATCGAGAATCTTTTCAATATCCGCAAGCATTCCATCGACAGCCTCGAGATTTGATGCGAGATTTTCGCCCAAATCGGTGAGCCGTGCGATCGCCCTTTCAATGTCCTCGCGAAGCGATTCGGCATCAATCGCGCGGAGTGCCGCGACAGACTTGCCGATGTGCTCCCGAATAGCCTCGAGAGATGGGCCGTCCGGCTTTTCCTCCTCGTCGCCCTTTGACTTTCCGACTTGGGAACGTGTCCACTCGGCGTACTGGGCCTCGATCTCTTCGCGACAATACAGCAGCGTCTTGATCGAGCGCGTCTGCATTGGCTGCCTGTCATATACGTCAAATACCGATTCGATCGAACGAATCACCACGTGGAGGGGAATTTGCCGCTCCTGCCAGGACTCGATCATCGCCCAATCGATCGGACTTAGAAACAGATTCTTGCCCCGACGCCGGATGAACGCATCCTCGATCTCTGTAAAGTAGTTGTAGTAATTCAAGGCAATGCTTAAAACCCGATCTCGACGACCAGAACGACTTGTGACCGGATGTTCAGCGAACCGGCTTGCACGGGGGTTACCACCGCGGGCTTTGCGAGCATTTTCGAGTCGGCCATGCTGTTGTAAGCTGACGGCCGATCTTCGACCGGGATACCGCCCTCGCTCGTCTCAACGATGCGGACGATGCGACCGTTTAGCGATTTGGCTATCGATTCCGCCTTCGCCATTGCCTGTTTTGTCGCTAGAGCGAGGGCGTCACCCTGAGCCGGACTCGCTTCGCCAACTATGTATCTGATCCCTTCGACGCTATTGGCGCCGGCCTTTGTGGCAGCGTCGATCACGGCACCGACCTGATCAAGGCGATCTATCGAGGCAATGACCGTATTCTTAACGTCGTAACCCAGAATCTTTGGCAGTTTTCCCGAATAGTAATCCCGTTGCGGATCGAGACTGTAGTCGCTCGTCTTAACTTCGGACTTTGAACCGGCGAGAATCGCCTCGACCGCCTGTTTTACAGCCTCACTCCTTCGCGCATTCTCCTGCTGAGCGTCAACCGCTTGCTTTCCCTGTGTAACGACCGAAAATGTTATCACTGCGGTATCTGGAGCTACTTTTGCCTGCGAATCCCCGACAACCGTGACCTTCGTAGAGCGATTCTGCTGCGGTCGATATACGAAAATAGCGACCGCGAGCAACACGAGAAACAAAGCGAGTGCGATAATTTTGTATAGGTTTTCTTTCATAATAAGCCCTCCAGCTCAAATCTTTGATAATAGAACGATCTCAGAAGGAGAAGTTGCTCTTTTTTTGGACAATTGCGCATATCCCGCATTTGTCGCGAGGAAGTCATAAAAACCTTATCGATGCAAAACGGCCAGCGGCTGAAAGACTTTATCAATCCAATAAAATTTCGTTCGACGAGTACCGAACGATGAATGGATATCGCGAGATTATTCGAGCGGCAGAGCTTTAACCATCGTTCGCCCGAAGTCCTCACAAGATTCATGCTAATCTATTCGACAAATGGCAGAGCGGCGCGACAGATTCCTGACCTCGTCCAATCTTGAGCTTCCCAACGATTTTAACCCACAGAATGTAGAGCCGTTGGATTACGACGGTGATCTTGGCGATCCCGGCGAGTTCCCGTACACGCGCGGCGTACGACGTAATGCGTATCGCGGGCGTTTCTGGACGATGCGGCAGTATGCCGGATTCGCGACCGCGGAGGAGTCGAACGCACGTTATAAGTATCTGCTCTCACAGGGCACCACGGGATTGAGCGTCGCATTCGACCTGCCAACGCAGATCGGTCTCGATTCCGATGATCCGCTTGCGGCCGGCGAGGTCGGCAAGGTCGGCGTCGCCATTGACAGCCTGGACGACATGCTGACGCTCCTTGATGGCATCCCGCTGGATCAGGTGTCGACGTCGATGACGATCAATGCTACGGCATCGACGCTGCTTTGCCTCTATCTTGCGGTCGCCCGAAAGCAGGGCGTCGCGTTTAATAAAGTTTCCGGCACGATCCAGAACGACATCCTCAAGGAGTACATCGCCCGCGGCACTTATATTTACCCGCCAGCGCCGAGCCTTCGTTTGATCACGGATACGTTCGCATTCTGTGCCGCGGAAGTACCGAACTGGAACACGATTTCGATCTCCGGCTATCACATCCGTGAGGCCGGTTCGACGGCGGCTCAGGAGCTGGCTTTTACGCTTGCCGATGGAATCGCGTATGTGCAGGCCGCTATCGATGTCGGCCTCGAGGTCGATATGTTTGCACCGCGGCTTTCCTTTTTCTTCAACGCTCACAATAACCTGCTCGAAGAGGTCGCCAAGTTTCGCGCGGCGCGCAGGCTTTGGGCCAGGACGATGCGCGACCGCTTCGGTGCAAAGGACCCACGATCTTTGATGCTGCGATTTCATACACAGACGGCTGGTTCGACGCTGACCGCCCAGCAACCAGAAGTAAATGTGGTTCGCACGACGATTCAGGCGCTCGCTGCGGTGCTCGGCGGCACCCAAAGCCTGCACACGAATTCGATGGATGAGGCGCTGGGCCTCCCGACCCAGGATGCCGCTCGCGTCGCCCTTCGAACGCAGCAGGTGATCGCGAATGAAAGCGGCGTTGCCGATGTCGTCGATCCACTCGGTGGCAGCTACGCGATCGAACAGCTTACGACTGAGCTCGAGTGGAAAGCGGTCGACTATATCGCAAAAATAGATGCGATGGGCGGGATGCTCCGGGCGATCGAAACGGGGTATGTGCAGAACGAGATACAGGACGCGGCATTCGAATATCAACGTGCCGTCGAGACACATGACGCGATCGTCGTCGGTGTGAACAAATTCGAGATCGGCGACGAAAAGCCGATTCCGCATCTGAAAGTTAACGAAGAGATTGAACGGGCGCAGGTCGAACGGCTGCACGCCATTCGCGCTAAACGCGACTCCGCCGCGTCCGAGACGGCTCTCGGGAAAATAGTCGAGGCCGCGTCGGGCACCGAGAACCTAATCCCTTACATACTCACCGCCGTCGAGTCTTACGTTACGGTCGGCGAAATCAGCCACGCCCTGCGCAAAGTCTGGGGCGAGTACCGCGAATCAATAACGATTTGAGCGTCCCGCCCCCGGCCCAAGCTCGTCCCATGGCCGTCCCACCACCTCTTGGGACGTGTAAACTCTACAACAGATTGAATTTACGTGGTTTGTCCCATCATTTCGCAAAATTTTTTTTCTGTCATCCCATCGGTGCATTTTCTCCGAATACAGCCGCCAGGTTTTCAAAGATCGAAATAGGGGGCAAGAGTGCCTTTATCCTATTGTATCAGATTTTATTGATGAATCAGTGTTTTATGTGTGGCACATTTGTCCAATTAAGAAAATAGGCTGACAAACTCCGCATACATAAAGGCGGTTGATAAGGCCGGCTTTGAGACGGTGCTCACACGCGGCGGATTTAAGATTTAGCTGTAAAATCGGGCTGAAAACGAGAATGCACGGTCTAGAAGGTCCGTGCATTTTTTGGCCTTAGCGGTTCTGCGCGGTAGCTTACAGACGAAAAGCGGTCACAGGGATATCGTTGTAGGGGTTTATGACAAGGAGGACATTATTCGATGTTTGATTATTTGATAGTCGGTGCGGGCTTTGCGGGGAGCGTACTCGCGGAGCGACTCGCAAACGGCTCCGGGAAAAAAATACTGATTTGCGATAAACGCTCTCATATTGGTGGCAATGCCTACGATCACTACAACGACGACGGAATACTCGTCCATAAATACGGCCCTCATATTTTTCATACAAATTCGGCCGAGGTCTTTGAGTATCTGGGCCGCTTTACCGAATGGCGCGAGTATCAGCACCGCGTGCTCGCCGAAGTTGACGGGATGCAGTTGCCGATCCCGATTAATCTAGACACTATAAATAAGCTTTACGGCCTCTCGCTCACATCCTTTGAATTAAAGGATTTCTTCGAAACGGTGCGCGAGCCGCGTGAGTTCATCCGCACCTCCGAGGACGTGGTGGTCAACGCCGTCGGCCGTGAGTTATACGAAAAATTCTTTCGTGGCTACACGCAAAAGCAATGGGGCCTCGACCCGAGCGAGCTCGAAGCATCGGTCACAGCACGCGTCCCGACACGGACGAATCGCGACAACCGCTATTTCACCGACTCGTTCCAGGCGATGCCGGCAAACGGTTACACGCGTATGTTCGACAAGATGCTCGATAGTCCGAACATCAAGGTATTGCTCAACTGCGATTACCGCGAGATCGCGAAGTCGATCCCGTATCGCGAGATGATCTACACAGGCCCGGTTGATGCGTTCTTTGATTATCGTTACGGCAAGCTGCCGTATCGGTCACTAGAGTTCAAGCATGAAACGCACAACACAGAGAAGTTTCAAGACGCGCCGGTTGTAAATTATCCAAATTGGCAGCCTTATACGCGAATCACCGAGTTCAAATACCTGACCGGCCAGACGCACGACAAGACGAGCATCGTCTATGAGCATCCTAAAGCGGAGGGCGACCCGTATTACCCGATTCCGCGGAAGGAAAATGCAGACCTTTATGCGAAATACCGCACCCTGGCGGATGCACAGGAAAAGGTTCATTTTGTCGGTAGACTCGCGACCTACAAGTACTACAATATGGACCAGATCGTTGCTCAGGCGCTGACCGTGTATGCCAAGATTGTAGGTACCAAACGGGCATTTGCCGCGGCTGCGACCGGTAATTCCATGAGGAAGGCCGACGTTCCCTTCATGGTTCCAAGCACAAGCACTAACGGGAACTCTACTGTGACGGCCTGAGCTTTGACATGAACATTCTTGTCACGGGCGGTGCCGGTTATATAGGCAGTGTCCTAGTTGAAGAACTTATTCGGCAGCAGCACAACGTCGTCGTGGTGGACAACCTGACCAAAGGCCACCGGGACGCCGTTGCGGCGCAGGCCGTGTTCGTCGAGGGCGACATCGGTGATGGAGCGCAGATTGAATCTGTGCTCCTCGACAATCGCATTGAGGCAGTCATTCACATGGCCGCATCGTCGCTGGTCGGCGAGTCTGTTCAGAAACCCGCAGCCTATTTCGAAAACAACGTGGAGAAGGGCGGACGTTTGTTAGACGCGATGCAGTCGACCGGGGTGAAAAAGATCGTTTTTTCCTCGACAGCCGCCGTCTACGGTGAAGCTGTGAAACGGCCCATAGTCGAATCCGACGAATTAAAACCGACCAGCCCCTACGGGGAGACAAAGCTTGCGTTCGAACGCCTCCTTTCGGAATACGAAGAGAAAGGTGGGCTGAAGCACATCAGCCTCAGATATTTCAATGCGGCGGGTGCGAGCGAAAGGTGCGGCGAGCGCCACGATCCCGAAACGCACTTGATCCCGCTCGTTCTGCAGGCGGCACTCGGAGAGCGCTCGCATGTTGAAATATTTGGCGACGATTATCCTACACGCGACGGAACCTGCCTTCGCGATTACGTCCACGTGCTTGATCTGGCGAGGGCCCATATTCTCGCCATCGATGCTGTTGATCACATAAACGGCGCGTACAATCTCGGTTGCGGCGGCGAGGGCTATACCGTTCGCGAGGTGATCGAAACTGCCAGAGAAGTAACGGGCCTCGATATTCCGGTACGCATCTCCGACCGCCGCGAAGGCGACCCGGCCGTACTAATCGCTTCTTCGGACAAGATCAAAAGTGGGCTGAATTGGCGGCCCGAGTTTCAGGATCTTCGCATGATCATCGAGTCCGCATGGCGCTGGAAGCGCACCTCGATCCAGCAGTCGAACCCGGCCACTTCTACCCCGTAATGCAGGAAGTCACATTTCCAGGATATCTGCTCGCGGGATTCGAGTGCTCAACGCATCGTCGACTCGACGGCCGCCGTCTCGACATGATCGCGGCTACCGAGCATGACCGATTTGCTCGTGCCGATTACGCTCGCCTTGCCGCCTCAGGTATTGGAATCGCCCGTGAAGGCCTCCGATGGCATCTTATTGAACAAAAGCCCGGCGTCTACGATTTTGCATCCGCGCTTAATCAGCTCCGGGCCGCGGAGGAGCACGAGATCCGCGTAATTTGGGATCTCTTTCATTACGGCCTACCCGACGATATCGATATTTTTGGCGAAGTCTTTGTGGAGCGTTTCACAAATTTTTCGGAGGCCTTTGCGAGGTTGCATATTGCGGAGACGGGACGAGCACCGTGGATCGTTGCAATAAACGAGATCTCTTTCTTCGCATGGATCGCGGGCGACGTGGGGCAGTTTTTCCCGTACGCTCATGAGCGATCCCCGGAACTAAAACGAAACCTCGTACGCGCGGCCGCTGCCGCTATCGGTGCTGTGAAAGATTGCGCGCCTGGCACGGTATCGATGACTTCGGAGCCGCTCGTCCATGTAACGGCCCGTCCTGAGGAACCGTGGAATTCGACGCCGGCCGCAGCCTATAACGAGGCTCAGTTCGAGGCAGTGGATATGCTGCTCGGCAATAGCGCCCCTGAGTTGGGCGGCTCTCCTGACCTCGTCGATCTCGTAGGCCTAAACTATTACCCGCACAATCAGTGGACGTATCCGGACCGAGAGATGATCGCGCCCGGAGACGAAGGCTATAAAGACTTGCGTTCGCTGCTGCAGGACGCGCAAACGAAGCTTGCTAAACCGTTATTCATCTCGGAAACAGGAACGGAGGGCGACAAGCGTGGCCCATGGTTGAGCGAGGTCATGTTGCAGTGTAAGACCGCCCGATCCGCGGGCGTCGACCTCCGCGGAGTGTGCATTTACCCAATTCTCAACCATCCGGGATGGGATGACGAAAGGCATTGCCCAAACGGGCTCTGGGGTTACGCCGACGCGGCCGGCGCACGAGACGTAGAGCATGCACTGCTTGAGGCCGTGCGCTCCGTACCGGGCGAAAGACGCTCCGCCGCGTCAGCGTGATCGCCCGGAGTTCCCATCCGAACCGCTAGATCGACGATTGCTGACATTTCATTAAAAGTCTGTTCCCAAGACATGTCGGCGAGCAAATCGCGTACGCGGGCAAGCCGGCGATCCCGGTCCTCCGAAAGTGCTTCATCTATCGCCTGGGAAAATTGCTCAGCCGTCCCGGCGATGTGAACAAAACCCTCAACGCCGTACGGGCGCACCACGTCAGCAATCGCGGTCGAGACAACCGGCAATCCCGCTGCCAAGTACTCGGGCGTCTTCGTCGGACTAATGAAACGCGTGGATTCGTTGATTGCGAACGGCATCATCGCAACGTCCCAGCCCGCCATTATCTCGGGCAGTCGGGAGTAGTCCTGGCCGCCCAGATAAAAAATATTCTCACCCTGCGGTAGTGCGTCTTCGCTAATCTTTACAACCGGACCCACCAGAATGAAATTTAGATTGGGTCGCCGGGTCGCGACATCGCGAAGCAGGTCAGTATCGAAACGCTCGTCAATCACACCGGCAAACCCGACCCGCGGCCGGCCTATATTCTTCTGCTCATCGATCTCATCGTTTATCTGCATCGCCCGAGAAAAATGATCGGTGTCAATGCTCGAAGGGAAAGCGTGAATGTTGGAATGCCGCGATCGCTTTGCCTCGTGGAGACTGCGTCCGCCCGTGAACACTACGTCCGCAATCTCGAACAGCCGGCGCTCCTGAGCCACAAGTTCCGGAGGCGCACCGCGGAAGGCCGACAGCTCATCCATGCAATCGTAGACCACCGCGAGCGGCTGCAGCTCGTTTTTCCATTCGAGCATCATCGGCGTATAAAACCATGCAATGTGACCGTCCACATTTTGTTCGCCGGCAAATCCGCCGATGAGCTTTGGGATTATCTCGTTCGGGTCGCTGCCTTCGCCGAGCCGCGGCCGAAGAACCGTTACGTTCTCCCCACGCGGCAGCTCCTCAAGAAATGCGTCGCCGTCGGTCGGCATCGGCTCCTCAACAAAGTAGACGCGGCCACGTCTCGCAAAACGGCTCATCAGATGCTGCGGACGTTGATAGACGAAATCCCACCGGAGATGCGAAAAACAGAACGTATCGATTCGGTCGTCGGCACGATTTGATTGAGAAGTGAGGTCATTCATACTTGACCTAAATTGTAGAGCGTAAAGGCCGCGGAGACTGTATTCGTCGATACACGATGGTGGACTTAAGGAGAAACGGTGACGCTATTGACTTCGAGGAGTCGCTCTTCGCTGCGAAAGAGTTCCCCCGCGGCAACGCGAAAAATGTAAATTTTTGTCAACACCAATCGGTGTTAGACTGGTATTTCAGTCAGAGGAGAAACGAGATTATGCAGGAAATTACTGTCCGGGAACTCAAAACCAAACTCGACGCAGGCGAGGATTTACAGTTGATCGATGTGCGCGAGCCGGACGAGAATGCGTTTGCAAAAATCGACGGTTCAGCGCTCATTCCGCTCGGTCAGATCGTCAATCGTAAGGACGAGCTCGACGAATCTCGTCCGGCCGTCATCCACTGCAAAATGGGCGGACGCAGCGGCAAGGCGATCGAAGCGCTTCAGGCTGCGGGCTACAAAGGCGAGTTAAAGAACCTCGTCGGCGGAATTACCGCGTGGTCGAATGAGATAGACTCGGCCGTCCCCAAGTACTAGTCCACAATTGAAACTCGGCTAGCTCGGGCCGCTTTCCTGGGGCTCAAGGTCGAGCTCGATCTCCTCCGCCATTCTGTTAATCTTCATCCCTTCCAGGGCGTCCGTGCGGCAGGCCATGGCGGATTTTTCTTTTCCGTCCTTTTCGAACCACACCTGACAATTAAGACATTCTCCGTTCCAGCAGAAATCGCCGTAAGAAATAGTGTGCATCGAGAGGTATTGAAAGCATCTCAGCAGGGAGTTGTTTTCGGGTATAAGGCGTTTTTCGCCGCGTATCTCGATTTCGATCAGGCGAGTGTAAGGGTGGAGCACGTCGTCTAGGTTAGTGTGGTGCATCGATGGCATAGATGTTAGCGAATGCTCTCGGCGGCCACAAAGGCGATAAATCGGATCGCGTCGGCTTTACTTGGGTGAGCGTTACGATTTACGATTACGGTTCGCGAGCAATCGACCCTGTCGCCGGGGCCACTTCGGTGACGGGTCTGCTTCTTTATGATCGGTTCGCAGATCAATCAATACAAGATCGTCGAAAAGATCGGTTCGGGCGGCCAGGGGACGGTTTACAAAGCCCTGGACACAAAGCTCAATCGCACCGTTGTCATCAAGGTTCTCTCTCCCGAGTTAACCCAGAAGACGGCAAATTTCAAGCGCTTCGAACGTGAGGCCCAGCTCTGCTCGCAGCTCGATCATCCCAACATCTGCACGATTTACGACTTTCACTCGGCCGACGGTACCTTCTATATCGCGATGCAGTACGTCGAGGGAAAGAATGTTCGACAACTCGTCGGAGGCCGTCCGCTCGAGGTCAAGAGCGCCCTGTCAATCGCCATACAGGTTACGGACGCTCTTGCCTACGCCCACTCGAAAAATATCATCCACCGCGACGTTAAGGCGGGCAACATAATGGTCAGCGAAGGCGGGCAGGTGAAAGTACTCGACTTTGGCCTCGCCAAACTAATGGAAGACGAGATGGCGAGCGCGCAAGGCAAGGGCGATCGCAGCGATCTCACCGAACTCGGCATTCCGTACGGCACGGCCACCTACGCGGCTCCGGAACAGGCAAAGGGCGAGCGGGCCGACCACCGCAGCGACATCTTCTCGACCGGCGTTCTGCTGTACGAAATGCTCGCGGGCATTTGGGCATTTCAGGGCAAAACCGTCGTTGATGTACGGCATCAGGTTTTGCACGGTACACCCAAACCGATCGGTGATCAGCGCAAAGAAGCAGTTCCCGCCGAACTCCAGCGAGTGGTCGATAAAGCGCTGGCAAAGGATCCGAGAGATCGATATCAAAAGATAGCCCAGATGCGTGACGACCTCAGAAGCGTCCTCCATCAGCTCGCCGGGACGCAGCTGATGCCCGGCGATACAGTGGCGCCGCTGTACGCCGACGGCGGCACCGTCCAGCGAATGCTCAACTGGTTCACCGGCAAATCGACACCTGAGGCCTCGACCGGCCCCGGCAATCCGACAAGCTCGCAGCCTTCGTTCGCCCCGGACATTTCTATGACAGCAACCGGAACGGAGAAGAAAAGCGTCGCGATTCTTCCCTTTCAGAATCTTAGCCAGGATGCGGCCTCGAGCTTTTACGAATTCGCTCTCGCCGATGCGGTGATCACAGAGCTCGCACAGATCCGCTCGATCATAGTCAGACCAAGCAGTGTCATCGCAAAGTACCATGGCAAGGAGCTCGATCCCCGAGAGGCGGGCAAGGAACTGCGTGTCCACGCCGTGCTGTCGGCGGGATTCATTCGTGCCGGCGACAGGCTCCGCGTGACCGCGCAGCTGCTCGATGTAACGTCAGGCGACATTCTTTGGAGCGATAGGATAGACGCCGAGGGCAGTGACATTCTCGCTCTGCAAGATGGGATCGCTCAGCGAATCCTCGACGGGCTTCGTCTCGAGCTAACCGATCTCGAGGCAGAAAAACTCGGACGGCGTGCCACTGACAACGCCGCGGCTTGGGAAGAATACCTTCGTGGTCGCGACAATTTTGGCAAGTTTATCTTCCGGACGATCGATGCCGACGACTGCGATGCAGCGATGGCAAATTTCAAACGTGCGATCGAGCTCGACCCGCATTTTGCACTGGCGTACAGCGGGCTCGGCGCCTGTTACGCGAACCGCGTCTTTAAGGGCCTCGGCGAGCCGGAAGACTACACCTACGCCGAAGCTGCTTTTAGCAAGGCCTTCTTCTACGATCAGAATGTCGTCGAAGCCCGCGTGCTGATGGTGATGATCTATTTGGCCCGCGGCGAGAAGAAAAAGGCGCGGAGCGAGATCGAAACCCTGCAGAAACAGTTCCCGAATGATGCGGCGCTCTATTTTGTAAAAGGCGTAATGCACCGACTTGACGGCGAGTACGATGAATCTCTGAAAGCGTTTGAAAAACTAAGCCGCCTCGATCCGGCGGCCACGGCTATCGCCGCCTATAACCGTGCACGCATTTTCATCTACAAGCACGACTGGGCTACCGCTCACGCGGAACTCGACAAGGGCTTTAAGGTAGAACCGAATCACCCGATGCTGAGGATCTTCCGCTCGGGCGTCTACTACTACGAAGGCAAACACGACGCCGCGATCAGGATGATGGACGAGGTGCTCCAGGAGCATCCGCGAATGGACGGCATCCGTCCACTCTACGCGATTTATTTTGCGGGCTCGGACCAGCCCGAAAAAGCCCGCGAGCAACTCACCGACGACGCCCTCGCGATCTCTCGCAGCGACCACGACATGGCCTACTGGGTCGCCTCGACCTACGCCCTCCTCGGCGAAAAAGATCTCGCTTTCAAATGGCTCGGCAAGGCCGTCAAACTCGGCAACGAAAACAAACCGCACTTCGAAAACGACGCCAATCTCGCAACCCTGCGCGACGATCCTCGCTGGCCCGAACTGATCGGTAAGATGGGCACGCACGTCGAGGGAGAACCGCCTGCGTAAGCGGGCGGCCGGCCAGTTCAAGACCTCTCGAATCCTACGACGCACCGAGCAGCTGGCCCTCATCATGGCCAAAGACGAAGACGAGTCTTGCGTTGAGTGAAAAACGGGTGCCACGTTGCGGCAGAAAACAATATGTATAGAAAAAACAGCCTACGCCTGATACTACTTTTTGGATTGTTCGCAATCTCCACTCAGTGTTTTCAAGCTCAAACCGCGCCCGCTCCGATACCGTCATCCGATGCAACCTTACTCAAGCAAGTCGGTAAGGCTGGAGCCTTTTATTTCAAACGGTCGGATCAGATCAAAGGTAGCGCTTTTTTTTACGCGTTCGGCACCGTTGACGACGTTTACAAGGATCAGGATGTCATTACTCTGACGCTCAACTTCCAGTTGCCCGGAAACGTCTTCAAGCGACCTGAAACCGTCAGCGTTTCCATCACGACCAAATCGACCGACACAAAATATACCGTAAACCACAAACTAAAGCTGTTGGCTGACGCCAAAGTTATTGTGGACACAGAGACGAATGTAAAGATGGCTCGGCGCGAAGGGACGAAGTACGCTACAGAAATCTTCGAGTTCAACAATCTCGGCTTCAAGCAGTTGGAAAAGCTGTCGAAAGCTAAAAAAGTAGTGATGCAACTGGGCGATACAAAGCTTGTACTGGGGGATGAGCAACGCAACGCTCTTCGAGATTTTTATAACTTAGTTAAGAATTGAGATCGCGGTAAGAGGATTCTCCGCGAAGCAGTCAAAATCAAGCGCGAAGCAAAATGAGTGCCTCACGAAGGCTGAAAAATTGCAGACGAAGCGGTACAAGTAGTTGGTCACGAAGCGGTACAAGTTGGTCACGAAGCGGTGAAAGTCGCTCACGAACCTTGAAAAGTCGGTCACGACGGCGTGAAAGTGCCTCACGAAGGCGTGAAAGTGCCTCACGAAGGCGTAAAAGTGCGTCACGAAGCAGCGCAAGTGCCTCACGAAGCGGTGTAAGTCCCTCACGAAGGCGTGAAAGTGCCTCACGAAGCGGTGTAAGTGCCTCACGATGCGAGAGATTTCAGCTTTAATTAGCGATTGAGCTCATCGTCGATGAGCTTTCGCAGGTCCGATTCACCGAGCCGTGCGAGCTCGCGGCCGTTCACGAAAAAGGTGGGCGTTCGGCGCACGCCCAGGCTCTGTGCGTCCTTTTTATCCTGCTCGATCTTTGCGTCAAACTTCCTCGCCTTGATGCTCGCGCCTGCCTTGTCCATATCGAGGCCGAGCTCGCGTGCGTACTTGTCGAAAAGGGCGTTGAGCGGCGGCGCGTTGGGATCGGGCGGGGCCCCGTGCTTCTCGCCCCATTCGCCCTGCTTAATGAAGAGCAGCTCTTGAGCCTGCCAATACTTGCCCTGCTCGCCCGCGGCCTCGGTAAAGGTTGCGGCCGTCAGCGAGTTTTTGTGATTCGGAACGTATCGCGTGACGAGGCGAATCCGGCCTTCGTAATCCTTCATTATCTTCTTTACAACCGGCGCAAAGGCCGCGCACGACTCGCATTCCGGGTCATACCATTCGACGACAGTCACCTTGGCATCGACAGGGCCAACCGACCAATTGTCCGGGCGAATCAGCGTCCCTGCATCCGCGGTCTTTCCGTTTGCATTCGTTACGCCCTTGCGCTCGCTTTGCACAGAGTCACGGTAATAGCCCGAGCCGATTACCAGGCCGACGACGACGACTGCCGCAACAACTCCTAGAATAATGACTTCTTTTCTCATAACTTAATTTAACTGCTTTTTATAAAGTAAGAGACACGCTGCGATCACCGCAAATGCCGCGAGGCCCATCAATGGGATTGTGATAAATCCGAGCAGCTCGAGCTGCACTGCGTTGCACGGCACGCCCTCTTCGCACGGGGCGACCGTCTCAGGAATAATGCCGTAATAAAGGAGATTGTGGTAGGCAGCAACCGCCAGCCCAAGAAGCGCGAGTGGCAACGCGTAGAGCTTTAGCCGGTCGTCTCGCGTCAGTATAGCCGCGCCTATGATCAGCACAAGCGGATATATTGCGACCCGCTGAAACCAACAGAGACTGCAGGGCGGCAACCGCATGACCTCGCTAAAGAAGAGGCTGCCAGCTACCGAGACGAGGGCCGTTATCCAGGCAATGTACGGCAATGCTGCGTTTATCGACGGCGGTATCACAAGCCGCCATTATACGACGGCGGCGACTATTTCGCTGAGTCTCAGGCTGAGACGCCGGGCAGATTGACGGTGATCATTTCACGCACCCTTCGCTTTAGCGCCTTCTCGAATTGCCGTGCCTCGTTGACACCGCTGAAAGAGAGCTGCTGAAGAATGGCTTCTATTCGCTTACGGTAGTCAGAGACCAGTGAATCCGAAACGCCCAGCATCGAGGCAACTTCGAGCTGATTGCCGCTATCTGCGACGAGATAGCAGTGCCAGAGGACGTTGATCATGCGGTCGTACTGCTTCGCTTTCCCGCGGACGGCTTTGCTCAACCCGTCCAGGAAGCCATCGACAAAACCCGCTGCTTCGCGTTCCGCCTCGTTGCGAAAAAGGCCTTCTTCGGGCGTTTCGCGTATATCCTTGAGTTCGAACGGCATCCGGTCATCCTCATCGTTGTCCGTGCCGCTGCCGACCGGGACGAGGTGAATATCCATAATCGGCAGCCGCGACATTACGAACGATCGTAGCGAGCGCACGTCCACGGGCGAATCGATCGCCTTAAAGACCCGTATTATCAATTTTTCGAGTTCGACATTGCTGATGACGATCTGGGCGTCGCCCGTGCAGCCGACCATCCGCGTGTCGCGACTCTGAAAGGAAACTGCCTTCACGCGCTCGTCCATCTCCTGCACGTCGCGCCGCATTTTCTTGACGTCCCAATCGGTCAGTCCGTAAAGGCGGTCAGCGAGGCGGCGATGTGCTTCTGGATTGCCCAAATTGTCGACTCGCTGAAAGGTCGGACTAGTCTGCACAAGAGTCGAAATGCGGCGAGCCAGGCGGTACGATTCGGGGTACCGCTTACGGAGCTCAGCCGTGAGCATGTTCGTAAGTTCTATTTGAGAAATTTCCGCCTCAATTTCAGTATCAGACATCTCAGTGTCGATGTAATGCTGAAATCGTTCCTTGGACAGAAGTGCAACGAAAAGCTCTTGGGTGAGGTCTGTGTAAGCGTTTTGACGGCCTTCTTCGACGAGAAAGCCGGCCCGTTTCGACGCACGCACCAATGGGTGAGACGAAACAATACGGTGCAGCTCGATCCAGATCTGATTGACATCCGAGTCACGAAGGCTGTCGTTCCATTTCCCGACTTTAATATGCCTGTGCGTCGTTGAGCGTGCGGTTCGTGCCTGTGTCTTTACTTGATTCATAATTCAGCCTTCTTCCCTAAAGGCGGTGTTCGCGGAACAAGCAATCATCACTTTTCGCAGCGAGACGCGGCGAGCCGAGGGCATGCTGGCGCAAGGGCCGATGCTGCGGATGAGGGCTCTTGACGAGACGCTGGTCTGTTTCGTTTTGAGCGAGCGAATTTTCTAGAGATTGCTTGTTAGGCGAGATCAACCGCTGAGCTACTGCTGTTAATCCAGTGTCGATGTTTTCCTGAGTGAGGCGTGCGTGACGCGTCTCATAACCGACAAATAAATCTTAACAGTTTTAGCGGCTATTGAGCAACAAGTTTTTGCAATGTTTATTTTTCGCCGTCCGGCTGCATAAACCGTTATTCTCTAGTAACTTACACACCGAATAAATCGTTTGTATCTCTGCCTTACGAATTATTGCACGCCCGTTTTGGAAGGTTTCGCCCATTCGAGATTTACTTTGGATGTACGCAGCGAGATCAAAATCATGGTGCATGTCTCGCATGCGCCCGCGGCAAACCAGCGTTTGCGACACGTATCTATGTTCACAGCCAACAGCGTAAACTTCTGCAAGGGTGAGGATTGCCCTTCGTCGCAGGACCTGCTGGATTACCAAAACGGAGACCTCGATCGAGAGCGCAGTGTAGACACGCGCATACACCTTCGCTCGTGCGAATTCTGCACCGCCGAAGTTGAGTTTTATTCACTCTATCCGAACGCAAACGATGAGACCTGCTCCGGACCCGAGGCCATGCCCGAGCCGCTCTTCGAGCTCGCCGAAGCCCTTCTAAAATTCCCCCGCCAGGTTCACACTCTCAACGCTTTGCAAATAGAATTGGGCGAGACAGCGGCCTAAAATTCCCTCAGTTTACCGTGAAACGTTTTGTGATGCAGTTCATAGCTGCGTGATCGCCGGCTGATCGAGCCTGATCGATGTGTTGTCGTCATCGTCGCCGGTTTTGTGCTTCCTTATGAGTACGATTGTCAGCGCCCTTGTCGCTGGAAATTGTCGTGATCTCGGCCATCATCTCATAGGCTTTTTGCATGCCGATCTCGACGCTCATTTAAGCCTATCGCCCCGCAAGATCAGTCGAAACGAGAAAGATACGTCATTTCACGTAAAACGGGACGAACCGCGAAGTTTGGCATTTGAATTCTCGTCCGGATGGTTCACGATTGAAGTTGTGGGGCTGGGGAGACGAAAAACGAATCGCATTCTCAGGGCTGAGGATGTTATAAAAATCTGGCCAGCAATCCCAGCAGGCCGCCGCCGAGCACGACCCATAGGACGTCGACCTTAAGTCGAAATAAGGTCACGAATGCCGCGATGCTCAGGGCGGCGGCAAACCAATTGATCGATCCTGCCTCGCTGCCCGCGAAGGTCACTGCCGCACCGAATACAAGTGCGAGATTAAGGATCACGCCGACGACCGCGGCCGTCACACCTGAGAGAGCGCCGGACAGCAATTTATTACCGCGCAGTTTCTCGATATACGGCGCACCGAGAAAGATGAACAAAAACGACGGAAGGAATGTCGCGTATGTGGTGACGAGCGCTCCGACAACGCCGCTCGCGAGCGGTGACATACCATCGACAGGATTGTTCCACCCGGCCATGAAGCCGACGAATTGCAGGACCATGACGAGCGGTCCCGGCGTGGTCTCGGCAAGCGCGAGTCCATCAACGGCCTGCACCGGCGTGATCCAGTTATAAGGCGCGGTCGTGACCGCCTGCGTGACGTAGGCGAGCACTGCATACGCCCCGCCAAAGGTGACGAGGGCAGAGACGGTGAAGAACTTATATTCCTCAACGTGCAGCGTGCCGGAACCAC